>Ga0247763_1001218_pt1 | contig 14986 bp, 7 predicted proteins | sample UWRJL141409B4_FD_179926 | JGI IMG/M metagenome (GOLD analysis project Ga0247763, IMG submission 179926) | Plant litter microbial communities from Arlington Agricultural Research Station in Wisconsin, United States - UWRJ-L141-409B-4 | ecosystem: Environmental > Terrestrial > Plant litter >...
GCTCCATGATACCCCCCGAGACATAGACGTCGGGGCAGGCCTTGCCGATCACCCCCAGCCCGCATGAGCCGGCGAGGTCGCTATCGATGACGAGCGTGCGGGCGCGCTGTCGGTCGTCTTGTGCCTTCAATACGTCGCGCACTGCTTCGCCGAAAGTGGTGCGCACGGCCGTGCGAGCCGTCGAGCTGCCACGCGCCTGCGGGGGCTTGCCGGCGGGCTTTGCCTCCTCGAGATAGCGCGCCGCGCTCTCGTGGCCGCGGGCCCGCAAGTACTCGACGCCGGCCTTCATCGAGATGGCGTCGTGCCCGTGGGTGGTGCCCTCGACGCCGGCGATGCCCGGAGCCATGCGGCGCTTGGCGATCAGCGCTGCAGGCCCCTTGCCGACGAGCAGTCGCCGCAGTGCAGCATGCAGCGCCCTCGAGTCTTCACCGTTCACGCTCTCGACGCGCAGGCCGTGGCCAGCGAGCGTCTTCACCAGATCGTAGCCCTTCAGGTACTCGCTCGGGTGGCCCGCGATGGTGACGTCGTTGTCATCGATCACGAGCTTCACGTCGAGGCCTCGGGCGACCGCGAAACGCGCGGCTTCGGCGCTGTTGCCCTCTTGCTGCGAGCCGTCGGAGCCGAACAGCACCACCTGCTTGCCTGGCTCGCGCGCCGCGACGCCGTTCACATAAGGCCAGAGGTGGCCGAGGCGGCCCGAGGAGAACGTCACCCCGGGGGTGAAGCCACGCTCGGGGTGGCCGGGCAGCTTCCAGTTCGCTTCGCGGTAGTGCAAGAGCGCATCGGCCTCGAGGTGCCCGTTGAGCACGCTCATCAGGTACTGGATCGCGACGCGATGCCCCGCCTCGTCATAATAGTGCGGCAGGATGCGCGCATCACCTCGCATGAAGGCGTCGGTGAGCAGAACCTCGGGCGTGATGTCGTAGGCGCCGCCGGTATGACCCCCGAAGCCGCGCGCGTTGGAGAGCGCAGTGAAGAAGACGATGGCGTCGCGGGCGAGCTGGATGTTCTGGGCGAGTTGTTTCTCGGCCTCCGCGCTCAGCGCTTCCGCTTCGAGGTCGAGGGTGAGCGGTCGATACGCGCCGAGATCGATCGGAAATTTCATACGCAGAGGCTCCACTGAATCCGTAGGGCGCGGGCGTCGCGTGTTTTCGCGCATCTGTCAAGGCTTCCGGGCCGGCACGGCGCGGCGAACAGCACCTCCCGAGGTCGCTCCGAGAATGACCGGGGAAAACTCCGCTACGGCGGCAAGCCTTCGTTCGCCGCCGTCTGCGGAACGGCGCTCAGGAGAGCGCGCCCTCAATGGCGCTCACGAGCGCGGGATCATCGGGCTTGGTCTTCGGTCGAAACCGCGTCACCTCGCCACGCGGGGTGATCAGGAACTTTTCGAAGTTCCACTCGATGTCCCCCGCCTTGCCCGCCCCGTCGGCGACCTGGGTCAGCTCGACATAGAGCGGATGTCGATCGGGTCCGTTCACGGCGAGCTTCTCGAAGAGCGGAAACGTGACCCCGTAGTTGGTGGAGCAGAAGTCACTGATTTGTTCCGCCGTCCCCGGCTCCTGTGCGCCAAACTGATTGCACGGGAAACCGAGCACGGAGAACCCGCGCGCCGCGTAGCGCTCGTGGAGCGCTTGGAGCCCGGTGTATTGCGGAGTGAGCCCGCATTTGGAAGCGACGTTGACGACGAGGACGGCCTTGCCGCGGTAGTCCGCGAGGGAGGCGGCCTTGCCATCGAGCGTCCGGAGCGAAATGTCATACTTCATGAGGCGATTGTCGATGGGGCGCCCACGGAGTTCAAGCGGGAGGCTCCGACGCCCGCCCGGACCCACGGCTGACGTTGGTGGCGGCTATCGCACGACGGAAATTCACCGTAAAAACTCTAACGCGCTTTAGCGAGCGCGCTCTTGCGACAACCTGGAGGCCATCGGAATGAAAGAGTCGGACGCCCACGAGACGAGCAGCCCTCTGGCAGCGCCAGGGGTGCGGACGGGCATGAGTACCCCCGCATTGCGGCGTGCGCTCTTCGATCACCTGCTCTACACGTGCACCAAAGACATCAACGACGCGACGCCGTCCGACGTCTACCGGGCCTTGTCGCACGCGGTGCGCGATCGGCTGATCCATCGCTGGCTCGCGACGCGCAGCACGTATCTGTCGAACGGCGAGGTCAAGCTGGTCTGCTATCTCTCGTCGGAGTTCCTGATCGGCCGCAGCCTGGGCCTCTGCCTCGTCAACCTGGGCCTGGAAGAGAACGTCAGCGAGATCCTGCAGGAGCTCGGCTTCGATCTCGAGACGGTGCTCGACTGCGAGAGCGACCCGGGCCTCGGCAACGGCGGCCTCGGCAGGCTCGCGGCCTGCTTTCTCGACTCGCTCGCCACGCTCGAGCTGCCGGCGATGGGCTATGGCATTCGCTACGACTACGGCATCTTCAAACAGTTGATGAAGGACGGGCAGCAGGTCGAGCAGCGCGACGATTGGCTGCAAGACGGGAGCGCGCGGGAAATGCCGCGCTACGAGCTGTCGCAAATCGTCAACTTCGGTGGCCGCGTGGAGACCCACACGGGCCCTGACGGGCGCCTCACCGTGCACTGGGTCGACACCCAGCAAGTGATCGGGCTGCCGTATGACATCTACGTCGTCGGGCACCAGACGGACACGGTGGGAACGCTGCGTCTGTGGTCGGCGCGGGCGACGCGCGACTTTAATCTCCAGCTGTTCAACGAGGGCGATTTTCGCCGCGCCGTCGAGCAGAAGATCGACAGCGAGAGCATCTCCAAGGTGCTCTATCCGAACGACTCCACCGATGCTGGCAAGCTATTGCGCCTTCAGCAGCAGTACTTCTTCGTCGCCTGCTCGATCGCCGACGTCATCCGTCGCTACAAGTCGCGACACCCCACCTTCGATGACCTGCCGCAGCGCATCGCGATCCAGCTGAACGACACGCACCCCAGCATCGCCGTCGCCGAGTTGATGCGCGTGCTGGTCGACGTCGAGGGCCTCGAGTGGGACCGCGCGTGGGACCTCTCGCAGCGCACGCTGGCGTATACGAACCACACGCTGCTCCCCGAGGCGCTCGAGAAGTGGCCGGTCCGCATGTTCGAGCGGCTGTTGCCGCGCCACCTGCAGATCATCTACGAAATCAACCGGCGCTTCCTGAAGATCGTTCACGTCCGCTGGCCCAACGACGTCGACCGCTTGCAGCGCATGAGCCTGATCGAGGAGGGCGCCGACAAGCAGATCCGGATGGCGCACCTGGCGACGGTCGGCTCCTTCAGCGTCAACGGCGTGGCCAAGCTCCACACGGAGCTGATCCAGCAAGACCTGCTGAAAGACTTCTACGAGCTCTGGCCGGATCGCTTCAACAACAAGACCAACGGCGTCACGCCGCGCCGCTGGTTGCTCAATGCCAACAAGCCGCTCAGCGAGCTGATCACGACCCGCATCGGGGCCGACTGGATGCTGCGCGACTTCAACCAGATTCGCCGGCTGCGTGACTTCGTCAACGACGAGCCCCTGCTCGAGGACCTCTGGAAGGTCAAGCGCCAGAACAAGCTGGCGCTCGCGCGGCTCGTCAAGGATCGCCTCAACGTCGACCTCGATCCGAACAGCATGTTCGTGGTGCAGGTGAAGCGCATCCACGAATACAAGCGACAGCTGCTCGCGATCCTGCAAGTGATCGCGCTCTACATCGAGATCAAGCGAGACCCGAGCCTGACGATAGTGCCGCGCACCTACATCTTCTCGGGTAAGGCAGCGCCGGGTTACCAGATAGCGAAGCAGCACATCCACCTGATCAACGACGTCGCCGATATCATCAACAACGACCCAACGGTCGCGGGGCGCATCCGCGTCGCTTTCGTGCCGAACTACGGCGTGTCACTGGCGGAGGTCTTGATCCCCGGGGCTGACCTCTCGGTGCAGATCTCCCTGGCTGGCAAGGAGGCGTCGGGCACGGGCAACATGAAGCTCACGATGAACGGCGCGCTCACGATCGGCACGCTCGACGGCGCCAACGTCGAGATCCGCGAGGAGGTCGGCGCTGACAACTTCTTCCTGTTCGGGCTCACCGCGCCCGAAGTCAAAGAGCTGCGCACGGCGGGCTACGAGCCGAAGAAGTACATCGAGCGGAGCCATCGCCTGCGCGAGGTCGTCAGCATGCTGGAGCTCGGCTTCTTCAGCCCCAACGATCCCCAGCGCTATGCTTCGATCGTGCACCACCTGCGAAACGTCGACCCGTTCATGGTCTGCGCCGATTTTGACGCCTACGTGGCGACCGAGGCGGAGGCCGCCAAGCTGTTTCTCGATCGCCGCACCTGGTCGCGCAAGGCGCTCGTCAACATCGCGGGCTCGGCGCGCTTCTCCAGCGACGAGACGGTCCGTCAGTACGCCGACGAGATCTGGAAGATCCGCTCCGTTCCCGTCGATATGAGCAAGTTCAGCGAGCCCTGAGCGGGCGGGCTCCAGCTGGGGGTTCGGATGGAGCTCGCCGCGCTGCGCCGCCTCCGCCGCTTCCTGAGCGCCGCGGTGTCGCTCTCCGCCGTCGCGCTCGTGATGGCGAAGGTCGGCGCCTCTCCGGCGCGTGGCAGCGGCGTGGGCCTCTTGGCGTCGCTCGCCTTGATCGGCTCGCTCGTCCTGCTCGTGGTGGTGTGGCGCAAGGAGCACTCCGCGAACGAGGCGGCATTCGCCGAGCGGGAGCGACAGCAACTGGCGCTCCTGAAGCTGCAGGTCGAGCTGGCGAAAAAGAAGACCGAAAAGGAGCGCGCAGGCGAGCAACTCTAGACGACGAGACGGGTGTCCCGCAGCCGCTCAGCGACGGCTCACGGCCCCGCTGGACGGCTCAGTTCGCGTGTCGCGAACCGCCCTCACCCCTCACCCCTCACCCCCAGGCCGTATTGCGCGCGCCGGATGATGCGCTCGAGGTCGATCACGCGCACCTTGTCTGCCGCGATGTCTTTGCACGGCGAGCCATTGCAGAGCTCTTCGGCAGCGAGATAGTCCTCGGGCCTGGCGGTGAGCACGACGATCTGGATGCGGGCGGAGGCTTCGCGCAGGGTCTTGCGAAACCACTCGGCGCGCTCCCGATGGGTCTGCGCCAGATGATCGTCGAGCACGAGTGCCGTCTCCAGGTGCTCGGCCACGCACAGGCGCAGGATGGTGGCCAGCTGCTCCTGCGTGCCCTCGGACAGCTCGGCGTACGAACGATGCCGACCCGCGATCGCCACGCCCTGCAGCCCGAGACCACCATCGAGCCCCACCTGGCGGTAGCGGCCCGCCGTCAAGCGCGCGAAGCGCTCGCTGACGGGCGCCTCGAGCGCGCGCCCGAGGTGCGCTCCTTGTTCGTTCTCGGCCTCGCGCAGCTGCTCGACCAGCAGTCGGTAGGCGTCGTATTCTCGCTCCTGGTCGAGCTCGAGGGCGCGGGCGCGCTCCAGCGCCTCCTGCGTCTCCCGCTCGCGCATCACGACCACGTCCCCGCCGATGTGCCCGAGCGCGCCCTCGGCCCGGCGCAGCTCGGCGAGCGCGCGCTCCCGTTCGGCGCGCGCGAAATCGAGCTCCTGCTGGCTCTCGGCGAGCCGCTCGGGTGCAAATTCCTCGCTCTCCCCCAGGCCAGCCAGCGCCGTCAGGGCCTGGTCGAGCTCGTCGCGGGCCGCGCTCTCGGCGCCCGGGTCGATACGCTGGCGGCGCTCGGCGAGCTGTGCCTCGAGGGTCAGCAAGTTCTCGCGCGCCGTGAGGCTCGCCGTTTGCGCCGCGTCGTAGCGCTCGCGCGCGTCGTTCAGCGCGCGCGCCGCGCGCTCGCGCTCGCGCTGCACGGCCGTGCTCTCGGCGGCGCTCTGTCGATCCCAACGCGCTAGCTCCGCGCTGGCGTCGGCGCTCGCCCGCGCCGCGTCGGCGAGCCGGAGCTCGAGTTCTTTCACATCAGGCAAGGGCACCCCGTGCCCGGCGTGGGCGCTCCAGGCATCGACCATTCGCGCCCGCGCCGCCGTCGCCGCCTCGTCGAGCCCGCTCGCCCGAGTCATCGAGCGCACGCGAGCCGCCGAGCGCTCCGAGAGCTCGGCCTGCTGCCGGGTGCGCAGCGCCTCGACCTCGCTGCGGCGCTGCGCGAGCCGCGCCTCCAGGCCGCTCGCCGCTGCCTTCGGCGGCGGCTCCGCGGGAAGTGCCTTCGCCGCCGCGGGTCCCTTCGCCGCCGACGTCGTGCGAGCCGGCGTCTTCGAGGGGCTCATCGACGCCTGCGCTGGCGGGGGGGCCGCGAGCTCGCGCAGGCGCGCCTCGAGCAGCTCGATGTCGGCACCATCGAGCGCTCGCAGTCGTTGCTCGGCGCGCCGCTCGTTTTGCTCGAGATCGCCGGCGAGCTCGCGCTTCTCGTTCGCGCGGGCCTCTGCGCTCGCCGCCTCGCGCAGGCACTCGGCGAGCTGGCGCTCGCGCGCCCGCTCGGCCTCCAGTCGCTCGGCGAGCTCGTCGAGCCCCGCCACGCCCCAGGCTCCGAGCAACGGCACGGCGGCCACGGCCCAGCGCCGCTCGAGCGCCTCGAGCTCGCCCCGCAGCGCGGGGTCGCCTGCGGTGGCGCTGAGCTCGACACCGTCACCGAGGCTCGCCACGACGAGACTCTTTGCGCGTTGCCGGATCGGCTCCTTCGCGGCGACCTGCTGCCGCTCCACGCCCGAGTCGACCCGGAGCCGGACCGCCCGCCCTTCAGGCACCGACAGCACGACGTCGAGCCCGACCTCGAGGCGCGCCGTCGCCACCTCCAGCTGATGCCGGAGCTGGCGGAGCTGCACGAGCGTCGCGTTCGACACCTCGCCCGGTGCGCGCGTGGCTCGCGCCTGATCGGCCCTCGAGCGCCAGGCGTCGACCTGCGCCCCGAGCGCGTTCGCCTCGGCCAGCGCCGCCCGCGAGCGCTGCGCCGCGAGCTCGGCCGTGCGCCACTCGAGCAACCCCTCGAGCCGCCCGAGCTCGACCAGCTCCGCCGTGAGCGAGTCGAGAGCCGCTTCGGCAGCCGCCTCCGCGCGTTGAGCCTCCTCGATCGCACCCCGCTCTGCAGCGCAGGCGGCGTCGGCGGCCGTGGCTGCGCGCTGGAGCTCGACGCAGCGCTCGAGCGCTGCCTGCTCGGCGCGCCGCTGCTGGCAGTCGGCGTCCAGGGCGGCGCGCGCGGCCGCCTGCCGTGCCAGCGCCGCGTCGCTCAGCTGCTCCGCTGCGCGCTGGTCGACCTCGGCCGCGAGCGCCTCGGCCTCGCCGCGACGGGCGGCCGCCAACGCGATCGCCTCGCTGTTGGCGGCGCCGGCAGCGCGCAGAGCGCGGAGCTCGCTCTCGCGTGTCGCGAGCTCGGCCCGCAAAGCCTCGCGCCCCTTCAGCGCTTGCTCGGCGAGCGCCACGCGCTCGATCGCCCGGCGGCGTCCAGCGATCCGCTCGAGCAGCTCGCTCTCTCGGGCGACCCGGTCCTCGAGGCTAGCGATCTGCGCCTCGAGCGCGAGCCGCTGCTCGTCAAAGCTCGAGATGCGCTGCTGCACCTCTTCGCTCTCGCGTCGTTGCTGCTCGAGCCGCTCGAACTCCTGAGCGAGCTGCGTGATCTGCTCCTTGATCGGGGCGAACGGCGAGCTCTGACCTGTCTTGCGCCGACCCGTGGGAGTGAACGCCGCGTCGACCTTGGCCTGCGCGGCCTCGAGCACGCGCTTGAACGTGGGGTCTTGCGAGAGCGCCGAGAGCGCCTCGTACAGCCGCTCCTTGCCGGAGCCGTCGCGATCCGACTCCAGGTTGCGCTCCAGGATGTGCGGCACGTCGCCCTGCTCCCCGAGCAGAACATGGCTCAGGAAGCTCTCGGGCAGGCCGCGCGCCGCGCCCTTGCCGCCGGGCGCCTCGATGCCCCAGCGCAGGAGCTCGCGCAGACGGCGGTCCACGGCACGGCCCTTTTCCTCTTCGTGATAGGAGGAGCCGTCGGGCGAGCACTCGAGCTGCGCCGATGCGAGCGAGCCGCTACCGAAGACCTTGGTCACCCGGAACAGGGCACCGTCGCGCTCGAACGTGAGCCGCACCCGCGGCGGCCCGGCGTCGTGCCAGGGCACGAACGCCTGATGAGCCGTCGACTCCGACGGCAGCAGCAACACCGCCCGCATGGCGGCCGCCAGCGTCGACTTGCCGAGATCGTTGGGCCCGTAGAGCACGTTGAGCCCGGGCCCAAAATCCAGCTCGGCCTGGTCGATGGCGCGGTAGGCGCGGACCTCTAGCCGCCGGAAGCGCACTACGACCTCACCTCACGCGGCGCGAGCGAGCCCGTCACTCGGTCGCCTCGCGCGTCAAGCGGTAGAGCTGATACAGCGCCCGCCGCGCGATGTCGCCCTGTGCGCTGCTCTTGCCGTGCTCGCTCTCGAGCGCGAGCAGCCGCGCAGCCACGCTGCGCAGCACGTCGGGGGCGCCGTCCAGCGCGTCTTCAATCTTGCTCGTCTCGAGCGCCAGGCGCGAGCGGTCGAGCTGCAGCACTCCTGCCTTGCCGTGCAGCGCCTCGGTACCCTCGAGCTCGACCAGAATGCGCTCGACGGCGTCGAACTCGTCCACCCTCGCCTTCAGGTCGAGCACCAGCCGCAGCACGTGCTGGCTCAGATCTCTCGCAGCGAGCCTCTCGAGCTCTTCGAGGCTCGTCACCGTCACGACCTCCCAGCTGTAGTGGGCGACCGGCTCTTCTCGCACCAGGGCGCGCCGGCGGCGGTCTTTCGGGAAGTAGACGACGACGGCGTGCCCCGGCCGCTTCTCGCCGAAGTGCGTCGGCTCGGGCGCGCCCGGGTAGACAGTTGGCGCGTGCCCGTCGGGCGTGACGTCGCGGAAGCCGTGCGTGTCGCCTATGGCGAGGTAGTCGAGGCCCTTGCTCTCGGCGACCCCGCGCCCGATCGGGAAATTCATCTGACAGCCGGGCAGGTCGAAGGTCTGCCCGTGCACCATGCCGATGCGGACGCGCTGATCGCCCGGCTCGCGCCGCGGCAAGAGTGACATCGCCAGATCCCGGCTCTCGGAGCGCGAGCGGCAGGGCGCGGAATACAGCATCGCTCCCTCCGCCAGCTCGAAGCGGAAGTCGTCCTGATCGACCACGTGCACCCAGCTCGGCAGCGCCGCCCGGAAAGGGTGGTTCTTCGAGTAGACGCCGTTCGCGGTCAACGGATCGTGATTGCCAGGGAGCAGGAACACGGGGCGGCCGGACCAGCGCCGCGCGCGCAGCTTCTCCGCCAGGCCCTCCCACCACTGGCGTGGCGGGTCGGGGTCATCGAAGAGGTCACCCGCGCACAGCACGCCGTGGACGTCGTGCCGCTCGGCGAGCCCGAGGATGCGGTCGACCACCTCCAGGCGTGCCCGCGTCAGCCGCAGGCGCGCGTCGACGCCGAACGCGGGGAACGTCATCCCGAGGTGCCAGTCTGCCGTGTGGACGAGCTTCAGCCCCACGCTGCCCTCCGCCGCGCCGTCGGCCAGACCCGCCACATCATCCAATCACGAACTCCGCGTTGAGAATCGGTTCGCGCTCCGGGGGAGCGTAACGGCGTTCATAGGCATGTTGCCGCCAGCGGCGATAGCCCTCATCGTCGCGCGCCTCGAGCCGGGCGAGCTCGGCCTCCAGCCCCTCGAGCTCGCGCTCCGATCGCACGAGCAGCGCCTCGACGCGCCCGCGCGCGTCGGAGCCGGCCGCTGCGTCGCGGTCGCGCCGGCTACCCTGGATCCGGCGCACGAGCTCGCCGCGGCTGCGCTTCAGGATCAAGACCCGGTCCTCGATGAAGCGCTCGAGCTGAACCATGGCGCGCTCGAACGAGCCGTGCTCGAGCCGCGAGACCTCTCGCTCATCGAGGAACAGCGCCTCTTCGACCGCCTCGTCCATCTCGTCGTCACTCACCCGCGTCTCGAGCTCGGGCGCGGCCTCCAGCGGGCCGCCGAGCAGGCGGAGCGTGGTGCCCGGGTCGAGCGCGCCCGCGCCGTCTTCCAGCACCACCACCGGCACCAGGCGATCGACGGGCTCGAAGCCGGGGTAGCGCAGCTTCATCACGCGCAGCCGCCCGCGGCGTCCGCGCAGCGGCTCGATGTCTGCGCCCCGATCGCCCCGCCCGAGGCGGACGCGAAACGGCTCGCGCGTCACCTCGCGAGCGGCTTCGGCCGCGCGCTGGACCAGCGGATGATGGACCGTCAACGGATCGCCCCGCCCCGGCCCCGCGCCGGTGCCCACGGTGACTCGCCCACCCGCGCGAAAGGGCTCCGGGAGGCGATCGTTCGGCTCGATCTCGATGCTGGCCGAGTCAGTCTCCAGCACCCGGCGATAGCGGACCTCTTCGCTCTCCAGGTAGTCGCACACCAGGCGCTCGAGATCTCGATCGAGCTCCCGCAGGTGGACCGGCAGCTCTTCGGCGATCTGGCGAAATGCGTGCCTCACGGCCTCGTCGAAGCGTGACGCGATGATGCCTGCCGTGCGCTCGTGCATCGCCTCCACCTGCGCGCGCGAGGCGTCGAGCGACTCGCCCAGCCGCACGAGCTCTTGCTCGATCTGCTCGACGCTGCGCGCGCTCTGATAGATGCGCCGGAGCTCCGTAGCGAAGTCGGCGGAGAGCGCCGCCAGGGCTCGCCCCGCGCTGCGCCGCTCTGGCTCGTGCAGGACCTGGTCCGAGGCGTCGAGCACGGCGCCGAACAGCTCCAGCTTTCGGCTCAGGATCTCGAACGTCAGCCGCTGCGCGGAGTTGTCGCGAGCGAGGAAGTTGATCACCGTCACGTCGCGCGCCTGGCCGTAGCGGTGGCAGCGACCGATGCGCTGCTCGATGCGCTGGGGGTTCCACGGCAGGTCGTAGTTGATCACCGTGTCGCAGAACTGCAGGTTCAGGCCCTTGGCGCCGGCCTCCGTCGCCAGCAGCACGCGCGAGCGCTGGCGGAACTCGTGGACGAGCGCGAGCCGCATCGCCACGTCGCGGCTCGGGCGGCCTCGCTTTCCCAGCGTCTGCCCCACCTCATCGTCCCAGCGCGCGAGGGCCTGCGCGGCGCGCGGCGAGGAGTTCTGGCCACGAAATAGCGTGATCTCCTCGTCGCTCACCAGCTCCGAGCCGAGCAGCAGCTCGCGCAGATAGTCTTGCGTGGCGAGCGACTCCGTGAAGATCACCAGCTTGCCGCTGCCCTCCCCTCGCGCCGACGACTCGCTCACCACGCGCACCGCGTCGAGCAGCGCCAGCGCCTTGCTGTCCGTCGCGAGCGCGCCGAGGCGCTCGATGAAGCTCTCGACCAGCGCGATCTCGCCCTGGATACGCTGCCCGTCGGGTGCCGGCCCCTCCTCGCTGTCGCTCAGGGCCTCGTCATCCGAGTCCTCCAGGTCTTCGTGGAAGTCGAGCGCGGCGTCGATGTCGTCTCCTGCGAGCAGGCGGCGCAGGCGCTCGGCTATCTTGCCCAGGCTCGCGCCGAGCGCGCGATGCGAAGAGGCCATGCGGCGATGAAACCCGAGCACGAGCAGCCGCCGCTGTTTGCCGCGAAACGCGGCGAGCCCCGGCGTGAGCAGGTAGCGCGTCACGTCGTCGTAGAGAGCCCGCTCCTCGTCCGTCATGTCATATTCGAACAAGCGCGCGCGCCGACCGACGAACGGCGTCTTCATGAACTCCTGCGCCTGCCGCCGCAGGGTCCGCCGGATCACCACCTGCATGCGCCGCTGCAGATCTTGCTCCTGGCCGGAGGCGAGCATGCGATCGTCATCGGAGCAGAAGAGCTGGCGAAACGTGGGCAGGTCGCCCAGCAAGGTACCGCTCTTGTCGACGAACTGGACCAGCCCCCACAGCTCCGCCAACGAGTTCTGCAGCGGCGTCGCCGTGAGCAGCAGAACCGGCGTGTGGCCGCCGAGCAAGCTCTTGAGGCGCCCGGCGAGGCGCGCATGCGGCGAGTCGTCGAGGTAGTGGCCCGAGCGATCGAAGCGCCGGTAGATGCCCGCGAAGACCTCGTGCGCCTCATCGACCACGCACAGGTCGAAGCGGCCCGAGGCGAGCAGCCGCTCGAGTCCCCGCTCGCTGCCGAGCAGATCCCGACCGACCAGGAACACGCCGGTGCCCTCGAGCGCCGCGTCGTCGCGCTCGCCCGAGCCGAGCTCGTTCACGCTGATGCCAAACAGCGTGAACAGCTCGTCGCGCCATTGCCCGAGCAGGGCCTTCGGCGACACGAGCAGGATGCGCCGCGCGCCCTCTGCGCGCAGCTGCGCCATCACCAGCCCCGCTTCGATCGTCTTTCCGAGCCCGACCTCGTCGGCGAGGATGCAGCCCCCCTCTCGCACGCGCCCGAGCGCAAAGATGACGGCGTCGACCTGGTGCGGGTTCGCGTCGATGCGCCCGCTGCGCTGAGCCGAGGCGTAGCGCCGCCCCTCGGTGGAGCGGCGCAGCCCGAGCAACTGTTCGGCGAGGAGGCGCCGATGAATCGGGTGGGACATGAGCGGATACTGCAGTCGCGGCGGAGCCTACTCGATCTGTCCGCCCCCTCGAGCCGGTTGGATGCGGGAGAAAGCTGGCGAACGCAGAGCTCCCTTTCCGCTTGACACGCCTCCCCCGAGACCACTAATCCGCCTATCGCGATGAGCAGATTGGGTCAACCCGACCTCGCCCGAGGGCGTCGATCGGAGTCCTGGCGCCGTCGAGTCGGCAGCGCTCGAGGGCTCGCGCACCCGCGGCTGCAGTGGCCGCGGGTGTCGCGGCGCCGCCGGTCGAACTCGCGGCAGCTGTGGCAGTTGGCGGGCTCGCCGTCGCCTCACGGCATCGCGTGCTCGGGTGAGCCCCTCGCTCGCGAGTGCGAGGGTCCTCTACATGAGCCACGGGGCGGCGGAAACTCGGCTTCGTCCGTCAACACGCCGAGCCGCGCGCCCGCGTCGTCGGTTCGCAGCAGCTCGAGCCTGGTTCGGCTTGCAGTGAGCTGCCAACAGGCCTAGATCACCGCCCCCTTGCCAAGCGGAACAACCGGCGGTAGGGGCCCGTCTGAGAGGTATCGGAGCAATTCATGACCAACGTCACGAGCTATCCCAAAGAGCGCATCAAGGTGCTGCTGCTCGAGAACATCCACCCGAGCGCGGCGCAGATGATGAGCGACGACGGCCTCTCCGTCGAGGTTCAGTCGGCGGCCCTCGGCGAGCAAGAGCTGTGCGACAAGATCGAAGACGTGCACATGCTCGGCATCCGCAGCAAGACGCGCGTCACCCCCAAGGTGCTCGAGTCGGCGCGACGACTGCTCTCGGTGGGGTGCTTCTGCATCGGCACCAATCAAGTGGCGCTCGAGGCGGCGAGCAAGCGCGGAGTGGTGGTGTTCAACGCACCGTTCAGCAACACGCGCAGCGTCGCCGAGCTCGTCCTGAGCGAGATCATCGCGCTCTCGCGCAAGCTGATGGACCAATCGAAGAACATGCACCAGGGCATCTGGACGAAGACCGCCACGGGTTCGTTCGAGGTGCGCGGGAAGACGCTCGGCATCGTGGGCTACGGCCACATCGGGCGGCAGGTGGGCGTGTTGGCCGAAGCGCTCGGCATGCACGTGGTGTTTTATGACATCGTGCAGCGCCTGCCGATGGGCAATAACCGTGAGGTCGGCAGCCTGAAGGAGCTGCTCGCGAGCTCCGATTTCGTGACCCTGCACGTGCCGGCAACGGAGCAGACGCGAAAAATGATCGGCCCCGACCAGCTCGCGCAGATGAAGAAGGGAAGCCGCTTGCTCAACCTGAGCCGCGGCAACGTCGTCGACATCCCCGCATTGGCCGATGCGCTCCGCTCCGCGCACCTGAGCGGCGCCGCGATCGACGTGTTCCCCTCGGAGCCGCAGAGCAACCAGGAGCGCTTCGAGTCGCCGATCCAGGGGCTCGCCAACGTGATCCTCACGCCGCACGTCGGTGGCTCCACGGAGGAGGCGCAGGCCGCCATCGGCAAGGAAGTGGCGATCACGCTGCTCAAGTTCCTGAACACCGGCAGCACGCTGTCGGCGGTCAACTTCCCCAAGGTCGAGCCGACGCAGATGCGCGGGCGGCACCGCATCTTGAACATTCACCGCAACGTGCCGGGCGTGCTCAGCAGCATCAACACGATCATCAGCGAGCTCAACGCCAACGTCGAGAGCCAGGTGCTCGAGACCAATTCCGACGTCGGCTACCTCGTGATGGATCTGGATCGCGACGTGTCCGAGGAGGTTCGGGCCCGCGTCTCGGCGCTCGAGACCAACATCCGCACCCGAATCCTGTACTGATCAACCCCTGGAGCGCGGGTCGGGCCCGCGCTCCAGCAGCTGCGGGCGGCGCTCGCTGCAGGGCCCACCGGCGAGGGAAACTCCGTCGGCGACTCGCTTCGACTGAGGCCGCCCCCAGGCGGCGTGGTGTAGCGCCTCGAGCTCGAAAAACCGGCGCGCGTTCGGCACGATTCATGGCAGAACGCTCGGATGGTCACTCCCCCGCGGGCTGCAAAGCTCGAACATCGAGCCACCCTGCATGGCGTCACGCACACCGACCCTTATCACTGGTTGCGTGACGACAACTGGCAGCGCGTGATGCGCGAGCCGGAGGCGCTCGACGCCAAGATCCGAGAGCACCTGGAGCGAGAGAACGCTCACACGGCGAGTGCCCTGGCCCCCACCGCGGCGCTGCAACAGACACTGTTCGAAGAGCTCAAGGGCCGAATCAAGGAAGACGAGAGCTCCGTGCCCGCCAAGGACGGGCCGTTCGACTACTACGTGCGCTACGAGCTCGGGTCGCAACACCCTCGCTATTGCCGCCGCCCTACCCGCGGCCGCATTCAGGGCCTGCGCAGCTCGGGCTCGAGCAGCGACGAGCAGGTTCTATTCGACGCCGACCTCGCGTCAAAAGCGCACGCCTACTTCAGCGTCGGCTCGGTCGTGCACAGCAAGAGCCACCTCCTGCTCGCACACGCCGTGGATACGAAGGGCTCCGAATACTACGACATCGGATTCCGGGCGCTCGACACAGGCGCCCCCCTGCCCGACCTGATCCAGAGCACGAGCGGTGCGCTCGTGTTCGCCG
>Ga0247763_1001219_pt1 | contig 14982 bp, 14 predicted proteins | sample UWRJL141409B4_FD_179926 | JGI IMG/M metagenome (GOLD analysis project Ga0247763, IMG submission 179926) | Plant litter microbial communities from Arlington Agricultural Research Station in Wisconsin, United States - UWRJ-L141-409B-4 | ecosystem: Environmental > Terrestrial > Plant litter >...
ACTTGACTTGACCCCTGGTCGCTAACAAAACAAAATCCACAACCAATCCACCAGCCTCCACTCTCCACAGACTCCATTCCGGGCGCCATCGTCCGTCCGATCCGATCCACTTAATTAGTTAGTTGTCGGCGGGAAAGAGAGCCACATCAAGATCAAGTTTCGACACGTTCCATTTATTATTTTCTCATCTTCTACGGATAAAGTCAACTCAATGAAGGCAAGAGCGAACATTATCGATCGATCGAGAAAGAAAGAATCAAGAACCGACTGCATGTGAAGAACCTGCCCGGTATTAGTTAGTATTAGTGTAGTTTAGTCAATTCACTCAATTGTTTGATGTTGATGTTGGCACGTTTGGTGTCTTCTTTCTTCCCCCTTCAACACCGCCCAATCAGCAAGCAACCTAGAGGTCATCATGCTAGAAAACCCCCATTTTAGTACCTGGTACCTAGACCTCATTTTTTTCTTCTTTTTCCTCCCAGCGCAGAGAGGGTTTCTCTTTTAAATGCATGCATTCACCCAAGCTCCGTAATCTCAACGGCCCCCGGAGCCGGAGCCAGGCCCACAATTGAACCCGAAAGACGGACGGCAGATATGCCCATGTAAAAATGGACTGACTCTGTCATGAAGTCATTATCCCCTCTATTTCTCCGTGTCATTCTCCCTCCCCATTTCCTCCCCTTCTTCCGCCTTCCCCCTATGCATCCGTGTTGCAAAAATTCCAAGTTCCATCTCTTTGCGCCAAGTTTTGACTCAAGCCGTCTTTGCTCCCATCTCCGGGTTTAGAACCAGAAGCCCTTCAACCATTGAGACCCCATCGCACGCGATTTATCTAAGTTTTTGGCCGAGTCAAGGTTCATAACTACAGGTCTTGCTGTACTGCCCTATACCTCTAAGCCAGTTGCAAGCTTCCTAGCCCCTGCCACATGCAGTGCATCTTGATTGCCCGAGCCCAGCACAGCACTTTCATCAATGAATTGAGTAAGTTGGCCAGCTGTAAACGCCCAGAACTTCATGATCCTATACCTGTCTTTAGAACCAATTGGACTGGACCGCACTCACAACACTGTCGAGACACTCGATCACAACTACCCTCATCAAATCTCCGTCCTGCCAAGACCTGGGGAGACCACAAACGTGGGGAGCTCTAACGTTAGCCCCCGTCCCAGGCCCAAATGCACTGACCACCGACCGAAACAGGCTAAATCGGCCAGGATTCCCTTCTCACCTGGTGCGCGAATTAGACGATCCAATTCGTGCCAAGTTGGTCACAACTCGACAAGGAACTCTAGGTCATCAAGAGTCTGACAAAAGGAAGTCGATAATAGAAGGCAGAGAGAATCTACGGTTTTTTATATCTCTATTGCAGCCGTGACACCTTTGAATCGCTTCCATGGGTCGATTTGTCACGGGCTGGCGGCGGTACATGCAGTCTCCCTATCGTTACACACCTGCCAATAGTTGCTCCGTCTCCATCCCACTCAATTACCAATTAGTGCCCCAGTAATATCGTTTAGTAGGCGTAGAGGAGGAGGAAGGCAACCATAAGGGCGAACAGGCCGGTAGCTTCGGCGAACGCGAAACCCAGAACGGCGTATGAGAAGAGCTGGCCTGGAGTGGAAGCCGATCAGTTCCGACACTCCCGATGTGAACACACGTTAATTCTTACCTCGGAGGGCCGGGTTGCGGGCGACACCCGTGATGAGGGCACCGAAGACATTACCGATACCGACACCAGCACCAGCAAGACCAATGGTGGCGAAACCGGCACCCTGCATCTTGGCCGCTGTCAGGATGGCCGCCGCTGTCGACTCGACAACGACACCTCGAGACTGCATGGCACCGCGGACCATGGTCTGAGCGAAGTTGTTGCGAGCGCCATTGAGGACCAGGCCGTGCCGAGCAGTTGCCTGGCGAGCAGCCGACGTGATGATGGAGCTGGGGACGCGAGCTGCAGGTGAGGTGCGTGAATAAAACACGTCTCCATCAATTGGACAGGAAAGGAGGGAATTACACGTACCCTGCGACGTCGACAGCAGACGAGAAGGCTGCTTAGAGCCCAAACGGGCAACGGTCCTGCTTGCGGCGAACATGTTGGGCTGGGACGACTTGATAGGGTGGATGGGATTCGTGTGTGGAAGGAGTGAAAGTTTTGATGGACGGAAGAAAAGTGAGTTTCAAGAGGGGAAAAGAATTGAGAGCCGGGCGGAAGAGTGTGGGTGGCTGGGTGACGGGAGACCAGCTGGGGCAGGAGCAATCATGCACGACGTGAGCAGATGTGACGGGCCGCAGGAGCGGGCGAATGGCAGCCAATGGCAACCTGTCTAGGACGCATTGGGGGCACCAACCCTTGGCTCGTTCCTGCCAAAATCCGGCTCTGGCTATTGCCAACGTGGAAATTAGGGAAGCATTTGAGGTGGAAGGCGCGGATCGCTGATAGTAAGGTAGAGCGATGTTCAGAGTCGTTGACGTTGAGCTCCCTGCAGCCCTCCATTGCTGGCCACGGCCTCAAGTTCCTCTAGCAAGACATAGTCCTGTCATGAATTAAGTGACACACACTGCAGCTGAGACGCGCGCTGACCGCCGAAATCAAGGCAATCATGGTGCTGTTTCTGAGCGCCCAACGTCCTCCGCGGGGAACAACAGGGAGCAGAGCAGGGGACGAGACACGGTTTGCCTTCATTCCTAGCCAGATTTGGCTGGCGCTTTGCGGGGGAGGGGAAGCCTGAGGCGGTCAAGGCGTCACGCTGGCACCCCTGGAGGTCCTGCTGTCGCCGTAACGTTGCCCTGAAATGAACGCGACCGACGCGTCAAGCTCCCTAGAAAAAGCAGAGCTCATCTCTCTTCGTTTAGTCGAGTTTGTCTCGTTTTTCCCATCCAACGCTCTCAATTGGAACGGTGGCTCGACAATTGATCGCAAGACGTCCCTTTAGCGCCCTCCCCGCTTCTTACGCTACTATCACGGCAAGAACAGTGGGTCTAGGGAGGTGGATTGCCTGGGGGCTTGCTACAACGGCGACAAGGTACAGCAGTGGAGGCCCATCAATCTCACCCCGGCGCCCCTGTGGGGATGCCAGGTCCGCAAGGTGGTTGGAGCTCAACCCCGCCATTGAACGATGTTGTGCTGTCTTTGTTGGGATGATGGAGGACAAAGAATTCTCGGAGACGGTTTGTTCTCTCTGGATCCTTGATCTGAGGCTGCGCCAGTCGAGCCAGCGTCCTGACGAGTCTACTTTCCAGATCCTTCTGCTAACCACGGTGGCGAACGATGGGATGTCAATCCACGAACACGAGCCGATCGACCCGTTCGAGGCTGATGGTACCGTCCCGAATTGCGCCTGCGGTTTCTTTCAATCATGTATGCGAATGACTGAAGTCCTGAGCCGAGGTTGGGCAAATTGCAAGGCAAGGAGAGATGATTGAGCACCGGGTAGTCCACCTCTCAAGCTCAACGAAACACTGATCCAGTTGAGCGGTGGTGTCAGCCGAGTCATCCATCAGAGCCCAAGGCTCGCGGACCTCTGCTCGAAAAACCAAGAACCGAAGAGACTCTGGGTACAAAGAGCGCTCAGTCGAAATATCAGCGCTGAGAAGTCCTGCGGGACTTATCGTGGCCGTCCTGAGAAGGTCGTGCGCATAAGGTCCATGAACCAGTTAGGTTTAGATGGTGGTTCAGCATCCGGCATGCGGCGCCTGAGGCTCTTGTTTTGTGAGCGCGACAACACCCAGGAGCCGTATCAGCGTCGCGACCTTCAAATTTTGAGTTGCGAGTTGCGCACTAGCTGTGTGGCTACTCCGGAGAATCGATATGGTATGTCCTTTCTTCTGGTCGCTCGGCTGAGTCAAGCTCGTGCCAGTATGTCCGCCATACTTCTTCTGCCTTTATTGCGGGTCTGGTTGCTGTCCATGTGTTTTCCAGTGTGACCATTCGCAGGCGTGTGTGTTGAGGTGACGAGTTCTGTTTGGGCCTAAAGCAACGCTTGTGGCGGTAAACTTAGAGCACGGTGGGTTTCATGGGACGGAAAACCGGAGGCATTTTCAACCTAATCTGTAGTGCCCCCTTCTCGGAGGGGCTGCCTGCTGAGTTAAATTGGGACTTTGCACGCCAGGCGGAACATGAAAGCGTTCGACACATGATCAACAGCACCACCCAGGCGCAGCTAGAAAGTACGTATTTCTTCAGAGCAAGTAAGCCCATCGGCTGGAGACTTGCCTGCTCCAACGAGAATTGCGTCTAGCTGTTAAACAAACTACCCAATTCGGTAGAGTGTGGTCGGCCTTGGCGGTCAGGGCCTGAGCTGTATGTTGTCCTATCTGGAAACCCCATGGTAAGTAATGACCTTTGTCGTTGAGATTGACACTTGTATATTGGCTCCAGAGCGAAAATATGGCTCCAGCGAGACACAGTGACAAGGCTCACACTGTCTATTTTGTTCGGTTGGTGTAAGATGTATGTATATCTACCGTATGTTGCAAGATGGGACAGTCTTGGACTTGGCTACCCAAAGTACGTCTTCATTGAAGTCCTTCGATTATCTTCAATATAAGTGCCATTGTTAGCAGAGGGAGCCGTATCCTGAAGATGGTTTTATTGGCAAATGACTGACTACACTAAGAGCATCCATTACATGGCGGAAACGTACTGCGGAATGGTGCTCAAACGCCTCTGGCACTGGGTCGGGTTGTACCAAGCAGCGTTGCATTTGCAGGTGGCGAACGTGCTTGAGTACTTGGTGTTTCATTTGTTTTCGATATCAGCGTAAGCTACACATGGAACGATGGCAAAAGAACTGATGCTTGGCGTTTCTTCACACACAGAAGATAATAATATTAATTATAAAAAAAAGTAAAAAATAAAAAATAAAAGTTGCGGTTTATGTGGATCGAACACATGACCTTCAGATATATGATTGAAGTGGACTTCAGTCTGACGCTCTCCCAACTGAGCTAAACCCGCTCAACGATATTTACCTACTGGATAAACGCTTTATAGAAACGCAAGCCCAACCTGCAGGTTAAGTGCAAGTATGTTCCCCCCCTTGAAGCTGCTTGGAGTGGAGTTGCGTGACCGTTGTTCTTTTCCAGTGCGCCGGACACGTTGTATAACTTCAGATTTTGGTTAGTATAAACGAACCAGTTATCGAGTTGGCGTTTTGGTCATGCAGGGTGTCCTGGACTGTCTGCGCCACGCTACTGTAGTTCGCAGCACTCGTCCCGCCCAGTTATCCCCGTTGGAGAAGGTGGTTCCCTGTGGAGGGATACCAGTTCTCTGTACGCGCACTAATGGTGTTGAAAAAGGTCCAGACCTCTTTTCGGGAGAGGTCTGCGAGCCGCCTTCCTTTCGAATTGCGGTGCAAATTCCATACGCAGTGGTTGGCAGCACAATCAACAGAAAAAAACTGGGTATGAAGCGGTTTGGGAACCGTCCAGCCTGTGACTAGAGTCGGGGATCAGCAGATAGTCAAGGCACGACTGCGACAGTGTGCTGAGAGACGCCGGAATGTCCAGAAAGCCCCTCCACACAACATGCGGAGTTTTCGGTCGGGGGTAGCCCGTTTGTAATGAACTCTGTGGTCGCTCAGTGAACGAACGACAGCCTCAAGTCATAAACACTAATGAGGAGACCACGTAGACTATCGACAGTCCTTCCAGTCTGGTCAAAGGTGATTTTCCGACCATATATCAGACCCTATCGCGAGGTGGTCTGGAAACCGAGTCTTCCCCAGCACAGAGTCATCGTCGGCAAACTATTCCTTCAAACAGAGTAATGGGCTTATCGGCAACGAGTACAATCCGAGGCGGAATCCGCGCCCGTGATGGCTGCGTACTCCGACTGAGGATGATTTCATAGGAGTCTAAGGCTTCGGATGGCAAGTTGGAGAGAAGACTCTAGAATGATCCCTCTCCAACCGGGACTGTTTCTCATATTTGCCTGGATTTCCGACTATCACGTTGAAACTGAGGTACGGATAGAGATATGTACCATCCTCTATCTTGATTCGCTCTGCAATCGCTTTTCGGTCGTCAATAGAGAAACCACCTAGCTACCATATCTGGTACTCTAGGGTCGATGACGAGATTGATTTCTCACCCAACTTACTGGGACTTTGCATCGCCGTGAAACCGCAAATAGAATGCGGCTAGCCTGAATCCCTTGACCGCATGTTCGAGGTCACCATAAGGACGGCTTGTGATAGGGAACTTGAGTGTCAACTGGACGCTCATGGGTGATCTCCTGCGTACTAGTTTCGTACACAGATGATGCCTCTAGTATGAGTTGAATTCGCAGTTTCAGTTAAACCCTGCTACAGTTCAAAGAAATTCGAAGTGAGAGACTTGCCAGTCAGTCTTGTAGCGAGGGAGGGCATATTGTGTGAGCCCGGCTGGACGTGGGTGCTTGAAATCTGATATAACATCACAGATAGAGCATCCATGGTCTCATCCCCGTGCTTAAAGAAGTAAGGAGTGGGCGAGGGTGTGGATATGGATGGTGGTGCAGCTGCTATCGTAGCCGTTGTGTTCAACCGATCGCCGTCAATCGAGCAACGTGGGAAAACCGATTTGCCTCTTCCAGGTGTTGCCGAGATGCAGTGGTTCATGTTGCTCTCGGCACGGCCTCGTTCAGTGTGGCACCATTAACGAGAAGCTTACAGACTTCGGTTTTCTTCAGGTGAGCTGAGTGAGCGAGCAGGCTGTTGCATACTCACAGGAGAGAAGATACAGCTGTCCAAGTTACCTAAGCTGCGCACGAGGTTGGTGCTTAGAGAGCTATGGGCGATGAGATCTGCTTACAGCAAGTCTCTCAACCTGTATTCTGATATTGATATCGTGGCTAGAGAGAGAGAGTCGCCACTGCCTTCTTTCTCGGTCTTTTTGCAGCTTTTCCACTCTCCTCTCCACGGACTCCCTCCTCCAACCAGAGCCGCTCAAGCTAGTTTCGGCGGCCGCAACCCTTTCGAGGTGCTCAAGGTAGCTGGCCATCAGATCAGATTCTTGGGCGCGGGCCATGCTGTAAGCCGGAATCCAAGGATCGAAGCCGTAGTTACCATTGACTTCCTCTGGGGCCATCTCCTCAACGACTTGGATGGATTCTGGGACCGGTGCAAGGGCTCGTGGGGTGGCCGGTTGATCCCGCGATAATTGTGTGATTCCACAGCAGAAACGAGGTTGGCCGTATCGCGCATTTTTGCTGGAAAGGATGCCACGTTGGTTCCTCCAAGATCATTACATTTTTTGCCTAGCGTACGGCACGCGTGGCCCAGCAACTCAGACAACAAACCCATGACGGGCAGCTTGGTATTTGGTGCAAGTTGCTTCTTGTCATGTTGGACAGAGTTTGCCCTAGATCAAGCTCCTGGTATGCGTCTTGATTGGTTGGCCCCGATGGGTTGAACTCCAAACAGAAAGGCCTGTCAAGCCAGACGGCGATCGGATCTGCGAGGATTGATCATCGTCCGCTGGTTCATCGTGGGTTCCACCTCCACAGCTTGACGGATGACCGATAAGTGGATGGGCAAAGCGGAGAGGCTAACGTCTTAAGACTGCTCTGAATATCTTGTGATAAGCAGGCAGCACAGCATAGGCTAGCGATTCCCCTGTACACTGGTGGCAACATGTATAAATATGACGTGAGAAACGGCCACTTTCAACGGTCAAGCGACCTGGACCAATGTACCCCGATATCCTCAGACCCTGTACGCCGCAACCATTTGTCTTTTGACGCCGAGAGGAAACTATATAATATCCTCATTATCGCTTTCTGGTGCTGGCTGTAGTTCCGCCTGCGCATTGTAGTTGACTGTGTTCTCATTCGCCTCGTCCATTTCCTCGTCATCATCCGTTAGGAACGCAGCCTCTGCTTCACTGTCAACACCCATATTCCTCCTCTTGGCAGGGGGCTCCACGCTGATAACATTCTTATTGATCTCGTCCCACGTCTTTTTCCTGTTTTGGATGGTCTTGAGGCTGCCAAGGCTGCGCTGAACCTTGGTCGCTGTCCTGTCCATGACAGTTTCAGCTCGGTCCATGTTCTTTTCATGCCGCTTTCGTGCTTTGGAGCTCATCGCTGTCTTTCGCTTCGATTTTTTCGTGACGCCGCCTGCGTGGTATGCTGCAAGAACAGCTGGCCGGCGTTCAGCCGACTCCTGTGGTGGTTTGACATTTTTCAGTGATTTGTCTGTGTCAATGCTGGGTGATGTTGCCCTCCGAGCCGCGCGCGAGTGTATTGAGGGCCCTGGTTATCAAGAGTCAGCTGCTTGTATGAAGGCAAGCCAATTATTATATGTGCGCCGTACCTTTCTTTGGTTTTGAAATCCCGCCTTTGGCCATCTTGTCACCTTCAGAACGGTCAGGTATCGTGGTACGTATTGTGGTCGCTGACGTGGGGCATTTTATTTTCCCATCGACCCCACCAACCCGCCTGGCCTGGAGCCCCCTGCCAGGTAACTAATGGGCACCTAACCAATTACGACCTGGTCGTCTGTGCTCAACCGCCAAGCTATCGCTCGCCCTACAGCCACATGGTAGCTTTTAAGATGTTCTCATCGTGTTCTCCAACAAACATCGCATCCAATAAACTTCGTGCAAGTTGGTTCGACATCGGCCGCAACCCAAGCCTGGTGATTATCCCTGCATCTCTTTGAGCGATCTTGCCCAAGTATGCCCTAGATGGTCATGGAATCGTTTTTCTTTCAAAGTTTGACGTTGCCCAACCCATCGCTTACGGTCTGATTTGAAACGGTGACCCTCCACAACCCTCCTCGGCCGAGTTTTCAAACAATATTTCGGCGGTGACGGCCGGCAGCACGATGAACCCCGACGCCAAGCGCGCCTTCAGTCATTACGACGCCTACAATCGTCCTGACATATATGAAGACTACTACTCGTCTCGTGCCTTCCAAGATCGTCTCACAACCCCGACGACCATAATTTCCATCCTCGTCGTCATCTTCACGATCCTCTTCCAGACGAGCGCCCACCAGGGCCGGATCCACACCTTTCCCTCTCTGCTGTGGAATTGTTTGGTGTTTATCATCCCGGCTCGCCTTCTGTACGCTATCGATCGGTGGTCGAACCCGCCACTTTTCCCGATCCCCATGCAGCCAGTGCAGCTCCGAACACATGCGGCTAAGAGCGACCTCCTGCGACGAATGATCGGTCTGGATAAGCCCGGGGGGATCTTGAGGTCGGTCTCTGAGGTCGGCCGCCGGGGCCTCACCGGAATATCTAGTGCCACTCTTGGCTTCAAGTCAATGGCCAACCATCCACCAGGACTGGGCAACTACGACAATTCGTGCTACCAGAACAGTATTCTTCAGAGCCTAGCTGCTCTTAAAACACTCCCGATTTACCTGTCTGCTGTCTCAGCGCCGGGTGATGGTCGGCCAGTGATGAGTACTGCCGAAGCTCTGCAGACGTTGATCGCGGATCTGAATGATCCGTCGAACAATGGCAAAACCCTGTGGACACCAGGAGTCCTGAAGAATATGAGTACCTGGCAGCAGCAGGATGCGCAAGAATACTACTCCAAAATCCTAGACCAGATTGACAAGGAGGTCACCATGGCGTCTAAACGGTCGCGACGGTTGCCCTGCTTCGAAACCGAGCCTCCAACCGACGACACATCGATAAGCCAGCATAGCGATGATAGTGGATACCAGAGTATATCCTCCTCTCGAAAAACGTGGCAAGATGCCCGATCCAGCCGTAACCCACTCGAGGGGCTCGTTGCTCAGCGGGTAGCATGCGTTGCTTGCGGATACTGTGAGGGTCTGTCCATGATACCTTTCAACTCGTTGACCTTGAACCTGGGCATCGGCCGTGAGCAGCACGATCTCTACGAAAGGCTCGAAAATTTTATCAAGGTTGAAGAAATCCAAGGCGTCCAGTGCGCGAAATGCTCGTTACTGAAGGCACAGCGTATAATGAAGCAGTTCCTGGCTACCAGCACGGGAGAGAATGACGAAATCCAGAGGAGACTGGCAGCAGTGGAAGAGGTGCTCGAGGAACAAGCATTTGACGAAGATACGCTCAAGGAGAAATGCAAAATCCAGCCCCGAAAAATGGTGGAATCAACCAAAACAAAGCAGACCGTCATTGCGCGACCACCTCAAAGCCTGGCGATACATATGAACAGATCTGTCTTCGACGAATCAACAGGTCGTCTGTTCAAAAACATGGCCGCTGTCAGGTTTCCCAAGCTGCTGGACTTGGGTCCTTGGTGCTTGGGTAGTGCAAGCGAAAATACGGACTCTAAGACGAAGCCTAGCAAGGGAGAGGATGTGGCATCTCAGGATGAGGAGCAATGGTTGCTTGACCCAATCAAATCGATGGTGGCGGGAGATTTGCGTCCGTCAAAGATCACGGGGCCTATCTACGAACTGCGCGCAGTTGTCGCACACGCAGGTCAACATGAGAACGGCCATTACGTCTGCTATAGACAACATGCGGCTCCTTTGCCAATTGTTGAAGAGAGTACAGATGCAAAGCCACCAAAACTTGCCACTGAGGTCCACGATGATGAAATTCTCAGCCTGGACGGAAAAGAGGACGCAGGGGACGTTGCGCCCAGAGAGGAAATATCAAAGGGGGCAACATTGAGCGTAGTCAAAAATACAGCTCGTGGCCCGGGTGACTCGGGTGAACTGGATGTTGAGGACCAGACGAAAACGGAGCGGTCGGCGTGGAGTCTCGACGAATCCACGGATGAGTGGTGGCGACTCAGCGACCATAACGTCTGCAAGGTGGATGAAGAGGAAATTCTTGGTCATCTTGGTCAAGGAGGGGTTTTCATGCTATTCTACGACTGTGTTGACCGGGATACTGTTCTAGTCTCGGATGTTGCAACTCCCCAGACCAACAGCGAGAGTTCCAGCAATACGGATGTTGGAGGCAGTGAACCGGAGAGCGAGAGCGACACTGCGAACTCTGACAATGAAGGCAATGGACAGTAGGGCGGAAGTTTTTCCCTAGTTGGTGCTTGAAAGGTGTTCCGGCGAGAAGATCGGGAGGACTGTTACACACACATGTAAGCTAGGCTTGGCATAGCGCGGCGTTTGGCGGCGATACCATGGATTACGGGCTACGGTGTTCGATTTGTATATCGTCCTGATCATTTGATGCGCATTGAGGGGCTTGGTTTATGGGTCTGGAAGGTCGATAGGGTATGATTCACAACATTCATCTTTTGAAGACAGCGATCTATTTTATTTCCTGGAGGGTCTCTTAGAGGTAATTCCTGTCAGAACCTTCTGTGTACCTAACTCACGGTTGTTACTGCTCCGAAGAAGGCTAAGAAGGATTTCGTTGGGCAACCGTCATTGCGACGAAAAGGGTGCCATTATTCTTTGTTCATCCTCACGGTTAACTGCGCAGCATAATCTTCCGTTGTTGCTGACTCTCTGGTAAGCCTCATTTTAGGAGCTGCGGGGAGGTTTGTGTGTCCGTGTCTGCAACGGGTCATTTCAGATCGGAGCCAGATTAGAGTAGGAGGTTGCCACGTGGTGTTGGATTTGACTGTTACTGACCTACACCAAGTTTGCACGGAAAACTGTAACAGTCATATCCGACACCACGTGGTTGCACCACTGCCAAACTCCAAAAAGTACCATAAATGTAGGTTCGTGGCTCGTGATCTAGGTAACCTTGTTTCACAAAAACTGCTGTTCCTCAGGAACCCAGATCTATGGTTTCCGTTTCGACGTTCGCGGCGCTCGGGTGGCGGGTGGCGGGTGGCAGATTCGGGAATCCCAAGCAGTTCGGATGGTCGGCTAGAACCTGCATGTGCGTGCGTTGTTTGTTTCCCAGAGCAGAGCTAAAGTTAACGATGACTCCCTTTTTGTACTTCGTGCTCGATTTCTAGGAGGAAAGGACGAGATCTAAATTGGCGAGCGCATGGATTTGGCTCATGATAGATTCCCCCGTGCTTCGATGGGTCCCAGGAGCCCGTCAGTTAGGTAACTACATGTAAACCACATAGTTGACTGGGCCCCTGATGTTTGTTTTTTTTCTGCTTGGTAATGCTTAATGCACGGACCCTTTGCAAGCCATGAAGTTAGTTCGTGTAAAGATCCCAGGGCATCCCCCTTTCCGGTGACTGGAGGTTTCGAGGAAATCCCCAAGCAAACGAGGCCTCGCTTTCAAGACGCGTTCCGTTCAACTCTTCCACCGGGTCAAGTCTGCATACAGTCGAGGAAATGATCTTACAGGTTGGGCCTAAACGCCTGAAAAAACATAAAGGTACCTAGTCAATTGGATAGTCCCCAACAAACGGGCAATAGTTTCTTTCGTCCAGCCCGCCTGATATCGATAAACTCGTCACAATCGGGTTTTCGGCTCCCAAGACAAGCATCGTCAAGCCTGTCCTTCCAGGGGCTGAATCCTTTTGTATCACCAGGCAGCCAATGAGGATTGGGCTTGGCCTTCGCAATACCCCAGCATGCCGGTTCCGAATATCCCAGTTTGCTCGGCGGCGCAGTTGGTCTCTGCCATTTTTTCGTGTTTCCAGTTGCGCCGCGGCTCGCCTGCCCGCTCCTTCGAGCATTACGGCTAGGCAGCTGAGCCCCGCGAGGCGGAACTGATGGGTGACTTTTTTGTCACTCATCTCCCTTGAATTTGACCACGGGGTGATGCCAGGAACGGTTTTAAAATTCTTTCCCCTTTTCCTGCAGTTCCACGCGACAATTGTCCATGTCGTGTCTTGAAATTTTCCCATCATCCATCAGTCGACTTTTTGTTGCTTTGGCTTTATTGCAACTTCCCGTCCTGGTTGCGCCGGACCCCGAACCATTGCCTCCGTGAACGCGACCGACACCCGCTGCCGCCAATTGCCGATTTTCGACTCCCGATTCTACCGGCGCATTGTCAGTGCTCGCAAAATTCTGTGGTCTAGTGCACCGCTTCGTAGAACAGTCGCAGCAGCATACTAGCTTTTTTGTTGACGAAGGGGCGACGGCCAACCCTGATTGGTGACGAAACCGGTCGGTTACATCCATCTGCTCGCCTCCGGTCGCCCAAAAAAACGTTCAGTCGCTCGATGGCTGTCGAGAGGGAGGATCGCGATGCTGAACAGGGTCTGATCAGCGGCGAGGAAGAGAAAACGCACGAGAAAGCTGCTGCCGCTTCTGTTGCTCCCTCAAAATCAATCCACCCCATTTTCTACATTGCGTAGGTTATCTGGATTCCCGAAACAGTTGGGCGTGAGGGGGAAGGGAGTCTTCACGAAACTAATACGCCGCTGGATAGGAGTTGGATATTCTTCTCCAACTCGACGATTCTGTTCAACAAATGGTTGATCGATAATAGAGGTTTCAGTACGTCTCTCTCGGTTTGCTTTTGAATTGGACAGTCGCTAATCCGTGTGCTCTAGAATACCGTATGTTATCCCCCCGGCCAAGTCTTGTCTGTGGGCTGGCTGCTGACTTACGCAGCTGCGATTCTAACATGTTGGCACCTCATCTTCGCGACTGCTGCCACGCAGATCCTGGCGCGGACGACTACTTTGCTTGATGGGCGAAAAACGGTCAAGATGACAGGTCGTGTGTACCTGCGCGCCATCGTGCCCATCGGGCTGCTCTACAGCGCTAGCTTGGTCTGCAGCAATATGGTCTACATGTACCTGAGCGTCGCCTTCATCCAGATGCTAAAATCAGCGGCTCCTGTTGCTGTGCTTCTTATTGGCTGGGCCTGGGGCATCGACAGTCCATCGATGAAGCGGTTCCTAAATGTTCTGGTGATTGTGTTTGGCGTGGCGCTTGCGAGCATGGGTGAGATTGACTTCAGCCTCGTCGGCTTTCTCTACCAGCTCGGGGGTATCGTCTTTGAGGCCATGCGTCTCGTCATGATTCAGATACTCTTGGCCGGAGATGGACAGAAGATGGACCCACTCGTCAGCCTCTACTATTTCGCCCCTGTCTGCGCCGTCATGAATGTACTCATTGCGGGACTGGCCGAGGGGCCGAGATTTGATTTCGGAGATGTTGCCAAGGCGGGCTACCTTATCCTTCTCCTGAACGCAATGGTTGCGTTCATGCTCAATGTGGCCAGTGTCTCTCTGGTCAGTGGTCCTGTCTGTCCGCAATTTATTTCGTTGCTGACCTGCTTGATAGATTGGCAAGACGTCAAGTCTCGTCATGACGCTCACCGGTATCTTGAAGAATATCCTGCTCGTCATTGTATCCGTCATCATATGGAATACATCCATCAGTTCCTTGCAGTTTGTTGGTTACGGGGTTGCGCTCGCCGGCCTTGTTTACTACTCTCTCGGCTGGGAGCAAATCGTCAGCATTACCATGGCCTTCCTTGCATGGTTCAAGGCAGTCTGGGGCTCACAATCTGGCGAGAGCGGTCTCCCACCAGCGGTTCGCAGAGGTCTTTTTACGGGCTTGGGCATCATCATCTTTGTCACGCTGGTGTCAGGATTCCTGTACGGATATGGTCCCGTTGCCACGAAGCAATCATCGTGAGTCGGGTGGTAATCTAACCCTCGTCACCGATCGGGAGTGTAATGATGGGGTTAATACTTTTTGGGCTCACTTTGCGACGCGGCTTGCACCTAGCTTGAGATACGCTACTGATGTTGCACGGTGGAACGTACAGCACAGGAGCAATGGGTCTTGAAGTGGTTTGGGAGCGATTCTGGACGGAGTACGGAGCATTGTCATGACTGAATGGCGAGCGTTGTCTAGACTTTTGGAGATACCTTTTGATAATTATTAGACACCAGTTGCATGTGCTGTATCTATCAAAGATGCGGACTGAAGAATATGGTCCTAATGTTGTTATCGCGGCGGAATCCAGGACAATACATGGGTGGTCTGGAACGCTGGGAGTACCGCGGTAAAAGTGGCGGCGCTGCAAATTGCGGGTGGGGGTCAGTTGGAATCCAGTGAGAAACAGGCTTGGAAGGGTCAGCGCAGACGACAATAGCAAGTGGAGAGTAGCACAATCAGTGGCATTCAACTAGCGGCTTGAAAGAGCGGGGGG
>Ga0247763_1001221_pt1 | contig 14979 bp, 21 predicted proteins | sample UWRJL141409B4_FD_179926 | JGI IMG/M metagenome (GOLD analysis project Ga0247763, IMG submission 179926) | Plant litter microbial communities from Arlington Agricultural Research Station in Wisconsin, United States - UWRJ-L141-409B-4 | ecosystem: Environmental > Terrestrial > Plant litter >...
GTGAGAATTTCTCACACACAGTGTCACACACACACACACACACACACACACACACACACACACACACACACACACACACACACACACACGCACCAGATGAAATGAAATGGGATGGGATGTCCATTGAAGCCAACAACAAACAGCGCAGGTGTGCGGCGGAGGAACCCAGAGGATTTTGTTTCGGGGCACGTACAGTACAGTACATATTCATACATGGGTACGGAGTAGGTACCTACATAGGTAGTTCATCGCAACAAACCCAACAAGATGCGAGGCCCAAGTTCTAGAGTCCCAGCAGCCCAGCGCAGTACCCTGGACTTCGTAGAAAGACACGTATCCAATTTGGAGACATGCACGACAAACCACATCGTAGCCCTATTATGCCACCCACCTCGGCATACCGAACGGCCAAAAAAAAAGTCTACCTACCGTACGTAGTTCTAAAAGGACTAAGCCAATCCGCCCGTACTGCTGGACTTCCAAGAAAAGATGTGCCGGCAAATTTACTCGAGTCTGAGACCAAACTCTGGGTCGTGTCATAAAAAGATCAACGGCATATGCACAGCGGTGATCCACTGCGGCCTGCCCTTCCGCGAACGGACATTGCCAAGCCCATCTTCTCCGCGTTGGAAGGATAAAGGTTGCGAGCTCGAAACACGAAATCCTCCAAGTTTCCTATGCTGATTTTGACATGGACAAAAAATATAGGTAGACAGTGAGGTTGGTTACATTGGCAGTGAATGGGGTTCTCATGTATTAGGTCCGAGGACACGTTGGTGTCTCACTGGCTCTTGCCTGCCTGTCTGTATGGTCCTGATCGTACCATCTGCTCCGATTCCTCCGTAAAGCAAGCCGTCATGGGTCATCATTACCATTTCCTGATTGCCAACCTAGATCGCTGTGTATTAGCCCCGACAGAGAGACTGTGGACGGTGGACCATAGCTTAGCGGTGACGTCTTGGGTCCCTGTTCTCGGAGACGACCTCACGCCCCACAATGCGCTCATCAGCAGACCGCCTGCGGGGCGAGTGGTGGTGGCGGGCATGCCTATGTTCGCGACCACTTTCGTCTCGGTATTCGCGTTCCCACTGGATCTCTGTGGCGCGGTCCTTACGGGCTCGACGGACCGCGTCGGACAGCTGGACGAGCTGAAGGACATCCTCCTGTGTTATGTTCTTGTCAACGGGAAAGTAGACGGTGAGTGGATTTCATGGAAGTACTTACGTAACGCATATAAGTCGATATGTAGAAGAACCACTCAGTCTCCTCGTATTCGTAGCCCATCTCCTCGATAGCCTCACGGATGACAAGGTCTTTCGTGATCTCGGTCCACATCTCGGCCCTTTTCTCAACATCGGTCTTACGGTCGCGATCAGGTATGAACCTGGACCGCCGTACGCCACAGTACTTTTGCCAGGTGACCTCGGCTGACGCACCACCGACTCCATCCATGCGGACACGCTCGGTTCCGGGCGGCACATCCACGATTGTCCAGTCCTTTGTGATGCCAGCCCACTCCTCCTCACGTATCCTGTCCCTCGACCGCGCCCTTGCGTTCTCCCGCTCGGCAATGCGAATGCGAAGGGGGCTGGTGCTCCTTTCCCGACGGACGATGGTCTCTCGTCTGTGAACAGGGCTCGGAGTCCTCGCTCTCCGCTCAACGACGCGACTACGACTCCTCCGAGAATGGTGGGGAGACAAACTGGGTGATCGATCCCTGTCAACAATGCGAATTCGGCGTCCCCTAGAAGGGGAGAGAGACGGGCTAGTCGATCGATTCCGTGCAGTGGTGCGATCTTGGTTGGTTGAATACGGGCTAACGCTCCTCCCCCGACCGATATGAGGCTCTTGTTCCCGGACGGAAATCACAGACCCCTCCCTGGGCTCTGCCGCCTCGATCTCGGGCTGTCGGAGCTCTAGCGGGCTCGGCTCTGGCCCTCTGTCGACATCGCCCTTATCGTCGTCTGGAACCCTCGTACTCAGAGTGTCGCTGTCGTTGGTGGGAATAACTGGGTTCACCCCGTCATCGCCCTCCTCCCCTTCTAGATGCTCGCTTTCCCCGCTGCTATCATTTATCTCACTCAAATCGCTATCAGCGCCGCCGTCCGAGCTGGCTGGGTCTCGTATCACCAGCCCTTCGACCACCCTGGGGAGCGCGTCTACTGCTAACTGCTGCAAATGCCGGGCAAGATGCCGGCTGAATTCCTTGGTGTTATTCTCAGCTGAGCGTGGCTCCCAATCACTGCAGAACGGGCATGCAGATCTGTCGAACGTCTTGATGGGGAGCTCGCAGGCGTCGACAAGGACGGCAATTTGAGCCGCCGTTGCCCTTCCGGGATGGACTTTGGCGAAATGATCCCTCAACTCCGCCGCGCGGTGGAACTCCGCGTTACTAGCGCCGCTAGAACACTGCATGCACCTCCAACGCCGCCGGTGGGTGTCCATCTCATGCTTAAACCATTCAGTGCGAGTGGTGAAGAGCCGCATAGCCTCGGGGCAGTCTTGGAACGTGCAGACATACGGCTGCAGGTCGGCAAAGACGTGCTGCCTGTAGAATAAACTATAGGTGTTAGTACATAACCACAGGAGCCGGGAGATCAGAAATGGAGGAATTTTCAACGTAACTTCCACTCAAAGCGATTGGCTAACACCTGGATTGTCCGGCAGTATGGACACTCAAACTCAACGCCATATTCGAGCTGGACACCTTCCAGAATCATGTCGGATAAGTCAGGGATTTGGTAGCCCATGTTGCTATCGTCAGTCAAGCTCGCAAATGAGGTTGCCGAGGTGAAAATCGACATGCGGCCGTTGCCTTCGTCGCTGTGTGGTGCAACATCCGGACTCGCGTTGTTACCGATAGTCCCTTCGAAAGTAGTTGCAAGAGTCTCGGAGTAGGCGCTGGCGCTGGCCTCTGCGACCTGGCCGTAGTCTGCCTTCCTTTTCCCTATGCGCTCCCGGTGCAGTTGTCGATAGCGGATGATTTCTCTCCTCCGGGCCGTTGCGTTCCCAACGCGCACGGCAAGCCAGGAGTGCTGCTTCGTCTTGGGGAATTTGTCTGTCACATTGGTGATGTCGGGCGACTGCCTGAGTGGTTCGAAACTGTCAAGGCAAGGAACACGTCCCCGAGGTCGTTGTCTGCGAATCAGGATTGACAAGCCAAAGAGGTGGGTGATGGAGGAGCCAATGCTGAGAAGAAGCTCATCAAGTTCACTGACTCCCTGGCCGATTTTTTCGACATCGAGGGTCTCGCTGGGCAAGTTCGAGATGGTTCGGTTTGGGGTGTCTCCACGAATGATGCTGCCAGCTGTGACGGGGGGTTAGCATCCTTCAAAAATCCAGGATCAAGCAAAATGAGAAGAATAGATAGCCTCACTCACCTCTCAATGCACAAGTATGTAACCTCTCCAACCCAGAAATCACGCCACTACGCGTCAGTTTCGAGTCTCTCAGTCGATGGTCAAGTGACTTTGGAGAGTGGGCAGGTTGCAACGCGCCAATATTGGCCGCCCAGATGCGAAAGCGTCCCCGCACATCCTCCACGGGGATCTCTAGTCGGGACTTTTCATTCGAAAGACAAACATCATCGACTATGCGGCTGATTTCCCGGGCGCACTCGTTGCTCAGCGCGGAGATGGTAGGGAAGATGACGACTTCAGAGCTGTGTGGTTTCAACCCAGACTGCTCTGAAACAGCTACCGTCATTCTCTCTTTTCTTGAAAAGTTGTAGGATTTACTATCAGGCGTTGACTCGGGTCGAGGTACGACGAGGTGGTGGTGCTGTTGATGAGAGTGTCTCATGGGGAATTCACCAGACATGGCCGTGTTTTCCTCTGCAGGGAATAATGGGCGTAGTTGCCTCCCCCGGAAAACTCCGAGCCAATCGCAAAGTTACACACAGGTTGCGTGGTTTTGCATTGGGCGGGAGACTTGGGCGCCTAATGAGGGGTATTTCTTCTCCCGTCAAGAGCACCACCGATCGATCACCTTGACGGAGAAGGAAAAAAAAGAGTGGACGCCAACTGGCACAGGTGGCTTTGCCAGACAAGTGCCCCTCACCAAGGGCCTACTACCATGTCCGGATTCGAGATCGCTGGCGCCGTCCTCGGCGCCTTCCCAATTCTTCTCCAGGCTGCCAATGGCCTCCGTGGCGTGTACAGCGACGCTAGAACGTGGTGGCAGTTCGAAAGGGAGTTCGATGACTTTGTTGCGGCGGTCGAGCGGGAGCACATTGCTTTTTCGCAGATCCTCGAGATTCTCCTCGAGCCCTTGTACAGGCTGTCATACGAGGAACGAGAGGAGCTGCAGACCAAACCCAACTCACCGCTTTGGACCGATGAGCGCATTGAGGCCGAACTCAGGGAAAGAGTTTCGGAACGGTACTTCAATTGGTTCAAAAAAGAGCTTCGGGGCCTCCAAACTGCTGTGGAGGAACTGGCTGAGTTGTTGCCAATGTATCAGGTGAGAAAGCGTCTTCGGAGTCCTTGTCCGTCCAGAAAGATATTACACGGAACGGAGTGAGCTTGGCCGGTCTATCTAACGAGGAATGAACCCCCAGGGTATCGATCTAGACACGGCCAGTTTAGAGCGAGAGGCATACAAGCTGAGAATGAGCTTCACTCACCGCAAGGACACCCTCCTCGCCAAGGTCGGGAAGAGCAATAAGAGCCTCTACGACTTTTTCGTCCTACAGGGTCAGATACCTCGTGTCAGCATGCCTGCACCCGAAGCCGGAAGTGCAGCCAAGGTCTCGCTGTCCTTCCTTGACTCGCAGCGCCGGGCACAGTCCCTGTACGAATGTCTCCAACACCGCTGGGCCAATGACTGCTCCTGCACGGGCGGCCATCCGTGCAGTATCACCGCCGAAGGCAAAGACCTAAAGGTACTGTTCGGCAGCGATACCAACGACCGGCGCCATATCAGGGTTGAGGTTGCCATGACGGGGCTACCGACTCCCAAACAGGGCGAGGTTCCGAGTTCTACTCCTGACTCGAAATTGGAAAAGATACATGACTTGCGTCGGCAGCTGTCCTTCAAGTCTCGATTGATAGGGAGAAAGAGAAAAGGTCGCCGACGCATCCGAAGGATGTTTTTGGCGGCTGCTCCGGGTATTTGGAATCTACTTCGGCTGGGGAATGACACGCAGGGGAACTCAAAGGGGATGTCTGTGAAACCCCCAGAACAACCGTGAGTCCGTCCAGAACTAGTACCATCTATCTCAGTTTCACTCTCGTTAACACACTTTGCTGACAGGGAGGTCCCGCCTACCACCAAGCACCAGGCCAACGACGGTGCCGGCACAGGTACCGCAAATGCAGGTGATAAACGCGTCAAATTCGCCTCGTCAGCAGTTTCGTGCGCGCAGGAACCTCAACCACTGGCTGCAGTCCAGTCCCAAGTAGCAGCTACCGCGATCGTGGATATGTGTCTGGTAGTCAAGCAACGTCAGCAAGCCACCACTACTCCTTGCCTCGGATACATTGAATCCGGCCCAAGCATAAGCATCATCCTGCACCTCGACCCTCCAAACCAGCAGCTTCCTGATCCAGGTAGGTGGGCGCCGTATACGGGGTGTCTGCACCCAGCTGACTTCATCATTTCCACCAGAGACATTCGAATCCTTCCTCCTCACCACTCCGCGACGCGGCGACCGGCTCCGCCTAGGACACAGAATGATACTCATGTTATTAAAGCTCGGCCCCGGCTGGATCCCGAACACCTGGTCGAAGAAGTCACTCGTAGTCCTACGATCGACTAACCCGGCACAAGTCCCCACTGCTCCTGCAGCTATAACGCAACCACAACCCTATATCTCGCACGCTTCGATTCAAACCGCTCTTAAACCATCAGCAGGAACAGCAGCAGCAGCAGCAGCAACGGCGGTGGTCCATATTGTTGAGAGTGTGGCACAGGTCAAAGCACGAGCAAGCCTACTTACACTAGGGATCCTCCTTCTCGAGCTGCTCTTTGGTGAAACGCTAGAGGGCCAGCCTTGCTGGTCGGAATTTTTGAGTGGTGGGAAACCCAATGAGTTTACAGAGTTCTGTACGGCTATGAAGTGGAGTGGGAAGGTGGAGGGTGAATTTGGCAATAAGTTTGCTGAGGCTATTCGTCGTTGTCTCACATGTGGGCTGGAACCGGCTCCGGATTTGGCGAGTCCAGCATTTGTGCGCGCGGTGTGGACGGGGGTAGCGCAGCCGGTTGAAGAATTTGTGGCTGCTTTCTAACGAGATATTGTCCGGCGAGTTCTGTATCTAACTACCTGGTAAAGAGGATGGAACCGGATAGCTTCATAATCTCACATAGTGTCTTTTAGACATTCCTATCACAAAACTAACCCATATGCCCAAGACACCAAGACCACATGCAGCGCCAATACCGTCCAAATTCATGTTACAGCCATCCCAAACATCAGTCCCCTGTCTGTCTGAAATACAATTCCTTGTTTATGGCGAGAAGCTTCGTTGCCAAGTCCTGCTGCTGCTTAAGCAAATCTCGCTGCGTCTTGAGCAGATCCGTTACGTCCATCTTCGAGTACTGCCCTTGCCAATCCGCTGTTTCTTGCCCCACGGGGCTAGAGGCCCACGCCCCAGCAGGGGCGGGTACCACAGACGGGGCTAGTGCAATTTCTGGATTCGGGAGTGAATTGAAATGAAGACCGTTGTGCCAGTCGGGTCTAGCCAGTTGAGCGTTCTCATACCCAAGCTTCTGCAACAGAGCAGCAGTCGATGCCAGCTCTTGCGATGGTTTTTGAACAACTGGCGGAGGTTTCTGAATAGCTGGCGATGGCTGCGGAACCACCGGCTGTGGCAGTTTCTGGACCACCGATTGTGGCGCGGCCGCCTCGACATTGGCAATCTCAACCGACTCCATCACGTCCGCGTCGCCATCCTGGGACGAGCCATCAAGCCGGGCCCGGAGGGTGCAGTGGCAGCCATTACGACCATACCAGCAGTTTGCACACGAGCCCTGGGTGCGTGACGCAACAACTGGATCTCTGGAAACGACACATGCGAGGCCAAAAGGGCGTCTCCGGCCATTGGCGCAGTGGCTACAGGCTTTTTCCTGAGCTAGTTGCTCACCCGTGGCGTGTATGAGGAAGGCGTCAAGATTCTGTGGCTTGGCCGTGCTGAACAGTTCGTTCATAGGGATCCGCAAAGCAGGCAAGTGCGAGAGTTGCCGATATAGAGGGCGTCTCACCGCCTTGTCGTCCACGACAATTTCTGGGTTGTTCTGATGAAAGAGCATGATGGCAGCTAGTAGGTTTTCAACACGGTTAGATGGGACCGAGGGGAAGAAGGTCATGATTTTTCAGTGCGGTGGTGGTAACTTGCTAGTTGGAAAGGAAGGGTGAAGCTGTCGCGGTTGCCATTGAGACTCTTGCGAGCGCCATTGTTGAATGGCGAAATCTGACATGACTGTGTCGAATTGTGACTCTCCGTTCTGTTTGGCCGGTCGTCCCTGCGCCGACACTTTACGTGTTTTGGTGGGGTAGTTTCCGCCGGAATTTTCGGCCACGCGCTTCGTTCTACTGACAAGATCGGGGACAAAACTGTAGCTGACGTGATTGGGCTCGCTGTCTTCGGAGTCCGGACCGCTGGTATCGTCACCTGAATCGTACTCGGATGAATCGGTCATTTGAGGTGACATGTTGGCCCAGGCGCAAAATTGGGATGCGCGGGCCGCAGCCGGCGGCGTCCTGAGGATCAAAACACAAATTTCAGTGGCGCCGTAATTCTTAACACCGGGTGGAGAATTCAAGAGAGAGAAGCATCCCGAACGTTTGCTGTGGTAATTTGGCACGTCTCACCGGAATGAAGTGCAGTTAGAGATGAGGTCCGCTGCTGTGGTGGGGCGTAGCACGAGATGGCGTTCCGAGCTGCGCGACGATTGGTCGGAAGGTCCGTGCGCATATCCTGGTGGGACGTACCGTTCAACGAGAGTGAGAGTGGTTGGGAAAAAATGGTCCAGAATATGTGCGTGTATCTATTGTTCGGGTATGGATACAATCTGTCTCTGCAAGTATATATTTCAGGTCGAAATGCTGTTGTCGACTGTTGCTCCAACGCTTGGAACCTACAGACCATTTTCAAACTTTCCAAACTCGCCAGTGTACAGTTGAGGCCCTTCAGGTCGGTAGAGTAATGCATCTACAATGAATGCCAATTCATAACGGACGTAGCTGGAACCGCGATCTATGAGCATCCCACCACGCGATCTATGGCCTATTCGATGTTCCACAACCGACTCCATGCCCCATATGCACACCCCTGGCAACCAAAGAAACCGTCTATCACGCCTTATTCAGCTGCTTCGTAACGTCATCCAAGCATCCAGCTGCGGCGGCGAAAAAGCCGAGGAAGAACTTGCTCGGGGAGAGCACCCGGCTCAGGAACTCGGGGTGTGCCTGAACACCCACGAACCAGGGATGATCCTGCAGTTCAATGATCTCCATACGCTCACCCTTGGTGTCTTTTCCAATGAAGTTCAGGCCCTTCTCTTCAAGACGGCTGATCCAGTCCGGATTGACCTCGTACCGGTGTCTATGTCGCTCCTCGATTTGTGGCGCGGTGCCATAAAGCGCCCGTATCCGTGACCACTCGGTACCCTCCTGGAAAATGCAAGGATGCTTGCCCAGCCTCATCGTGCCTCCCATCCTAGTCTTATCCACCTCCGGCATGTAAATGATGACGTGGTTTTCGGCATCAGGGTGCAACTCCTCGCTACCCGCACCTTCAACCTTGGCCACATTGGTGGCATACTCAATAACGGCGAGCTGGAAGCCGAGGCAGATGCCAAGGAAGGGAACTTTCTTTGTGCGGGCCCAGGTGATGGCCTTCATCATTCCCGCTGTTCCACGGACACCAAAGCCTCCCGGCACCAGGACTGAGACACGCCGTTAGTCAACAACGAGTAAATCAGCAGAAGATCAATAAACTCACTAGCTTTAGCAGTGCAGACAGCATGCCACGCCTTGTGGAAATCGGCCGGCGAATCCCTCTGTGTCTCGTCCTCCAGATGTGATGAGTCAACCCAGACAAGCTCGAGCTTCTTCCGGCAGTACATGGCCGAATGCTCAAGAGCCTTGGAAACACTGATATATGCATCATGGAGAGATGTGTACTTGCCAACGAGCGCAACCGTCACCGTCTCCAGCGCGTGGTCCTGACTGCGAGCCAGACTGACCCACTCCTTCCACATGCGACTTCCCTGTTCAATTCTTGCAGGGAGCCTCGGCATAGCCGGAATATCAAGCAAGGGGCTGAGAGTATCCAAGAGCTTTTGATTATCCAGAAGCAATGGCACGTGGTATGTTGTCGAAACGTTGTGAACGGCGATCACCTGCTGCTTCTCCACCTGGCACATGTTGGCGATCTTACTGATGGTAGCTTCCTCCAATGGCTGCTCGCAACGGCAAGCAATCTGCGGGGGTCCTGTTAGTCCTGCAGGAGACGGAAAGGGGAGCACCAGAAGTACCAGATCAGGGTTCAGGCCCGCGCTACGGGAGTCGCTAACTGCCCGCTGGGTAGGCTTCGTCTTTTGCTCGCCGACAATGGGCACGTAGGCGACGAGGATTTGGATAAAGTTGTTCTTGCCCGCCCTCCTATGGAGCTGGCTGACAGCATGGACAAAAGGCGCGCTCTCGATATCGCCAACTGTGCCGCCGAGTTCGATCACGCAGACATCTGGCTCGGCTCCTGATTCGTCTACGGGGATCCTGGCGACTTTCTCGATCCAGTCCTGGATGGCGTTGGTGATGTGCGGCACGCTGTTCCGAGTTAGTCCCTGCATGGCCAAGAAGGCATGGGTTTGAATTGGAATCCATACACCTGGACCGTCTTGCCGAGATAATTGCCCTTCCGTTCGGCCTCTATTACAGACTGGTAGATCTTGCCCGTTGTGATGTTATGGTCCCGGGTCAGTGTGGTAAGCAAATAACGCTCGTAGTTGCCCAGATCCAAGTCCATCTTGAGAGCAAGTCAGCCAGGGTCAGGGATACAAGAGTCGGGAGCGGTCATTGTACCTCGCCACCATCATCTGTTACGTAGACCTCCCCATGCCTGTGCCATGGTCAGAGAGAGAGGGTCCTGAGAGACGATGAGGCCGAGACTCACTCGGTCGGTGCCATCGTTCCAGCATCAATGTTGATGTAGGGATCACTAAGTTTGACGACTTTTAGCGTACATCTGCAATTGCTGCCCAGGGCATACGCTACATTTTGATACTGGTGACAGTCAAGCCAATCGATTTGAGCAGCAAACCGGTGCTGGAGGCGATGATGCCCTTGCCAACACCGGATATGACACCTATTTCCCCATTTCATCAGCGTCGCATTCTTTCCAGAGCCATTTCTTTATCGCTGTTCTCAGCAGGGAATCAAAGCCCGTTTCTGCACGGTAGCGACGACATGGATTGATTGACTGACCTCCAGAAACCAAAACGTACTTCATCTTGGCGCTAGCGGATCGGCAGTCACTGATTGCTGTGCGTGCGTCGCGGAAAGATCCCCTGGCGTTGAGCGAAAAGTTCAAGCTGAACGCGCTGAAACGCGAAAGAAAAAAAAAATGGTCAAGGCGCTAAACCAGATCCGTTTCCAATTTTTGGCGGGGCAGGTCTGGGACGCACCAGCCGCCTTCAATCCTGAGAAAGACCTGAACACGAAAGGCGTGGCACAACTCTCATAGGGACAATGGATGAAGCAAAACATTCTGGCTATCGATAGCACCAACGCAGCATCCTTCTTTGGAGTATTCTAACCCGGAGTAGCTAACGAAGGTCAATCTAGCGATAAATACTAGTTCCTCAGCGACGTTAGAGGGTCACCAAAACCCCACCATGATCCACCAGATCGCGAAGCCACGTGATATGATGCCGAAACTCTCCTAAAAATAAACCTTCGGTGAACACCGCCAAGTTCATGGGGCAAGCGAGACATTGTGCGTGTAGTGTACTTGATGCCTCAGATTGGAGGAACTCCTCGGATACAAAGATCTTATTGCTCGGCCAAAGACAGCCGCCATTGTTGCTCTTGCCTGCAAAGAGAGCGGCCGAGATGGGCGAGGGGATTCAATGGTTTTATGTCGCCAGCGCCACCTGACGACAATGTGCAACAAGCCAAGGGGAACACACAAGACACATCGGCAAAAATGAGGCGCGGCTAAGATCGCTAACAGGAAGCAACATTCGCCCGCCCAAATAAAGTTTATTGGCTACCACCCCTCCTCCGCTAAAAATTCTCCATTAAGACCTACATGCAAGGCATGGAGTTGAGATCGGTCATGGCTGGGAGAAAGTTTTGCATATATGTTGCACTTCCCATTAAGTCCTCATGTATTGTATCGTTCTGAACCGCCAGACCCGAAAGAACATGAAAATGCTCCATGTATGCAACTCCTACCTATTTGGCTTCCAGACCTATTTATTGAAGTACATGTGTGACACCTAACGTGACATGATCCACTCCCGACTACCTTAACCACCTGACGCCACAACATTAACCCATGAAAACCCGCCAATATCCGCCCATCACTCACCCCCTCACTTATTTGCTCCAATTAACATCCCTAAACCGTATATAATCCACCTTTCCATCCTTCGCCGCTGTCGCTTTCCCTGTAGTCCCTGTTCCGGGACTGGGAATACCCGGATTCGCCGTAACAACCGCGCCGCCCACCACGAACCGTCCACCTCGCACAATGCCATCTTCACTGCGTTTCCGCTTTGCCGGTCCGCGCAGGGTATTCCCGTCTGTAGCCCCGGTAGCGCCACCGGTGGTCCCGTTCCCAGTCCCAGTTCCAGCTGTGGAACTTAAAGAAGTGGTACAAGACTTGAGGTCTTCAACGAGGTCGGCGATGGACGAAAGTGGGGTGCTGCGCGGCGAGATCTTGGGGGATGTATTCATGCTCATGCTCGGGAAGGCGGAAGCGGGCATTTATATGATATGAGCACATGTACCGGTGAGTAGGCGGGTGGCAATAGTGGATCACACCGACGAGACATGCGCCTCCAGTAACAGGAAGGTAGGTAGGTGGCCTTCGTTTGTTCCTTTTCTGATACCCAGGGCCGTATCCTTTCCAGCTCCTTGTAGATCGATTCGATGGTCCGGTACAAGTAACAAAAGTGATGTGCGGCGTGGGATCTTCCAGCATCAGATAGAGCTCTAGAGGTCCCCGGCGTTTGTGGTGACGGGCGTCGGCTATGTCCAGGACGGTATGTTGGATAATCCACGACGGAGGCGTGTCAGATGTCGCTGCAGTAGTAGCGATAGACGGCCTACGCGACAAGACTGGACGCGATGTGATGTTGCAATCCTGTGCGGGGTCAAAGATCCAGACCGGGCGAACGGTGGGAAAGGGGAGACGAGACCATGCACTCTTATTAAGCACGCAGTTTTTACCAGTGGTTCCAAGATGGGTCGAGAGGAGGGGTCGACGGGGAGATACTGGAAGAGATCAAATGCATATGCCGTGGCGGCAGTGGACCAGATTTGCATCGGACTTGGTCGCGGAGCCCAGCATGAAATAGCAACACCATTAAGCACCATCGGCCTATTGATTGCACGCCAAGTTTACCCTACGCATATTACTTTGCTGGTATTAAACCCTGCACCATTTAGGGGTGCATTGTTTCGTTTGCTTCCTAGACGTATATCTGCTCACCGCCCTGTCAAAAAGTGTCTGATCGGGATGCATCCCTTGTAGCTGTTGAATCGCCGTTTGTTTGTTCTGTTACCCCTGTTGCGTCCGAAACCAACCAATCAGGGGTCGCCGATTTGTACTGTCATGCTGCAAGTCCAACGTCTCTGTCTCACCGTCAGAAGAAACCTGCGCGAAAAGAACTAGGCTTGTAGCGCTGGTAAATGCCTATTCCCCAGCAGCTCATGCAGCTCACAGACGCCTGACCGAATTCGTCGTGCCGTAACTTCTGACTTTTGGGCTGTCCAACCCAGGGCAAACCCCGACCGGTACACTACTCAGCCCCCATCAGCCAAGGCAGGATCACATTATGATGCTGACCGTCCAAGCGGCTGCATGTAGAGTAGAAACCAGGCCGGTATATATGTACCGACGGTAATTTGGTAACTGTTCCATAGCAAGATATAACCTCCAAGGCGACCTAAGGTTTGGGCTCTGGTGTTGGGATGTTGATGGTGTAAGGATACTGGCCCCGCCACTTGTCAAAAAAGCTGGGGCGGTGAAAAGCCGCTGGCTCTTGCACCGTGTTCAGGCATATTCCCCTGTTGTTGCGCCGTCGACCGTCTGGACACCGACATCGACATCCGATCGCACCCTCGGATTCCGGGGACGAAAATGAGTTGTCGCCTAATGCCGTTGAGTTGAGCAGCTGTCCTCCCAGGGCATTGCCAGGACATTGGAAAAAGGGTTCGTGGTAATATCCAATATCGGAGAAGTGGTGTAACTGCTCCGGCCCGAGCAGTAAGTGGACGGCAAGGGAATGGATAGGTGCATCACCCCACTGCGTAATCACGTCAGCCCTCGATCAAGGAAACTCCAGCAATCTTTCTCACCCGCTCGTTATAAAAGCCACCTGAACGGTCGAGGTGTTCGAAAAAGTCACGATAGACCGGACTCCGGAAGAAATCCAGGTCAGCAATCTCAAAGTTACTCCAGTAGTGACACAAGTTCCACACGTCTCCTTTATGATCGCGATATCTGGACCCGAACCAGCCGAGAAATCGCCGGATGGGCCAAGGCAGTGGCGATGGGTCGATCATGGCTCGCCAGTTTGGAGTTGACGGGATATTCCTGGTTCGCCGAAAACCATCGACCTCGTGGAAGAGACCCGGACACGTCCGGCCTACCTCCCAAAGGGCTATTACGTAGCCGTATACCTTGTTCCGGCGTGCCATCTCGGCGAACGGGTCATAGGTGATGGCGCATGAATATTCCACGCCAGGTTCCAGTCTCCAGTACCACTTGTATTTCTTCAGCGCCTCGATTTGGTAAAACGCCCTGTGGTGATCAGTTAGCGAAGCCTTCTGGAAGCACCCGAGCGGAAGCATTGTACCCCGAGTAGAACCGACACATATGATGATATGACTCCTTCCCACCATTAAAGATCCCCCTGTCTCCCTGGCTCTTGATCAATTTGTGCGCTGCATCGGTGTCCATCCAAGGAGGAAACGACCAGTCCTCCTTGGCAATGACCTCGAACGCCGACTGACCGCTCACAGCAGCACTCAGCACCCGCTTGAACTCGGGATCCCAGTCCTCGTTGTTGAGAAACAAGACGGGATAGTGGAACCACTGGTTGAACTGTCGCTCAATGTTCTGCACGGCTTGTAACGCCTGATGCATCTCGTTATTGCGGGCAAGCATGACGAAAGTCGCATTCTCCCGGGGGGTCGAAGCGGCGGCGGCGAGAGGGTCCTGACATTGTGTGAGGAACGGTGCGTCGAGATCGCTCGGCGGTCGGGGGATCGCATGCCGGCGGACGTGAATGGCAGACTCGAGGAACAATGCGACGGAGATAACGAGTAGAAACTTCAGGTAGAAGGCAGTTCGGCGAGATAGATGAGGGCGTCGAAGGAAACGGGGGATGGGCAGCAGCGGTCGTAGGGCGGTAGCCAGTGCCATTCTTCTGGCGGGAGCTCGTTTTCCTACGGCATCCCTTGGGGTTTCCCAGCATTCCAAAGTTTTCTGGAGGTTATGAGAAGCCTGAAAGAGCGGGTGGCTACACACGTCCCTTGCCTAACATGCTTGGTTGAATCCTGCCGAACAGATGGAACCGAACCAACCAATGTCACCGCGAACTCCTTTCAAGGGGGAAGCGCGTTTGGAATGGCATGGTGCACTAGCGCAATGGCACAGCCAACAGCCAAGCCAACAGCCAATGAGCTTGCCGGCATCCGAGGTGGGACGCAACGTCACTGATCGGGACCAATCTGCATGGCGGTGAGCCGCAGAAGGAAACACTGACCGTCTTCCCACCAGCAGAGATGGGTCCAGGGGCGTAGAA
>Ga0247763_1001222_pt1 | contig 14967 bp, 11 predicted proteins | sample UWRJL141409B4_FD_179926 | JGI IMG/M metagenome (GOLD analysis project Ga0247763, IMG submission 179926) | Plant litter microbial communities from Arlington Agricultural Research Station in Wisconsin, United States - UWRJ-L141-409B-4 | ecosystem: Environmental > Terrestrial > Plant litter >...
GACCAGCGTGTTGCACCGGCTGACGCGATCGTCGCGGCCGAAGACGCCATCGAGCCCGACCCACCGTCGCGCGACGGTGCAGTCGAGGCGGCAGAGGCACCCGCCCGGCCGCCGCCCAGCCGCCGCGAGCTCGCGCGGAAGGCAGAACTTTCGAGCGCGCCGAGCGCCAAGGCACGCTACGTCCGCGCGCCGCGATCCCGCGCTGGGGCCGACAGGCCCGCGGGCGCCAAACCCTCCGAACGAACCCCGGCACGGGAGCGCCCGGCTCCGGCCCGTGCCGACGCCGCGCCCGAGCCAGCGGAGAGCGCGAACGCCGAAGCCCCGCCGCGAGCGAGAGCCGCCGCGCCGTCAGCTCGGCGCACGGAGCCATTGAGAACGGACAACGTCGATCCATGGGACAACCGAGAACATTGACCTCGACGCCGCGCCGCAGCGCCGGCGCCAGAACGCGCCGGCCTCGTCAGCTCGGCCACGACGCGAGCGTGTGATGGCCCGCCCCACCTTCGAGAGAGCCCGCCGCGCCGGCTGGGCTCTCGCTGCGTTGCTGCTGGTCGCGCCCGTCGCTCGCGCGCAGGAGCAGGATTCCGAAGAGCGAAACCTCTCCGCCGACGAGCGTGCTCGCGAGCTCTATCTGCGCGGCGACCGCCTTTACGCCGAAGGCAGCTACGACGAGGCAGTGATCGCCTTCGAGCAGGCCTATGAGCTGAGCCGGCGGCCGGCGCTCCTGTACGATATGGCCAACGCGCTCGAGCGGCTCGGACGCTACGAAGAGGCGTTGCACCGTTTGAATCAGTACATCCCCTCGGCTCCAGAGCATCAGCGAGAGACGGTGCTCAAGCGCATCCGTTCGATCGAGGCCCGCGCGGAAGAGCAGCGGCAACGCGAGACGGACGACGACAGCGCCCCGCAACCGGCGGCGTCGCCCACGAGCGAGAGCGGGCGGGCGGTCGCGCCGACGCCCGTCGTCGAAGAGCCCGCGTCGTCGCCGCCGGTCCTCGGCTACGCGATCGGCGGCGCCGGCCTGGCGAGTATCGGCGTCGGGATCGTGTTCGGGATCGCCGCGTCGAACGCGCGCAGCGACGCCGAGGCCCAGTGTATCGACAGCGGCTCCGGCGTCGTCTGCCCGGCGGCCGTCGACGGCTTGCTGTCGACGGGCGACAGCCGCGCCCTCGTCGCCGATATCGCGATCGGCGTCGGGCTGGTGGCGGTCGGCGTGGGCGCTTACCTGGTGTTGAGCCATGACGAAGATTCGGGGAGCTCGACGGCGCTTCGCGCCGGAGCCAGCCAGGACGGCGGGAGGATGAGCCTTGTCACGACGTTCTGAGAGCACGGTCGCGCTCGCGCTCGCGCTCGCCGGCGCGGGGTGCTCGCTGCAAGAGGCGAGCTACGACACCTGCGACGATAACCGGCAGTGCACGGCCTCGTTCGGGCTCGGCTCCGTGTGCGGCGGCGACGGTCTGTGCAGCGAACCGCTGCTTCACCCGCGCTGCTCGGATAGCTATCCGGAGAACCTGTTCAGCGCGCCGGAGCAGCACCGCGACTCGATCGTGTTCGGCTCGCTCTTCAACCTCGAGAACCCGACGCAGCAGGCGCGGCAGAACGCCGTCCGGCTCGCGCTGGCGCAGATCAACCTGGAGGGAGGCCTCGAGGGGCGCGAGTTCGGGGTGGTGTTCTGTGACATCCGCCCCGGGCTCGGCGACAGCTCGACGACGACGCTCGATGGCGCGCTCGCCGCGACCCAGTACCTCGCGCAGACGCTGGAGGTGCCTGCGCTGCTCGGCCCATCGAGCTCGACCGACGTGGCCAGCGTGTTCCAGGAGGTGCGCGAGCGCGGCACGTTCGTGATCTCCCCCTCGGCGACGAGCCCCGCGCTCACCGGCGTGGACGAGCCCAACCCCGTCGACGCGCGCCCGGGGCTGCTCTGGCGCACGGCGCCTCCCGACTCGTTGCAGGGCGAGGCGATCGCGACGGACATGGTGGCTCGAGGCATCTCCAACGTGTCGGTGATCTCGCAGACGGGCGCCTATGGCGAGGGCCTGCGCGCGGTGTTCGAGGGCATTTTCCCGTCGACCTTCGACCTGTACGTGTTCAGCAACGTGAACCAGCTGAGCGAGGCGATCACGCTGGCTGGCAACGGGCCCGCGCAGGAGGTGCTCTTCATCGCGAGCACGCAGGATGACGTGGTCACCTTCCTCACGGCAGCCGCGACCAACGCCGGCTTCGCCTCGAAGACCCTCTTCCTGACCGACTCGGCCGCGACGCAGGACACGCTCGACCGCGGCCCGACGCAGCTGTTCTCGAAGATCCGCGGCACGCGGCCGCGCCCGCTCGACACGCGCGACACCGTCTACGGCAACTTCGTGGCCAGCTACGCCGCCGAGTATCAAGACGACGCCACACAGTTCAGCTTCACCTCGCACGCCTACGACATGACCTGGATCACAGCGCTCGGCGCGGCCTGGGCCGCCCTGCAGGAAGGCGAGATCAGCGGGTTGAACATCGCCAGGGGCGCGCGCCGCCTGAGCGAGGGGGAAGAGCTGATCTTGACGCCAAGCCTCTGGAACGGCGCGCTGCAGCGCTTCCGCGCCGGGCAGAGCGTGAACATCCGCGGAGCATCGGGTGCGCTCGACTACCTCCCGGAGAGCGAAGAGACGAGCGCGCCGTTCGATGTCTGGTACATCGACACGAGCGCGACGCCGCGCATCGCGACGTCGGGGCCCTGAGGGCAGCCTCTCGCGGGCTCAGCGCGCCGACGCCTCGCGCGGGGGGGCGATGGCCTCGGGGGCGGGCCGCGACGCGCCCCGGCGATCGGCTTGCCCACCGTTCCAACCTGGGTGATGCTTCCTGGGAATGTCCACGAGCCCGGAGTGCCTGCTGTTCGTGTACGGCACGCTGCGCCAGGGTGAGCCTCAGCACGCACTGCTCGGGGCGGCTCGCTTCGTCGGCGAGGCGACCACGACGCCCGCGTTCTCGCTGGTCGATCTCGGGCCGTATGCAGCGCTCGTGCGGGGCGGGTCGACGCCGGTCACGGGCGAGCTCTACGCCATCGACCTGCAGACGCGGCGCACGCTCGACGTGGAGCGCCAGGTGCCCATCCTGTTCAACCGCGAGAAGATCCAGCTCGCCGACGGGAGCGAGGCGGACGCCTACGTGCTCCCCGCCGACAAGGCGCGGGGCAAGCGGCGGCTCGGGCATGGAGACTGGAAGAAGCGCTTCAGTCGCCCGCTCTCGCGAGATACGGGGGGCGCCTGGGTGGCCTGGTCGCGCGATCGCTGGAAGCGCTGAGGCTGGCGTCGGTGTCGGGCGGCCTCATGCCGGGGCCGCGCCCCTCGCCACCCGCCGGCTCGTCCAGCGGGTGGCCACCCAGGGGCGTCGTGCAGGCCCGCTGCAGCGACGGGCGCGTCGTCAAGGCGTGGGGTTCGCGGTCAACGTGAGCTCGCGCAAGGCCTCCCCACCGCCGATGGTCGGGTTCGCCACGCCCGTCGGCGGTGAAGCCGCGCCCGTGGTGAGATCGACGACGTAGAGCGACGAGCTCGTGGCCGTGCCCGTGCGCAGCGCGAGATACGCCGCGTTCGCGGCGTCGGGGTCTCCGTCGATGTCGAAGCCGTCGATGCCCGTGATATCGGCGACGCCCAGCGAGCCCACCATGGTGACGACGCCGCAGTTCGGGTTGCCGGTGTCGTCCGGGCAGGCGCCGCCGGTCGCGGGAGCACCGCCGATGCGGATGAGCCCGCTGCTCGTGCGGTCGATGCCGTAGAGCGTCGTGCTCGTCGCGCCGGCCATGGCGTTGGTGTAGCCAACGCTAGCCACAGCCATCGACGCCGGCGCCATGCTGGAGTCGGTCGTGGTGAGGCCGGTGTCGACGTTGATGCGCAGGTTGATGCCGTCGGGGCCGATCACGCGCAGGCGATCGGGCACCGGATTGAAGCCGATGCCGTAGCTGCCCGCGGGCAGCGTGGTGAACGGCGCGCTCGTGTCGGCGGGGTCGGCTGAGAGCGTCGAGGTGAGCGTGGCCGCGCCGGTGGGGATGTCGATACTGTAGACCTTACCGCCGCTGCTCAGCGCGTAGAGCTTGCCGTCCGCCGGGCGAACGTCGATACCCGCCGTCGTCTCGCCCGAGCCGAGGCCCGTGATGGCAGCGTTGGTGCAGGGCTTGCCCGGCGCGCCGCGGTTGAAGCTCACGAGGCGATCGTTGACCGTCACGCCAACGAGCTCGCCCGGCGGCTGCGTCGGCGCGGTCGTGGGCGGCGCCGAGCTCGCGCCGCGCAGCGACTCGCCGGCGCGCAGGGCCAGCGTTCGCGGCGCCGTGAGCGCGGCGGTGGCCAGGTCGACGTCATAGATCGTGACGCCCCCGTCGCTCGGCAGGAACGCGAGCGCGTGGGACACCCCGTCGTTGCTCGTCACCACCTCGAGGCTGGCCCAGCCGCCGCCGGTCGACGCGGCGCCGAGGTCACCGAGCTCCGACAGCGTGCCGGCGTTCGGCGGGTCTTGCAAGAGCAGCTTCCCGGTGATGGTGTCGATGATGTAGAGGCGCGTGCGGCACGCGGCAGCGAAGCTGTTCGAATAGGCTGCCGCCGAGGCCGCCGGCGTGCCCGGGTTGAGCGCGCCGTCGGTGGTGGTGGCGCCGGTGTCGACGTTGATGCGCAGGTTCTGTCCGGTGCTGCTGACGACGCGCAGGCGGTCGGCGACCGGGTTGAAGTTGACGCCGAAGCGAGCGCCGTCGAGGGCGGCGAAGGGCGCCGTCGTGTCGGTCGTGTCGGCGGCGAGCGTCGACTTCAGGGTGGCCGCGCCGCTCGCGGTGTCGATGGTGTAGAGCTTGCCCCCCGTGACGAGCGCGTAGAGCGCGCTATCGGCGGGGCGAAAGTCCACTCCGAGCACCGAGTCGGTCACGGCGAGCCCGGTCAGCTCGAGCGAGGTGCGGATCTCGCCCGACGCTCTGTTGAACGCGATGAGCCGCTGCTCGCTCGTCACCGCGTAGGCGTCGGCGACGACGTCGAGGTTCTCGTCGCCCTCGGGGTCGCCGTCGTTCTCATCGGAGCAGCTCAGCATGACCAGCGGAGCGGCGATTCCCATGAGGCAAAAGCGGGCCCAACCATGATTCCAAGTTCGGTGTTGCATCATTACCTCCGTTACAGGCCGGCCCAGTACGGCGCCGGAGGGCGAGCGCTAGCGTGCTCGCTGGCGGTTTAACGAATGAGCGGCGCCTCTGCCGCGAAGTCCACGTGCGCCGGCGCACGCACTGGGCATTCACTTCACCGCTGCACGTCGCGCAACACGCGACATGTTCGGCTTCGATCGCTGCGTAACGCAACCTTCGTTGCCGTTCGCGACGCGCGGGAGGCGCGAGGAGATCTCACGCAGCGCTCACGCAGTCGCGTTGTGCCTCGGCGCCGCGCGCGGCGCCGATGACGTCGAGAGAGGAAAGCCTCCCCCGTTCGCGCGCAGCGCGTTGCGCGCGAGCACGAGCTTGGGGGAGGCAAGTCGAGCGCAGCGAGACGGGTGGGGGCATCTCGTCCCGTGCCCGTCGAGCAGGCGCGCGCTCTCGGTTACTGGCCGACGGCGGCGCAGACCTCGGCGGCCGGGCGGTTGTCGCCGACGGCCTGCATGACGCACAGCGCGGGCAGGTAGAGGGCGTCGAACTGCTCGCGGCGCAGGCTCGAGTTGCGCAACGTCGCGAGCGAACCGTCGACTCGACCCGCGAGGAAGCTGAGCTCCGCGTCGAGCTCGGCAGCCGTGACGCCCAGCTCGCCCGCCGCGACGGCAAGGGTGACCTCGCGGTCGAAGCGGATGTAGGCGGCGGCGATCGGGTCGGCGCCGCTGGTCTCCAAGCCGGCGCGTGCGAGCGCCTGGCTGTAGAGCTCGGCGTCGCCCCGGATGACGTCGTCGATCTCGGGTTGAGTGAGAAAGGTGTCCTCGATCTCACCGAGCGTGTCGGCGTCGAAGTCGCGGCGGTTCGCGGCGGCGTACGCGCGCACCTCGTCGATCATCGGGAGCAGGCCGCCGGCGTGGCACTGGCTGCAGGAGACGCCGTTGCGCACGCGACCGTCGCGCTGGCTAGCGTCGACGATCACGTCGGAGTCGGTGACGCGCAGGCCCGCGCCGTCAAAGAGGGCGTAGCCGTTGAGGCCGTTGGGCAGGCTGAACACGGCCGCGATGCTGTCGGCCTGGAACTCGAGGGGATCGGCGAACACGCTCTGCCCGCCCGTGTCTTGCGCGAGGTCGTAGCGCGACCAGTAGTAGCCCTGGAAGCCGACGAGCGGGATGCGCTCGGCGAGGGCGTCTTGCTGGGAGAGGCGCGAGCGGCCCGTGCCGACGCGCAGCTCGATGTCGTCCTCGACGATGCCGAGCTGCGCGAGGAGCTCGTCTTCGCTCTCGCCCACCTCGATCATGGCGTAGTAGAGGTTGTCGACCATGGCGGCGTCGATCAGCGCGTCGACGAACAGCACGGGTACGCGAGTGGCCGCGGCGATCTGGGCATCTTCGGCGTCGTCGCCCTCGAACTGGATCGCGTAGGGCGACGCGGCGATGAGCGCCTCCCACTTGTCGAGGAACTCGACGCCATCGACCACCACCGTCCGATCCCAGCCGAGGTCGCGCAGGTCGATGCGGTAGAGCGTTGCATCAGCGTCGATGGCCTCGGGCACGGCCATGCCCACCTGCGTCGAGAGGCTGTTGACGGCCTTGATCAACCCGAAGCGATCGGTGTCGAGCTGCTCCGGGCAGACGCCCTGGTTCAGCCGGTTGCCGAGGCTCACGTAGCGCAGGAAGACGCCGTCGTCTCCCTCGGCGTTCAGATCGTTGGCGACGTCGGAGTACAGCGCGTCGAAGCCGACGGTGGTGTCGCAGGTACGGGGCGTCTCGGGCTCGGCGACGGGCGGCGCCGGCTCGGGCGTGGGTTGCTCGACGGCGACGGGGTCGGGGCGCGGCGACGGGTTAGCGTCGAGGGGGCCTTCATTCACCGGGCCGTCGTCGACCGCTGGCTCGTCGGCGCGGTCACGGTCGGGTTCGATCGGAGCGCGGTCGTCGAGCGCGGATGGCTCGGAGCCACCCCCGCAGGCGAGCGCGAGGAGCGAGGCGCATGCGCCTCCGAGGACGACTCTGTACACGGCGAGCGCGCGTACGCGCCTGACTGCTTGCTTCACGGGGTGCCTCCGCAATGAGCGTCGTCGTTGCCATCGAGCGACGCGGCTTTGGAGCCTCGAGCATGCAGGCGTCACGTGCCGTGGTTTTGCGCGCGACGTGGAGGAGTGTACGCTCCGCTTCGAATCGAAGCGTGCCGGCGTGCGTCAGCGCGGCGTCGAACGCGCTCGCCCGAGAATCGGCGCGACGCTCGCCTGCCCGCAGGCGGCTGCGGGGACTAACGCGGGTGCGGGGTGTAGCGCGTGCCCTTGATCAACGTGATGCCGATCCCGAACAGCAATCCGACGCCGATCCATTCGCTGGGAACGCCGAGCAAGAGCGCGGCCCACGCCAGCGCGGCGAGGATGGTGAGGAGCCCGACGAAGTAGACGACGGTTCGCATGCGGAGACCCCCTCGCGGGCTCGAGTGGGTCGGGTGCGCCGACGGCACGCGAGCGGCGGGAACCGGGCCCGAGTCGCCGGGCTCGTGCTGACGCGGCTCGAGCGAGTAGCCGGTGCTCGAGCGACCTGCAAAGACGTCTCCGTTCATCCTGCTGCCTCCGATTGTTCGGTTCGACCACACGTGCACGAGCCGACAGGCTCATCGTGCACGTCGCAGTCGGGCTCGTGTTGGCCGTCGCGCTGGCAGGCGACGCACGAGCAGAGCTTTCCGTTCCGAATCTCGGCCGGCGATACCGTCAAGTGCGCGAGTTTCTGGACCATGCTCGGGCAGAAGCAGCTCGTGTGCCAAGCCCGTGTCTCGGAGCGGCCCCGTGTCTCGGAGCAGCAGAGCGGCGTGGCCCCCGCGACAGCTGCCGTACCCTTCGAGGCAGGTGGACCTCGGCGGTCATCGGGGCCATGCTGCTGCGGCAGTTTTGTGTACGCCTGCGACCGAGTCGCGACGCCCCTGACTGGCACGCGGACTTCCGCCGCAGTGACGTGTTGCCTGCGGGCCGCTACTGGTCTCGAGCGTCCGCGCGCTCGGCCTCACCCATGTAGCGCTCGAACGACGACCGGATGCCCTCGTTGCGAGCGGCGATGAACGGCCCGAGGCGCGTGGACAGGCAGTCGGCGATGCGGGCGTGATCGTGCTCGATCGCCTGACGCTCTCGCCAGGACTCGAGCTCTTCGCGCAGGGCCAAGGCCGTGGGGAAGCGCACGGCGCGATCGGTGGCGAGAGCGCGGGCCACGATGTCGCAGAGCTCGCGCGGCACGTCGGGCCGCGCCTCGTCGAGCGGGCGATACTTGCCGGAGAGGATGAGCTCGAAGGAGCCGAGCTCGGGGGGATAGGGCAGTGTGCCCGAGAGCGCGAGGTAGAGGACGCAGCCGACGGCGTGGACGTCGGCGCGGCGATCGGGGGAGGCACCGCCGGTGAGCTGCTCGGGCGCGAGGTAGCCGAGCTTGCCGCGGAGCTCGCCGGAGCGGGTGCGGGCGCGCCACTGGCCGCGGGCCTTGGCGACGCCGAGGTCGGCGACCTTCACGTGACCCTGGCGCGTGATGAGGATGTTCTGCGGGGAGACGTCGCGGTGCACGGCGCCGAGGGGCACCCCCATGGGATCTCGAGCTTCGTGCAGCGCGTGGAGACCGGCGGAGACGTCGGCGGCAATCTGGACGGCGACCAGCGGTGGCAGGGGTTGCCAGTTGAAAGGCCGCGAGCCTCCTCCGCCGAGCAGCTCGGCGAGCGATGCGCCGTCGACCCATTCCATCACGAGGAAGGGGTAGCCGAGCGCCTCGCCGAGCTCGGTGACCTCACATAAGTGCGGATGATTGAGTGAAGCCGCGAGCTGTGCTTCATCGCGCAGCGCGCGGGCATACTGAACCTCATCCGCAAATTCGTGCAATATGGTCTTGATGGCCACCAACTTGGTGAAGCCGCGAGCGCCACGAAAGGCGGCGCACCAGACGCTTCCCATGCCGCCCACCGCCAAACGACAGAGTAAGGTATGAGCACCCAGACGGTCACCGGGGCGAAACTGTTCGTGGGGCTCTGTTTCGGCCATTGCCGGCGTGGGACAGTCTACCACCGACGAGGAGAAACTCTCAGCTTTGTGCGCATCGCGATCGCAGCACCCGGACACTTTGGCCGCTGGTCAGCGCATCGGGCCATTCGTGCTGCTCGCGCCGCTGGGCGCGGGCGGCTCGGGGCGGATCTGGGCGGTGGCTCGCGTGGGTCAGCTCGGTTTCAGCAAGCGAATGGTGCTGAAGGTGATGCGTCACGACAAGCTGTCGAACGAGCGCGCCCGGGAGCGCTTCGATCGCGAGGCGTGCCTCGGCGGGCGGTTGAGTCATCCGAACGTGCGTGCGGTGCACGATCTGGGGAGCCACGAGGGGCGGCCGTTCATGGCGCTGTCGTGGGTGGATGCGTCGCTGGAAGAGCTGCTGGAGCACTCGCCGAGCCACGCGCTCGACCCCGGCGTCGCTTGCTGGATCGGAATGCAGTGCTGCTCGGCGCTGAGCGCGGCGCACGAATACGTGGACCACAGCGGCGCGGCGCGCCCGATCGTCCACCGCGACGTCTCGCCGGGCAACATCTTGCTGACGCTCGACGGCCACGCCTTGCTCGCGGATCTCACCGCCCCCGCGGCGGAGGCATCGCCGCGGCCCGAGGCGGCTGCGCGGTTCTTCGGGAGCCTCGGTTATGCCGCACCCGAGGCGCTGCTCCAGCAAGCGTGCGATGCGCGAGCCGATCTGTTCTCGCTCGGCGCGGTGTTGTTCGAGGTGCTCGCGGGCACGCCGGCGTTCGGCGGTGACGACGAGCGCAGCGTGATGTGGCAGATCCTGGAGGGGCCTTCGCTCGACCTGGCGCGGCGCGCGCCGGCCGTGCCGGCCGATCTCGCTGCCATCGTGGAGCGCTGCCTGGAGAGGCGCCCCGAGAATCGCTTTCAGAGCGCGCGGGAGCTGCGCGCTGCGCTGTCGCGTTGTTCGGGGCAACAGAGCTCCTTCAGCCTGGAGCTGCGCGCCGCAAAGACCATGCGCGAGGTGCTCGGTGCGCGCATTCGCGAACGCGAGGAGGCGCTGCACCTGGCGTATCAGCGCATCGCGCCGTCGCCCTTCGAGCACACGGACACGCTGCCCATCCGGGGAGCCGCGAGCGAAGAGGTGCTGGTGCCTCCGGCATCGGACCCGCCCGTCTCCGATCCGAGTCGCGACGCTTCGCACTCGGGCGCGGGGGTGGCGCTGAGCCAGCGCCGGGAGCGGCGACGTCGCGGGACGTTGTGGGCCGGCGCTCTGCTGTTGCTCGCGATCGGGGCGCTCGTCTCGCTCGCCATCCAGCGCGAGGGCTCCAGCGGAGGTGCGACGCGGTCGGCTGCCGAACGCGCGGGCTCGGCGCTGCCCGTGCCGAGCGGCGACTCGACGGCAGCTGCGAGCGCGGACTCGCCGCCCGCCCAGAGCCAGGGCTCACTGCGAGCGAAGGTTCCAGGCTCGCCGCAGCACGAGGCGCCGCCGCAACCCGGGGCTGCTTCCAGCAGCGATACGGGCGCGCTGCCTCCGGGCGGGGCTGCGGTGCCCACAGGGCCCGCATTGATGGCGGGAAGCGCGGGTACGGCGCCGCAGCCGCCGCAGACGCGAGAGCCGTCCGGAGTGTCGGTGCCCGAGTCGCCATCGATCGGCGAGGCAACGTCCTCGGCCTCGGCAACGTCGGCAGGTTCGCTCACGCTGACGGGCTCGCCTGCCAAGGCGCGTGGCAAGGGCGCTGGGCGCGCGGCGAACGCGGCGACCCGTCCCGTCGCGCGAGACGAGCGCGACCCGCAGCGCGCAGAGCCGGTGCCGGCGGCGGGCGCCGCTCGCGGCGGGCAGCCGCCAGCGCCGGTGCGAGATCGCGAGAGCCCCTACGCGCGCCGCAAGCGCACCAGCGGCACGGGCGCGGCGCCAGCGAGCCCGCCATGAGCTGGCAGTGGGCCGGCAAGAATCACGAGCGCGCGAGGCCGAGGCGAGCTCTCCATCGGCCGAAGCCCGGCGGCCCTCATCGAGTCACAGCGGGTTTCGCCTAGAACGCGCCGTGGATGCCCAGCGTGAGGCCGTCGGTGGCGAAGCGAGCTGGGGGCGAGTTTGGCGCCGTGCCCGGGATCGAGCTAGGCCACCACGTCACGTAGGCGCTCACGCCGGCGGAGACGAGCGTGGAGGCGAGCAAGACGTCGCTGATGATGGCGAGCGTCTTGTGTAGCTGGCGTGCGTCTTCGATGCGGTCTGGCGAGGTGCCGGGGCGTTCGATGATGTCGCGATCGTGACGCGCCTTGATGGCGAGCCCCGCTGTCGTCACCCAGCCTGCCGCCAAGACGCCGGTGAGGGTCCAGGGGACCCAGAGCGGCATCCGTCCGTCGTCAAAGGGGACGCTCTCGACGCGCGGCGGAGGTGTCGCCCCGAATGGACTGTCGGGGGGAAGGGCACCCGTCGTCTGCAGGGGCGCGAGCGGCAATACGATGTTCACCACCTCGCCGTCGGTGGTGCGCAGCACCTGCTCGAGCGGCAGGAAACCGGGCTTGCTGACGCGCACGACGTGCTCGCCAGGGTCGAGGACGAGGCCCGACACCTCGTTAGACTCGACGGGCTCGCCGTCGACGTGGATGTCGGCGCCGGTGACGTTCAACATCAAGCGCAGCGTCGCCGTCTTGCTGGCGAGCTCGGCGATGATGGCCTTCACCTGCTGGACGCGATCGGGCGGGAGATCGGGCCCACCAAACTTCAGGTACTGGTCGTAGGCGCGCTGCGCTCGGGCCCAGCGCCGGAGGTCGTAACAAACGGTGCCGATGTTGTAGAGCACCTCGTAGGCGGGCACGAGGTCGTAGGCTCGCTCGAACTCGGCGAGCGCTGGTTCCAGCTGGCCCCGATCAGCGAGCTCGTTGCCGCGTCGAAAGGCGGCGTCGGCGGCGACCTCGCGAGCCTCGATCTCTGCGCTCGATGCCTCCGCGACGGACGCGGCGGCTGACGGCGGCGGCGCAGCTGATGGCGGCGCGGCTGATGGCGGCGCAGCAGACGGCGGCGGCGCGGGGGACGGCTGCGGCGCAGCCTTGGGTTGCGCGGCAGCCGGTGACGGCGGTGAGCCGCTGGATTCGGGGGCGGCCCAGACAGAGGCCGACCAAAAGGAGCCAGCGATCCAGCAAGCACAGGACATTCGTACAACGTTCATCAACTTCGGCTTTGTGCTGCGACTCTTTACGAGTTCCGCCGTCTGCGAGCGAACGCCCCTTCCGAGAAGACCGTTTCGCATCACTGAGCCCGAAAGCCATGCGATTGTCGAGCCAAACGGATCCCAGCGGGTGGCTCGTCTCCTGGGGCCCGAGCCACAGCAGCCCGCGTGAGACGAACCCCACCTCCGCGCGTGTGCAGCGCGCCGAGCGCTGGCGGCTGCATGTGGGTGAGCAACGCACGCAAAGACACTCGCAGGTGTCACTGAGCCCCGCATCGTTACCTCCTGGAAACACCCTGTGCGCGAGGGCCCGAGATGCCACCGCCCGCGCCCCCGTCGAGGGGTGTCGTGAGCGCCACCCCTGACAGTCCTTTACAGCTCGGCCGTCGATGGGACAATGGTGGCGACGCTCCGGGTAGAGAGCGTCGAGTCGCGGCAGGCCCGCGCTGGCCCCTCCCCTTCCCTCGAGCTCCCATCCCATGACCTTCGTGGCCGATAATACGCGTGCGGCGCCGACCGTGAACGACGGCACAGAGCCGCTCGTCCGGCAGCGCCAGATGAACGATGCGGTGAAACTGGTGGTGCTCAACGGCGCCTCCGAGGGCCTCGAGCGGGGTCTCGCGTCGAGCCTGACGGTGGGCGCCGACGCGCGCTGCGACCTGTGCCTGCGCGACCGCGGAATCTCGCGCAATCACGCGGAGTTCATCGTGCGCGAGGGGCGGGTCTGGGTGCGCGATCTCGGCAGCCGCAACGGCACCGTGTTGAGCGGCGTCCACGTCGCCGAGGCCGCGCTGCAGCTGGGGTCGATCGTCCAGCTCGGCGAGATCTCGATCGGCCTCTACCCGCGCTGGCACATCCGCGAGGTAGACCCTTCGACGGCCACGCAGTTCGGTCTCTTGCATGGCGCGTCGCTGGCGATGCGCAACGTGTTCGCGTTGCTCGAGCGGGTTGCCGGCTCGAACGCGACGGTGCTCGTCGAAGGCGAGAGCGGGACCGGCAAGGAGATGGTCGCGCGCTCGCTGCACGAGGCGTCGGCGCGTTCCAGGAAGCCGTACGTGGTGTTCGACTGCACCACCGTCACGAAGGAGCTCGCCGAGAGCGAGCTGTTCGGTCACGTCAAGGGCGCGTTCTCGGGCGCGATCGCCGATCGTGACGGAGCGTTTCGGCAGGCCGACGGCGGCACCATCTTCCTCGACGAGCTTGGTGAGCTCCCGCTCGATCTGCAGCCCAAGCTGCTGCGTGTGCTCGAGAGCGGTGAGACGCGACGGGTGGGAGACACGCAGCGGCGCACGGTCGACGTACGAGTCGTCGCTGCCACCAACCGAGATCTGCACGCGGAGGCCCGCCGCGGACGCTTCCGCAGCGATCTCTTGTATCGCCTGAGCGTCGTGCGGCTGCAGCTGCCGCCGCTGCGCGCGCGCCCGGAAGATATCGCGCCCATCACCGAGCGCTTGCTCGACGGGCAGCTCGCTCCGGGCAGCCGGGTCGACGGCCCGAACCTGGAGCGCCTGATGGGTTATTCCTTTCCGGGCAACGTGCGAGAGCTTCGCAACGTGCTGACCCGCGCGCTGGCGCTCGCTCCGCGCCACGAGGGGCGCGTGCGCTTCGACGAGCTGGTCTTCAATCTGGCCAGCGACAGCTCGTCTCCCACCAGCCTGGGTTACGGCTTTCCGGGTGTAGACGCGCCCCTGCCCTACAAAGACGCGAAGCAACGGCTGATGGCGCAGTTCGACGACGAGTATGTGCAAGCCCTGATGCGCCGCCACGGCGGCAATGTCACCCAGGCGGCCAAGGCCGCGAACCTGAGCCGCAAGCACGTCTACTCGTTGCTGCGCCGGATCGAGCTCGAGGGCGAGGCTGAGGGCGAGCCCAGCTCCGATCCGTCACCGCCCGGCGCCGCTCGCGGGCCGCGCTGATACCCGGAGGTGGCAGGCCCTCGGGAGATACCCGCACCGGCGAGCCTGCAGCGGCTCCGCGGTGACGCAAAGAGCTGGCACGGGCATTGCTGCAGGCAGCAGCAGAAGGAGCACGACGCTTGGTCCTCCGATTGTCCGCTGCCGCCATCCAGCACGAGCTCGCGAGCCGCACCCCGCTCGAGCTGATCGAGAGCGCCGCCGCCGCGCCGGGTGAGTGTTCGCCGCCGCCGCACGACGCCTGTCCACCAGACGATGACCTGCTCGACTTCTGCCACGGGCGATCGAGCGCGGCGCGCGCGGTCGTCATTCAGCACCACCTCGACGTGTGCCCGGCGTGCATGGATATCGCGACGCTCGCGCTCAATGACTGGGAGGCGCCCGAGCCCACGGAATGGCTCGCGGTCGCCAGCAACTTTCACCCGGGCGACTGCGTCGATGGTCGCTATCAGATCGTCCGCTTCCTCGCGAGCGGCGGCATGGGCGAGGTGTACGAGGCGATCGACGCGCGCACCGGCGGTCGAGTGGCCCTCAAGGCGCTGCTCGCGGCGGCGAGCGACAGCCGCGAGATGCTCCGCTGCTTTCGGCACGAGGCGCGCCTCGCCCGGCGCGTGCGCGATCCTCACGTCTGCCACGTGCACCGCGCGCCTGCGGAGGGCGACGTCGTCGCGCGGCCGCTCGTGCCCTACTTCACCATGGAGATCGTCGACGGCGAGACGCTGCAGCAACGCCTCCACTCGGGGCCTCTTCCCCTCGACGTGGCGCTCCCGATCGCTCGCCAGCTCTTGCTGGGCATGCAGGCGATCC
>Ga0247763_1001226_pt1 | contig 14925 bp, 16 predicted proteins | sample UWRJL141409B4_FD_179926 | JGI IMG/M metagenome (GOLD analysis project Ga0247763, IMG submission 179926) | Plant litter microbial communities from Arlington Agricultural Research Station in Wisconsin, United States - UWRJ-L141-409B-4 | ecosystem: Environmental > Terrestrial > Plant litter >...
GAGTCGTCGTACGGCATGGCCGAGCTCGCGGTGGCCTACAAGAACCGCGGCGTCGTTGGCTTTGATCTCGCCGGCGCCGAGGCTGACTATCCGGCGAAGACGCATCGAGCCGCCTTCGATCTCGTGCGCGCGAACAACATCAACTGCACCATCCACGCCGGCGAGGCGTATGGGCCCGAGTCGATCGCGCAGGCCATTCACATCTGCGGCGCCCACCGCATCGGGCACGGCTGCCGCCTCGGCGAGAACGGCGACCTGTTGCGCTACGTGAACGACCACCGCATCCCGCTCGAGTGTTGCCCCTCCAGCAACGTTCAGACGGGCGCGGTGCGCAGCCTGCGCAACCATCCGCTGAAGCGCTACTTCGATCTCGGGCTGCGCGTGAGCATCAACACGGACAACCGCCTGATCACCGACACGACCGTGTCGAAGGAGCTGTGGCTGGTGCACACCGAGATGAGCGTGCCCTTCAGCGACATCAAGGCGATGGTGCTGGCGGCCTTCAAATCGAGCTTCCTGCCGTTCCACGAGAAGCAGGCGCTCTTGCGCCAGGTCTCGGCGGAGCTCGAGCAATACGACGACCACGGGCATCGCAGCATCGACCGCGGCGGCGACCGCAATGTCGACCGCAGCGCCGACCGGGCTGCGGTGGAACGGAATGCCGAGCGCGACCGCGCCGTCGACAGCGAAGACCGCCCGCGGCCCGTCGAGCTGCGCGCCGCCGACGCTTCCTGAGCGGCGCTCGGGCGCCCGAGAGGCCGCGGCAAGCACCGACGCGCGTAAGGCTTCTCGGGCGCCGGACATGGACACCGGCATGAAGCAACAGACGGACCGGGCGCGCTCCTGGGGCACGAGGGGCCCGGTGCGCCCCGGAGGTTGGCGCTGGTCGTTGGGGTTCGGCGCGCTGGTGGCGGTCGCGTCGTGCACCAGCGTTGGTCGGGAGCCTCGTCCGACAACGGCGGCTAGCGGGGCGCCGGCGGCCCGGGTGAACGCGAACGAGGCGCCGGCGGGCACGCTCGATGCGCGCATCGATGTCGGCGGGCTGGGGCTGCACCTGCACTGCGAGGGCTCGGGCGCGCCGACGGTGGTGTTCGAGTCTGGGCTCGGGCGCGATGGCAGCGAGTGGTTCGCGTCCGCAGCGGCCGCGGGCTCCGCGACGGCGAGGGCGACTCGCGCGTGCGCGTACGATCGCGCGGGCCGCGGCCAGAGCGACCCGCCCGTAACGCGCCCGCACTCGAACCGGCAGATGGCGCGCGAGCTGTTCCGGCTGCTCGACGAGGCGGGCGAGCAGGGGCCGTTCGTGCTCGTCGGACACTCGATGGGAGGCACCAACGCGCGCTTGTTCCTCGAAGAGCACTCCGACAGCGTGGCGGGCATGGTGCTCGTGGACGCCACGCCCGAGCCGCCGCCGCTCGACCGCGTGACACCCGAAATGCGCGCGGAGTTCGAGCGCGGCATCGCCGCGATGGAGGGGCTCGACGTGCCGACGCTGCTCGCGGCGTTCGACGAGCTCGCCGCCTCGAAGGCCTCGCTGGGCGACAAGCCGCTGGTGATCCTCGCAGCCGGGCGCCTGCCCCACGAGGCGCTCGCGGAAGGCGTGCCAGACGAAGCGCGCGCCGCCGCCGAAGCCGAGCTCAGGGCCCGCCTGGCGGCGCAGCAACGGCTGACGACCCTCTCGACCAACTGCGCCTTCGTCGTGGCCGAGAATGCCGGACACGACATCCCGAACGAGTCGCCGGCGCTGCTGGCTCGTGGCGTGGCTGCGGTGGTGGAGTCCGTGCGCGCCGGGACCCGACTGGAAGCGAACGCGCTTCGCTGAGGCGGGCGCGCCACTGCGCTGAGGCGGGCGCGCCGCTGTGCTGAGGCGCGCGCACTCTGCTTTGGTGAGAAGGCGACCCACGTTGGGTCGCGCTCTCACCGCGTGGAACAGGCGCTGTCACCCGTTGGATGCCCGTCGGCGCGTTTCCCGAAGACGACGACCCACGTTGGGTCGCGCTCTCACCGCTTGGGACACGCGCTGTCGCCCGTTGGGTGGCGGCGGCCGCGACGCCTCCCCCTCCGCCGCGCGCGCAGGCCGCTGCGGCCGAGCACGAGGCCTGGAGGGGGCGGGCCGCCCGCAGAGCGCCGCGCTGCAGGGGCGCCCGGCGACGCGAACGCATGGGCGGCGGCGCTCGAGGACGGACCGGGGGGAGGCAGCTCAAACCGAGCGTGCGGGTTCAAACCGAGCGTGCCAGGAGCGGTTCAGAGCTTGATGGCCGCCCGCAGCGGGGGCTCTTTCAGCAGGGCTTCGTCCAGGTCGGCGATGGCCTTGGCGACCGCCTTGGAGGGGACGGCGGGGAGCTTCACGAGGAAGCGGACGTACAGGTCGCCCACCTTGTCTTTGCGCTGGACGCCCTTGCCGCGCAGGCGCGTGATCTGGCCGCTCTGGGTGTTGCGGGGCACCTTGAGCTGGACCTCGCCGTCGGGGGTCGGCACGTTGACCTTGGCGCCGTCGAAGGCCTCGCCGGGGGTGAGCGGCAGGTCGAGCTTGAGGTCGAGGCCGTCGCGCTCGAAGCAGGGGTGCGGCTGGACGCGGACGGTGAGCAGCAGGTCGCCGTGGGTGCCGCCCATCTGGCCCGGCATGCCGTGGCCGGCGACGCGCACCTTGTCGCCGTCGCCCGCGCCCGGGGGGATGCGCACCTGGATGCCGTCGGTGCCGTGCACGCTGACGAGGACCTGGGTGCCCTTGATGGCGGAGAGTAAGTCGACGCTGACCTCGCTCGTCAGATCCATGCCTTTGCTCGTGCGGCGCGTGGCGCGCCCCTGGCCGCCTCGGAACATTTCACCGAAGATGTCACCGATGTTGCCGTTGCCGAGGATGTCTTCGAAGCTGAAGCCGCCGGAGCCGCCGCGGGCGCCGCCGCCGAAGGGCGAGCGGGCGCGGGTGTAGGCGCGGGCAGCCTCGGCGTCGAAGCCCTCGCGCAGGGCGATCTCCCCGAACTCGTCGTAGAGGGCGCGCTTCTGCGCGTCGCCCAGGACCTGGTGGGCGCGGTTGACGGCCTTGAAGCGCTCTTCGGCGCCCTTGTTATTCGGGTTGCGATCCGGATGGAACTGGGCCGCGAGCTTCCGGTAAGCCTTCTTGATCTCGTCTTGGGTGGCACCCCTCGCCACACCGAGATCCTTGTACAGGTCAGTCGCCATCGAGTTCTGGTCTACAGGGCGGGCGGAGAACGCCTTCCGCCCAGGCTGCTCAATCTAGGGGGTGCCGCCGCGCCAGGCAAGACGCCGGCCCACTGCCCTGCGTTGACGGCGCTCGCGCGCCGGCGCCCGAGGGGGGTATGCGACACCCACCTTCCACATCGGCCCCGAGCCCGGACCTCGCCCCCCTCGCCCCCTCGGGCCCCGCTGGTCGCGAATTTCGACGTTGATTCGATAAATGAATGAGCATTTATAATTGCGGCCATGTTGAGTCGCTTGCTCTCACCCCACGCCGAGAAGGCGTATGTGCTGTTGCGCGTGGTCGTCGGCTTCCTGATTGCCATCCATGGCGCGCAGAAGTTCGGGCTGGTCGGGCCGGCTGCCTTCCCGCTCGTCACGTTCTCGCAGCTGTGGTTCGGAGCGTGGATCGAGGTGGTGTGCGGGTTGCTCGTGATGGTGGGGCTGTTCACGGTGCCCGCGGCGTTCCTGCTGAGCGGCACCATGGCGGTGGCCTACATTCAGTTTCATTGGAAGTTCCAGCTGGGCCTGGCGCTGCTTCCCTCGAAGAACCAGGGCGAACCGGCGCTGCTGTTCTGCCTGTTGTTTCTCTACATCGCGTGCCGAGGTCCGGGTCTGGCGAGCGTCGATGCGATCCTCGCGCGGCGGCGAAGGGCCGCGTGACGGCGGATGCCGCGCAAGAAGCGGCTCACGGACGCCGCCGTGCTCACGGCGGCGGGCCGTGTCTTCGGGCGCATCGGCCCCGCGCGCTTCACGCTGGCCGACGTGGCGAAAGAGGCGGGGCTCGCGCCCGCCACGCTGGTGCAGCGCTTCGGCTCGAAGCGGGCGCTGATGCTGGCATTCGCCGAGCACGCGGCGAGCCTGGCGCGGCAGCCGTTCGAGCAGGCGCGCAAGCGCGTGGCCGAGCCGCTCGGTGCGCTGCGCGCGGCGCTGCTGATCGCGTCGCGCGCGACCAAGGGGCGGCAAGAGTTGACGCACTCGCTGGCCTTCTTGCTGGAAGACCTGGCGGATGAAGAGCTGCGCGCGCACGCAGCGCGGCACGCCCGGTGGACGGAGGCGAGCATCCGCGAGCTGCTCGACAGCGCCGTCGAGCAGGGCGAGCTCGCCTCGCACGACACGGCGCGCCTGGCGCGGGCGCTGCAGGCGGCGTGGAACGGCGCGCTGATCCAGTGGGCGATCCGGGGGCGCGGGTCGCTCGGGGCGTGGATATCGGCGGTGGTGGACACCTTGCTCGAGCCGCTCGTGCTCGACGCGCGGAGGACCTCGTGAGCAACAGTTCAGGCAGTTCAGGCAGTTCAGGCGATGCAGGCACGGCGAACAGCGCAGGAGTTGCGGGCAGCAACAGCGCGGCGGCGCGCCCGCGGCGCCTGGAGGGCCGCGTCGCGCTCGTGGCGGGCGCGACGCGCGGCGGAGGGCGCGGCATCGCGCGCGCGCTCGGAGAGGCCGGGGCCACCGTTTATTGCACGGGGCGCAGCACGCGCGGGCGCGCGCGCCCGAGTGGTACCCCGAGCTCGCCGTTCGAGCTCGAGTATCGCGCCGAGACCATCGAAGAGACGGCGGAGCTGGTGACCGCCGCGGGCGGGCGCGGTATCGCCGTCGCGGTCGATCACACGCAGGCGGGGCAGGTGCAGGCCCTGGTCGAGCGCATCGCGAGCGAGAGCGGGCGGCTCGACGTGCTGGTCAACGACATCTGGGGCAGCGAGTCGCTCGTCGAGTGGGGCAAGCCCTTCTGGGAGCTAGATGTGGAGCGCGCGTTCGCGGTGATCGGCAGCGCGCTGAGGGCGCACCTCATCACCAGCCGCTTCGCCACGCCGCTGATGGTCGCGGCGCGCCGCGGCCTGGTGGTGGAGGTGACCGACGGCGACGCCCTCTACTACCGCAGCCAGCTCGCCTACGACCTGGCGAAGGTGACGCTCATCCGCCTGGCGTTCGGCATGGCGGAAGAGCTCGCCCCGCACGGTGTCACCGCGCTCGCGCTGACGCCCGGGTTCATCCGCTCGGAGGCGATGCTCGAGCTGTTCGGCGTGAGCGAGGCCAACTGGCGCGACGGGGTGGCGACCGACCCGCACTTCGCCTTCTCCGAGACGCCGCTCTATCTGGGGCGCGCGGTGGCGGCGCTCGCGAGCGACGAGGGCGTGGCGCGGCATGCGGGGCGTGCGCTGTCGACGTGGACGCTGCACCACGAATACGGGTTCGTGGATGCCGATGGAACTGCTCCGGATTGGGGTGCGCACGCGCGCGCCGAGGCCTTCGGGGGTGAGCAGGCCGCCTCGCAGGCGCGGTTTCTGGCGAGCTTCGCCCGCGCCAATTCGCCGCGTTGACTTGATTGCGTTTTCTGTTAACTATTTCATATATGGGAAATCAACATCAGTTCACCAAGAGCACCCCCGCGGGCTGGCCCCGCATCTCCGCCGCCGTCTTCTACGACGACGGGGCGCACGCCATCGACTGGCTCTGTTCCGTGTTTGGCTTCGAGGTGCGCCTGAAGATCGAGGGCGCGGGGGGCCGCATCGAACACTCCGAGCTCACCGCCGGTGACGGCTTGCTCTTCGTCGGCGACGCCGGCGGCAAGTCGAGCCGCCCCGGCGGCTTGCCCACCCAGAGCCCGCGCAGCGTCGGCGGCGTGAACACCCAGATGCTGTGCATCTTCGTCGACGACGTCGACGCCCACGCCCAGCACGCCAGGAGCGCCGGCGCCAAGATCATCGAGGAGCCCAGCACCAGCGACTACGGCGAAGAATACTGGTCCGACCGCAGCTATCGCGTGGAAGACCCGGAGGGCCACCAGTGGTGGTTCATGCAGCGCCTGCGCGGGCCCGGTCAGCGTGCCTGATCTGGACGGCACCCTCACCGCCCTCGCCGACCCCGCGCGCCGCGCCGTGATCGACCTGCTCCAGCGCGAGCCCCGGTGTTCGAGCGCCCTCGCCGACGCGCTCGAGCTCACCCGCCCCGCCATGAGCCGCCACCTCCGCGTGCTGCGAAAAGCGGGCCTGGTGGAGGAGGCCTCGCTGGAGGACGACGCGCGCGTGCGCGTGTATCGCCTCCGGCGCGAGCCCTTCGCCGGGCTGCGCGAGTGGCTCGACGACGTCGAGGGGTTCTGGACCGATCAGCTCGCGTCGTTCAAGCGCCACGCCGAGGCCAAGGCCAAGAGACCCCGCGCATGACCTTTACTGCCGACGATCCCGCCGTCGACCAGGTGCGCGTCAGCGTGCTGGTGGCGGTGCCGCCCGACGAGGCCTTTCGCATCTTCACCGAAGACATCGACCTCTGGTGGCGGCGCGGTCTGCGCTATCGCATCGCCGCCGGTCGCGCCGGGACGATCCACCTCGAAGCCGGCGTCGGCGGGCGCCTGTACGAAGCGTTCGAGTCCGGCGGCGATACGCAGCTGACGGAGACGGGCCGCGTGACGGCGTGGGACCCGCCGCGCCGGTTCGTGTTCGAGTGGCGCGCCGTCAACTTCGCGCCCGGGGAGACCACCGAGGTCGAGGTGGCGTTCGAGGCGACGGCCTCGGGCACCCGCGTGACGGTCACGCACCGCGGCTGGAACCGGATTCGCGCGGATCATCCCGCGCGCCACGGGATGGATGCCGAGGGATTCTTGCGGACGATGGGGCGCTGGTGGGGAGATTTGATGGGCGGACTGCGGGAGTTTGGAGCGGGACGCGGCGGGTGAGCTCCGCCGCGCGCCGGCGGCACGGGTGAGCTCAAAAGCTCCCGACCCAGCGCGCCCCGAGCGCGTCTCGCGAGACGAGCGGCGCGACGTGGTGGCTGAGCCGCACGTCGGGCGCGGGCGTCTCGTAGGCGAGGAACGCGATGTCGATGGCGTCGCCCGCGACGAGGGCGACGCTCATGCGCAGCAGCGCGGCGTCGCTCACCTCCTGACAGCCCGCGCCGATGAAGCAGGCCCCCGTCGCGAGGCTGCCGCGCAGCGCCACGCTGAGCAGCCCTTTGCCGAGGCCGATGCCCCAGGCCTTGGGCGGTGAGTAGCTGCCCACGTGGGCAAACATCCCGTCGAGGATCGAGCCGGTGACGCCGAGCACGAGCAGCTCGTCGTTGTCGACGGCCGCGCCGACGGCGGCGACACCGAGGAAGAGCGTTCCTCCCACGATCATGCGCAGACCATACCAGTCGCGTTCAACGCCGGGAGCCGCGCTGGCTTCGCCCCTCGGCGGCGTGCGAACCACCGCCGGCGCAGCGCTCGCTTCCTGCGCCCCTGCCGCGGACGACGTCGAGAGCGCCGCCAGTGACGCGGCGAGAGCCAGCGACCCGGGTAGCGCGCCCCGGCGCGAAGGCGCCATGTCCTGGCAGAGGCGGCGTGCCCTCCCCCAGCGTGGTTTCACGCTTTGCCCGCGACGTCGTCCGCAGTCTCCGTCCTTCATACCGCTCGCATCGAAAAGTGGCGTCACGTCACCCGACGCCACGACGTCCCCGCGTTGACACTCCTATCCCCCCGAGCGATTGAGTCGAAGGACAAAATCCCCACCTTCCATGCCAACCCAGCGGCGCACGATCTCGTTCGTCCTCTACCCCGATTTCCAGCTGCTCGACGCGGCCGGGCCGATCGCGGTCTTCGAGGTGGCCTCGCGCTTCGTGCCCGAAGCTTACACGCTGCGACTCACGGCGTCCGCCGCCGGCAAGGTGCGTTCATCGTCGGGCATCTCGCTCGACGCCGAACGGGTCGGGCGCCTCGCGGGTGTCGACACGGTGATCGCCGTCGGCGGCTTCGGGTGTCGCAAGGCGCTCGAAGACCCTCTGCTCATTCGCTGCCTGCGCAAGGCCGACGGAGCCGTCTCCCGCATGGCGAGCGTGTGCTCGGGCGCGATGCTGCTCGCGGGAGCGGGCCTGCTCGACGGCAAGCGCGTGACCACCCACTGGGGTCGCGTGCAGGAGATGCGGCAGCGCTTCCCGCTGGTGCAGGTCGAGTCCGATCGCCTCTGGATCCGCGACGGCCGCTACTGGACCTCGGCAGGCATCTCGGCAGGCATCGATCTCGCGCTCGCGCTCGTCACGGCCGATCTGGGCCCCGACGTCGCGCGCAGCGTCGCTGGCCAGCTCGTCGTCGCCGCCCAGCGCCCCGGAGGGCAGACGCAACACTCGCGCCTGCTCGATCTCACCCCTCCCGACAGCCGCTTCGCGGAGCTCAACGCCTGGGTCAGCCAGCGCCTGGAAGAGCCTCTCGCCGTGGAAGACCTCGCGGCGCACATGAAGATGAGCCCGCGCACCTTCTCGCGCGCCTACACCGCGGAGACGGGCGTCAGTCCCGCGAAGGCGGTGGAGCGCTTGCGAGTCGAAGCCGCCCGCGCGCTGATCGAAGCGGGGGCTCAGGGGTTGAAAGAGGTCGCCGAGCGCACCGGGTTTCGCCATCCGGAGACGATGCGGAGGGCGTTCGTACGGATTTTCGGGTTGCCGCCAGGGGTGTTGCGCAGGAGAGAGCGGGGCGTCGAACGCGGCTGACGGCTCGACGACCTCGCGCGTACGCGAGGCGAAAGTTCGAGGCGAGCTCGCTTACGTTCGGGACGCGGGGCGAATCAGCCCCCACAGCCCGCTCATCCGCGGCTTCGGTGCCTTCGGAGCCGCCGCCGCTGGCGGCGGTGGCCGGTGCCCCTGCTCCTCCAGGAACGTCACGAGCCGCTCGCGCATCTCGTAGAACGCGGGCGAGTCCATCAGGTCGTGCCGGTTGCGAGGCCTCTCGAAGGGGATGGTCAGGATCTCGCCGACGCGAGCCTCGGGCCCGCTCGTCATCATGACGACGCGATCGGAGAGGAAGACCGCCTCGTCGACGTCATGGGTGACCATGAGGGCGGTCTTGCGATCCTGCGCCCAGAGCTCGAGCAGCACGTCTTGCAGCTCGATGCGCGTGAGGCTGTCGAGCATGCCGAAGGGTTCGTCGAGCAGGAGCAGACGCGGCGAGAGGGCGAACGCGCGCGCCAGACCCACCCGCTGGCGCATGCCGGAGGAGAGCTCGGCGGGCCGTTTGTGGAGCGAGTCGCCGAGGCCGACGAGGGTGAGGTAGTGGGCGGCGATGTCGCGCCGCTCGGCCCGCGACTTGTCGGGGTAGACCTGGTCGACCCCGAGCTGGACGTTGGCGAGCGCGGTGAGCCACGCGAGGAGGCAGGGGGCCTGGAAGACGACGCCGCGGTCGGGGCCGGCTTCGAGCACCTCTTTGCCCGCGAGGATGACGGCTCCGTTGGTCGACTCGGCGAGGCCGGCGACGATGGAGAGCACGGTGCTCTTGCCGCAGCCGGAGTGGCCGATGATGCTGACGAACTCGCCCTCGGCGAGGGTGAGGTCGAAGCCCTTGACGATGGCGGTCGGGCCTTTGGGCGTCTCGAAGACCTTGTCGAGGCCTTCGATGGAGAGGAAGCGGCTGCTCGGGGAGGACGTCATGGGGCGGGCTCGAGGCTGGGGACGGCGAGGGGTGCGATGGCTGGCGCTGCCGCAGGGCGAGGGCCGCGCTTGGTGGAGAGGAGGTAGTCGACGACGGCGGTGCGCACGTGCCGGAACTCGGGCATCTGGTTGAGGGCGCGGCGTTCGCGGGGGCGGGGGATGGTGATGGGAAACTCGGGCCCGAGCGTCGCGCGGGGGCCGGCGCTGAGGGGGATGATGCGATCGGCGAGGAGGATGGCCTCGTCGACGTCGTTGGTGACGAGGACGATGGTCTTGCCGCTGGTGCGGGCGATGCGCTCGAGGCCGTCTTGAAGCGTGGCGCGGGTGAGCGCGTCGAGGGCACTCAAGGGCTCGTCCATGAGCAGCACCTCGGGGTCTGTCGCGAGGGCGCGGGCGAGGGCGACGCGCTGGCGCATGCCGCCGGAGAGCTGGGCGGGCTTCCGGTCGCGGGCGTGGTCGAGGCCGACCATGTTGATGAAGCGATCGATGTGGGTCTGCCGCTTCTCTTTGGACCAGCCGGGGAAGACCTGGTCGACGGCGAGGGCGACGTTGTCGAGCGCGCTGAGCCACGGCAGGAGCGAGTAGTTCTGGAAGACGAGCATGCGCTCGGGGCCGGGTTCCGTGACCTTCGAGCCCTTGAAGGTCACCTCGCCCGAGTCGGGCTGGTCGAGCCCGCACATCAAGGAGATGAGGGTGGACTTTCCGGCGCCGGAGAAGCCGACGATGACCACCACCTCGCCGGCCTCGATGTCGAGGCTGATGTCGTCGAGCACGTGGGTGGTGCCGTAGGATTTGCTCACACCGCGAAGCGAGAGGATGGGGCGAAGGGAGGGGGTGGTCATCGTCGTTCCTTGGGCTGGGGTCGCGCTCGGGGCTCTCAGGCGGTGCGCAGGCGCTTCTCGGCCACGCCCATCAGGCGATCGAGGCCGTAGCCGACGAAGCCGATGGTGAGGATGCACAGGATGATGTGCTCGTAGATGAGGGCGTTGTATTCCTGCCACAGGAAGCCGCCGACCCCGGGGGCGCCGGTGAGCATCTCGGCGGCGACGATGACGAGCCAGGCGATGCCGAGGCTCAGGCGGAAGCCCGTGAACATGTAGGGCAGCGCCGCCGGCAGCATGATCTTGAACAGGGTCTTCATGCGCGAGAGCTTGAGCACGCGCGCGACGTTCAAGTAGTCTTGCGGCACGGCGCGCACGCCCAGCGCCGTGTTGAGCACCGTGGGCCACATCGAGCACATGGCGATGGTGAAGATGCCGGCGGGCTCGGGCTTCTGAAACAGCACGAGGCCGAGGGGCAGCCACGCCAGCGGCGAGACGGGCCTCAAGATCTGGATGATCGGATCAAAGCTGCCCCGAAACAGCTTCGACATGCCGAGCAGAAAGCCGACGGGGGCCCCGATCAAGATGGCGATCGTGTAGCCCTTGACCACGCGTTCGAGCGAATACCAGGTGAAGCGGAGGATGCCCTGGTCGAGCTCGCCACGCTTCTCGAACGGCTCGACGATGTAGGGGCGGCTCACCTCCCACGTCTTGGCGGGCGAGGGCAGGCTCTCGGCGAAGGTCGCGCTCGTGAGCGACCAGAGCGCCACGACGGCGCCCGCGCCGATCAGCGGGAGCGCGATGGCGGCGAGCCAGCGCTCCATGGCTTCCTTGGAGAAGGTATCTTTCGCTACGGTCTCTTTCGACATCGGGGCTGCTCCTCAGGCTTTCAGGTTATGCACCGCGAATGATGTCGCGTAGGCTTCGGGAGACTTCGGATCGAAGGTGATTCCGTCGAACAGGGTCTCGGGCGCGTCGCTCGGGCCGCCCGGGTCGACCCCCAGCTCTTTCAGCGCGGCCTGGTACAGGTCGGGCCGCATGACCTTGGCGGCCACGCCAGCGTAGTCGGGGTTGGCGTCGACCATGCCCCAGCGCCGGAACTGCGTCAGCCACCAGACCGCATACTTCGGCTGGGGGAAGTTGCAGTTCCGGGCGTGGAACGTCATGTAGAACTCGTCCTTGATCTTGCGGCCGTCGCCGTAGTCGTAGTCGCCGAGCAAGCGGCCCAGGATGAGCTCCGGCGCGCAGTTGATGTAGGTCGGGCGGGAGACGATGGCGGCTTGCTCTTCGCGGTTCTTCAGATCGTCGAGCCACAGGCTCGCCTCGTACAGGGCTTTGAGCACGGCGCTGACCGTCTTGGGGTTCTTCTGGGCGAACTCCTCACTGAACGCGCACACCTTCTCGGGATGATCTTTCCACAGCTCCTGCGTGGTGATCGCGGTGTAGCCGATGTCGTCGGCGATGGCGCGCGCCCCCCAGGGTTCGCCCACGCAGTAGCCGTCCATCTTGTCGACCTTCATGTTGGCGACCATCTGCGGCGGGGGCACGGTGACGAGCGCGATGTCCTTGTCGGGGTTGATGCCGCCCGCGGCGAGGTAGTAGCGCATCCACATCGCGTGCGTGCCCGGCGGGAAGGTGATGGCGAACGTCATCGGCTTGCCGGCGGCCTTGGCCTCGTCCACGAGCGGCTTCAGCGCCTTCGGGTCGGCGCCGACCTTGCCCTTGAACTTCTTCTGCATCGTGATGGCCTGGCCGTTGCGATTGAGCATCCAGGGGATGATCATCGGCTTCTTGGGAGCGCCCAGCAGGCCCATCGTGGAAGCGATGGGCATGCCGGTGAGCATGTGCGTGGCCTGGATGTCGCCGTTCGAGAGCGAGTCACGGATGGCCGCCCAGCTCGCTCCCTTGATCACCGTCGAGTTGATGCCGTATTTCTTGAACAGGCCCTTCTCGTGCGCGATCACGATCGGCGAGCAGTCGGTCAGCGCGATCATGCCGAAGCGCAGGTCGGGCGTCTCCGGCGCGCTGCTCGTGGCGGTGGAGCCGGTCGCCGCGGGCGCCGCCGCGGCGGCAGCGCTGGGCGGCGCGCTGGCACTGGCGTCCGATTTGCAGCCGCCGAGCGCCGCGGAGGCGCCGAGGCCGACGGCCCCTTGCAGAAAGCGGCGACGGCCGAGCGGGTCGTTCTTGGGGGTCATGGGGCGATGAGTCATTCGGGGTCTCGCAGAGTCTTCCGTGGATGGGTGGGGTCAGCGGCGGCGGGGCGCTCGGTGTGCGGCGGCGATCGGGCTGCGCAGCGTTTCAGAAGATGGCGCTCAGAAGATGAAGGGGATGTCGAGCTGCACGCTCCTCGACTCCCAGCGCCTCAGCGGGTCGTCGAGGCCGAACGCGAAGGCGAGCGCCGGGCGGATCCAGCTCTTCTCACCCACCTTGAAGTGCACGCGCGGGCCCACCGCGACGGTGGTGGTGTCACGCAGCGTGTCGGTGGTGTCGTTCTCGATCGCGGTGGGATTCGATAGCCAGCGCTGGTGGCGCAGCTCGACGGCGGCAGACAGCTCCGGAAAGATGAAGTATCCGACGTGCACGCCGCCCGTGAAGTTGGTGCGCGACGAGTCGGGATTGATCGGGCCGCCCATGGCGTTCACGGCGTCTTCGCCGCGCACGCGCAGGAGCTCGAGCACGGTCGCCTCGATCTGCACGGTGAAGCCGTTCGCGACGTAGGCGAGGCTCGCGCCGGGGAAGAGCACGAGATCGTTCACGGCGAACATGGCGTTATCCATCGCCGAGCGCGCGCGGATGCCCGCGGCGTTGCTCGCCGCCTTGGCGGGGTCGGGCGTGTCGCCGCCGCCGGAGCCGAGCGGCAGCGCCGTGCCGAAGAACAGTGCCAGGCGAAGCTCGGGGCTGAGCGTCATGCCGTAGGTGACGCCGAGCACCGGGTTGAGGAAGCCCGCCGCGCCGTCGACGGCCGGCGGCGAGTTGGAGACCATGCCCACGCGCACCAGCGGCGAGATGTTGTCGGTGACCTTGTATGACGCGAGCAGGGTGGAGGCGATCGTGGTGCCGGCGGCGCTGGTCGCCGGGTCGTCGTAGAACGCGAACGAGGTGTCGGTGCGCACCACAGACACGGCCTGAGCGGGCCGCAGCTGGAACGGGAGCGAGTAGGGAGCCTTCGGCGGCGACGCCATCGGCGCGATGGGCACCGGCCCCGCCTCGGGCCTGGCGTTCGCCGAATCGGCCTCGGGCGGCTGCGCGCGAGCGGATGCCGCGATGGTACAGACGGTGGCGAGCGCGAGCGCGCCGATCGATGCGAGGTGAAGGCTCCTGTGGTGAGTCATGGGGTGGCGACCTTTCGGATAGTGGAAGCGCGGATTCGAATGAAGCGACGGGTGGCGGGTGATGAAGGGATGAGGCGTGAGGGATGGGGGGCTCGGAGACCTGCCGCGCGATGGATCAATGCACCATGGGGTGCGGCGGCGTCGGGCCGGGCTGGGCGGGTGAGGCCTGCGTGAGGTGCAACATCAGGCTGCGGATGAGCGGCCCCATCTTCGGCACCTCGGGCATCACGTGCACGGGCACGCCGTGCACCTGGAGCGTCGCGTGGCAGGTGGGGCCCATCGCGGCCACCACGACGCCGCTGCGCAAGGCATCGACCAGCGCCGACGCGAGCGACAGCGAGCGCGCCACCTCGTACAGGTGCCGGAACTGCACCTGACAGGTGACGACCAGCGCGTCGATCTCGCCCGACACGATGCTGCCCACCAGCGCGGCCAGGCCGCGCGTGTCTTCGGGCATCAGCCAGCGATACAGGAAACACTCGGTCAGCGCGACTTGCCGGGCGCGCAGCGTCTCTGCCAGCGTGGCGCTGCGCTCGCCGTGATGAAACAACAGCGCGGGACGCCCCTCGAGCGGCAGGGCGCTGAGCGCGTCGATCAGCTCGGCAGAGGTGAACGGCTCGCGCGCGGTGATGGTGGGCGGCACCCCGAACCCGCGCAGCGCGGCCGTGGGCTTCGGGCCACGCGCGACGGTGGTGACGCTCGACAGGCCGCGCACCAGCTCCTGGCGCGAGCCCTGCTGCTCGGCGGCCTCGAACAGCAGCGACGCCGCGACGCCCGTCATGAAGATCACGGTCTCGTAGCGAGCGTGCAGCAGGCCCTCGATCGCCGCGCGCGTGGCGTCGAGCGAGCCCGGCACCTCGCGCAGCGCCGGCACACACACCGGGTTTCCGCCGTGCTTCTCCACCAGACGCGACAGCTCGCGGCTCATGCGCGCCTCGAGCAAGCCGACGACGGGGCGCTGGCCCGTGTCTCGAAAGCTCGTGCGGCGTTGGGCTCCAAACAAGGGTGACATGCTCGATGGTGTCCGTGTCAGACAGCTCCCCTTCAGCAACGCGCGTGCCACGCGCGCCGCGCACCGCACGATCCGGCGGGAACTCCGCCGCTTCGGGCAGCGAGAAACTCGGGTGCAATACGAGAGATCGCGAACGATGCGACACAATTGTCGGCTGCCGACGCCGCCGTCGTTCGCC
>Ga0247763_1001227_pt1 | contig 14905 bp, 11 predicted proteins | sample UWRJL141409B4_FD_179926 | JGI IMG/M metagenome (GOLD analysis project Ga0247763, IMG submission 179926) | Plant litter microbial communities from Arlington Agricultural Research Station in Wisconsin, United States - UWRJ-L141-409B-4 | ecosystem: Environmental > Terrestrial > Plant litter >...
CTGCCGCAGCCGACGCGCGCGACTTGCGCGCAGTCGAAATCGTGCGGCGTCGCTACGATCCGATCCGCTACTTCGTCTCCGGGCCCGAGCCGCTGGAGCAGGAGCAGCTCGAGCGCTGCGCGATACCGGGCTCGGTGCAGGCGGGCGCCGCGCAGAGGAGTAACCCGTGAGCACGGCAGGGAACGCAGGCGGCTCGCCCATGACGGTTTCGGAGCGTTTCTGGGCCTGGTATTGCCCGCAGGCGCCGAGCGAGCGGCTGCGCTTGCTGCGCTTGGCGATCGGCGGCTACGCGCTCGTATACCTGATCTCGCGCGCCGTGCATCTCAACGCCGTCGTCAACCTTCCCGCCGCCTCGTTCGCGCCGATCGGGGTCGTTCGTGCGCTCGACGCTCCGCTCGCGGCGGGCTGGGTCTACGCCCTGTATGCGGCGGCGGTGGTGTCGGGCGCGGCGTTCACCTTCGGAGTCGCCTATCGCGCGATGGCGCCGCTGTTCGGGCTGCTGCTGCTCTGGGTGCTGAGCTACCGGCACTCCTGGGGAATGATCTTTCACACGGACAACTTGCTCGTGTGGCACGTGCTGCTCCTGGCGCTCGCGCCCGCGGGTGGAAGCGCTTTGCAGCCCGCGTCCGAGGCCGGCGCCACCCCTGCGCGCGATACGGGTTTTGGCTGGGTACCCCGTGCGATGGGCCTGGTGACGGTCGGCGCCTACGTGGTGGCGGGCGTGGCGAAGCTCCAGCACACGGGCTGGTCGTGGGCGGCGGGTGGGGCGCTGCGCGAGCAGATCGCCTACGACGCTATCCGCAAGATCGAGCTCGGCAGCACGTACTCGCCTCTCGGCGCGTGGCTCGTGCGAGCGGAATGGGTGTTTGCGCCGCTGTCGGCGTTCTCGCTGGCGACAGAGCTCCTGGCACCGCTCGCGCTGCTCGGCGCGCGAAGCGCGTCGATCTGGTGCGGATGCGCCTGGGCGTTTCACGCGGGCGTGCTGGCGCTGATGGCCATCGCCTTTCCTTACCCGCTCAGCGGCTGCGCCTTTCTTCCCTTCTTCGCCGTCGAGCGCGCGCTGCCGCTGCTGCGACGCTGGCGCCAGCGCCTCGCGCGGAGCGGCGGTTCCGCCGCCGTCGCGCAGGGCACCCACGACACCTGAACGAAAGGTCCGCCACCGCCACAGGCTCCAGAGCTCCCGGGCTGTCTTCGTTTCGAGTTGGCAAGCGAGAGCGAGCGAGTAGAGTCGAGCGCGATGTTGTCCCGATTCGATGCCACCGAAGCCGAGAAGTACCGCGCCCGCCACGCGCGTTGGGGGGCCGACTTGGCCGATCGGGTCTACACGTCGCAGCTGCTCGGGCAAGACTCGACGCTCGTGTTGCACGGCGGGGGCAATACCTCCGTCAAGAGCCGTAGCCCCGAGGCGGATGGGCAGGTCATCGACGTGCTCTGGGTCAAGGGCAGCGGCTGGGATCTCGGGAGCATCGAACCGAAAGGGTTCTCACAGTGCCGCCTCGCTCCGCTGCGCGCCTACTGCCGCCTGCCGTCGCTCAGCGACGAAGCGATGGTGGCAGCGCTGCGCTCGCAAATGCTCGACCCGAGCGGGCCGACGCCGTCGGTCGAAGCGCTGCTGCACGCCCACCTCCCCGGCAAGTTCGTCGATCACACCCACGCCGACGCGGTGCTCGCGATCGTGGATCAACCGGACGCCGAGCGCCGCGTGGCCGAACTCTGGGGCGATCGCGCCGCGTTCCTCCCGTACGTCATGCCCGGCTTCGTGCTCGCACGACGCATCGTCGAGCTCGGCATCGACGAGGCGTCGCCGCCGCTGCTGGTGCTCGAGAAGCACGGCATTTTCAGCTGGGGCCCGAGCGCACGGGAGAGCTATGAGCGAATGGTCGCCGCTGTCAGCGAGGCGGAAGCCTACATCGATGCGCGGCGCCGCCCTCAGGCGAGCGTGCCCGTCCAGCTGGAGGCAGGCACCCCTGCGGCCTGGCTCGCCCTCGGTCCCGTGCTTCGTGGCGCGCTGGCTCGCCGCGAGGGCGGCTTCCGCATGGCGCTCGACCGGCGCGGCGGCCCGGCCGTCGCGCAGTTTCTCGCCTCGGAATCCTCTCAGGTCGCCGCCGCGCGCGGCTGCATCACCCCAGACCACGGCATTCGCACCAAACCCTTCCCCGCTTGGCTCGACGTGGCTGACGCCGACACCCTGCCGAGCGCCGAGCTCGAGCAGCGCGTCACGGCCGGCCTCGACCGATTTGCCCGCCAATACGAAGGCTACTTCGAGGCGCAGCGGGCGCGCAGCACCGTCGCTCTCACACGGCTCGATTCGCTGCCCCGAATCGTTGCTGCCCCCGGGATCGGGATCGTCGGGCTCGCCAAGACGGCGGCGCAAGCGGCGATCGCCGCCGATCTGTACGAACACACGGTGGACGTGATCGCTCGCGCCGAGAGCTTCGGCAGCTACCAGCCCGCGTCTCACGCCGACCTGTTCGACGTCGAGTACTGGAGCCTGGAGCAGGCCAAGCTGGGAGCGAAACGCGCAGAGAGCGCGCTCGCCGGGCAGATCGCCCTCGTGACCGGGGCCGCCAGCGGCATTGGGCGGGAGACGGCCGCCCATTTCCTGTCGCTCGGAGCGCACGTGGTGATGGTCGATCGCGACGCGGCGTCCCTCGAGCACGCGGGCGCCGAGCTGGCCGCGAAGTTTGGCAGTGCCGTGCGAACCCAGGTCGCCGATCTCACGCAGCCCGCGCAGGCGCAGGCCGCGATCGATGCCGCCGTGCTCGCATACGGAGGGCTCGACACCGTCGTCTCCAACGCCGGCAATGCGCCGAGCGGCGCGCTGCATGAACGAGAGGGAACCGATCTGTTGACTCACTCGCTAGAGATCAACTTGCTCAGTCACCAGCACGTGGCCCGTGCGGCAGCCGACGTGTTCCAGCGACAGGGTCTGGGCGGCTGTCTTCTGTTCAACGCCTCGAAGAGCGCCTTCAATCCAGGCCCGTTGTTCGGTCCTTACGCTGTCGCCAAATCGGCGCTGGTGGCGCTGATGAAGCAGTACGCGATAGACCTGGCACCGATAGGAGTGCGCTCGAACGCGGTGAACGCCGACCGGATTCGGACTGCTCTGTTCTCGGAGGCCCTGCTCGAGGCGCGTGCTCGCGCGCGGGGCACCACGCCTGACGCCTACTTCAAGACCAACCTGCTCGGTCGGGAGACGCTCGCCAGCGACGTGGCGCGCGCGTTTGCCTACCTGGCGACCGCAGGAGCCACGACCGGTACCGTGATACCGGTCGACGGCGGCAATGCGGCAGCATTCCCGCGTTAATACGATAGTTTGCGAATCACATTAAAGGTAACTTGATAGCTGTGAGAGGCGATCTCGGCGCCATCTCGCTTCACCAGCCGCCCCTCTCGGGTGTCGTTCGACTCCGGCATTTGGATTGAGGTTTGCCGGAAGCCTTCCGTTCTATTTGGGACGAGGCAACTGGTGAAAGAACGTCAGGTTCTGGATGAAAAGTATGTGGTTATCCGCCCGCTCGGGAGCGGTCCGACAGGAGCGCTCTATGAAGGCGAGAACCTGATCCTCGGCAATCGGGTGGCCATCAGGGTGATCGATGGTGCTCTCGCGCGGCGCCCCGGCGTCGCGGAGCGCGTGCTGCGCAAGGCGCGCGAGGCCGCCAGCCTCGACCACCCGAACATCGCTAGTCTGCTCGATCTCGGTGAGTTCGACGGGGCCCCGTACATCGTGACCGAGCCCCTCGGTGGACATTCCCTGCAACGGGAGATCGATTCGACCTCGGCGACCTCGGTGCACGTGGCCTGTGACCTGATCCTGCAGCTTCTGTCAGCCCTCGACTATGCGCACGCCAGCGGCGTCGTCCATGGCGCCCTGCACCCCAACAACGTACTCATCTCGCATCCTCGGCCCGGGGTGCCGTGGGTCAAGGTGACCGACTTCGGCTTGTTCCAGGCCCTCGAGGATGTGCACGGTGACGGCCCGCACCCGGCTCCTGCCGGCGGGTTTCGCGCGCCGGAATACGCGTCGAATGGCGAGATCGACCATCGGGCAGACGTCTATTCGGCCGCTGCTCTGCTCCACGCGCTACTGCACGGGGTGGCTCCGGGCAGCGAGGCGGAGACGTCGAGCCGTGTTCCCGCCGATCTCACTCGAGTGCTCGCGGAAGCCCTTCGGCCGAATCCGCACGACCGAACACCGTCGGCGCAAGCGCTGGCCAACCGGCTGGCCCCTTTCGCACAGGAAGCCTCGTCTCGCAGCCCCGAGCTGCGCTTGTCGAGCCCGCCGTCGATCCGATGGGTGAACAACGGTCCCCCTTCGGCCGACGTTCTGGTGGCGCTCGCGGGGGCCGCGCGCGCCCCGAGCATCGAGCTCGCGCCCGAGATCCCTGCTCGCTCGATGCCCCGCGATGCCGGGCTGACGGAATCGCTGCTGCGTAACCCGCGGTTCCCGAACGACCACGCCTCTCCCTGGGCCAAGCGCCTGCGCTCATTGCGTTCCAACCTGGCATCCCACCCGCATATGGGCGCCGCCTGGTTGTTTGCGCTCGCGAGCGTCGGCGCCGGCATCGCGTGCGCGCTGCTCGCCGCGTGGATGCAGTGACCCCGTCTTCCGCGCGTGGGGCGCTCGCAGCGAGCCCGCGCAGCGTCTGGCCATCCCAGGCCGACTCCGAAAAGTGAGCCAAAGCGGGCCCCGGGCCTCGCGGCGAGGCGCGAGCATGCTCTTTTTCAGCGGCACGGCTCGTTATTCTCCGCGAATTGTTGTAGGCCACCCGCGATGGCCGTTTCGAAACAGGCGCTCGTCGACGCGCTGAGCAGCATCGATGTTCCGGGGCTCGCGGGCTCGCTGCTCGAGCAGCGCATGATCGCGGAGCTCGACGCGACGCCCGCTGGCGTACGCGTCGTGCTCGCCAGCGCACCGGACTATCCGCATCGAGATACGCTCGCCGCCACGGTGCGCGAGCGGATCGCCGCCGCCGCGAAGGGCGCGCCTGTCGAGGTGGTGTGGCGAACTGCGGTGGCCTCGCGCAACATCGCAGAGGACGATCCGGTGCCGGGTGCAAAGAACATCATCCTGGTGATGAGCGGAAAGGGTGGCGTCGGCAAGAGCACCGTCGCCACCAACCTGGCCCTCGCGCTGAGCCGCATGGGCAACCGCGTTGGCCTGCTCGACGCCGATATCTACGGGCCGAGCATCCCCACCATGTTCGGCGTGAGCGGGCGCCCGACGAGCGACGGAGCCAAGATTACCCCTCTCCAGCGCTTCGGAGTCAAGCTGATGAGCATCGGCTTCCTGCTCGACGATCCGCAGTCTGCGGTGGTGTGGCGCGGGCCGATGTTGCACAGCGCCTTGCTTCAATTTTTGAAGGACGTCGACTGGGGTGAGCTCGATTTTCTCCTGCTCGACCTGCCGCCGGGTACCGGCGACGTGGCGCTGACCTTGAGCCAGCGCGTGCGCTCGACCGGCGCGGTGATCGTGACGACCCCGCAGGAGGTCGCGCTGCAGGACGTGTACAAGTCCGTCTCCATGGCGCAGAAGGTGGGCATCCCCGTGCTCGGCGTGGTCGAGAACGAGAGCTACTTCGTGTGCGACGGCTGCGATAAGAAGCACGAAATCTTCGGCAGCGGCGGAGGGGCGAAAGTCGCCGCCATGGCCAAGGCGCCCTTGCTGGGGCAGGTACCGCTCGACCCAGCAGTGCGACAGGCCGGTGACGGTGGGACGCCTGTGGTTCAGGCGGCGCCCGGATCCGAGACGGCGCGAGCGTTCGTCGCGATTGCCGAGCAGCTGTTCACGAGCATCAATCAGGCGGCGCCCGCCGGAGCCGCGCTGCATATCGATCGCAGCGGCGGCGTCAATCGCCACCTCCCCATCACGCGCTGAGCGTTCGCTTCGATCGCTTGCCCCGGTTGGCAGGGGCGCAAAGGCGCGATATAGAGGACGCCCCCCGAAGGTCACCATGATGGCTCAAACACCTACTCCGCTCGACGAGCAGGCACCGCTGCCTCCGAGCTCTCCGTCGGAATTCGACTCGAACGCCTCGACTGCCGCCGCCCCCGATGCCGTCCCGGCATCGGCTGCAGGTGCCGAAGGAGCGTCCGACGATTCCTCCACAACTGCCGCCGGCGCCGGCGATTCGAACGCCGCGCCTGACGAAGCGTCGTCTGCCGATGACGATGCCGCGTCGGAAGAGGGAGACGGTGCCGAAGGGGCCGCCGGCGATGCCGCCAAGGCCGGCGGCGACGGTGCGAAGAAGAAGCGCCGTCGGAAACGCAGCAAGAAGAAGCCGGGCGCCGAAGGGGCCGCGGCCCCCGCTCGCCCAGCGGCGCGTCCGGCTTCGGAGCGCTCTCCGTTCCATGCCGGGGAAGAGGTGTTCGGGCGCGTCACCGCCGTGCTCGATGGCGCGATCATGGTCGATCTGGCGGGCAAGGCGCTCGCTATCTTCGATCGATCCGAAATGGAGCAAGACGATCTGGTGCCGGCGGTCGGCGATCGTTTCGTCGCCTCCGTGCTGCGCGACGGCTCGCGCGGTGGGTTGGTCGTGCTCAGCCGCAAGCCGCTGCGCGAAGAGGCCGCCAAGGCCCTCGCGATCGAGGCGAACAAGTCTGGCACCCTCGTGAAGGGCCTGATCACCGGCGTGATCAAGGGCGGCGTCGAGGTCTCGCTCGGCGGGTTACGCGCCTTCGCTCCCGCATCCGGGATGGATCTGCACCCGCAGAACGCAAACTTCGCGTCGCTGCTCGGGCACGTGCTCGACTTCAAGGTCACCCAGTGCGACGAGAAGGCCCGCGATGTGGTGGTCACGCGGCGGCCGATGCTGGAAGCCGAGGCGCATGAGCGACGCAAGACGGCGCTCAAGCACCTCACCGAAGGGCAGGTGCTGAAAGGCACCGTGCGCACCGTGGTCGAATGGGGCGCGTTCGTGGCCCTCAGCGACGCGGGCGGCCTCGAGGGCCTGGTGCACATCTCCGAAGCGAGCCACGATCCGAAGGCAAAGATCGGGGATCTGTTCAAGCCTGGCGACGAATTCGACGTCAAGATCACCAAGATCGACGAGCGCGGCAAGATCTGGCTCAGCCGCCGCGCGCTGCTGGAAGATCCGTGGGCGGAGGCGCGTGGCAAGTACGCCGTGGGCAAGACCCTGAAGGCGACCATCAGCCGGATCGAGCCGTTCGGTGCCTTCGTGAAGCTGGACGACGACATCGACGGACTCATCCACGTGAGCGACCTGATGGCGGCGCCGCAGTTCGGTTACAAGAAGATCGAGCATCCCCGCGAGGTCGTCGCCGAGGGGCAGGAGATCGAAGTGGTGATCTCACACTTCGACATCAAGAACCGGAAGGTGACGCTGCACGTCGCACTGCCCGAAGAGAAGCGCGGCGAGGCCCAGCAGAAGATCGCCAAGAACAACGTGGTGCAGGCCGAAGTGGTGCGCGGCGAAGCCGCGGGTCTCATCGTCCGCATCCTCGGGGTCACGGGGCGCGGCTCGCGCGGATTCATTCCCGCTGGTCAAACCGGGACGGCGCGCGGAACGGACCTGCGGAAGAAGTTCAAGGAAGGCACTCCGCTCGTCGTCAAGGTGATCGACATCGATCCGCGGCGCCTCGAGCCGAAGCTCAGCATCAAGCAGGCCGCTGAAGACGAGGAGCGCAGGGCGCACCGCGAGTATCGCAAGCAACTCGCGAAGGACTCGGGGTTCGGCACCTTGGGCGATCTGCTGGCCAAGCTGAAGTGAGGCGGCTGGCGCTCCGCTTCCCCAGCTGCCTACATCCAAGGCCAAACGACGCCCTGGCCGCTCGGCCTTGATGCAAATTTTCTGTGCTGCTCGGCCCGTCGGAGCCCAAAAAAGGCTCGCGATGGGTTTGACAAGGCCGGACTCGCTCTGCATAGTCCCGCCGCTCGGCCCCCAAACGAGGCATTTCCAATGGTTTCCGAAACTACTCAGACCAAACGCCGCCGTCACAACCGCGACCAGCGGATCGGTGTGAAGCGCAAGCGCCGCGCGGCGCGTGCAGGCACGCCCTCTTTCCCGCTAGACCCTGCGTCTGGCATCAACACCACCGCACGCAAGCCTGCCGCCTGAAGCCGGGCGGTCTTCGACGAACGATAATAGACAGATCTATGGCAAACCACGTTTCCGCGGCCAAGCGAGCCCGCCAGCGCATCAAGCGCACGAACAAGAACCGTCTGCTTCTCGGGTCGCTGCGCAGCAGTCTGAAGCGAGCGCGCGCCGCGCTGACGGCCGGCAATGCGGGTGAGGCGCAGCCAATCGTCGCCCGCGCGGCCCGTGCTGCAGCCCAGGCCGCGAGCAAGGGCGTCATCCATCGCAACGCCGCTGCGCGACTGAGCTCGCGCTTGCAGCTCGCGTTGAACAAGCTCGGCGCAAGCGCCTGAACTTGAAAAGGGGGCTCTGGAGCCCCCCCCGGCCCGACAACTCTGACGCCGGGGTCGGTGGCGCCTGAGTGTGCCATGGCCGACGACGAGTCCTCCCGCTCGCTGATGCGCGCGGAGGACTCTGTTTTGTCGTTTGTGTGGGGAATGCGCCAGCATATCGTTTCCGGTGCATGAATTGCCCTGGGGCACTCGCTCCGGGAGCACGCGAGGTGGAAGCCGATGTCGTCGGACGCGCTCACGCCGAGCCCAGACACCGTGGAGTCGTCGGCGGCAGGTGAGCCCCACGGGGCGCTCGACGCCGTCGAGCGCGCGCTGTTGGCACAGCTCCACTTCTCTGCCGGTGCCTGGCGCGAAGGCCTCGAGTTGGTGCGTGCCCCCAGCGGTGAAGCGCGGGGGTTGGCGTTGCTCGAGGCGCGGGCGATGTTCGCGCTCGGCGAGCGGGAGGCGGCGCTCGCGTTGCTTCGGGATTGGAGTGCCCGCGCGCCTGACAGCGGGCTCGGGCTCTATTATCAGGCTCAGTTCCTGACGCAGGCAGGACGGGGACCGGAGGCTGCCGACGTGCTTCGGGCACTGGTCAGCCGCTCGCCGGACTTTCCTGGTGGGCTGCAGGCGCTGGCGTCGCTGATGTTTCCTGGCCCACCCTATCGCGACGTGCTGCGGCGCGTGCACGAGGTGCTGCGCCCGCGCACCTATCTCGAGATCGGCGTCGAACACGGCACATCGCTCGCGCTCGCCGTGCACAGCCAGCAGGTGGTCGGGATCGATCCGGTGTCGCGGCCTCCGACACGCGAGCTGCCGCGCCCGACTCGACTCTTTCACATGAGCAGCGACGACTTCTTCGCCCGCCACCGCCGCGAGCAGGTCTTTGGTGAACGCGTCGTCGACCTTGCGTTTATCGATGGCATGCACTGGTTCGAGTACGCCCTCCGCGACTTTTGCAACGTGGAGCGCTGGTGCGGCCGAGGCTCGACGATCATTCTGCACGACTGCCTGCCGGTGGCCGGCATCGCAGCGAGCCGGCAGCGACAGACCACTTTCTGGGTGGGCGACACGTGGAAAGCGCTGGAGTGCCTGCTGCACGAGAGGCGAGACCTCCAAATCTCGGTCGTACCCTGCCACCCGTCCGGGCTGGTCTTGATCCAAAATCTCGACCCGACATCGACGGCGCTGAGCGCGAGGCTCGAAGCCCTGTCGGCTCACTACATGCCCCTCGCGTATCCCTACGAACCCGGAGTGCTGCCGGGCCACTACGCCGTGGTCCCCAACACGGAAGCGCACGTGGCGCGGCTGCTCGCGGGCTCTCGAGCTGCGGCGCCCGACCCCGGAGAGCCCGCGTGATGGCATCAGACGCCCTTCGCGCCGAGCGCGATCGCATCGTCGATTTTCCATGGGAGGTGATCGAGTACCTGACCTGGCTGCGTCAGCGCGCAGCGAGCCGCGAAGGCAACGATTCGTACCTGTTCGACGAGCCGAAGGTGCGGTTCGACCCGAAGGAGTCGGACCTGCTGGTCGCGGAGCGCGACATTCGCGTTCGCGCGGACGCGGATGGCTTGCACCTGACGGCTCCGCGCGCCGCAACACCCGTCGTCATCGATACCCTGCGCGAGCCCGATCGCGAGCGGGTCGAGCGCCTCTTGCGGCGCCTGGATGGCCAGATGCCTCTCGCAGCCGTCCGTGGGGGGCTCGATCCCGAGCAAGCGCGAGTGCTCGAGGCGCTGCTCGGCGCGGCCTTCGGCAAGCTGATCTTCGCGCCCGTCGCGTTGCTCGCGGCGGAGCGGGCGATCTCGGGCATCGAGGTCACGCGGTTTCCCGGCTCGCCTTACGAGCTGGAGCGTCCGTACTGGACCAACATGGGCGCGGTTCGAGCCGCGTCCGACGCCCTGTTTGGCGCGCTGGACGATGACGTTCGCTTCGCGCGCGAGCTGCGCTCGCTGCACGTCATCCTGCTCATGGGTGAAGACCTTCAGAGCTACTACCAGCCGGCGAGCCCCATCAGCAGCGGACGAGCGGCGCCGGGCCGATTCATGCTCACGGCGCCCGAGGTGGCGGATGCGCCCTCCGGCGCGGTGTTCGTCGCCGGACCGCGTGTCAGCGCCGCTCTCGTGGGCGGGGCACTCTACCACGAGCTCCTGTGTCGATCGCTCGGCGAGCCCGCGCCTCCCCTGCCCCAGCGCTTCCGTGATGCCGACGGATTGGATTGGGGCCTCCTGGTACGAGCGCGGGCGGCCTCCGACACGGGTCCGGCGCCGTGGTTCTGCCCGCCCCGGCCGATCCGCGCGGCGCATCTGCGCGCGCTGCGCGCCTCGCTGACCGCCGCCGACGCCGCGGCCCGCTCGGCAGATCCGAAGTCGTGCTTGCCGCCGCTCGCCGCGTTCCATCAAGAGTTCGTGCGACTCCATCCGTTCCACTGCGGCAACCAGAGCCTCGCAATGAACCTGATAAACCGCGTCGCGAGCCGCGCGCTCGGGGCGGGAATGCCCCATCTGTTCCTCGATCACTTGGCCCTCAGGCTGTCGCCGGAAGCGTACGGTCGGGCGTTTCGGCGCGCCGCCGAGGCGTACGTCGACCCGCAGGCGAACGTCGCCGCGCGCTACCTGCGGCTGGCGTCAAACCGCACTCGAACTTTCGCGCTGTTGCGGCAACTCGAGACAGCGTCGACGCTGGAACAGGCGTCCACGATGGCCCGAACGGACGCGGCGAACGCGCGCCTGCTGTTGCTCGCCGACGCTTGAGCCCGGGCGGTCCCCGCAAAGCTGGGCGCGTCCCGCGCAAAGCTGGGCGCGTCGTCGCTCGGACCTTGGGGACTCGAGCGCTCCCGGCCTGGCCTGGAGCGCGCCTCGAGCTCCGCGGAATTTCGTTTGCGAAGGGCCGCGGGCTCGCGCTACTCCTAAGCTGATCCTTCACGAACGTCGGAAAACTTCGGAAAGCAGAGAACAGGGAGCGCAGCCATGAGCGAACCGCGGGAGTCGATCGAGACATTCTCGGAGGCAGAGGTAAAGATTGAGCCCAGCGCCGAATTTCGAAAAACGGCGCGCATCGCCTCGTTCGAGGATTATCAGCGACTGTACCGCGAGAGCCTCGACGCGCCGGAGCAGTTCTGGAAGCGCGAGCTCGGCGAGCTCGTCTTCCGTGCCCCTTGGACTCGGCTGCTCGACTGGCAACCGCCGCACGCGAGCTGGTTCGTTGGCGCCACGCTGAACATCACCGAGAGCTGCCTCGATCGCCACTTGAGCACGGCAACGCGCCAGCGCACGGCGATCATCTGGGAGGGCGAGAAGGGCGACACCCGCCGCATCACGTACGAAGAGCTGCACCAGAAGGTGTGCAGCTTCGCTGCTGCGCTGCGCAGCCTCGGCGTCAAGAAGGGCGACCGCGTCGCGATCTACATGGGAATGGTGCCCGAGGTCGTCGTCGGCATGCTGGCCTGCGCCCGCATCGGCGCGCCGCATACGGTCGTGTTCGGTGGCTTCGCAGCCGACAGCCTGCGAGACCGCATCAACGACTGCAAGGCGAAGGTGGTGCTGACTCAGGATGGCTCGTGGCGCCGTGGCAGCATCGTGAAGCTCAAGGATACGGTGGACGAGGCGGTCCAGAACACGCCCTCCGTCGAGAAGGTCGTCGTCTACCGCCACCTCGGCGAGAGCGTGCTGCCGATCAGCGTCAAGGCCGGTCGCGATCTCGACTGGAACGGCGTGGTCGAAGGCACGCAGCTCGGCACCGCCAACACCAGCCCCGAGATCCTCGACGCCGAGCACCCTCTCTTCATCCTGTATACGTCTGGCTCTACGGGCAAGCCGAAGGGCATTCTGCACACCACCGCTGGCTACCTCGCCGGTGCGCACATCACGACCAAGTACGTGTTCGACCTGCAGCCGAACGACGTGTACTGGTGCACGGCCGACGTCGGCTGGGTCACGGGGCACAGCTACCTCGTGTACGGGCCGCTCTCGAACGGGGCGACCTGCCTGATCTATGAAGGTGCGCCAAACCACCCCGATTGGGGCCGCTTCTGGGAGATCATCGATCGGCACCAGGTGACTATCCTGTACACGGCGCCGACGGCGATCCGAGCCTTCATCAAGGCGGGCGATCAGTGGGTGAACAAGGCCGACCTGTCGAGCTTGCGCCTGCTCGGGAGCGTGGGCGAGCCCATCAACCCCGAGGTGTGGATGTGGTACTACGACAAGGTCGGCAAGCGCCGTTGCCCGATCGTCGACACCTGGTGGCAGACGGAGACCGGGAGCATCATGACCACGACGTTGCCCGGCGCGTCCGCGAGCAAGCCCGGCTCGACGGGCCTGCCGTTCTTCGGCATCGAGCCGGACGTCGTGACGCAAGATGGTCAGCGCGTGCCCTCGAACGAGAGCGGTCTGTTCGTCGTGCGCCGCCCGTGGCCCAGCATGCTGCGCACCATCTACGGCGACGATGAGCGCTTCAAGCAGCAGTACTTCTCCGACGTGCCGGACTGCTATTTCACGGGCGACGGGGCGCACCGCGACGAAGAGGGCTACTTCCGTGTGATCGGGCGCATCGACGATGTGCTCAACGTTTCGGGGCATCGCATCGGCACGGCCGAGATCGAGAGCGTGCTGGTGGCACACCCGGCCGTGGCCGAGGCGGCAGCGGTGGGGCGGCCCGACGACTTGAAAGGCCAGGCGCTGGTGGCCTTCGTGACGCTGAAGCCTGGGTTCGAGGCCAACGACGCGACCAACGAGGCGTTGCGCAACCAGGTGGCCAAGGAGATCGGCAAGTTCGCGCGCCCCGACGAGATCCGGTTTGCCGAAGGCCTGCCGAAGACGCGGAGCGGGAAGATCATGCGCCGCCTCTTGAAGGACATCGCCGCTGGTCGCGAGGTCAAGGGAGACCTGACAACGCTGGAAGATCACGGTGTGCTCGAGAAGCTGTCGAAGTAACGTTCGATACCGATGACCATGCTCCGTTTCGAGCCTCGATGGTTTCGTTCGTTTCGCGTGAGCTGGGCGATCGGAGCCGTTGCCGCAGGCTCGGGCGTCGTCGGTTGCGGCGGTGGCGCGAGCGCCCCGCCGCCTGCGGCGGCGCCGATCGCACCCGCGGCCGAAGCGCCGCCCGCTACCTCGGCGGTGGCGGCAACGGCCGAGATCGGCGGGCTCGACGAGCGTGAAGCCGAAGCGAGCTTTCGGGCCTCGCTCGATGGCCTTCAGGAGTGCGTGCAGAACGGCGTCGAGCGGCTCGAGTACATGGGGGGCAGCATAGAGTTCGCCGTGAAGATCGGAGCCGACCGGCACGCGGCGAGCGTCTGGGCGCCACAATCGAGCCTGGGTGAACGCTCGACCGAGAAGTGCATGTTCGAGGCGCTGCGCTCGGTGACATGGCCGGCACCGCAGGGGGGCTTGTTCGGCATCGCTCGGAACTCTTTCGAGTTCGAGCCCAAGAAGGGCTCCCCCACTCCGGCGGTGTGGGATGCGGGACGGGTCGCCGAGGTCGTCGACGACGTGCACGGCACGTTGGCCGAGTGCGGCAGTGGCGAGCTCGACTCGATGCTCATCACCCTCTACATCGGCGAAGGGGGCAAGGCGATCGCGGGCGGCGCGGCCTCCGACGAACCGCTCGACGACGCTCAGATCGATTGCGTCGTCGAGGCGCTGCTCGCGGCACAATATCCTCGCCCAGAGCGCACGCCGACCAAGGTCCGTTTCCGGCTCTGAGCCGCCGCCTCGCGCCGGCGCGGCGCGTCAGCTCGCCGCCGTTCGGCGAAAACTTGGCGCGGACCGCGCGTCGCGCGTAACACCCCGGCGTGCTGTCGAGCGCTTCGAAAAGGCGCTGCCGGCTGGCAGCCGGGTTGAGCGTCATCGCGATCTCGCTGAGCGCGTGGTCCGCGTCAGCCGTGCCACCCCGCACGAGCCTGGATCCGGCGTTGCAAGCCGCCACCCGACGGCTGCTGGTCGAGGCGCGGCCCGTGCTCGGCGGTATCGTCGCCCTGCATGTTCCGACCGGGCGAGTGTTTGCATGGCAGGAGTTTCAGCGCTCCGGCCCCTCGAGTCACCCCAACACGCGCGCCATCACGCCGGCAGCGAGCCTGTTCAAGATCGTGACCACCGTTGCCCTGTTTGAACGGGCACGGATGGATCCCCTCACGCCGGTCTGCGTCAGCGGCGGTGAGCGCGGCATCGAACGCTTCCACCTCACCTCACCGCCCCGGGGCGAGCGCGGCGTCCTCTGCAGACCGTTCGAAGAGGCCCTCGGCTTCAGCCGCAACGCGGTGTTCGCCCAGCTGGCGACCGAGCGACTGCTACGCCGCGACCTGCTCGAGGTCGCCGAGCAGCTCGGCTTTAATCAGCCGCTGGGCGTTAATCAGCCGCTCGCCTTCGATTCCCCTGCCGAGATGGGCGTGCTCGACGTCCCCTACAACGACCTCGAGTTCGCTCGCACGGCCGCCGGCTTCCGCGGCAGCCGCCTCTCGGTTCTGGGAGCCGCGCGCCTGGCCTTGCTCGTCGCCACTGGCGGCAAGGCCACGCCGATCAGCTTCGATGCCGACGC
>Ga0247763_1001228_pt1 | contig 14894 bp, 17 predicted proteins | sample UWRJL141409B4_FD_179926 | JGI IMG/M metagenome (GOLD analysis project Ga0247763, IMG submission 179926) | Plant litter microbial communities from Arlington Agricultural Research Station in Wisconsin, United States - UWRJ-L141-409B-4 | ecosystem: Environmental > Terrestrial > Plant litter >...
TATGCTGGAGGCAGCGAGCCGTTGGGCATCTGGGAAATGCAGCAGCTCTTGACCCAGGCGGCTAGCTATTGTCCGCAATCGCGAATTGTGGCGGCGGGATATAGGTGTGTCCTCCCATTTCTTTTTCAGCAGAGCAAAAATGCGTGTGTGTGTTTATTATTCTCTATTCGGATTGGGGAGGGGGAGCCTTTCACGTCCAAAAAAAAAAAAAAAATGGAAAGCACCTAACAGAGACAAAAACAGCCAAGGCGCCGCCCTCACCCACCGCGCTGTCGAAGCCGTCCCACAATACGTCAAAGACCGCATCGCCGGCGTCGTCACCTTTGGCGACACGCAGACGCTCCAAGACGGCGGACGCATCCGCGGCTACCCCGTGGAACGGACCCTCATTATTTGCAACACCGGGGATGTCATTTGCGCGGGCTACATGTGGGTGGTGCCGGTGCATTTCTACTACATGCAGCGCGTGCCTGAGGGTTTGGCTTTTTTGATTGCGCGAATCCTCATGTCGACTTGATACATGTATCTTCGCGGAGCAGATTGCCTGACTCAATTGCCTGGGGACATGAGGCAGAAGCGCGCAAGGGTTGGCGGAGCGTGCGGGTATATACGGCAGGCATGACTTGGTAGATTTGTTTTTTGACCATCAGCATTGTAGTGCATAGCGTTTGGAATAGTCACACTGCTCAACTTGCTCGACACGTTGTGTACGGTACTTGTGCTTTGCCGTAAAAGAGAAATTTACTCGCAGCGACAGGACGACACAGTGCCAAGAACTGCACTCCCCCGTGACGTTGCCCGCCGTGCATTCTGTTTCCACAGCACTGCATCATGCCACATGCATGCGTGCGTGCACGCACCCATGTAAGCCCCTGAACTAGCTTAAAGTAGACAGACAAAAAATTCACCAGCCTGTATGAAATGATAAGTGCAATGAACTGTTGCAAAACAAATCTATTAGCACACAATATCATAGGAATTTAACGTCTTTTTCAGGTGGAACTGTTTGACAGACAGCCGTCTGTAGTGCTGGGCCTCATGACACAGGGAGGAAATCCATTTTTATTCCTTGAGACATTCACGACTATTTCTCGCAGCAAATCTATCCTATCCTACTTGGCCCGTGGGATCTGAACAGGTGTTGACGAGTTTCGTGTCCATGATCCCCTTGAGTGTTTGATACGAAGATGCGAATGGCTGTGCATTTCCACCGCGGCTCTCTGCTGAGCGCCATTTAGGCCTGGGGTTTTTATTGCTTGCGCTGTTCGCTGGGAGCTGTTGGGAAACGAGAAGAATCACCAAGTACCTCCAAAAATCATGGTTTTCAAGTTGCATTCCGCCGTGCCTGGCCCGGCCTCCATCACAAAGCGCCCACTCTCTAGACAGCGCTATTCTTGCAGTCTGTGCCTACAGAGATAATGCAGTTTATATTCTCAGCCACGATCCACCAGATCCCATCTGCTCTATCGAAACAGCCTTGAAGTCTGGTCAGTCAATTTCGCCCACGGCATGTGGTCCGGCAAGTTCATATTAATTTTGCGGGGCGACCGTTGCAGGCTATACCCAAATCCAACCAGTACGAGGCCGACTTTCTACATCGTAGGTCTATCTATAACTATTCATGTTATCGGCTATATGCCTCTCACCAAACCCCTCTGGTATGCAAAACACCCGCTATGAGCAAGACAATTGGAACATTCCGAGTTACACCCTACTACACTAACTCCAGTCGATCCAGTCATCACCTTAGAAACACCATAAAATGGCGTCTTGGTCGCCTCTACGCTCAAGCTACCTGGCACTCTCTCTCCTGGCCGCCGCCTCGACGCTGACCTCGGCATATCACATTCTGCCCCGGCAACAGGGGTAAGCACAAAATTAAATTCGAAAACCATCCCCCATAAACTCACGCTGCAGCTATTGATGTAAAAGACTCCCCGATGTCACGATATGCACCTGCTCATCCAAAGCAAAATCCGTGTCTCGTACATCTGGAATCTGCGTCGCAGCAGGAGGCCAGGAGGCATTGATCACGGCGATTGCTGAAGCGAATGCCGACAACGCAGGCATCCCGCCGACAAGCTCATGGAATACTGTATGTACAACCCTCCACTCTCTTCTGACCTGTTTTCCATCACCTCAACTCTGACATTAATGATGGTATTTCAGTGCTACATCCCCGGTAGCCTCAAAGAGAGAGCAATTGAAGCTTTCTCGGACGCCAACTGCGCGGCCAAGTTTGGGGAGGGTTTCACGGGCGATTGCGTCGCCTACCCTAATACGCCGGGCCTGGCGAACGTGCCGTTCGGGCCGGCGCCATATTGCCAAAAGGGGAGGGACGCGGTGCCGGATTGTCCCATGACGGGCTTTTACAGCTGCTCCAATCCGTTTGTACTTCCAGCGTGTTGTCTCTCCATTCAGCAAATATGTGGTGCAGTGTAGGAGGACTGGATGGAGTTAAAATGAGGTAGAACATTATCTTTCGAGCCCCTAAACATGGCGAAATATCACATAATCGAAGCCCTCTATGTGATTGTCGGGTCCGCCACGTCCGACCTCGACCCTGCTCGCTGCACGCAGCTATAGACTCCTACAGTCGCCAATGGTGAATACGAGGAGCCTAGCAACGAGGTGCACAACAGTGAGGAGCCGCCCACGGGTTGCTGCCACCGTCGTCGTCACCGGGCCTGTTGTAATACTTGCCCAGCTCTGTTTTTTGTTGAACCAACCAAATATACTCTCCATTGAGTGTCATCCCCGATTGTTGTGATTCAATTTCGGCACGTGCCTCGCCAAATGATGTCACCGTCACCGTCTGCCATCACCCCAGTGCGGGGTACCTAACTGAATCCCCCCTTTAGCTCGTTGGAGACCCCGCAAGCTTCCTAGCAAGAAGCCGTGGCGAGGAAATTCTTCCTACGACACCCGAAGCCCCGTTTCCGTGATGAATGAATTGAGAATGGTACAATGCCCGACCCCCAGGGACTCCACCGCTGTCCGGTTTGCTTCAAAGGTTACAAGCGACGCGAGCATCTTCAGCGCCATCGCAGCTCCCACACATCGGAGCGTCCGCACCGGTGCATCCTCTGTAGCGCCTCATTCCAGCGCACCGACGTCCTGAAACGCCATTTGCAGACGTGCGATGGCTCATCCACCGCGTCGTCGGGCCGCCGCCGTGCCTGCGACCGCTGTGTCCGCCAGAAGAAGGCATGCAACTCCCTCCAGCCGTGCCAGAACTGCGAGAAGCGTGCCGTGCAGTGTCAGTATTCGAACTCTACCGTCCCGACGTCCACTTTGGCTTCAACCTCGGCCCCCGCCCCCGCACCCGCCGCCCTTGGCCCCGCGAAGCCTGTTGCGCCAAGCCGACAAGCACCTGCCGACCACCCCACAACCGCAGCCGGCTTCCCGTTTGAGGGAACGCCGTTCAGTGACCTAGACGCCGTTATCCACCAAGCCGTTGCCCAGTTCCCTCTACTCGATGATGCCGTGCCCGACGATTGGTTCCGGCTTGACTTTTCCGGCCCCAGTCATGACCCTCAGGGGCAGCAATCGCAGGAGCAGCAACAGCAACAACAACAATACCAGCAGGATGACTATCACCGGGACAGCGGGAGCTCCCCCGTTTCGGAGTCGCGTGGCTACTCGTTTGACTTCCTCTACGACTTCACCAGCCGGACCGGTCTCGTTTCCTCATTCGAGTGTGCGACGCTTGAACAGAGGCGCCAGATTGTTGCCTCGTTCGACCAGGCCTACCTCGACCACCACCACCGCCACCAGCAACAGCGCCTCGAATCCCTGCTCTCTTCGTCCCACCAGCACTTGCAGTCGTCGAGCTATGGTGACGGTGACGTCTGCGTCAGCACCACAGTTGACCACGATCCAACGCCGTGGTCATACTGGCTGCACAATCCCATCGTGATCAAGCTCCAGAAAATAGTCCTGCTCGTCAAAAATGTCGCAACAGTCAAACCGAACAATAGCGCCGTGACTCTGACCTGGTCTTCTGAGTTAGAGCAAAAGTGCATCGAGTTTTTCTCACCCTACCGCTTTGAGAAGTTCATTGAGCTCTACTGGTCTGTGTGGCACCCGAATGTGAGCATCATTCATCGACCAACCTTCGATCCAACCACGTCCAAGTCCATCCTCCTCGCTTCCATGGCTCTCATTGGTAAGCGGACGCTGAATGCCGCATCGTTTCCGACCAGCCCCCCCTAATTAACTGGCGCAGGTGCTTGCGTGTCGCCCGACCCTCAAGACAACAATGATGCGAGAACGTGGTTCAACTGTGTTGAGGAAATGGTTTTCACCGATGACGACTTTTGCAGCGACGTGGAGCCTACGAATGATAACTTCCCTCCCAGCGTCCTTGCTAGTTGGCGAAAACTTCAGGCTCTCCAAGCCTCATATATCGTCTGCCTCTATCAAAACTGGGAAGGCACCGACGCTAGCAAGAGACGAATCCGCCGCCACCGTTTTGGTACAATTGTCTCGGTGGGTTCCATCTTACTTAGATTGCGGGGGTTCGTACTATTTACTGACAAGCCTGGCAGGTTGCAAGAGACATTGGTATAGACACAGCGAGGCACCTCGACTACAGTAGGATGTCCAACCACGACTTTAGATGGACCGAATACGTCGTGAGAGAGCAGCTGGTCAGGTATGGTTGTCAAAATCCCCCCAACACCCAGTTCGTGGGCACGCGTTGCGGAGTTGCTGATCGCGCGACAGGACCTTCCTCTGGATCTTTTTGCTTGACACTGCATTTGTCATATTCAACAACCTTCCTCACAGAATGGTAATCAAGGAGATGAGGATGCACATGGCGAGTCCAGCGCCATGTTTCCAGGCTTCAACCTCAGAAGACTGTTTAGCACTGGTTCGGGAACTGATGCCGTCGTCAAGTCTATTTGGCACCGCTCTGCTGCGCGACGTCATCGAAAATGTTTGCATGGACACACTCACGCCGGAGGACCATCAGAGGTTCTCGCAGCTGGGCCCGCTGAATCTGTTTGCTATTGTGTCAGGTTGGTCTCTCTGTTTTACATCATGCATCGGGTGCGCTGTTGAAACTGACTCGGACAGCCTTCCATTCGATGATATTTCAACACCAAAACTCGTTCGGGGTGGCGGGCCAGCTTGTGCCTATACAGAACGGTCTGCGCAACTGGATTGCCATCTGGGAGCGATACTTCGACCTGTGGTCAACCTCGTACCCCTACGGCGGGGAGCAAGATGCACAGTTGTCCCTGGAGACCATGTGGAAGCGTGTCGGATTCGTTCGCTTCTCGCCCGAGTATTGGCTGCTCGGTACCCTCCTGACGGACCGCATTGTTGCGAACACCACTGCCCTGCCCCAGGGCCTATACAGCGACGAAGCCGATGAGGCGCGCGCACTGGCTGAGGGCAGGACCGCAGCAAGTGGACGCATACAAGCGAGATCTGTCGATCCTATCCTCGACAAATATGACCAGACAAGCATGCGGCAGGTCAATGATTTGATCACCAACTTCCAAAGGTTTCATGTCGACTAGGAAAGCTCTGGGAGCCAGCGGGTGCGGCGAGTCATGGGTTTGCCCCGCCGTCGCGCATGGAGGACGGCAGCGCCTCAAGATTATGGCGTTTATCTATGCTCAGCTTGTCTAATGCGCCAGGGGGAAGGAAGCGTGCAAGAGCAAAAAAGTTTCCAGGGTAGCTTTTCCGGGATCCCTGGATTTGCTGAGAAATTGGGCGCTCTCGGTTTGCCAACCACTGGTCCACCCCGCGTTCCCCACGAGCCCCTGAGCCCCCCTAAATAATGGTAGGTATCTAGCACGCCCGGCCCCGCATTCCCACATGAACTCCGCGCCCCCATCCCCGCAATCCAGCATCCCGCCCCCGCGTCCGCGGTTCGGGAGCCAGGGCATCCCACTTAGGCCCCGATGCCGAGCTCCTCGGATAGCCGTTATCCCGAGGGTATCACCAAACACGGCGAAAAGCAGCACGCGACCGTTGATACTTTTTTCCTACATGTATCATCTCCTCCGTCCGCTCCTTTCCTCTCTCACCCCTCACATCGAGCAGTCTCACCGTCAGCCCATCCGGTCCAGTCGAAGCCGCCTGCAAAGCCGTCTGAGCTAAGCCCCTTGTCCACCTCGAGTCCGCTTTCCCCAAGATGGCGGTCATTCTCACCTACCTGCCCATCGTTGTGGGCGTGGCCATCATCATCCGCCTTTTCTTTACTGGGCGGAGACCAAAGAACTACCCGCCTGGCCCGCCGACACTTCCCATCATTGGCAATCTCCATCAGGTTCGTCGTGCGCCTATCCCGCTTTATGCCTCCGGGTGGTGGTAAACACAGCATTGTTCTAACCTCGTGTTTACCTCCTACAGATGCCAAAGCGGGATGCTCACCTTCAATTCGAAAAGTGGGCTCGTGAGTATGGCCCTATCTACAGTCTCATCCTCGGCAACAAGACCATGGTGGTCTTGTCGAGCGACCAGGCTGTCAAGGACCTCTTGGACAAGAAGAGCAACATGTACTCTCACCGTCAGGAGATGTACATTGGACAGACACTGTGCAGCGGCGACCTCCGCATCCTGATGATGGGCTACGGACCGAGATGGCGATCCAGCCGCAAGCTCGTGCACACCCTGCTCAACATTTCGGCTGCCAAATCGTATGTGCCGTACCAGATGCTCGAGAACCGGCAGATGTTGTTCGAGATGATCACTCAGCCCGACCGCTTCCTGCAGAACATCCGCCGCTACTCCAACGCTTTGACTACCACCATGGTTTTCGGCTGGCGCACGCCGACCTACGAGGATGAGAAGATGAAGCAACTCTTTGAAGGTTTCAGCGAGTTTGCCGACCTCAACCAGACGGGCATGGCTGCTTTGGTGGATTTCTTCCCTTGGATGCGTCACCTGCCCGACTTCATGCTGCCGGCTGTCAAGAAGGCGCGCGAGCTGCACAAGAAGGAAAAGGCCCTGTACCTCAGCCACTGGCTCAAGGCTAAGAAGGACACTCTTGCCGGCACTATCACCCGGTGCTTCTGCGAGGAGCTGGTAGATGTTCAGAAGGCTGAGGGCTTCGATGATGACCAGGCTGCCTACATCTCGGGTACGCTGCTCGAGGCTGGTTCGGATACTACATCGAGTACCCTTTACGCTTTCGTGCAAGCCATGGTCCTGTATCCCGAAGTCCAGCGCAAGGCGAAAGAGGAGATTGACCGCGTTATCGGATCCGACCGCCTACCGACCATGGAAGACGAGCCCAACCTACAGTACATTCGGTCCATTGTCAAGGAGTCGCTCCGCTGGATGCCCACGACCATCATGGGAGCCGTGCCGCACGCTGTGACGCAAGATGACTACTACAACGGCTACCTGATCCCTAAGAATGCTGGTGTTGTCAACAACGTATGGTCCATCCACATGGACCCCGCTCGCCACCCCGATCCCCGCCGCTTCGAGCCTGACCGGTACAAGGATGATTTCCAGTCTCTCGGTGATGCTGCTGCTAACCCAGACGCGTCTAAGCGTGACCAGTTCACATTTGGTGCTGGCCGCCGTATCTGCCCCGGTATCCACGTTGCTGAGCGCAGCTTGTTCCTCGGTGTCTCGCGTATTCTTTGGGGCTTCGACATCAAGCCTACCCTCGATGCCCAAGGCAAGGAGATCATCCCTGACCAGGAGAAGCTTACTCAGGGCTTTGTCTGCATGCCTGAGGAGTTCCCCGCCTGCATCACGCCGCGTGACGAGAAGCGCAAGCAGATGATTATTGACGAGTGGACGGCGGCCGAGGCCGAGTGCCTCGACCCCGAGACCAAGCAGTGGAAGGCTTCTCCTCTGGGCGTCTCGTTGGGACGGACCCGCGGAAAGGCATAAATGGCAGGGGTAAGCCGTGGTACGATAGGAAGAAAAAAAAGGGTATTTTGCATCTTGGAGTGGGGAGTTTGGATCTGGGGATTCAGGATCTTGACATGGCGCCTACTTGGATAGCTCAATGGAAATTACGATGTCACGATTGTGCGGGGCGATAGAGTGAAGTGAATGTGTGGCAGCGCTTGATACTGTGTGAGACAAAGATCCTATGGGCGGGGGAAGTCGTAGCGAACTTGCCTCTAGGTTAAACTTTGATCGTCTTGGATCTGGATTTGTGTGATGATGCCGGCGTTTTGTACCTACCTACATTTTCTAATATCATCTCCATATGCCCTTTGGGCTTCGCTTGATATTGTTCCAGAGTACGTACATTCAGTGGTTGTGATTGCGATGCAGGGAGGGGAAACACAAGTTTATGTCCCCGGTATGTTTTGTTTTAGCTTAGGTACCTTACCTTACCTTTAATGAATGCGTGTGTGTCACGGCGATGGCACCAAAACGATCGTAGGATCGAAGACGTGGCAATCATCATATAAAATTACAAGGTGAAGAAGAAAGAAGGAGAGGAATCGCTGCGGGGCAGTGATGCCAAAGATCTATCTGCGTGGGTGGGGCCCAGTGGGGCCTAGGGCACAGCATTGGCAACAGCACCTCAACCAGTGGGTCAGCCCAAGGGCTGACTAACCATACCACGGCTGTAGGGCATCTAGGGCACCTGCCGTGACTTGTGCGCCTGCACTTGACAGGGCACACACACACACACATATATATATATATATAGCGTGTGATTTTACCAAAGACACATTCCTCCATACAATAGTGTAGACAGACCAGGGGGCGAGACAGGTGGGGGTCCTGCCCTGCCCTGACCACGGAAATCATCCTCATACCAAAAAAACCCAGCATGGTCCCTACTCCCTAGCTCCTAGCCCCTAGCCCCCCTAGGTAAGACTAGCTGTACTACGAAGTGACTGGGCACTGGGTCCCCCATGGGGAAGTGCATGCATGCTAACATACATGAATGCTTGTGCACTAGTACGTAACTACGTAACTACGTACTAGCAAGCTTGCGGTGTTCTGTGCGTAGCAGTATAGTGTAGACAGTAAGTAGGTGGCGATGTCACGGTTCCTTCCCTCTCTCTCTCTCTCTCTCTCTCTCTCTCTGGAATTTTACTAGTTAGAATGATGGAGACTCGATGAACCTTGGCTTGGCTTTGTATCGACTTTATTCGGGACGTGTGTGTGTGTGCCAAGGTGTGAAGCGATTCGTACAGACAGACAGAGACAAAAGCAAAAGTGCCAAAAAGGAGGTCGGGTGCTTACTTGGTTGGTTGGTTGACAGGTATAAAACAATTGGCATTGGCACTGACAGTGGGGTTTTTTTTTTGCCCCGTGGATGTAATCTGTCTGGTGCACACGCAAGGTATGAGAGATATTATCTCAAAGCGAGAATCGCAATCGGGATCGGGTCGGAGTCAGTCGCGGGTCCGGGCGGGTTCAGACCAGGATCCGGATCCGAATCTGTTCTGTCCATGTCCTGTCTCCTGTCGACAGTGTGGGAATTCCGGAACTACAGGCAGATCCCAGTTACCAACATTAAAGTTATGCGACCGGACGGACGGACGGAAATATCTTCGCCTCCAACTCTCAAGGGAGCGGCTTGCAGCGGCACGTGTGTGGTTGCCCAGTATGAATGCAGATGCAGCAGCACGAGGACATCCCCGACTCAACCACCGCGTTTAAGGAAAGCTTGTCTTGGCTGCCCCAGTGGGTGCCAGCCTGCTGGGCTGCCATCCCATGTTTAAAGTAATGTTAAAGTGTGGGTATGTATGTGGCTCATCCCACCACCACTCCGACGACAGGGGTATGATCACGGGTTCGGTACTTGGAGAACGGGGAAGAGGAAAAAATTTTTTTTTTCCAAGGACGCTCGGTGCGGCATTTTGCCCCGGCTTTGGCACGGGACCGCCCTTGGCGGTGGACTGGAATTTGATGAGGAAAAGGGGGTGTGGATCGCGTGGTGGTGGCTCCGGGGGGGAGACACCGGAATCGCGGCCGGATGTGAACTTATTTGGTGAAGTAATAGTCAGCAGTTGTGAGCAGCAGCCTGTAGGTATCTCAACACGAAATTGAGTCGATACGCATCACCCTTCTGCTCCAACCCCCTCTGCCAGATCGCAAAAGATACCCGTCCCGTCAACCACGCTGGTTATCACGCCTGTGTTGCTGTCACGTCAGGAGACCTCAGACTTACCCACCCACACCCACCAACATGTCGCGCACTACTACCGCCCTCGTTGTGCCCGAGCTCAACGGCAAGTTCGAGCTCCGCCAGGTCTACCTCGACGACATGCAGCCTGACGAGGTGCTGGTCGAGATCCACGCCTCGGGCGTCTGCCATACCGACCTGTCCTGTGCGATTGGTCTTCTCCCATGCGCACCGAATGCTGTTCTCGGACATGAAGGTTCGTCTTTCTTTCTTTTCCCCTTCCGTTTTTGTTGTCTCGGGCTGACCAACCAATCCCCCAGGCGCCGGCAAAGTCCTCGCCACCGGCTCCTCCGTAACCAACTGCTCCCCCGGCGGCAGCGTTCTCCTCTCCTTTTCGCACTGCGAGACCTGCCAAGAATGTGAAGCCGGCCATCCCGCCTACTGCCACCATTTTAACGACCGCAACTTTGGCGGAGCGCGACCCAACGGGACGAGCGCGATGCGTGTGTCGGCTGACAAGGATTCCCAAAAGGTGTACAGCACCTTCTTTGGACAGTCTTCATTTGCGCGACATACCCTGGTTCACCGTTCGAGTGTGGTGCGGGTTCCCTCGGGGACGGATCTGGCGCTGTATGCGCCGCTGGGATGCGGCATGCAGACGGGCGCCGGGGCGGTGTTGAACACGCTCAATGTGCGTGAGGGGAGTACCGTAGCTGTGTTTGGCGTGGGGAGCGTGGGCATGGCGGCGGTGATGGCGGCCGGGTTGGTGCGCAAAGCCAAGACGGTGATCGCGGTCGATTTGAAAGAGAGTCGGTTGGCGTTGGCCAAGGAGCTGGGTGCCACGCATGGTGTCTTGGGCAGCGCGAAGGATGTCGTTGAGCAGATTCGTGCTCTTTCTGGGTCCAACGGAGTTGACTTTGCCGTGGACTGCACGGGCGTGCCGGCTGTGGTGAGGAACATGATCGATGCTCTGGGATCGCGGGGAAGGGCGGCGACAGTGGGTGCGCCCGGCCCAGGACATACGGCAAACTTGGATATCATGACTCACCTGACATATGGAAAGGAGTATGTTGGGTGCTCCGAGGGAGACAGCCTGCCGTCCGAGTTTGTGCCGCATCTCATCGAGTTGCAAGCCAAGGGGCTGTTCCCCATGGAGCGCTTCATCGAGTACTACGATGTCAAGGATTTTGAGCGTGCCATTGCCGATGCAAAGTCGGGCAAGGTCATCAAGCCTGTGTTGAAGTGGACGTCGATCGAATAGGATCGACAATTATAAAATATAATGACTGATGAAGATTCTGACTTGAACAACTTTGTACCCCGTTGTAAAATGCCTCCCGTTGGAACATGGCCTGTTACATCATGTCCACTTGCGCAAGTGAAGCGGATCCACCATTGACCGATCTGCTGCCACTCTCTCCTCCGAGTCTGTTGGTTTCGCCGCGGCTTCACCGGCCGGGAGGCGGATAGTGTGGTGCATTTCCGGTGGGAGGGGGTCCTCATCGGATCTGTCGGCGGCGACATCGGCCTCGCTTTCGGTAGGATTCCCTTTCACCTCCCCCGAGACTGCCACAAACCCCTTATCATGCCGCCACGGGGTCGCTACCGAAATCGACCAGTACGGTCGCTGCAGTCGAGGTTCGTTCTGCATTCCCGGAACGGCGGGGATGGGGGAGTCCTCCGGGCCAAAAATGTGGGCCCAGAGACTCGGCGCCTCAGCCGCCACTCGGAGTGATTGAGTGGGGATCGGTACGGCGAGCCGAAGCGCCGGGATCAGCGGGGACAAATGTCTGAAGATAGGCATTGTGGTTGCTGAATTCCTCGGGGTAGTGGTGAGGAATGGATGGCACAAATTTGCTGCGCCGAAGAGAAACATCTTTACGTGGGCTTAAAACTATCGGCAAATCGGCATTTTTCCCCTTGCGTCATAATGAGATAGTTGCTGTCCGCGGAGGTCTCGTCAAGGCGACGTCACGGGATTCGCCCACCAAGACAGAACAATGGCGTAATGGAATTGCCGTCTGACTGTCCAACATCGGATGAAGTCCTTTTTTGTCGATGCCCAAATGTTTCAACAACCATCGAGACGCAACACGTTTGTTTCGAGATCAGCCGCTGTCTTCTCTCGAGTCCCAAGTCTCAATGCAGGAAGCGACTGTTCGGATGCAGACGCTCGTCCACCATCAGGGGGAGGGATGGAACAAGGGTCATTTCCCCTTTGCCCATATGCCAATGGCAAAAATGTAGTGTGCCCCTTTTGCGCTTCCCCGATCCCGCGAAACAAGACTTTCGAAACCTGGCAGAGGGTTGGCGAGCCAGTTACCGCTGGCGCAGAGGCAGCCTAATTGGCCCGAATCGTGGGCTATGATCGTCAGGGGGTCGACAATGCGGGGGATGCACCATCTTTTTTGGGCGCACTTGGCACCCTGTGACTGCCGATCCGCAGGGGTTTTTTTGGAGATCGGCTCGGTGATCTCTCCCATAACCCGTCGCTCGGTGGCTTGTCCCACGCGGGAGGGAATTCTGAAACGCGCATCGTTTCTGCGCCCCGTGGTTACAACATCGCTGCTCAACATGGCAGCGACGGCAGCCCGCAGTGTCGATCGAATACCTCTTTGGGGCTTCAAGGGACAGTGTAAAAATGGAGGGCATTGCCCAGCATGATTTCCCATCTTTTTCAACGAGGTAACCAACACAGTAATTCCCATCCGAGAGAGAGAAACAATCCAACATGGCAGCCACCGCTCTTGTAAACCAGGCGCCGATAAACCTCGGTCCTTTGACGACCGTATTCACACCACCCCCGGCATGTACCAACGCGGTTGGAGTTGTTGATGGCGGTCTCTTGGGCATCGGTCTAATCGGCGGGGGTGTTCTCAATGTCGCAAACCTGGGACAGGCGTGCGCGAGAGGAAAGGGTGTCGACGCAACATCGTGCTGGCCACCGACATCCAGCGGCGCCCCATCAAAAGCAGCTCCCCTCAACGGCTGGGGATATTACTCGCCCGGCGTCAACTGTCCAGCAGGATACGCCACGGCATGCGCAGCCACAGCAGGCGGGAGGTCTGACTGGCCAGTCCAGTTCAGGTTAAACCCCGGCGAGACGGCAGTAGGGTGTTGTCCGAGGTGTGTATTTCCGCCATCATGGTGACCTTTGCTCGGTGCTGACTTTTGCAGTGGTTACGGGTGCGCCAACATCGGAGGGCAGACCTGCACCATGATTGTCACATCATCCACAGTCCAAACTGTGACGTGTGATGGCAGCAGAAGTGGCGAAGTCGCAACTCAAACAGTACCAGATGCGGCAGCGTCCATCACGGCATTCAGTCTGTTGGCGCCCATGATCCAGATCAACTGGCAGAGCAGTGACCGGCCAGCTTCCAACACAAGGTCCGGCGCGACAAGACCAGGAGGCAACCAACTAACGGTACCCGCCGGTACGCAGACCATCGACACGGGAGCTGCATCCGGCGTGCCGACCCTGGTGACTGATGGATCTATTTCTGTCAGGCCATCGGGCTCCGACACCCCTGGTGGATCCTTGGGTGGTCCCGAACAGAAAGAAGAGGCGTCTGAAGGCAACAATGGCCTCACAACCGCCACCAAAGTCGGACTCGGCATTGCCGGAGGCGTAGCAGCCATTGCTGTCGTTGTTGGGGCCATTATGTACGTGTGGCGACGACGGCGAAACCAGCGCGAGGAACAAGAGCTCGATCGACTGTACGGGATGAAACACAACTCCAGCACCAACCTAACAGGCTACGGCGACGACGAAATCCCCGGGTGGTATCGTGGTCAGCGACAAGCCGGAGCTGCAACGCGTCTGACGCCAACAGCCAGTCCTTTCCAGGCAGGGCCAGGTGGAGGTGGAGGCGCAGAGCTGGAGGCACCGGCTTCGCCATATTACCGGCCATACAGACCATAATATCCCATTGACATTTCTTTTCTGTCGTTTTTTATCGGCATCAGTCTTCGTGACAGGACAATGGAGCGGCGTTGGGCGTGCTACAGTGGGATCGTGACTGGCATTGTTTGCCCTGATTTGTGATTTGTTGGCAGCAGATGCGCATTTTCTTCGGTGGGGCGCGCCAAAAGGGCGGTAATAGATGGATATCAAGTCAAACACGTATGAGCTGTAGAAGCATGTATGATAATGCAATGAGCAATAATGAGGAACTGAACATGAATCTCAAAAATGGCCAAGTGTGACTCTTCGTCTCTGGGAAGGGTGTCAATGCTTCTGGACGCCTGCTGCTGTTCTGCTGCTGTTCTGTTGGGACAAGGACCCAGGGGGTCAGGGCTGAGGCTGCTAAAGTCTGCGTAATTTGCACGGGCCAGCACCGATGATGCACGTGGCGCATGCCAAGATGATGGCAGCAGCTCCAAGCTCGGATCACAACGCCGACCAAGATGAATATTCGTGCCGTGATTACCATTGCACGCCGAGGATATTCCCCACTTGCTATGTCAATTGCGATATCGAAATGACACAATGTCGGCGGACTCCCCGCGCCCCCTTCTGCTGCCGCAGAACCGCAAGCTGCGACATCTCCGGGCCATTTTCCTGCGAAACCTAACCTTTACCCGACCCCGCGGCCGCACCATCGACGACACTGCCCTCAACAAAAGCCCAGCCAAGCTCGAAGCCCTGCGAGAGGCTCCGAACTTGCACCATGCCCATTCCAGCGAGGACCTCCGTCCTCTTGGTGGCCGTCGACGGAGCACAAATCTCGCCAATTCGAATCCCTTGACGCGCCAGAAACGAATCGAGTACAACTACGATGACAAGCTCGCCGACGCCTTCTTTACCCTCCATGTCGAC
>Ga0247763_1001229_pt1 | contig 14893 bp, 20 predicted proteins | sample UWRJL141409B4_FD_179926 | JGI IMG/M metagenome (GOLD analysis project Ga0247763, IMG submission 179926) | Plant litter microbial communities from Arlington Agricultural Research Station in Wisconsin, United States - UWRJ-L141-409B-4 | ecosystem: Environmental > Terrestrial > Plant litter >...
GGGAAGGGGGAAGGGGGAAGGGGGGGGGGTGGGGAGAGCAAGGGAGACAGGAGCAAGGAGAGGTTCAAAGAGAACTGGGTGGGTTAGTAGCCGAATAGGTATGCCGAACTTGCCACACACACTTTACAGGGGAAGGAAGGTATGCAGCAGAATGCGACATGGTGTATAGTGTAGGTACGTAGTACAAGAGAAGTGGAGAGAGTGAGAGAAAGGGGGGTGGATAGACCTAGGTAGGTACGTCTGAACCTTGATGGAGGACTGCGGCAGAGCAGTTGTGGTTGGTCGGATAGTCGGCTGGGTGTGTGAAGTAGATAAAACCGGGCATGTATAGTTGTTGTTTTCTTGGGGGCTGTCATGTAGGGAGAGAGGCCATTCTGACTCTCTAGGATCAGGTCAGCGTCACGTCAGGCTCGCAGGACTGTGTTCGCGCTGCCGGGGTGGATGGAAATACCCCTGCCCGCCGGTGCCGTTCTTCTCGATGGAGATTTGCCGTGGAGGAGTAGGTCTAGAGAAAGCTAGCTGGCAAGATGTCGGATAGTCTGCATGGGTGTTAGGGGGGGAGAACGCCCCGTCCAGTCATGAGTGGCAGACGGAAAGGTTGGGCTCACTGTGCAGTTCGGTGGCGAGTGGGAGAGATGATCATAGATAGCTGCAATCCTCGTGTAGCGGGGATATAGCCAATCCGATGCGTTACGGCCCACGTGCAGAAGTCTGTGTCACAGTTCGGGGGGTTAATAGAGTGCGGGCAGAGCCAGTCATGACGAGCAGCGAGGCAGCGGAGATACAACTAGGCCAAACCCGGAAAGATGGAGGAATCTGTTGCATTGCGGGCCGCGGGAGCTGGCTCCGGTTCAAGCTGAAGAATAGGGGGCGGGCCGTTGTCAGTTGTGAGCCACAGTCCGATGGAAACTTCAGGGGAAGGGGGTGAATGACATTTGTTGACATGGGAAAAGGGGTGGGTGGGCCCGCCCTGTAATAAGCTCACACCCACTTTTTGATATTCAGTCTGCATCACACCGATTGCAGCCTGCCAAATACTGTGGCAACCCCGCAAATGCGCAGAAAAACATCTCGAGGAAATCTACGCTTTGCTGCGGAGTTCATGCAAGTCGTCGTGTAGCGACAGGGGGGCGGGATCAGCGCACTGTAAGCCGGCTGCCAGTGGCAGAGCCGCATGACTTGTCATATCAATCAACGTCAGAGTAAATAAACATCCAGCGACCCTCTCGACACCTCCCCGTAGTTGTCAGCTTTCTCTTCTTGTCGGGCGAGAATCTTTAACCTGCGGGCAGCAGTTTTGAGCTGTTGCAGGTGTTGTCCATGGCTGCGGCTGCTGCATCGGCTGCATTAGCTGCATGGGGGGCATAGCGAATGACAGCCTTGACCGTGTTCCCTCGACAGCTGGCTACAATGCACGTTTCCAGCCGAATTTGAAAGCACTGCGACTCAGCCATGATGTTGTGGAACAAGACGCCACCAAGCTCCGAGACGAGACGATGAAGCGGCAGGATTAGAAAAGGCCAATTCATAGGTTGATATCTTCGCTCAGTCCGCCCGACGACCACGGCCCGGCTGGGAGGTACATAGGTCATGGTGGTATTGGTCCGCCTTCCGGCAGACGCACTTCCAGTAAATGTGCCAAATTCCGGCAAATCCTTCGATGCTTGCAGCGCCTAGGCGCACCAGTTGCGGATACACCGCGCATGTAGTATGCACAGGACTGGATTTCGCCGTTCGCCATATCTCATCTAGGTAAAGCGGCGACGAAAGCTTGGTTTGCAAGAGACATTTCGACTTAGCGTCGTTTGTGGTGATCTAGACTGCCGTACTTCATACACTAGCTCAGTTGTCTTACGTGCCAAGCTGGTTGTAGCGCGGGACTTCTTATTGAGGAAAGAGGGAGTCTTTTTGTCGCAGACGAGGCGTCCTTTTAACAACCTTCATGACATCACCTCGCAGGGCCTTGGTGCACTTCAGGCTGGTTGCCGCGTAAAGGGTCAGATGATATTTGTCTGCAATCAGCCCATTGGGTGTTAGGACGAGCCGCGGATGGTCGCAACCCAGGGCTAGACTGAAAACGGAGGTCACCACTTCCCAACGTGGCGCCAGTGATGTTATCGAGTCGGCGGTGTTGAGTTGCTTCCAGGTTGGATCTCGTGAGCCGTGGTCTTCCTAGAGACGGATCGATTAGAACCGCGGCATGGCTTCGTGGAATGAAGTGCTGTTGACATTGCAGGGCACGTTGCGGCGTACGGAGCCTCAGACAAGGCCAAAATTGAGTCGAGTAATCTGTTTTGTTCTGTTGAAATAGCGATTGAAGTGCGTGCGAAAGCTACTTGAAACCGAAAAAGATGTCATGCGACAGCCGATTTGAGCCAAAGACTCATCATGCAGTCCTAGTAGTATCTGCATAGTCACCGTCTCGACAAGACAGCGATGGGAGAAAGAGAGTAGGAATCCACCACAAACCCCCACCGACAATGGTGGTAAGATGAAAAATGGGTGAAGTGCCCCAGCAATATTCAAAGCTATTGCCAGGGGGTTGCGAATCGACAGGTTCAGGTTGCATCATTGGTCGCCATGAATTCGTTGTCGTCTTCCTCGTCAACATAAGCTGCAGTCGCTGATGTAACTTTGAGAGGTCGATATTCGGGGACCGGAAACATCGAATAACGCCTCATAATCTGCTTAGGCTTGTTCTCGGTATCGAGTCCAAACACCTTTCGCCACCTGTCCTGCATGATTGCGGGCACATCCCATCCAAGGCTGGAATTCCGGAGCCACATCCGGACCAAGTGGCGTCGGTGGATTTTGGGCGAGGCATCAACATACGAATCTCTCGAATGCATGAGAGCGTAGTTGTTAATGAACACCAAATCGCCCGGTTTCTTGCCCAGCCGCAAACGCTGCTGGGAAGCTAGGTCCAAAACCTTCCCCAACGCTCGGCGCTGGGGTTCGTCGAGTTCCTGGGTCACGCACTTGGCTGAGATGAGACCCAGGGCTCCGGGGTCGAGCGAGAAGAAAATCTTGTCCTGGCGCACTTGCAGCAGTGGGCGGAGCTCACCGGGTTCTCCGGACCTAACAAGTGCAAGCACCCCATCAGACTACTCCGTGGCATCAAATTGGCAATCGAATGTCACTAGAATCAAACTTACAAACCAGCGGGCCAGATTGGAGCAATGAGAAGCTCCAGGGTATCCGGAGACGACATGGCAATCTCGCGTAGGACAGTCATCGAAGAGGCAAGATATGTATCGCCGCCTTCATTGGACAGGGCACGGACGTGGAGAGCGATGATATCCGTGATGTTGTCAGTATGCCACACAAGTCCGGCACGAGTGTGGATGCCGTGACGGAGATCCGGTTTGACCGATGCCCAGGAAGGAGCCTCGGTGATGTGCGCTGTATAGACTCTAGAGTTAGCGAAGTGACATCAAATAATCAAAATTAGGTTATCCTTTGGAGAGGAGAACACGGGCGCACATACACAAGACGGCCCCAGCTTTGTTTTGAACACCCCGGATGTCCCCGATGTAACTGGAAACACCCAAGAAGATAGTCATATTGTCCTCATCCGAGTATCGCTGAGAGTCGAGGTCTCTCACGACCGAGAAGCCCCTGCCTGTATGAATTTCTAGAGAGGCCTGATCCAGCTTTGCCTTAAGCGTTGGCAGGGGGAAGTTATCTCGGCAGACAGCATGTCCATCAATTCCTAGGCCTGCTCTGAATTAGCGTAGTAGGAATCGGAAGAGAGGAAAAGCTTACGCTTGAAGGCATCCAATGCACCCTCAATCTCTGAGATTCCCTCGTCGCCGAGACGGACAACATACTTCGGGGTATCCGCTTGATTCGGATCGACGAAGACTTCGGGTGACCAAGCCATTGGGTTAGGGCTTAGGAGAATAGCCATGACAGCGGCAACCACGGCCGGGTCTGCTTTATAGGCCACACCCTGAGCCATTGTGATTAGGAATAGGCCTGTTTAGGGTAGTGATTTTTCTTCAGTGATTGGAACACCTTGTCGAACTGTTTCCGGGAATCCTCAAGGGAGAACGGAATCAATTCTGCATCAGCAAGCCGGTTATCCGTCGTGTTTAAGTTCCTTCGAGCATCCTCCATGACACAGCTCTTGCCGAGCGGAGTCGAGGTGGTGACTGGCTAGCTCAACTGTCAAGCACTTCTCAGCCCCCGGATGGAGCGTTTACCGCGGGTAGCTTGGTCCATTCTAACTGAGGTTGTCGGCAGGCCGGGGCGTCACACAACAATCGAACCGGCGCCACCCCCGCACGAACTTTGATGGTGTTGGACTTGGGCCGATATCGTCGGGCATCGCAGCTTGTAGTTCATTCGTGCTCGAGGTTAGCGGGGATCGAAACAGGTTTGGAAACCGTCACCCGAGACGTTCCATCGGCAGCCTGGGCGAGAGGCATTATGAGCGGAAAAGAGGGTGGCACGAAGACGCGGGGGCGAGACAGGATGTTGTGTGACAGCTCGAAGTAAAGATATACAGCCCGGAAGGCGCTTTGAGGGTTTCCGGGCGACTCGGGATGCCATCAATGGTCAAGGGCCTCCCTCTAACTTTCCGAGGCCGATGGGGACTAAGGAGGGTATGAGAGACGGAGATCGTTGGAGCGATCTGGAAGTAGGGAGGGCGAAGACTTCAACCTCGGAAGGATCGGACTTGGTACTGGCCGGCCTTGATTTTGAATGCGTATGTTGAGAGGATAGGTCTAGGTCTATTGGCAGAAGGTTGCCGGAATCCGGTCTCAAAGGAAGCGACCGATGCTCCAGCAGGCGGAGAAGAATGAGAACGAGCCCTGGCCATCATCTCTCAGTAGCGGAGTGCGAAAACCCATTACGCGCCGTCACCTTGTCATTTTCGACCGGCGAGCCCCAATGACCCCCATTCCGGTCCACCGAGCCCCAAACCGGGTCTCGTCCGGGTGGGCCGATCCCATCGGTGGCAAGGGTATTGCCCCAGTCGATTACCTAGTACCTTTCAGCATCATCTTTGAAGGATACCGATGCGGACCGTATCGGGAGTCTACTTCAAACCTCTTCCAAAAGAGTCGTAAATGCCATCCATCGCTCTGTCTGGTCGCTTTCGCCGGAATCGGATCAACTTCCGCGGACCTTGGCTCTTGGCCTCGCAGTTTGAGTGCTTAACAATTTTGATGATGATCGCGGCCCTCGAGCTGTGAGTGGCTATCAGTCGATCCAGCCGTGATTGGTTCATGCACAACCCCGGCCGCACCCGAGAACTGGAGCAAGATGGCGTCGCGGGTCGCGTTTGCTCATCACGTTGACTAGGTCCTAGCTAGTCGGCGCTTTCGTGCATCGTGGCGTTCAGAGTTGCCAGAATGGAGCCCAGGGGTCTCCGTTTGTGATGTCGACGATGAGTGGAGGACGAGGAAACGGTCAGGGCAAACGCACGCCATCCCTTGCTTGCAGCATCGCACTGTGCGTGATGCGCGCCCACCCCCGGTAGTGGCCTCTCATTGTTGCTTTTTCTGGCAGAATTTGGCAGCCACAATGAGGGGAAATGAGACAACTTGTCCTCGAAGTAGCCAATGAAAGCGAGACGGTGAACTCTCTGCGAGAACCCAGGGAAGGAGCGAACAAGAGTGGCTGGCTGCCAGCAGTGGGGCAGTTGCCAGTTCCAGCCCGGGTGATGCTCCCGCGGGCAGATCCTCGGGCTCGCTGTCCGACGATTCGATCCCAACGAGATCGCGGAGATGAACGCAGGGCATCGAAGTCGATCGTCTATCTACCCGATCCCCTGCCCCCCTTCATCTACTTCCCTTTTCACCTCGCCTCGCCCAGTCTCCTCTACCCCTTCCTGCCTTGGCTCTTCGCTGTTGCAGGTCTTGATCTGGTCAACTCAGCTCGATCATTCTCGCCACTCCACCTTTACCCTTGATTCCGTCCTAGGGCCGTTTGCTTTAGGTTCTCCATCGTCACTCTGACGAATCTGATCAGTTAGACACGGCCCTGAACTTCGTTGCACAAGCCGTCGGCTCCAGCCAACCCAGTGTCCGGTTGATGGTTTGGGGCAAGAGAACTTAAGTGCCCCGGTCTTGGATTCCTGAACGTCTTCCGTTCAACGGTGGTGACCTGTTCAACGGTCAGAACCATCGGCATCGATCTGTCTTGCAACTTCAGTGGACCCTGGGGACCCTGATCACAAACCGGGAGGCCTGAGGCAGGCTGACCAGCCCCGTAACACAAGCACAACATGAGCACGCCAAGCGGGTCGGGCCTTGACAGTTCAACTGGTTCCCCGGGCTGGCCAGGTGACTCCGCTGTTTTCCATACGCCCGAATCAATGGTGAGTTCTCATGCCATCTAATTGGTCACTTTCCCGTTAGTTACTTCAGTCCGCTTCTCACAAAGGCGCCGTCACCGGTTAACACCAGCTTGGCCAGCTCCCGCCCTTTGATCTGACGCCCATCCGTTCTCCCAACACATGGGAGCCCCTTGTAAAGGGACAGTATGAAGACGAGGATGAAGTTGTCGAGTTAGATGCCATTTCCCCAAGCGAAAGGTCGAATCGCAATAGGCAGCCACGCTTTTTCGACGACCTGCAGCACCCCCCCACGCAATACCAAGAATACCAATCGCTGCAGGGTCTTGAGCCTCAGCCCTGTGCGCCACCAAAGCTGGAACAAATGCAAGGTTCAGCTTGTGTGATGCAGCCAAATGCATGGTCATCGACAGCGACAAGTCACTTTCCTTGTTACACAAACCCGCCCAATGCCATGCTGGGCGCTGGGGAGGTTTCAGATCAGCCCTCTGCTTCTGGGTTGTTGGAGCAACATCCCGTTCCACTCGATTCCTGGATGACGAGTGGACTTAGTGTCCAGAAGACTGAGTTTTCACTTTCTCAGCTGCCAGCTACAAGCACTGCAGGATCATGCTCTCAATCAGGGTTCGAAACCTGGATTGCCGATACTGAATACCAACCACATGAATCACAGCCCCATGGCCTTACTGCCCCTCATGCTGTCAAGGGGTCTGAAGTCCCTTCAGCCTCAATCGCACGCCACGGCTACTATCAAGAGATGGACATCACCGAACACATTCATTTATTCAATCAATCGAGTGGACCGCCAGCGACGGAGACACGGACAGGGACGGAGAGCACCTCACACTTCGTACACCAGAGTTCCTCACTCTACCCAGACAGGGTCCGCCCCGTCGCCGATATGCAGGGAACAGACCAAAGTGGTTGTCAACGCCTAGAGAGACAGGACAAAATGACACCTCCTTTTGACGTCCATAAAGGTGGCATGGCTGCTAGTTTCGCATCTGGTCAGCTCGATACAACCACTCCGCTCGACCTAGGAGAAGGATTACCGCCCAATGAAACGGCAGTATCAGATTCTCACCACCATGCTATGATTTCCGTCAAACGCGACCTGCAAATACTTGACGACGACGAAGTCTGGACGCCTATTAAAAAGGAAGAAGTGGGCAACAGTGACGTTGACCTCGATTTATCTGATCCCTTTGGATGGGAAATCGAATTTCTATTCGACGAGGAATGGACCACACTTAGGAGAGCGAACGACTCAAAGTCATCGCCAAAGCAGGTTGCTGAATCCAAGAAAAGAAAGAGAGGGAAGGTACGACGGAAGATAGCCAGACCTCGCGAATGGAAGGCATGCATGCGTTGTGGCATGCAAAAAATTAAGGTACCTAAGCAAGAAGCCGTGGATATGTTTCGTCCTTTGAGCTGACCATTTCCCAGTGCATTGAGAATCGAGAGGGGCTAAACTTGCCTTGCCTCACTTGTCTCTTTTACAACAGAGAGTCGAGCAAGACAATCCACACACTCCCTTGCCACCGCACAAGGATTCTCTCGGTCTCGCTGTATCGCACAAATAACTTGCGCTTCACAAAGCGGTTTCCACAGACAAAGGTTGTAGATATTAAGACCTTTGGTAAGGTACGCACGATTGAGATGGACGGCGCGATTTGCGAAACGCCCATGGTTCTCAAGCTTCGACGATTTATCCCGGTAGAAGGGGACCAGCTCGGAAGAAGATACGCCGACTCTAAAGGGAGGGTTAGAGAGGTGTACAAACTGCCGTACTGCCTTGCAGATGTAAACGAGACTGCTAGCACATTCAAACACTACATTAGGCTACATGTGTTGAACGGCCTTCTGTTCATAAGTCGACGGGAACCGGAGCTGATACGGAGGACCATGGAAATGGCAGTGGAGCATATGCGATATCTCAACGTGAGTCTTGATCTGGCTAAAGTCAAATGGGAAGTCGCATTACCTAACAGTTTTCTAGTTTCGGAAATCTCAACTGGGACCGGAAAGTGCCTTAAAGACCAGCCAGGATGAAATAAACTTCAAACGGACCATGTTGGACTGGCAGCTTTTGTGGCAGACTCTCCAAATATGGTACGCTATCAGTGAGTATAATAGCAGCGGACTGATCAAAAGCTACTCTACTCACGTCTCACTGTAGGGCACGCCTATGGATCAGCATATCTGCGCGGCGAAGAAACACTTGGAATGGTACCAATTACCGACCCGGATTGCCCCTTTCTCAATGACGGGATACCAGTCCCACGCATGATCTCCGCCCAGTTTGACGCTATTCGCTTGGAACTCTTTTACAAGCCCTATCTCCCCGTGGCCTTGGAGAGTTACCAGAATCGGATCAGGTCACTCGACCCCCAATCCTTTTTCACCATTTACCTGACAACCTTCCTGCTTCTGGATCTCGTACCCGTTGCGTGCCATAACGGACTCCGTCAGAGACGGCAGCATGCCATGGTAAATGTACAGCGCCACGAGTTTTGGGTATCGATCACGTGCTGACTGGCAACAGGAGACACGATATGGTGCATTCAATAACGAAATGACGTTCATTTTGGAGAACGTGCAGGAGGGTGGGATCACCCTGCTTAGCTATTGGTACTATTATAAGAGGGTGAACCTCTTCGAAGTTGACTGGAGACACGACTCCATACCAGCGGGGTTGGAAGGATTGACACCGAGACAACTACAGCATATGAAATGGACCGTGGAAGAGCTAAAGCGAACGTGTAAGTGTTGACGCACGCTCTGTCCTGTACATGAGCTGACAAACGGTACAGCGCATGAGATTCCCAAGACCCCTGAAAGCGGGTGCTGGGAAGACCAGAGGTTTTGGTTCGCTGAAATGTTTCGGCCATCGAACCCACGCAAGGGGTACGAATGGTCCCCCCCGGAGATCTTTTCTCGAGCCAAGCCGAGTGTTGGCAGAGAACCTTGGCTTGTTCAAAGAGTTGTGAATGACTGAATGGCATGATTCGTCTGTCAGTGTGTGTTGTGTGCCAGTTGCTTTGCCCTAGAATGGGCATTATGGATACCGGCACTAGGTTGTTCAACCAGTTGGAAGTATGCCCATCTTGTTTCACCTGTTGGTTGGGGCTAGACCTGTCTGAATTGAGTTGATTACCTAGTGCTGATTGTTGTCGCTGTCTTTTGGTTGAGATGTTCAGCTGCACTCTTGGCGGCTGATGTTGGAAGTGCCCAGAGATGATTGACGACAGCTGAGATGACAGCTAAGGAATTTATTTGGATTGATAGTTTCAAAGAACCCAATATTCGGTAGTTCAGGGCGAATACACTGGCATCACGCATCACTCTGGGAGGCTGGGCGCTGAGAAGGACCCAACACTCGAGCGGCATTCAGGGGGGACAGGGGCACAAATAGACAAGGGCTCGCCCCACTTAGTCATGCCGATAAGCGATAAGGAATTTCTGGGGAGGGCGACGTGCCAGGTCATCGACAACTGCAGCTGCAGTGTGTCCTTTTGCAACGAAGCCAGCCAAAACTCCACGGCTTTTCTCTCGGCGACCAAACTCGGGATACTTTCTCTGGAAACAATCCCGCCACCACTACTTGCAAGGCCAGCAGAGTCTTTAGGAAGCAAAATCTGATTCGCTCTCGCATTTTTGATCAGTACGTCGCACGCAAGCCAGCGCGCTTATTCGCATCCGGACTCATCGCAAGGTTTGCGAGCCTCCCTCTTCGTCGAGGCCCCTCCGTCCTCTCAACTATTTGCCCTCCTTGAACCACCAAAACCAACCGTCACAATGTCCGACCTCGACACCTTCACCCTCATCCCCCTCCAAATCGACCCGCAATCCAAAGCCGTCCTCACAAACACCTCCTCGCGCAGTCTCGCCGCTGAGCTTGAAGCCCTCAACGCCCTGCACCGCTCCCTCCGCAACCTCGAAGGACCGCACATTGTGCCCCCCCCGCCTGTCCCCGTGAACCCCAAGCGCTCCGCCAACGTCACCAAGCTGCGCGAGAGCGGCAACGCCGAGTACCGAAAGCAAAAATACGCGGAGGCTATCAAGTTTTATACCCTCGGTCTGCAGATGGCGCTTACCCGCCCGGCGTGGGAGCCCTCACAGCTGGTGCGTGAGGAGGTGCACCAGCTGTACAGCAACCGCGCGCAGGCGCATATGCAGCTGGGTGCGTGGCCCGAGGCGGCGCTGGATGCGGAGGCGAGTGTGGAGGCCAAGAGGCAGGGGAATGCTAAAGCTTGGTTCCGTCGCGGGCGGTGCCTCGAGGAGATGGGCCGGCTGGAGGAGGCGCGCGATTGGGTAGCGAGGGGACTGGAGATGGAAGGGGAGGAGAAGGAGCTGATAGATTTGTTGAAGGAGATTGATAGCAAGTTGGAGAAGAAGGGAAAGCGTGAAGAGTAATTATGCTTCCATTTCGCCGATAGGGAAAGGTGTTGCTGCATTTTTGAACAGAGTCAACTTCCGGCGGGCGTTGGGGGGATAGGCAAGACAGCGAATGGATGGACGGATGGATGAACGGGTTAGTAGTTCTAATCGAGCGAGGTTGGTGGCGATGTACAAACTCGGGCAGAGGAGCAGAGACCAGCGTTGTCATGACCAAGTTGTATTGAATCCATTGTAGCTTAAAAAACTGATAACACACAGAACGGGGAAGTCTTCGTCAGAATTCCCTCTTTGCAAGTCCAGTTCTCATACACTTGCTCTCCACTGTCAATCGTCGTTCCCAACTGACGCCTTTCTATCCCTGCCACTGAGAGCATCCTGCGTATGACATTTGTGCTCGGCACCCGCTAGATCGTGATCCCCTATCAAGCAAAAGTTAGGAAAAAAAATGCCGCGCCTTTCCTGCGATGATACCCGTAAAGAAATCAGAAAAATGAAATTCCAGAGATAAGCTTATGGAAAGCCTTGCACCCCTTCCCCTAACCTATGTCCCCGAAAATGCTTGGTGGTGTAAACCAGGAGCGCTCAAGCGGGCGGTGGCGGCGGTACAACCGATTGCTGTGGTTTTTGTTGTTTTTGTTTGTCTTAGTTCGCAGTGTTCCGCTCAAACCGTCGTCTCCTTCTCGTTGAGAATGGAAGGTTTCCGTGTTCGCATGACAGCGTCCTGCCCACTCATTCGGCGACCGAGCGCGCGGTCAAGTTTAGCTCCAAGGGCCAACTTGGACATGTTGGCGACCTTCTCCTCGCTGAGTACGACACGCTGCTGCGTCAAGGCCTTGTTCTCCATGCGGTCGAGTCCTTTCTCAATGTCCCGAATTTCGGCGGTAGCGCTATCTGTCGTGGCAACGGTGGGAGTCACAGACGGTGTCACGCTGAAAGTACTGTAACGGACCGAGGTACGGTTCTGCCAGAACAAAAGCGGTCAGCGAAGTGTCAAAAACTGAGTAGGAGAAGGTTGCTGGCGATGAATTGCCTGGTTGCGCTTGGAGGCCGCTGTGGGGCAGGCAGCAAGTTGGTGAGGGGACACGTACAGAGGGCGCCATGATAGGGCGCGAAGAATCGAGCGATGAGGGCATTGCGTGAGAGAGAAAGACGCGCGAGGCGTAGGGGCAAGGCCGGTTTTGTTTAAATTGTTCTCGCCTTCCTTGTTGAATCTTTTGGCTGGGTGGATCGGGCGCTGTGACCTGAAACGCGGCGTACAGGGACAAAGAATCAGAGGCTCCGAACGGAGTGAGAACGGCGCCGCCGGCGAAAATGCGGACGAGACTGAGGATGCGGTCCGGTTTGGGTTCGTCGAGGAAGAATGAAGCGGTGCCAGCGGCCGACAGGACAGAGTTCGGTCTTGATTGAACTGCAGAGTCGACGAGTCAAAGTCAATCGTAGAGCGGGTCGGGCTGGAATGAAGGACACAGGTGGAGAGGGACGGGGGGGAAATGGGATTTTGGGGTGGTCGCGGAACGGAGAGTTAAGCGGGGTGGTCAGGGCGGAGGTTGTGCAACTTCTGCAGCTGCCAGCCTGCCATGTGGGCAGGTGCGTTGAGTGTTCAACCTCAGACAGTTAGCGTGCCTGCTTGCTTGCCCACTTACCCACTTGGGTCCAGGGGTTACCTTGGCCAGACTTGATCAACGCCGGCGGCAATCAACAATCAGCTGTTCCAGCCGTAAAGATATCCACCAACATCGCCCGCGATTTGTTGTGGCTGCGCCGCCTTCTTCCGCAACACTAACCGTTGTCTTTTGGTAGACGTTGCTCTGCGTGGTTTTCTCAGCCAGCAGAGAGGGCTAACATTAACTTTTTGGTTGCAACCCAAGGGCCCCCACCGAAGGAGTCGGCGATGGGATCCAAAACGGCGCACAGCGGTGTCCATCAGTGGGGTCGTCCAGAGACAGCGGACCGCCACCAAGACCGGAAAGTGTGTCTGGGCAGTGGCCTCCTTTCTCGCGGCGATGGTTTTAGCGGCCGTTGAGTTTCAATGGCTTACAAGTGGCACCCGTGATGGTCGGGTTGTCGGGCTATTGGGAGACGGTCTGATGTGATGGTACTGTTTTCGAGTCTTATGGCATCATGAATTCACCTGATGGTCCTGGGCTCGCCCAGTCTCAGCCCCTGGATGCATTTGGCCTTGCGGGGGCTGGTCTCGCCCGACCGCCTGCTTGGCAGCACGTGCAGCCATGACTGACGCTTGCTCGGTTTGTCAAACTTGCTAGGTCGGCTCGGGTAAATAGTCCCCTGATGCCGTTTTTCCCAAGCGCGACGGGAAATCGCCTTGATATATCGACAATGGTTTCGCGATAGAGGCCAGGCAATTTTAACAGTCCAATGCTGGCGCCAGAATGGCAGTTGAACTTCACGTCGTGGTTTGGGGATGCGTCGTCCCGGTGCTGCCGTCGAGCCCCTGCAGACACTGCAAACCAAAACCCCTCCATCCCTGTCAACGGCATAATTGGCACGTGGCACAACGTCGAATCACCGGGGCCCAGGCCCGGACAGCCAATCATCCTACGCTGAGCTGCATTCGGATCCGTCCATCCGGCTAAAACGCGCTGTTCTCTTTTGGGCCGTTATGACATGCAGTGACGGGTGATGGCCCAGGCTTCCTCCCTGCCGCTGCGTATTGGCAAGTTGGGCGCGGGAAGGAGCAAGCCTCATTGCTGTTGCAACTTCTGTCCGGGTCATGGCTCGCCTACGAGACAAGTGACGCTCAGGCCAATGGGATACAGATGCGAAGTATGTCGTCACCGCTTGTTATTTCGACGACCAAGAACAACTTCAGCTAATTGACAAGGACGAACGGCCAGCCTGAAGATCAAAGTAGAATATCGAGAACCGTTATGCCGACATCGAACGCTTGCTCCCTACTTTTTCTTTTTGTTCGGCGACGTCGTCTTGGGCCCCTCTGTTTTGTCCTTGTTCTTCCTCTTTGATCCCTTCCCGGCTGCCATTTCCTGGTGATCAGTCTCAACCGACACGACCTTGGGTTCTCCAGTCATCTTGGCCTTTTCACTACCCTTGTTGCTGCTTTTTTTCTTCGATTTGGCTGGCTTGGCTGTGTCCAGCGGACCGTCAAAATCGGCTTCCTGTTCCACTGGCGGCTGTCAGCACATGGCTGGAGACAGTAGATGGAGAATATTGCTTACTGTCGGTGATACAGTTGGAACAGCAGTTGTGTTCGCACTTGTCGACCCAGTTCGGCCACCCGTTGTAGGTGTTGGTCTCCCATCTAGGACGATCGTGGAGACACCAGCCGCCCGCGTTCTGGCGACCGCCGCAAACACAGCAAGTCCTGTTCCACACTAAGTCAGTCCGGCCTCGCTCGGCTCGAGGCCATGTTGATCGGTTACGTACCAAGTGGTGCCAGCCCTGAAGGCACAGTATGCCAGGATGCAGCGTTCAGAAGACCTGACCGAGTTTCCCCATGTCCGGTCGTCGCAGTCTGGCGGAGCTGTGCCGATACCTGTCAATCCAGAGTCACGGCAATAGGTCCATTGGGTGGCAGCGTGTCCGCATGGGTGTTGGAGGCTTGCAGCGTGACACATGGCGTCAGGGTGTTGATGCTTTTTGGGCGAGATGCCAGTGCAACAGGGACGTTGACGGGGTTTTAGGTGATACCAACAAGGAAGGACAAAAGTTGAGAGACAAGATGACTTTTTTGTGGCGTGTCAGACAGGCTGGTCAGGTCTTCTGAGTTGGTTCAAACGGTTAGCAATGCAAATCTCTGGTCTGCAACTCCCACGATGACCACAGGATCAGCAGAGGGAATGAGTGGCATTTATACATCTTGATCAGCGATCACCTCGATGCTCGCCCAAACGAACTTTGCCATCATCGTGTCCACCCAGGGAGAGAAAACGCAATAGGGGACACTGGTGGTCATTTCGTCCGAGTGCCACTGCCCAACACCCCGGTTGAACGACCTAAGTCTTCGGCATGAACTTCCCGACGCAGAAGTTTCCAACATCTGGTATGAACCATGGCTGAATACCGAGTATCTGTTTTGTTCGATCTTCATGGCAGCCGGACGACCCACCCAGGCCTCTCCATCGGACTAACCAGCGGCCTGTCCTGTAAACACGGCTCGACTAATACCCTTTTCATCAGGCGCTTCAAAACTGACAAGTCGGATCTAGCTTG
>Ga0247763_1001230_pt1 | contig 14861 bp, 10 predicted proteins | sample UWRJL141409B4_FD_179926 | JGI IMG/M metagenome (GOLD analysis project Ga0247763, IMG submission 179926) | Plant litter microbial communities from Arlington Agricultural Research Station in Wisconsin, United States - UWRJ-L141-409B-4 | ecosystem: Environmental > Terrestrial > Plant litter >...
CCCCTCCCGCCAAAATGAAGCCGGAATTATCAGAAGCACCTACGGACAGCCCCGTCGAAGGCTCCGATGCAAATGGCACACCCCCACCGCCGAGCTTCAAGAACCACCTCAAGCTCCAAGATTTCTTGTTCACTGGCTCCGGCTTGGCCGGCCTCCGCCGAAGCCCCCGCCTCTCCACCACTCCCGCGAAGCCGGAGTTGGAGACGAGGCCACCCATCACCACCACCACCCCAAAATCCTCACCCACCAAACGCAAAGCTCTCTCCCTTCCTCCCTCCGACACCTCCACACCCCAGTCTTCCCCCTCACCCTCAAAAAAACCCAAGCGCGCCAAATCCAAATCCAAGTCCAGCTACGCACCACCCTCAACCTACGCACACCTCGCCCCCCTCCCTGACGCCATCGGCCCCAACCTCCTCGTCCTCTTTATCGGCCTCAACCCTGGAATCCAAACCGCGCGGACAGGTCACGCCTATGCGCACCCCACCAACCTCTTCTGGCGCCTCCTCCACTCGTCAGGCGTAACCCCGCGCCTCTGCTCTCCCACCGAAGACCGGACCATGCCTTCGCTCTACAGTCTCGGGCTAACCAACATTGTCTCACGCCCTTCACGGAACGGAGCCGAGCTAAGCAAGGAAGAAATGGATGCGGGGGTTGCCATCCTCGAAGCCAAGGCACGACGATGGCGGCCTGAAAGCATGTGTGTGGTAGGCAAGAGCATCTGGGAGAGTTTGTGGCGGGTGCGTCACGGGCGGGCGATCCGGACGGAGGAGTTTCGGTATGGGTGGCAGGAGGAGTGTGAGAATATGGGCAGGGGGAAGAGGGCGGAGGACGAGGTGGAGGAGGGGGTGGATTATAGTCGAGAGTGGAAGGGGGCGAGGGTGTTTGTGGCCAGCAGCACGAGCGGGTTGGCGGCTACGTTGAGTCATCAGGAGAAGCAGAGGATTTGGAGAGAGTTGGGCTCGTGGGTGGAGGAGAGGAGGGAGCAGAGAGCGGCCGAGGCCAAGTCTTGATGCATGTCACCACCCAAATGCTATGTGACGGGAGAGACATTGTGTCAAATATATTTGGCAATCGATAAAGCGTTTGTGTATTAACATTGAACCTCACTATGTACTCGAATGTATCTATGAAGCCCCCTGTGCAAACATCTGACTAAAAACTAAGGTAATCGAGGATCCACGATCAGCTCAGAGACCGTACCGGAACGCCGTCATCATCCTAACGAAAGTGGTATTGCCATGTCCCCAAAACTCCAAAACTGAACAGAACAAAATGCAGTATCACGGTCGAAACAAGGCAAAACACTAGTCTCTATCTATGACGTAAAGACCATGGCCGAGACAAGGGCCACAACAGGCCACCACCCGGCGTTGCGCAGCAACAATTGCATGCCGCCAGCAGCGTTGCCGAATGGGTCTTCGTCGCCGCCAGGCGCCGTTGTACCATTGGGCAAGCTACCATTGATGAGAATTCTCTGAGTGCCGTTCACTACGGCTACACTGACGATAGACGAGTCGAGATCGGTGCCGTTGCCAATGATGTCGCTAAGGTATTGCGTGTCCTGGTTCTCATCGCAGCCGCAAACAAGCGTCGGGTCGCAGCCGCAGGTGATGGGCTTGGTCTCGTTGGCCTTTGTACTGGCATTGTAAAAGGTATAAGGGCGGTTATAGGGGTACAGCCACGCGCCGGCCAGCCACACGCCCGGCCAAAAGGCAAGACCGATGCCAGCACCGAGGAGGAAAGGTGAGATGCCTGATGGAGACTTGGAGCCAGCTTTGTAGGGAACCGCGGCGCCGCCACCATAGTATCGCCCTCCACCGTATGCTGGAGCCGGTCCGCTGCCTGTCGTCGTCCGTCCGCCGGAATTTGAAGAGGACGAAGCTCTGCCACTGCCTCCTGAACTACCACCGCTGCTGCCGGAACTATTTCAGGTTAGCAATCTTTTCCAAACTCGGATATAGGCTACCTGCGATCTCCCAGAGGACCACGACGGAAGGCCTGAACTACTGAGGGGCAACCTCGTCGGCCAGAGAGAAGATAATGGGGAAGCCAGCCCGAAAGATGTCTTGGAGGTTTTGGAAGTGGTCCTTCCACCAGGGGTCCGAGAAGATCCCGGTGTGCGACCGCCAGTCCGTCCAAAGGAAGAAGATATACGATCCAGAAATTTGGGAAAGGAAGAGGAAGGGGAAGATGCATACGTTGAGCCAGAACCCCTACTACCACCAGAACTGCTACTCCCCGAACTCCTGCCTCTGTTACACGCAACCCGTCAATGTCCACCCTTATAGACCCAGCACACAACCAGCGCAGACCTTGCTGCGGGGTATGAAGGAAAGAGAAGAAAAAAACAGCGAGTAAGAAGACTCACCCTCCACTGCCGCCTCCACCACGGCCGCCGCCACCCCCGCCGCCGCCTCTACGCTTCCAGAGTTCGTTTGTATATTCGTTCGACTTGGGTTCGGAAGACTGCCCTATGGGCTCACGTCGCGCGACATCTGTGCGGGGGCCAGCGGCGAGCGCGCTCGCGGCGACGAGGTAGGTTGAAATTAATAGCACACAGTCCAACCGCATGTTAGACTTTTTTTCTCGTTCGCGCGAGGATAGGTTGTGTGTGTTGGGTATCTGTGACTATTACCGAGAGTTTCGTAGAGGTTGATATATCCCAGTGAGAATCTATGGAACCAAAGATGGGCTTGGCCTGGGGAATGTAAATTGGAAATCAAGAGTCCACTATGCGGGCCGAAAAGGGTATCGGGTCCGGGAGGGAGGGGGAATGCTAATTCTTATGTATGCGCCTGGCCTGGCAGATTGGCTTGGCTCGGCGGATTGTAATGCCTGAGCCACAAGAAATGGGACGAAATAACTCAGGTAATAGCGACCGCCAAGACCCGTGCCGCTTGTCCAAGCCGCGGTGAAGCAAAAAATGCAGCCAAAAGCAAAACCACACCTGGTGCACCGCCAATGGTCAAATTAACGGCCGTTTCCGAGTGGTGAGAACGGTTTTTGCGGGGTCCGCCTTGCTGCGAGATCCAGAGGCGAGGAACAATGCGCACATGTTCCCGAAAGGCAGATTGATTGGGCTTAGCAATAAGTGGTGTGGAGCCCCTGCGTCATGTGATCGGCGCCGAATGGGAAATGACGTCTTGCAAGCAGTTGAATATCACCGCTCCCAAACACCTGTCAACCCAGTTTGCGCCAGCTAAAACCTCGGTATGGCAAACATCAACAGCGTCATCGGTGCAGCGCGATACACCACCAGCAACCGCTGTACGTTGAGACGCTCCAGGACCGGGATTTATGGTTCAACATCGCATTTGACCTTTGCATGGCGCGGGGTCTCGTTGTGGCTGTGCAACTTAAATGGCATCTGTTCCGCACTCCATTCGCAGCGACCTGACTTACGAGCTTACCCGTCTCGGATGTTCGGTCTGTCGAATAAGCTGCCTCTCGGGGGAAGTCAACTGTTGGATACCAATTCCTTGGTCTCCAGTGCTTCTTGTCCCTTGGCCTAGGGTGCTATCACCTTCCGATTCTGTCCACCTTCGGAACTGCGTGTATTCAAAAATCGAAGTTCAAAGCGCCCTGAGAGGTACCTTGCACATTGGATGGTCACCCATCCTTAGCTGCTTCAAGTATTGCAACGGCTTGCTCTTTGTTCCCTATTCTCTTCCTCGCCCCCCTAAGATCTCACACCAGCCTCTTTGTTTGGTGAAGATCATCAACTTGCCACCCCTCGTCTCATACAGTCGGCGGCCTCCCAAACACTCTCTTTCAGATCGGCCTATTCTAACATGTCAGTAGCAATTTCACCAGCTGAAGAAACTCAACAACATCTAACTGAAGGTATCTCACCAACGTGCACTATTATGGCTTGGCCGGCGACCGGTTCTGTGACCGGCTAAACGCTCTCAAAGTATCAAAAAAACATCTCACTTGACCAGGCGTCAGTAAAAATGACTCCGATACACCTGGTCAGCCCAAGCCCTCTTGATAAAACGCGAGCAAAAGTTTCTCTCAGAGGCTCATCCCTACGCTAAATCAGAGGGCGGCTGGGTCGCGAGAGAGTGACTTGGCAGCGACACTTCGCATCTCAACCGTCAGAGGGGGAGGGTGACCATTGAATCACGAACCTACACAGCCACTCACAAAGACACCGTCGATGCCAAGACACTGGGTGCAACAGTCTTCATTCCTTCGCGAACCCCGCATCTGGCAGATTACCCTGGTCTGGCTGTGGATAATGGTATGGATGACATCGCGGACGGCTTGGATAGAGGAATCCTGGAGGCGGAGGTTCACAACACAGTTTTGGTGGGAGTAGACCAGGTAGGTTCCATTCACATTCCACGCTTGGGCGCTTCCATCAACGCAGTTTGATATCCGGCAAGCGGAAGGAGGCCAAACTATGTCGGCCATATAGCTGTCTGCCGTGGAAGAACCAGACGGCAGGCATGAGTTTAAGACTCCCTGGTTTTGCCGGCCAGTTTCTCCATAGGTTGCTATCCACCGTTAGTGTCGCTGCCAGATATGTTTGGCAATTGTACGCTGGCGCCGTAGTCAAAGGGGTAGTGGTCAGCTCAGCAGGGTGCAAAGCTCTCTCCAAACCAAAAAGGTAAGACAGAATGGACGTGATAAAATGCGAAGTCCGATCCCTTTGTGCTGGGGGCAGGCTGCGCGACGCAACAGTGTCATCACAAAGTTCATTTCATTTGGAAGATGTGAAACAGAAATCGCAGTGGCATAACCGCAGACGGAATCCAGGTTCGAATCCGCGCTCCTAGTCAGGAGACCAAAATGGCTGAGGGTCTTCAAGGACAGGAGGAAGATCTCGTAAGTTGACAGCCGGGCGTGATAGTTATCGTTCCATTTCCGAGATGAGATCTAAGGCTTCGCATTGGCAAAGTCAGCCGCCCGGAGGTGTTCCAATGTATGATAGTCCGTTCAGGAAGTGAGTAAGTAGGTACCTACTTAAATAGGCTTTGCGATAGAGGATTTAGCATTTACACACGAAATATTCTCACAACAGAAAAAGTAACTTCTCGTCAATCGTTAATAAGTAGAAACATCCAAGTGGGTGTCTTAAGTTCAGCCCTGGCATCCAGAATGGAAGGCTGTGACTAAATACATCGGCTACTACAGCGGGTTTTACAGCGCCCAGCTGTCTGCAAGAATTTGACGCTGCCTGAAGACCTAACTTTTAAATCCCACTTGCACCCCGCCTACAAAATAGTAAAACCACTCTTCGGACACAAACCAATCGAGCAAGCCCATCAAAGCCAAGACACAATATGTCATCGCACTCACTCCCAACAAATGAGGAAGACACCGATCTGTTTCTAGATGACGATCTAGATGACATCCTCAATGGTCTAGATGAATTCAGCCTGGAGAATCCGGAGTTTGGCGCCAAACACAAAATCGGAGCTAGCGATGACATGGACCTGAGCAAGACCGAGGCCGAGAGCCAGTACGGCCGCAACACACAATTAGAAGCAGAAACGGATACCGATGAAGAAACAGAAGAAAATTCCGTACTCTCGGTGCTGGAACAACTCCGCGTGCGCTCATGCTCGGAGACGTCGAGACCAAGCCACATTGCCACTGGCGGGACTGAGCGGGGCTCGGCCACGCGGGGGGTTAGTCGCGATCCACTGGAGGATGAAGAAGAGGAAGAGGAGAAATACGTGGAGCGTATCCTCGCGCAGGTCCGTGAAGAGATTGGTCTCGGCCGGGAGACGCATGCTCCACGAAACGTAGATGTTGATGTGAAGGTGGTGCCGAATGCCGAAACCACCATCGCCACCGAGACATCAACTGACGCCGCTCCTCCTCCTCCTCCTACTACTACTACTACTACAGTTGGCGCTGTTGTTGTTGCTGCTACGGCCGCGGATACGGCTTCAAATGCCCCACTCACACTCCAGCTTCCCAGCGTGCCATCATCACAGCCACTCGACGATGCCACACCAGTAGCAGAACCTGTACCCGACGAAGAGGGTGGAAGAAAAGAGGCAAGAAAATCCACGGATTTCGAAAACGACATTGCCGCCCGCCTTGCCTCCCTGAGGGGTCTCGGATCGGGCGTAAACCTGGATGCATTTGGGTTTCCAACCGCGCCTGTGTTTCGGCCTGAGGACCGGACGGCTTCCACAGCGGCCTCGCTGGTGACGAGCAGGGAAAAGGTGGGATTTACCGACGAAGACCAAAAGACGTGGTGTATCGTCTGTTTGGATAATGCAAATGTGCGATGCGTGGATTGTGACAATGATGTATATTGCAGGCGGTGTTGGAAAGACATGGTAATCTCATCTCTCTTTTCTTTTGCAACCCTTATACCCTTTTTGCCCCTGCTTTTTCTTTCTTTGAGAGTTCGTCCATGGGGGACCAGCAAGGAGCAACTGACATGGTCAATAGCATCTAGGAACATCAGCAGGATACGACGAGCGTGGACACAAATGGGTCAAATTCGAACCATAACGAAGGGCATGACTTAACGAGAATTTGGTTCAATATGACAATCCACACCTAAAGAGACCACAGCGCGCGAGACCTTTCACATTCATGTTCATCTAGCCGTGATGAAATACACAAGTAACCGGAACCCTGGTAATCCCGGTCACCACGCCAATGACATCCCAAACCATAATTGTTTTCCCTTGATCCGCTGTTACCCTTCCTAGCCTATTCATGACCCATACCCAGTCTGCTGCCCCTATGGTGCAATTTCTCCCCGAATCAGCAGACAAAAAACTTCTGATAACAAAACACCCTGTCACAAAATGTTACAATCTCTGGCCTGGAACCACATCAACCTTACGCACGGGAACCATTCCCATTGGTGCCATAATTGCCCTGGGTTTGCGCAGCCCCCGTGGAAGCCCTCTTGGCACGACCCGTAATGTCCTGCCAGGTGGCACCGAACCTGCGCCCCGTGCTGGCTAGTAGACCCTCCTCTTCGTCAACTTCGGCCTCTTCGTCGATCTCACTTAGATTCAGTGTCGGTGTGCGGAAGAGGCTAGTGACGAATACAACGAGGAAAACTCCAAGAAAGGCAAACTGAGCCCAGAAATCAATGGCACCGAACACGGGCCAGTTTAGTGTAACCCGGTTTAGAAATGTCGACATGACCGTGGGCGTGCATATGTCTTTTGCGAGGGGGTCACTCGATGCTTCTGAGCAGGAACGGACCATGTCGTGGTGCTTGCGACAGTCGGGCTTCTCTCCCGGTGCGCTCGGAGTATTTGTGCAAAAAGTCTGCGTGCCGTATATCGAGTACTGCGGGGCAACCAACATGGCGACGGCGTAGTTAATGGCAAGAATAATCAGAGCCAGCATGACGGTAGCGATTAGCAGCGCCTGTGGTGCCGTGCGTCCCTTCTTGATCTGGAAGATGCGCACCCAGAGAAAGCGGATGCCCACAGTGGCGATGCCAGTGATGGAGCTGCTAAAGAAGAACAAAACGAGCAGCACCATCAAGACGTAGTCGACAGGAAAAGCCTTGGCGGACTGAACGAAGATCCAGTTTACCGGCTGGAAGACGTTGATATGTCCGAGGATATATCCGCAGTGCTGCTTGCATAGAGAGTTGGCCGCCTTGTCGATACCGGTGATGAGCATTGACACCCACACAAGGAGGGCAATCAACAGGAGGAGGATGCCACCGAGCAATTTCAATGGACGGAAGACCGCCTGGATCTTCGTCCATGCCCGGAAGATTGCGCTGTGACCGTCACCGCGAGCTTCAGCAGCCAGTCTTTCACGCCTCACAAGAGTCCGCTCCTCCCGAAGGAGGGCATCGAGCTCCCTGCGGTCTTTCTGTGACATGCCGTCAGGTCGACCAGCATTGCGCATCTCGAGCTGTCGTTGTAATTCTCGGTTCTGTTCCAAAGCCGAAGCAGTTGACGCCGAAAGTTGGGGAGCCGATATGGATGGTGCCGACTTAATCAAAGACACAGGGAGGAGTGCCAGGCCCGCGCCAGTGTATAAAATGTAAAGCAAGGTGCCCAGCGTCATCAGCAATCCCAGGGAGAAAGTAAGGGCCTTCTCGCCCTTGTTCGCGGCGAGCAAACGCTTGAAGTAGTCGAGATCCATGTGCTCGCCGCGTCCAGTCGATGCGGCAGGAACAAAGAAACCGACAAGGAACAGGATGACGACCAGTGCAATGAACACAATCGTGTACTTCAACGCTCCCCAGAAGCGGGTTCCGAACCCGGTGGTGCCCTCTTCCTCCTCAACCTCATCGTATTCCTCGTACCAGAAGTACGCAAATGGAATGACAATGAGGCACAAAACTGTATCGAGACTGTATAGGGTGTAATAAACGATCTTGAGCGTTAAGAGGATGCTGTCAACACGTTCTGGGGTGGCCCAATCTTTCTTGGCACCAAGTGTCGCCGAAGTTGTTGAAGAGACAAGGGCAATATCAACCGGAAGGAGCAATACGGTTGCGAGCAGGGATGTAAGGCTGATGACTGCGACCGCGGTGACGATAGTGGATCGTTCGCGGGGTTGTTGCCAGGTGAAGGTGGTGATGATGGCGACGAGGAAAACGAGGGTGATTGCAACGGCATAAGCCACCCAGATCAGGCTGGTCTGCAGCAGGCCTGCCGACGCCATTCTGCGCTATTTATGGGTGTAATTCTGGGCGATGCGGTGATGCGACACGTCAAAGAACGCGAGCGGTTCTCATGACGTTGAATTTGAAGAGAACATGGGTTGTCATTCTTGACGGGAAACGGGAAATATCACTAAATCTGTGACGCAATAGCGCGTCTGCTCAGTGCAGGAGCTTATGTGGGGCCAGTTTTGGTGTGACCTCTTGGCTTGAGCTCCTTGCTTGGCATAGAGCCAACCGACCTGCGGAGCAAATTCTTTGTTGCAGCCAATCAGTGAGACGACGGCAAGGTTGCATCTATCTCTCCCCACAAACGCGGTCCTCACAGCAATCCGCAACGAGACGGTTCCTATCTGCGAACGACATGCCCACAATTTCAACAAGATGCAGTGTTATACTGAATTGACGCCGCCGACGGCCGTCACCCATTCCTTAGCATTGCAATTTGTGCCCGGGCAAGGCACCAATTTAGTGGTTGCAAAGGCATCACTCCTCCAGGTTTTTCGTACAAAAATCGTGCCCGTCGAAGTCGAGACTCCAGAAAATGCAGCCCTCCGCGCCCGCGCTGCTAGCCGCTACAATGACCGCCTTGCCAACGATGATGATGGACTCGAAGTGTCCTTCCTGGGGGGCGACAGTCTCGCAACAAAAGCCGATCGCGCCAACACGGCAAAGCTCGTTCTCGTCGCCGAATTTCCCCTCCCAGGCACTATCACAGGTCTTGCCAGAATCAAGTCACCAATGACGACGTCGGGGGGCGATTCCCTTCTCATCGCTTTCAAAGATGCGCGGTTGAGTCTGGTGGAATGGGATACGCAGCGGCAGGCACTTTCAACTGTGTCTATACATTACTACGAACAAGATGAGCTTCAGGGAAGCCCCTGGGCCCCTCCCTTGGGCCAATTCCCTAACGTATTGGCGGCAGACCCGGGGAGCAGGTGTGCGGCGCTCAGGTTCGGCGCCAGGAACCTTGCTATACTACCCTTTAAGCAAGCCGACGAGGACATTGACATGGGAGACTGGGATGAAGAGCTGGACGGCCCCAGACCGGCGAAAGACATGTCCAGCACAATCATCAATGGAAATAGCAACTTAGATGACACACCATATTCACCGTCGTTTGTCCTTCGGCTGTCCAATCTTGATCCTAGTCTCCTACACCCTGTGCATCTCGCTTTTCTGCATGAATACCGAGAACCTACCTTCGGCATTCTATCATCAACAAAGGCTCCGTCCAACTCGATGGGCCGCAAGGACCACCTGTCTTACACCGTCTTCACTCTCGACCTGCAGCAGAAGGCTTCGACCACTATTCTCTCGGTCAACGGCCTCCCGCAGGACCTCTTCCGCGTCGTCCCACTCCCCGCCCCAGTGGGTGGCGCTCTTCTTGTTGGCACCAACGAACTCATCCATATCGATCAATCAGGAAAACCAAATGGCGTAGCTGTCAACCCGCTCACAAGACAGACGACCAACTTTGGTCTGGTTGACCAATCATACCTTAACATACGGTTGGAAGGTTGCATGGTCGATGTCTTGGCCGCCGACTCGGGCGAGCTGCTTGTCATTCTCAATGATGGCCGCATGGCCCTAGTCACCTTTCGCATCGACGGCCGTACCGTGTCGGGTCTCGAGTTGAAACTACTAGGCCCAGAGGTGGGCGGTTCCATTATCCCGTCTCGCGTCTCATCATTATCGCGGATAGGACGAAGCGTCATGTTTGCTGGCAGTGAAGAGGGCGACTCGTTGTTATTTGGCTGGGCCAAGGGACAGGAGCAGATGACACGGAGGAGGTCTCGCATCCAGGATTTCGGACTCGATTTGGAATTAGACGAGGAGGAGGATCTCAACGATGCTGATGACGACGACGATTTATACAGCGAAGAGCCGACTCGGCAGCAGAATCTCGTCGCGGCTGCTGCCGCCAAGCCAGGAGGCCAACTGAGCTTCCGCGTCCATGATCGGCTTTTAAGTATCGCTCCCATACGGTCAATAACCTACGGAGAGCCGAGTTGTCTACCCAACAGCGAAGAAGAGCGCAACTCCGCTGGCACACATAGCGAGCTGCAATTGGTGTGCGCTGTGGGTAGGGGCAAGTCGAGTTCACTTGCCATTATCAACCGAGAAATTCAACCCAAAGTTATTGGTCGCTTCAACTTCGCCGAAGCGCGAGGATTGTGGACTGTTTATGCAAAAAAGCCCATCCCCAAGGCACTTCAAGGAGACAAGGGGGGCACAGCTGGGAATGACTATGACACGTCGGGTCAATACGACAGATACATGATCGTCGCAAAGGTTGACCTAGATGGGTATGGAACTTCGGATGTTTACGCACTTACAGCGGTCGGCTTTGAGAGTCTTACAGGCACCGAATTCGAGCCTGCTGCTGGCCTCACTGTCGAAGCTGGGACTATGGGGAAGGACGGCAGAATCATCCAAGTCCTGAAATCCGAAGTTCGCTGCTATGATGGAGGTAAGGTTACATCCCGTGTTAGTTTCCTTCCGTATGCCGCTAACCATAGCGCTCCTCCAGATCTGAGCCTCAGCCAGATTCTCCCAATGCTGAATGAAGAGACTGGACAGGAGCCAAGTATTAACAGCGCCAGCATAGCCGACCCCTATATGCTACTCATCCGGGACGACTTCAGTGTGTTCGTCGCCCAGATCGACAACAACTTGGAACTGGAAGAGGTCGAGAAAGAAGACAAAGGCCTAACGACAACCAAGTGGCTTACAGGATGCTTATATGTTGATTCCACTGGCATTTTTGCCGAGGAGTCGGCTACAAAAGGGGGTAAGCCGAAAGAGAGCATTTTGATCTTCCTACTTAGCATAAGCGGTGCACTACATGTGAGGACACCCACCCGCAGAGGAGCTGAAGCTCGCTGACCTTGTCAGATATACCGCCTACCGGACCTGTCAAAACCTATTTACGTGGCCGAGGGCCTCTCATACATCCCTCCTAGCCTCTCTGCGGACTACTCTGCCCGGAAAGGAACAGCAAAGGAGGCAGTCAGCGAGCTGCTCGTGGCGAACCTCGGCGATACCACTTTCAAATCTCCATACCTTATTGTTTGTCTCCGTGCGTTTGTTTGCTTGTCCTGTTGCTAATCTCTACAGCTTCGACACCGTAATGACGATTTGACTTTATACCAACCAATCCGCATGAGAAAACCCGCTGGCCAAGAGTTTTCGACAATTTTGTTCTTCGAGAAGTTGCCAAATGTCGTCTTCGCCAAGCCTCCAGTTGAGATTGCGCAGGATGATACGGCAGAACTAACTAGGTTTCTTCCCATGCGCCGTTGCAGCAACATCTCAGGCTACAGCACAGTGTTTCTTCCGGGACCATCGCCCAGTTTCGTACTTAAATCCTCGAGCTCGGCTCCCAAGATAATCGGACTCCAAGGATACGGCGTTCAAGCCATGAGTCCTTTCAACACTGAGGGGTGCGAACACGGCTTCATCTACACAGATATTCACGGGACGGCTCGTGTAACCCAAATACCGAGCGATTGCAGCTACGCTGAGACAGGCGTGTCGGTGAGGAAGATTTCGATTGGGGAAGATATCCAAGCAGTAGCATACCACCCACCCTCGCAGAGTTACGTCGTTGGCTGCAACATCCCCGAGCCGTTTGAGCTGCCGAGAGATGACGACTACCACAAGGAATGGGCAAAAGAAGTCCTCTCGTTCAAGCCCAATCTCGACAGGGGAAAGCTTAAGCTTCTGAACCCCTTCACGTGGACTGTTGTCGACTCGGTCGAAATGGAGCCGTGCGAGACCATCCTCTGTGTTGAGTCTTTGACTCTGGAAGTGTCAGAATCTACCAACGAACGCCGACAGCTCATAGCTGTTGGAACAGCACGCTCCAAAGGAGAAGATCTACCGACAAGGGGTCATGTGTATGTTTTTGACGTCGCCGATGTGATTCCTGAGCCTGGTCGCCCGGAAACCAACAGGAAACTGAAACTCATTGCGAAGGAGGATATTCCTCGCGGTGCTGTGACGGCAATATCTGAGGTTGGCACTCAAGGATTGATGTTGGTTGCACAGGGTCAAAAATGCATGGTCCGAGGTCTTAAGGAAGACGGGTCTCTCTTACCGGTTGCCTTTATGGACATGAACTGCTATGTCACTGCCGTAAAGGAGCTTTCTGGCACAGGTTTGTGTCTGATGTCGGACGCGTTCAAGGGGGTGTGGTTTACGGGATACACCGAGGAGCCGTACAAGATGGTTCTCTTCGGTAAGAGCTCGACCAAGCTGGAAGTTCTAAATGCCGACTTCCTCCCGGATGGCCGCGAGCTTTATATTGTGGCCAGCGATGCTGATGGCCACATTCACATTCTCCAGTTCGACCCGGAACGTGAGTTACACCTCCTTCGTCACCATGACACGCAATGCGCGTTTACTGATATCCTACCAGATCCAAAATCGCTCCAGGGCCATCTGCTGCTTCACCGCACCACCTTCAACACGGGAGCTCACTATCCCACGAGCTCTCGACTTCTCCAATTGGCGCCTTCGCCGGCATCATCTGAAGCATCTCGCACCAATGGAAACGCTGAACCGGCAGAGGAAGCACACGCCGTGCTTCTTGCATCGCCTACCGGTGTCCTCGCCACGCTCCGGCCACTTTCTGAATCGAGCTACCGACGTCTGTATTCCATAACAATGCAGCTGACTGCGTCGCTGCCGTATTGCGCGGGACTCAACCCCAAGTCGCACCGCACGGCTTCAGCCAGCTGCGGGCCCCCTGGGGTGGACGCGGGTATTGGCCGGAGTATTGTCGACGGGGCGATCTTGGAACGGTTTACGGAGTTGGGAACCGGGAAGCGTGGCGAGATTGCGGGAAGGGCAGGCTATAGTAGCCCTGGTGAGGTCAGGGCTGAGTTGGCGGCGATTTTGGGTTGGGCGGGCATGGGTTATTTCTAGGTTGTTCAGACCGTGCTGTGGCGTTTTTTTTGTATGATATATCGGGAAGTTTTAGCGGTGAATGTAGTCATGGTTCAATTCGGGCGGTTGGGGAGAGAGGAGCGGAACGTGATGTGTTCAAAATCGTCGATTATCTCATGTCTGAACGTAATTTCCTCAAGTCGTTGGGTGTAGACATTGGGGATCCGACTGAGGGAGTGGAAGGGAAGTAACACATGTTGGGTAGGGTGAAGATAGACACCCAAACACCGATCGGGGGAGGAAGAATACCTGTAGTGGGGAGAGAGGCAGGATAAGTTAGCAGCGACACCTACAGGAGGGAAAGAGGGGGGGGTTCTAATACCGGATGTGGGGGAGAGGAGGAGTGGGAGAGAGAGAAAAAAAAAGGTCAGACATGAACCAGGGGGATTAAATAGTCCTTATACATTTCTCTGACCACATTAAGTTTTAATAGCAATGATGACAATACTATCATCAGTGAGCGCGATGCCAGCCAGTATCAGGTCAGCCTTGGATATCGACTTAAGCAAAGCTCAAAAAAAAGGGGGGGGGAAAGTCCCGTATAAGCGGACAGCCCAATCATAACAAGAACATACGACCCATGCCCACTGGGAAAAAAAACCTGGGATCCCGTCTCCTCTCCCAAGGGTCCAACTAATAGTAGTTGGTTGGGTCGGTGATGATCAGCAAACAAATCCCTAGTGTTGTTGTATGTTCTTGTCACATTAATCCCTTTCCCCCCTTTTCCGTGCAGGTTTCTCCTCCCCTGTTCTTTCTTTTTCAACCCTTTTTTTTGGGGGGGGGGTTGGGGATACCACGCTCGGGGTTCCGCCGACACGGGAATTTGATATCTGTTACAAAAAGTGGACCAATTGCCTTTTCTTTTCTTTCTTTATTTTTTTTATTTTTTTTTATTATGCTGATGTCACATGGTCGACTGCATCTAAAAAGAAGTTGAGATGAGTTTGGTAGAGATGTCCATGGTCCGACCCCTGAGGGATTGACTGTAAGTGTGGGACTCGACGACACCCTAAAAGTAGGTACCTAGTTATGTAGGCCATGAGTATGTTGTTGCAAGGGCTGGACTGTATCCAAACTGACAAAATCTTGACCTGATGTGTTTCAGTCGTCCTCGAACACATTATCACCTCGACAACAGAGGAATGATGTGAGAAGGCAAGGCGAAGTGTTAGCTGAATAGCGCTGTCGCCCTTGTCCCGTGGGGTTGGCCCGAGACTTGGTGTAACCTTTAAATTGCTAGGAAGCCGTTCGTGGGAGGTTAGATTGCAATATGCTAGCCCTTTTTTTTTTT
>Ga0247763_1001231_pt1 | contig 14856 bp, 12 predicted proteins | sample UWRJL141409B4_FD_179926 | JGI IMG/M metagenome (GOLD analysis project Ga0247763, IMG submission 179926) | Plant litter microbial communities from Arlington Agricultural Research Station in Wisconsin, United States - UWRJ-L141-409B-4 | ecosystem: Environmental > Terrestrial > Plant litter >...
CGCTCTTGCCCAGCCCATCGTTCCTGGCGCTGCCGACCATCAGCGACGGAGTGGACGGCGTGCTCGCCGTGCTCGGGAGTCGAGTGGTCGAGCGGTTCGACCTCACGGTGGCCGGCCATGGGCTCACGGTGGTGGTCGTGATGCGTCACCTGAGCCTGCCCGTTCCCGGGGCTTGAACCGCCGCCCCCCCTGGGCGCCGGGGCCGGCGCGCGGCCTCCTCGCCTCGCTTGCTGCCGTTCCGGGTTGGCGGGCACCGAAGGCCTTGCTAGCACGGGGGGATGAGCACGCCCGAGAGCCTCCGGTTTGTCGAGTCGGTCTGGGACGAGAGCATCGTGCCCACCTTGATCGAGTACATCAAGATCCCGAACAAGTCTCCCGCGTTCGATGCGGCGTGGCGAGAGCACGGGCACATGCACCGCGCCGTCGAGCTGATCGCGGGCTGGTGCCGGCAGCAGGCGATCGAGGGGCTGCGCGTCGAGGTGATCGAGCACGCCGGGCGCACGCCGATCATCTGGGCAGAGATTCCGGGGTCCGGGCCGCGCGCCAGCGAGTCGGTGCTGCTCTACGGACACCTCGACAAGCAGCCCGAGATGACGGGCTGGAGTGAGGGCCTCGGGCCGTGGACGCCAGTGCTGCGCGGCGATCGGCTGTACGGGCGCGGCGGCGCCGACGACGGCTACGCGGCGTTCGCCTCGCTCACCGCGGTGGCCGCGCTGCGCCGGCAGACGCGCGACCACGCCCGCATCGTGATGCTGATCGAGGCCACCGAAGAGAGCGGCAGCCCCGACTTGCCTTACTACGTGAACGCGCTCGCCAGCCGCCTCGGCACTCCCAGCCTGGTCGTGTGCCTCGACTCGGGCTGCGGCAACTACGAGCAACTCTGGTGCACCACGTCGCTGCGCGGGGTCATCTCGGGCACGCTGACGGTGCGAGTGCTGAATGAGGGCGTCCACTCCGGTGACGCGGGCGGCATCGTGCCCTCCAGCTTCCGCATCGCGCGCCAGCTGCTCGCGCGCGTCGAGTCGGCGGAGACGGGCGAGATCTTGCTGCCGTCGTTTCACACCGAGATCCCTGCGGCGCGCGTCGCGCAGGCGCGGGTGGCCGCCGCGGCGCTGGGCGACACGGTGTCGAGCAAGTTCCCGTTCGCGGGCGGCACTCAGCCGATGTCGCATGACCAGGTGGACCTGATCCTGGCGCGCTCGTGGCGCCCGGCGCTGGCCGTCACCGGAGCGGCGGGCCTGCCCCCCGCCGAGACGGCGGGCAACGTGCTGCGGCCGTTCACGTCGCTCCAGCTGGCCCTGCGCGTGCCGCCGGGGGTCGACGCCCAAGCGTGCTCGGGCGAGCTGAAGCGCGTGTTCGAGAAGGACCCACCGCACGGCGCCGTCGTACGCTTCGAGGGCGGCGGGGCGAGCGGCTGGGACGCGCCGGCGCTCGCGCCCTGGCTCGAAAAGGCCCTGGCCGAGGCTTCGCTGCGCCATTTCGGGAAGCCGGCGTCGGCGATCGGCGAGGGTGGCTCGATCCCCTTCATCGGCATGCTCGGGCAGCGCTTCCCCGAGGCGCAGTTCATGATCACCGGCGTGCTCGGCCCGGAGTCGAACGCTCACGGCCCGAACGAGTTCCTGCACCTGCCCACGGGCAAGCGGCTCACGGCCTGCGTCGCCGACGTGCTCGCCGCGCACGCCCGGCGCTGAGCCCAGGCCCACCGATCCAGAGCGGCACGGTGCGACTCGCTGGGCGAGAGCTCAGTGTTGCGGGGGAGACACCGATTTGTCGATGGATCGGTGATCTTCGATGCGGAGCTGTTTGTAGTCAGAGTGCTGTGGGAGGACGCTCGCGCCCTGCTGCGGCGCTGGCTCCGCCCCGGGCGCGACGATGCTCTTCACGAGCCACGCCGCGATGACGAGCAGGACGACGATGATTGCCAAGACCATTGCGAACAGAGTGAAGATCGGTAGCCGACGTCGAACCTTTAGTGTTTCACCCTGCAACGCACCGAAGCAAGGAGGCCCCGGCAGCGCGCGCGGCGTCGTGGTCGCAGCGCCTGACTCGCGTTAGGTTTGGAGGTGGTGTGCGGCGCTCAGATCGCGCGCCGCGAGGAGCCGCCGTCATGCCCAGTCCCAGTGCCTGCCTCTTACTCCACCGTCCTCGCGCGCTCGGCAGCGTCGTGGCGGCGTCGATGGCGATCGCCGCTCTGCTCGGGTGCTCGCCTGCGCGCGCGCCGGAGCCGCGCGCGCCGGAGCCGGCCGTAGATCTCTCCGAGACGCAGCCCGGCGAGACCGAGCACGGCGGCGAAGCGGCGACCGGCGACCTGAGCGCCACTGGCGCGACCGGCAGCGAATCGACGGGCAGCGACCCGTTCGCCGACCCTGCGCCAGCCGCACCTCCCGACTCGGAGCCCGCGGCGGGCGCGCCGACAGCAGGCACGCCCGCGCCGCGCAGGGGTGACGGAGAGGCCTCGGAGGGCATGATCAGCTTCTTCGAGATCGGGCGAGGCGATCGCGTCGCCGATCTCGGGGGGCTGTTCGGGTATTCGCTGGAGCCGATGCTCGACGCCGTGGGCGGTGCCGGCGTGGTCTACGCCCGCCTGCGCCCTGGTCTATCGCCCGATGCCATCCCCTACTCCAAGCCCGATCGCTCGCACCAGGGCGAGCTGATCTGGATGAAGACGCCGATGACCGCGCCGTTCACGCGCGACGCCAAGCGCCTCAACGCAGTGACCTTGCTGTTCGCTTACCACTCGGTCATCGCCGCTGGCCAGAGTCGCAGGGCGCTGAACGACAGCGTGTACCAGGCGCTCGTGCCCGGCGGCACGTATATCATCGTCGACCATGCGGCGCCGCCCGGCTCGGGCCTCGCCGCCGCCGCGAGCCTGCACCGCATCGAAGATCACATCGTGCGCGCCGAGGTCGAAGCGTCGGGCTTTCGCTTCGTGGAGTCAGCTGACTTCGTCACCAACGCTGCCCGCCCTGCCGGCCAGGCTGCGCCGAGCCAGTATGTGCTGAAATTCGAGAAGCCGAAGTGACACGCCTTCACGCGCCGTCGTTGCGGCGCCACACCATGACCGCGTACTTCATCCAGCCCCGCTTCAGGCCGACCTGCAGCGCGTGCCCGCCGTACAGCATGAGCCAGTAGTTGTTCTCGATCGGCAGCCAGCCGAAGCCGCGCATGAGCAGGCCGATGGCGTAGTCGCGCGGCCGCCGGATCTCGAGGTACGGCGTCAGATCGATGGTCTCGACGTGGGTGAAGCCGGCCCGGGCCGCCCGCTCGTTTGCCTCGTCCTCGGTGCAGACGTTCTTCGCGACCCAGCCGCGGCGAAAGCGGTCGATCCAGCGGCTCGCCGCGTGCCCCTCGCGGTAGTGGCCCTCGGTGATGAAATCGTCGCAGACGATCAACGTGCCGCCGGGACGGACGAGGCGCGCGCATTCACGGAAATAGTCGTCTCCGCTCGGCGCGTGCACGAAGGCCTCGATCGAGAACGCGAGGTCGATGCTGCCGAGGTCGATGCTGCCGAGGGCGGGCGGCAACTCGCAAAAGTTCCCCTTCACGCACTCGACGGAGCTGGCGAGGCCCTGCTGGTCGATGCGCCGCCTGGATATCGCGACCTGCTCGTCGCTGATGGTGACGCCGACGCCTCGCAGCGGCAGCGTCTTGGCCATGCGACACAGGCTGCCGCAAACGCCACAACCGAGATCCGCGACGCGCGGCACGCCGCCCGCGCCGGGCGGCAACTGGCGGCGCAGGCGATCCAGGATCAACCCGTCGACGTAGGCCATCGCATGCACGCGGCTCTGCACGCCGGGCCCCCACACCGCGCGATGGATGGTGCCCTCCGTGCCTTGACCGAGGCTCAAGAACAGCGACGTATTTTCGTCGTAGAAGCGCTTGACTCGATCGGCGTCGGCCGACGTCGTCATGCGAGAACCACGGGGCACGTCTTCATGCGGCCGGCCTAACCGATGCGCCGCCTGCGCGCAAGCACTCGCGCCGCGACCGGCCTCCCCGGGCCGCCTCCTGCGCGGCAGGCAGCCGCCCCCTGCCCGGCGCCGGCGGCGGGGCCCGTGTCCGGCGATCGGTGCGTCAGGCGATCAGATCGTGGACGACCCGGGCCGGCGCCCCGACGCCGATCAGACGCTCGGCGAGGCCGGCGTGCATGAACCGCAGCCGGTCGGGGTCGAGCCCGAACAGGTGGAGGATGGTCGCGTGCAGGTCGCGCAGCGGCACCTCGCGGTCGACCACGTTGTAGCTGAAGTCGTCCGTCTCCCCGTAGACGAGGCCGGGGCGCACGCCGCCTCCCGCGAGCCACATCGTGAAACAGCGCGGGTGGTGATCGCGCCCGTAGTTGTCGCGGGTCAGATCGCCCTGACAATAGACTGTGCGACCGAACTCACCGCCCCAGATGACGAGCGTGTCTTCCAGCATGCCGCGCTGCTCGAGATCGGTGAGCAGCCCGTAGCAGGCGCGATCGATGTCGGCGCACTGCGTGGTGTGGTTCTCTGGGGTGACGAAATGCGCGTCCCAGCCGCGATGGTAGATCTGCGCGAAGCGCACGCCCTTCTCCAGCATGCGCCGAGCGGCGAGGCAGTTGGCGGCGAAGGTGCCGGGGGTGCGCACGTCTTCCCCGTACAGGTCGAGCGTCGCGTCGGACTCGCCGGTGAGCTCGATCAGCCCCGGCATCGAGCTCTGCATGCGATACGCGAGCTCGTACTGCTCGGTGCGGTCGGCGATGGACGGATCGCCGATCGATGCCGACGAGAGCGCGTTCATCTCGCCCACGGCGTCGAGCATCACGCGGCGCGACCCGGCGCTGACACCCGCCGGGTTCGGCAGATACAGGATCGGGTCGCCGACGCCGCGCATGGGGATGCCGCCATGGCTCGCCGGGAGAAACGCGCTGCCCCAGATGCGCGCAGGGATCGACTGAACCGAGAGGCGCGTGGAGAAGCGCGAGGTCATCACCACGTAGGTGGGCACCTCGTCCTGCACGCGCCCGAGACCGTACGAGAGCCACGCGCCCATCGCGGGCTTGCCGGGCAGCTGCGAGCCAGTGTTGATGTTCGACAGCGCCAGATCGTGATTGATGGACTCGGTCGACATCGTCTTGATGATCGTCATCTTGTCGACCACGCGGCGCACGTTCGGCAAGAGCTCGCTCACCCACGCGCCCGACTCGCCAGACTGCTCGAACGCGAAGCGGCTGGGCGCGAGCGGAAAGCGCTGCTGGTTCGAGGTCATCCCCGTCAGCCGCTGGTTGTTGCGCACCGACTCGGGCAGATCTTGGTTGAAGCGGTCGGCCAGGCCGGGCTTGTAGTCGAACAGATCGATCTGCGACGGACCGCCCGCCATGAACAGCCAGATGGCGCGCTTCGCCCTGGGCGCGAAGTGGGGGCCCGGCGGGGCCGAGTCCGCGGCGCCCGCCGACTTCGAGAGCAAGAACGACAGCGCGCTCAGGCCGAGGCCGGCCATGCCCTGCTGGAGAAAGGCCCGGCGGCCCTGCGGCAAACCCTGAGAGTTCATTTGTTGAGCGCCTCGTCGAGATTGAAGAAGGTATTGCCGACCAGCGTCCACGCAGCGAGCTCTGCTGCGAGGAGCCCGTCGGGCGGCTCGCTGTCGCCGACGTGAATCAGGGCGTCGGCCCCCGCGGGGTCGGCCCCGTACATCGCGGCCTCTGCCTCGGCGAGCTCCGTCAGCACCTGCACCTCCGCGCTCGTGAGCGAGCGCGAGAGCACCCGCGCCGCCATGTAGTCGAGGCGCTCGGCAGGCGAATCCGCCGCCTCCATCGCGTGCGTCGCGAGCACGCGGGCCGCCTCGACGAGCTGCACGTCGTTCAGCGTGACCAGGGCCTGCAGCGGCGTGTTCGTGCGCTCGCGCTGCACCGTCGACTGCTCGCGGTTCGGCGCGTTGAACACCTCCATCGAGGGCGGCGGGGCCTGGCGCTTCCAGAACGTGTACAGGCTGCGGCGATACAGCGATTCGCCCGCGTCTTGCACGTAGCTGTAGGTGTCGCCGTTGATGGGCGACACCACCTCCCAGACATTCTCGGGCTGGTAGGGCTTCACGGGCGGGCCGCCCACCGTGGGCACCAGCAGGCCGCTCGTGGCCAGCGCGAGATCGCGCAGCACCTCGCCGTCCATGCGGAAGCGTGGGCCGCGCGAGAGCAGCCGGTTGTCTGCGTCGAGGCTGAGCTTGTCTGCGCTCACCTGGGCTGACTGCCGGTAGGTGGCCGAGGTGACCATGAGCCGGAACAGGTGCTTCACGTCCCAGCCCGACTCGACGAATTCCACCGCCAGCCAGTCGAGCAGCTCGGGGTGGCTGGGCGCGTCGCCGATGCGGCCAAAATCAGCCGACGTGCGCACGAGCCCGGCGCCGAACACCTCAGACCAGAAGCGGTTCACGACAACCCGCGCGGTGAGCGGATGTTCCGGGGCGATGAGCCAGCGCGCAAGGCCGAGGCGATTGCGCGGCGCGCCGCTCGGCAGCGGGGGCAGGCTCGGCGGCACGTCGGCGCCGACGCGCTCGCCCGGGACCTCGTAACGACCACGATCGAGCACGTGCGCGTAGGGCTCTTCCCCTGGCTTCTCTTCGACGATCAGCGTCGGCGTCATCGCCGGCGGCACGAGGGCGATCGGCGGCAGCTCGGGGAGGTTGACGTCCTTGATGGGCTGCGTCGTGTTCCGGAAGAACGCCGTGAGCGAGTAGAAGTCCTTCTGGGTGATCGGATCGTAGCGGTGGTTGTGGCAGGCGGCGCAGCCCACCGTCAGCCCGAGCCAGGCCGCGCCGACCGTATCGGCGCGATCTTTGGCGTAGATGGCGGCGTATTCGTCCTCCTCGACGCCGTCCTCGTTGGTGCTCATGCCGCTGCGCACGAAGCCCGTGGCGACCAGCTGCTCGATGCTCGCGTCAGGCAGGAGATCGCCCGCGAGCTGCTCGACGGTGAACTGATCGAAGGGCTTGCCCGCGGCGAACGACTCGACGACGTAGTCGCGGTACGGCCAGATGCTCCGGTAATTGTCGTAGTGGTAGCCGTTCGTGTCGCCGTATCGCGCGACGTCGAGCCAGTAGCGGGCGCGGTGCTCGCCGAAGGCCACGTCGGCCAGCATGCGGTCGACCTGCGCCTCGTAGGCCTCATTCGATGGATCTCGTTCAAAGGCCGTCACCTCTTCGGGCGTGGGAGGGAGCCCCGTGAGATCGAGAGACAGCCGGCGCAGCAGCAGGTTGGGAGCGGCGACCGGCGCCGGCTCGATGCCGGCCTCCTCGAGCTTCTGCAGCACGAAGGCGTCGATCGGGTTCAGGGCCCACGCGACGTTGGTGACCGCCGGCTCTGCGGGACGCTCGGCCACGACGAAGGACCAGATGGGCGGACCGGACTCGGGCGGCTGGGAGGGCTCCGGCGTCCCACCGGGGTCATCGTCGACGATGTCGGAGTCAGGCCCCGAGCAGGCGGCGGCCGCCAGCAGGGAGCAGCCGGTGGCGAAGAGCAAGACGTTGGCGATGCGGTGTCGGACGCCCACAGCGGGCCTCGGGTAAACTCGTTCCATTATCGGCACTCGGGCCCCTCCATAGGTCCACGACTTTCGAGCAATCGGACTAAGCGTGTCCCAGCCCGGCACGCCGCGCACGACCTTTCGACCGCCCTCTCAACCCCAACCCAACCCCAACCCAACCTCAACCCCAACCTCGCCGGGCGTTGTCCCTTCGAAGTGAAATCCGCGTGACGGGGCTTCAGCGCGCACCGTGTGGGCGAAGGGAGACCCGACACATACACCCCGGTGTTGCACCGTGGATCTCGGAGCGCCATGAACCGATCAGGCTCGATGAGATCGTGTACGAGCGGGGCGCGCGGAGACGCCGACGTGAGCAGGGACTCGCGCGACCCGATCGCGCGACGTTCGCGTCAGGGGCGGTTCGATGGAACCGCAGGCGTGACCGTGCCGATGGCGACTGCGCGAGCGCACCCGGTCGTGATAGACCAAGCTCGATGGCCTTCGAGTACGACGACCGGAGCTGGCCCATCGTCAAGACGCGCTGGTCAGGGACGGTGGCCGACCGTGACGTCGACGCCGCCCTGTCCCGCATCGACGACTACTTGACCCGCGACCAGCGCTTCGGGCTGTTGATCGACTCGCGGGGCGGCGGCGGGTTTTCGCCGGAGCAGCGCAACCGGGTGCTATCGCACATGAAGTCGCGCTCGCATCTCACGTCGCGCCTCCTGGTGCAGGCCGTCGTCATCGACAACCTCATCCAGCGCACGCTCTACTACGGGGTGCGGCTGCTCTTGCCGAGCCCGTTCCCGAGCAAGGTCTTCGCCCATCCCGGCTCTGCGGAGGCCTGGTTGATGCAAGAGGTTGGCACGTCGACCGAGTGGGTGAGCCCCGACGATATCACCGGCGAACGCAGCGAGCCGCCGGGCAAGAGATAGCCGAAAAACCGCTGCGCACGGGCCGGGCGCCCCGGACTGCAAGCGGGGCGCGGACTCTTCACCGGGCCGCGGCGCGCAGGAAGATGCTCCCGTCAGCTCGCGTCGAGCACCTCGCGCAGCTTGCGCAGCAGCGCTTCGGGGGTGATCGGCTTCTGCAGGAACGCGATGCCGGCGTCGAGCACGCCGTGATGCACCACCGAGTTGTCGGTGTAGCCCGACATGTACAGCACCTTCATCTGCGGCCGAGCCGGGCTCAGCCGCTCGGCGAGCTCCTTGCCGGTCATGTGCGGCATCACCACGTCGGTCAACAGCAGGTGGATCTTGGCCGGGTATTGCTGGCTGATGAGGAACGCCTCGCCAGCGTTCTGAGCCTCGAGCACGTTGTAGCCGTTGCGGCCGAGCACCGTGCGCGCGAGCGTCCGCACCTGCTCTTCGTCCTCGACGAGCAGCACCGTCTCCGAGCCTCGACGCACCACCGCGGGCGCGGAGGCGGGCGCCGGCACGGAGGCGCGCTGGGCGTGCTCGGGGAAGTAGACCTTGAAGGTCGTGCCGTGGCCCGGCTCGCTGTAGACCCAGATGTGCCCGCCGCTCTGACGCACGATGCCGAACACCATGGCGAGGCCGAGCCCGGTGCCCTTGCCTTGCTCCTTGGTCGTGAAGAATGGCTCGAAGATGCGCTCGCGCACGCTCGCGTCCATGCCGGCGCCGGTGTCGGTGACGGCCAGCATCACGTAGTCGCCCGGGACCACCTCCGGATGGTTTCGGGCGTAGGCCTCGTCGAGGTGTACGTTGTCTGTCTCGATGGTGAGCTTGCCGCCCGTGGCCATGGCGTCGTTGGCGTTGACCACCAGGTTCATGATCACCTGCTCGATCTGCCCGGGGTCAGCCTTGATCTTGGCGAGGCGGGTGAAGGTGAGCAGCGAGAGGATCACGCTCTCGCCGAGCAGCCGTCGCAGCATCTTTTCCATGCCATGGACGACGCTGTTGAGATCGAGCACGCGCGACTCGAGGATCTGCCGGCGGCTGAAGGCGAGCAGCTGCCGGGTGAGGTCGCGCGCGCGCTCGCCCGCCCGTTGAATCTCCTGGATGTCGGACCGCAGCGGGCCGTCGGGCAGCTCACCCAGCGCCAGCTCCGCGTAGCCCAGGATCACCGATAGCAGGTTGTTGAAGTCGTGCGCGACGCCGCCGGCGAGGCTGCCGATCGCCTCCATCTTCTGGGACTGGCGCAGCCGCTCGTCCGCCCGCTCGCTCTCGGCGACCCGGAACGAGAGATCGTCCAGCAGCATGTTCAGCGCCACCGCGACGCGCGTCGGCGTGTCTTCGAGATCGGGCTCGTCAGGCAGCGCGACGCGCGCCTTCGTCTCGCCCACGGACGCCGCCGACATCACATCGAAGATGTTCTGGAAGGTCGGAGCGGCCGGCATCGCGCTCCACTACCATAGACACCCGCATGACAAGCGCCTGTCGACGGCGCATGACGCGCCCGCGACGTGCCGTCGCTTCACCCCTGAGGAGCGGATGCTCGCCCTGCACCCGAGACTCAGTCCCAAAACGGAAAAATCGGCATCCCAATGCGGTGAGAAAATGTGCTCCGGTTCTCTACACGAACAGGCTCTCGGGGCGAGTTTGAATCCCACACACGACTTGGTGTCAAACCCCACGATCCAGCAGGAGGGCATTTCGATCGATGCGAGAGCGATCGTCGAGGCGGCTCGCGCCGGCATTCCACCAGGTGATGACCGACGCGACGCGGCGCTTCGGGCTGATCCGCATCACCGACGCCGAGCTGCTCGGGCGGCTCACGCTCCGTCCGCCAGCGCTGACAGCCGGGCGCGCAGGGCGTCCACCGTGGACGCGACGCGCGGCCCGTCGAGGGGCAGCTCGGGCCGCTTGCTCGCGAGCCACTCCAGCGCAGGCGGCAGCGTGTCGAACATCTTGGTGGGATGCGAAGCGCGGCCCGCCATGTGAATCGCCGTCACCATGCTGCGCACGGCCGTCGCCCGAAAGCCGGTCCCCTCGCTGACGACGGCGGCGGCGCGGATGCTCCGGGTGTGCTGCTGGACGAGCTGAGCGACCGCGGCCCGGCTCTCGTCGACCGCCTCGCTGCCCGTCTTGCGCACCGCCAGCGCGAGGCTGCGGAAGGCGCCGTGGCGCTGGACGAGCTGAGTCATTCCGCGCGCTATCGCCGCGACTCCCTCCTGCGTCAGGGTGTGCACGACGGTGATCAGACAATCGTCCACGCACGCGATCAGCGCCGTTGGCCCTTCGTGCAACAGCACGTGCGGCGGGGAGTCGGCGGCCGCCGGCGGTGAACCGTGCAGCAATGTTTCGCTCACGCTGTCTGCAGCCGCTGGCGGAGAACGGCGCGGCGCCGGCGCGGTCGCCGCGGCGTCACGAGGATCTCGAGATGTCCGGCGTTCTTCCACTTCCTCTCCCGATCGGCTGTGGCCACAACGGCCGCGACGGTCTGCGACCTTAGCGGACGGCGCCGGCGTTTCTGTTCGGCACGCCTCCTCGAGGCTCATGGGGCACCGCGCAGCGCCCGTCGGCGCGACGCGCGGCGCAGCCCGGCGGTCTACGATTCTATCGATTATCGAGCCATGCCTTTATCGACCATCGATAGAAATAATGACGAAACGATGGCTCTCTAACCTCCCTGGCTGCCGAGACACCCTTCGAGGAGAGAAACCACGATGTCCTATCTGCCGCCGTCCGAGTTCGCGACCAAGATGGTCGACGCCGGCGAATCCAAGATCTTCATGTCGACTCGAGACACGCTGATCCGCTCCTACATGGCCGGCGCGCTGCTCGCGCTCGGCGCCGTGTTCGCGGTGATGGTGAGCCAGCAGACGGGTTATCCCATCATCGGAGCGTTGCTCTTTCCGATGGGCTTCTGCATGCTGTACCTGCTCGGCTACGACCTGCTCACGGGCGTGTTCGTGCTCTCCCCGCTCGCCCTCATCGATCGCCGGCCGGGCGTGACGGCAGGGGGGGTGCTGCGCAACTGGGGGCTCGTGTTCGCGGGCAACTTTGCGGGCGCCTTCACCGTGGCGGTGATGATGACGATCGTCTTCACCTTCGGCTTCTCCACCGAGCCGAGCGCCGTCGGTAAGGCGATCGCGAGCATCGGGGAGTCGCGCACGCTCGGCTACAAGACGCACGGCGCAGCCGGCATGCTCACGCTCTTCATCCGCGGCGTGCTCTGCAACTGGATGGTATCGACCGGTGTGGTGGGGGCGATGATCTCGACCACGGTGGGCGGCAAGGTGCTCGCCATGTGGATGCCGATCTCCCTGTTCTTCGCGATGACGTTCGAGCACTCGGTGGTGAACATGTTCCTGTTCCCCTCCGCGCTACTCATGGGCGGCAACTTCTCGCTGCTCGACTACATCGTCTGGAACGAGCTGCCCACCGTCGTCGGCAACATGGTGGGGGGCCTCGCGTTCACCGGGCTCACCCTGTACACCACCCACCTGAAGACAGCGCCGAAGCGCGGGCTCGCGGTCGCTCGAGGGCGCGAGCAAAGCACCGACGAGTCCCACGTGGGCCGGCGGCTGGCGGGCTGAGCGTCTGGAGATGAAAGGCGGGGGCGCCCGGCTCGGCCCCTGGCCGTCTGGGGCTCGCTTCGCTTCGCTCTGTCACGGGCTCGCTTCGCTTCGCTCTGCCCGCTTCGGGCCGCGCTCGGAGATGATCTCCTGCAGCGCGTCGAGCAGCGCGGGCCCCACCGTCTGCAGCTGGTCACGGTGCAAGGACGAGAGTCCGCGCAGCAAATCGAGGCCTTCGCGCGTCACCTGCAGCAGCACCTCGCGGCGGTCGACATCGCTGCGCTGGCGCCGGAGCAGGCCCCGCGCCTCGAGCTTGTCGACCAGCGCGACCGCCGTGTGGTGTTGCACGCACAGCCGCTCCGCGACGGCGCCGATGGTGGGTCGCGTCCCGTCGGGCAGCCCGCGGACGGCGAGCAGCATCTGATGCTGCTGCGGCTCGATGCCCGCGTCGCGCGCCGCCTGCTCGCTGAACGCCAGAAACTTGCGGATCTCGTAACGAAAGGCGGCGAGCGAGCGATAGTCGGAGAGCGAGATTCGGGGCATTGCGCAGGTCCTCTGGCGGAGTGAGAGCGACGAGCGACCGCCGTCCCATCGGAAACGCTGATGAATGGGTGACGGGTAGGACGGCGAGCCTGACAGGCCGACGCGCGTTTAGCAAGCGCACCGGCGTCACCCGAAGCGCCGGCGAGACACCTGGGCCGCGACGGAGAGGCGCTCGCGCGAGCCTCAGTGACGTTCGAGCATGCGCCCGATGCGCTCGACCAGCTCAGCCGCGCGGAAGGGCTTGGGCAGGTAGGCATGCACGCCCTGGTCGAGATCACGCCGCAGGAGCTCTTCTTGCACATAGCCGGAGCACACGATGACGCGACCATCCGGGCGACACACGAGATAGTGATCGATGAGCTGCCGGGTGCCGCCCCCGGGCATGATGCCGTCGGTGCATAGCAGATCGACCTCGCTCCCGCGTTGCTCGAGCAGCGCCATGGCGCTCGTGGCGTCGGCGGTCTCCAGCACGCGATAACCGGCGGAGGCGAGCACGCGCACCATCGTGCGCCGCACCTCCGGGTCGTCTTCGGCGACCATCACCACGCCCGTGGCGCGCCGCACCGGGGGCGGGCGCTGGCTCTCGACCGTCACTGCGCTCGGGGGCTGCGCCGGAAAGTAGACTCGAAACGTGGAGCCCTGGCCGAGCTGGCTCGCGACGCGTATGAAGCCGCCGTTGCGCTCGATCATGGAGTGCGCCGTCGCCAGCCCGAGGCCGGTGCCGCGATCGCCCTTGGTGGTGTAGAAGGGCTCGAACAGATGCTCGAGCGTCTCGGCGTTCATTCCCACACCCGTGTCTTCCACTGACAGGCACACGAGCTGACCGCGGACAGGGGCATCGCCGCCGAGCTCGCCCGCGCTCACGCTCGCGACGCCGATGCGAAGCACCCCTCCCGAGGGCATCGCGTCGCGCGCGTTGACCCCGAGGTTGAGCAGCACGTGCGCGAGCTGATCGGGATCGACCAGCACGTGGGGCGAGCCTGGATCGATGTCGAGCTCGATGGAGATGTCTTCCGGTAAGAGCCGGCGGAGCGAGCGGGCGCTCTCCCCCACCCGCTTCGCGAGCGAACAGCGCACCGGCGCCCTCACGTCGCGCCGCCCGAACTCGAGCAGGCGGCGCGTGAGCTCGCGCCCCGCGAGCGCGGCCTGCTCGATCGCGCCGAGCCCCTCGTCGAGCAGGTTGGTGTCGCGCTCGTCGCGCAGGATCGAGGCCCACGACAGCATAACCTGCAGCGTGTTGTTGAAATCATGCCCGACCCCCGCCGCGAGCCTGCCGACGGCCTCGAGCTTCTGCGAGCGATGCAGCGCCACCTCTGTCTTCACCAACGTCGCCTTGGTGCGCTCGCGGTCGGCCTCTGCGCGGCGCGAGCGCGCGAGAGCTTCGTGCGCGACGCGCAGCGAGCGCTCGATGGTGTCGATCACGTGCCTGAGGATCAGCGCCAGCGCCGCGGTGGGCACCGCGAAGCCAGCCCCCTCGCGCAGCCAGAACCACCCCCCGAGGCGCGCGGCGTCAGGCCAGGCCACGTCTGCGGGTCGCAACAACCCCGCGGTCACCATCGCCACCGACGTCACCCCTAGCGCCCCGACCATGGCGTGCGAACCGCAAAACAGCTGGGCGGTGATCACCACGAAGGTGCAAACCAGCGCCGGGCCTGGGAGCGCGCCCAGGTTGAACAGGCCGGCGACGCCCATGAGCAGCAGCAGCGCGCAGAACCCCATCGAGCGCGCGCGATAAGGCATCGTTACCCGAACACGCAGCGCGATCATGCCGGCATAGGCGGAGTACATCAGCAGCACTCCCGGCTCCAGCAGGCGGGCGGGTTGCTGCACCGCGATCGAGGCAAGCAGCGCGACCGCGAGAATGCTGCCCAGACGCACCGTCCAGACCAGCGCGACGTCGAGCACGTCGCGACGCCAGTCGCTGTCCCCTTCCCCCAGCATGCGGGCGATGATAACCGAGGCACCCGTGGCGTACAGATCGATCCGATGAGCGCCAACATCGCTCGAACGTGGCGAATGCCCTGGAAAACCGAGCGCGGCGGGGCCGATGCGGCGCCGGTCGACGCCCGGAAAAGCAGAGTGTGGCGTCTCACCTCACCGCTTTTTCTAGCGAGATCGGGCTGTGCGGACTTGCGGAAGCTGGCCGGAGCGGGAGGGACCGAGGGATCGGGACCAAGGGATCGAGGGAGGCCGAGCTCTCTGCGGCATCGTGAATGCTGTGCCGAGCGAGTGTTTGGTGGGGCCTTCCCACTGGGAGGTCTGTGAGGTGTGAACGGGCCATGCGGCGGCAACACGTTCCCAGCGATGCTGCGAGCCATCGTCGCGGCAGAAGCTCTGAGTCCCAGGGTCCCT
>Ga0247763_1001232_pt1 | contig 14853 bp, 10 predicted proteins | sample UWRJL141409B4_FD_179926 | JGI IMG/M metagenome (GOLD analysis project Ga0247763, IMG submission 179926) | Plant litter microbial communities from Arlington Agricultural Research Station in Wisconsin, United States - UWRJ-L141-409B-4 | ecosystem: Environmental > Terrestrial > Plant litter >...
ATGAAGGCGTCACGCCTAGACGTCCAACCATCTTTTACGAACTTCTCGCCCCAGAACTCAACCCTGCGAAGCAGCGGCCCCAAACAAAAGTCATAGTGGATGAAGCGTGGGGTATTTGTGTGGCAGCGTCCGACACGACCGGCAACGCCATGACAGTTGCTACCTATCACGTTATCACTAACCCTGAGATTTATGAAGCGCTGAAACAAGAACTGCGCAGTCGCTTCCCTGACTTAAACCAGCAGCTAGCGTACACTGAGTTGGAGAAGCTACCATACCTCACCGGCGTGGTCAAGGAAGGTTTGAGGTAGGGCTACCTCTCTCTCGATCCAGTTCTAATTTTACAGTACCAACTTTTTTCACGCCGACCCCGGCAACGCTAACCCTGACATCTCTTCTAGGCTCTCTTACGGCACCGTCTCCAGGCTCCCGCGGGTTACACCCCCAGGTGGCGCGACATTTAATGGTTGCTTTGTTCCTGAAGGAGTATGTGGAGAGAATCGGTCTCTGTCAACGCGGTATGGAACAACGCTAACAACTGGGTTTCGGCCCCTCCCCCCCGCTCTCTAGACGGTTGTTGGCATGTCAAATTACATGATGCATCGGAACGACCATATATTTCCGGATCCGACGACCTTCAGCCCCGGTCGCTGGATAAGCGGCAATCTCGAAGCTATCAAAATGCGAGAGAAGCACCTTGTTCCATTTTCCCGCGGTCAGAGGATGTGCATAGGTCAGAACCTCGCTCTGTGCGAGATATATGTCGCGCTGGGGACTCTGTTTCGTCGCTTCGAGCATTTGACAGCGCCTGATGTCGGGCCGCTGACCTACGTTGACTATTTCATCCTCCACCACCCCGATGATAGCCAGAAGCTTAGAGTGTCGGCGCTCATGCCGGGAACACCCTGAAGAAAAGGGAATACAGCGGCATGCCAGACACTCCGAAGAAGCTTTGTTCAATACGAGGTATATGAAGTGGTAGTCGCCGCTGAGTCTATGGAAATGCTTGGAATAACACATGGCGAGCGGCTGGTGCTGCACGTGGTGATGGAATGGGTGGTGCGGGTGAACTCCAGCTTCTACGAATAGGCAGCGATCAACAGTAGGTCGGTTCTAGTCAGTATCTTTTTAAACTAGCATCCACTACAGCTGGAGGGTCTGTTACCTGGCAAACATTTGCTCTCGATGGCGTCTCAGCCTTCATCTTCACAGCAATCCGTCAAGATGGCTGTCGCCACTTCCAAGAAGGAAAGACTGATGCATTCTGTCACGTGCCAGACTTGCAATGAAATGCCACGAAACGTGCAAAGAATAACCCAGCGCGAGCTGCTGGCCCGTGCATTTTCTGGGTCGTGGTCAATCACCAAAAACGAAGCTTTGCAAACCCACTGTGACGCTTTGCAGAATCCAGCTTCTATCGAACAGCTTCGTTCAGCAAAAAAAACTAGCTGCCATTCTTCTCAAGCCCACACTGACGCCTCGGATATTTGCGTCTCTTTCAACTCGTCATGGAATCCTCTACTTCCATACCACAGAAGCTGCCCAACTACCCCCCACTCCAGAACCCCACTCTCGAGAGTCGGCTGCTCACATTGCTGCCCGATCCCGACTTCTTTGCCCCAATTCACATCGAGCTCCACGCCGTCAATCTCAGCGATGTCGAGGGTCAATACACAGCTCTCTCGTACGCTTGGGGCGACCCTAGCAACACGGCGCCCATCACGCTCAATGGACATATGCACCACGTCACGACCAACCTGCAAGCTGCCCTGCGGCACTTGCGCCTTGACTCGGAGACCACGACGCTCTGGGTCGACGCGATCTGCATCAACCAGGACGATGACGCCGAGAAGAGCAGCCAGGTGCAGCAGATGGGGCGAATCTATCGCTCCGCAGAACTGGTGATTGCGTGGTTGGGCGAGGCGAGTGATGATAGCGACTTTCTTCTTGATCTTGTTCTTGCCACTGCTGAGCGCGATAACCCCAAGGGACCAGACCAATCACTACCCCGAAGACAGGGTGAGGAGTATCCTCCATCTGTGGAGAAATCCGATAAGTACACTGCTGCCAGTGTTTCCTTTGAATCGGCCGCTGAAATCGACAATCTGTTGTCAGCACCACAGCCACATCCCACGCACGAGAATCAGCGTTTGGTGAACGCCATGACAAAATTCGTGCATCGCGATTGGTGGTCACGTCTCTGGGTTGTGCAAGAGATTCTTCTTGCGCGTCAAGTGCTGTACCAATGTGGGGGGAAGAAGGTGCTTCACGACCATATCATTCATCTCTATGAGATTCTGCCGTTTGCAATCTCGCAGGGCGTAACCGCACTGGATACATCGGGGTCGTACAAGCAGCTGGAGACGATTTCTATGCTTCTCGCTCATCGACGTCTTGTTCGAGATCAGTCACTACCAAAGTGCTCCGAGAGTAACAGTACGAGGGGTCATAGTGATGCAGGAGGCCACTCGAACAACAGTCACCCGAAGAATGAGATGGAGAGCCAGGACGCTGAAGATGACGGCAGCAGTGGCCAGGAAATTGATGCGAATAATTCCCTCCATTCTTTACTGTCTTCATTCTCCCGGCGGCAGACAACGAAACCAGTGGACAAGATCTATGCATTGCTGGGTCTTGCTGATGATCGAGACAAGTTTGAACCGCCAGACTACTCCAAGTCTTATCTCTCTGTATTCTCCAAAGTTGCGAGGGCCATAATCGAACATGAGGGTAATCTTGACGTACTTCGCATGGCTGGCATCGGTGACTCGCCCACGGGCGACACTTACCGCCTCCCTTCGTGGGCCCCAGATTGGACCACAAGGCGTTATTATGCCGTGGTTTATGGAATGGAGGAGTGGCGAGCTTGTGGCGATACAGGATATCAGCCAGAGTATCGATTTTTACCTGGGTCGCCCGGGATTCTAGCTGCAACCGGAGTTCTCGTCGATATCGTGTCAGCCACCTCGTCCGTTTTGGATGAGATAGATGAACGTCGACTACTGACGCGGGAACGTCTGCTACGCTACGGAACAGCAAGACCGTACTTCAACAGACAAGAAACGCTAATGCAGGCGTACTTTTACGCATTGCTTTGCAAGCCGCTCACCTTGGAACAAGAAGAATTCGAGCAGCTCAAAGCAGCGTTTTTGTATAACATGGGGGAAGGAATCGACAGAGATTCCGATGAAGAAACCCCAGGGTTGGAGCCGGCAGATTACGTTGCTAGCGTTCTACGGTGGGCGGGGGAGGATTGCCGAAGCCGAAGTGATCAGCTAATCGTTGACCAATTTATGGGAAGTGAGCTTCGAATAACTTCAAGTGCGGACAGTCTGCACCTGGGGGCCAAGCTTCACAACGACTATCGATTCAAGAGATATGTGATTGACAGTAAATGTGGAGGACACATTATCGAGACGAAAAAGGGGTACATTGGTATGGCATCCGACAGGGTGAGGAATGGAGATGCGGTGTGTGTGTTATTTGGGTGTCTAGTGCCCCTGATAATGCGGCGAGACGGAGATTGTTGGACTCTGGTGCAATCCTCTTATGTTCACGGGCTGATGGAAGGTGAGGCTATGGAGCAATTAAGGGAGGGAAAACTCCGGAAGCAGGAGTTTAAGATTAGATGAGGCAAATATAGCTCGCTTTGGTGAGACCCCATGACTTCATTGCAGACCACAAGAACATTCGCCAGCCTTTATTCTCCGTCAGGATCCTGTAATACATTACAGCCCTGAAAATGAAAGGGATGTATCGCTTCAGGGGCAACCTGCGAGCATGCAGTTCGTCCGGGCAATCTAAGAATTTTTGGCAACTGGAGTGAGGAGCCCATCATCAGTCGCCTAAAAGTGCCGCACTCAGTCGGGCAACCTCTGCAGGCACCCCACCATGACGTCAGCCTGTCAGCCAACCCCTCTTCACTGCAGCACTCAGCTCAACCTTAACTCAGGCTCAAGCTCAACCTCACGCTTATCAATCTATTAACCCCCTTCTCACCAAACATGACCCCAACACCAACAAACTACACCCAAGGCTACTCCTCCACCACCACTTCCACCCACGCCTCCCGCACCGCCCAGTCCGACGCCTCCTTCCTCCTCCCGTACCTGCACGCCAACCCTGCATCGCACATCCTCGACATTGGCTGCGGCCCCGGCACGATAACTGCAGGTCTCGCCGCTCTTGTTCCACAAGGGTCGGTAACAGGCGTTGAACTCAGCGATGAAATCCTATCTCAAGCTCAGAGGACTGTTGATTCTGCGAATGAGGGGTCAGGCGTGAAGAATATAGTGTTGGTGAAAGCAGATGTCCTGCAGGGTTTGTTTTTTAGCGAAAACACATTTGACGTGGTGTTTGCTTCGCAGTTATTCCCGCATTTACCTGGGAAAGAGAACAAGATCAAGGCGTTGACTGAGATGCGAAGGGTCTTGAAGCCGGGAGGCATCCTAGCGACGAGGGATGCGGTGGAGTTACATTTTTATCCCAAACGCTATGGGCTGGATGGATTGTGGGCCGGGAATATGAAAATGGTTTTGAGCGGGGGAAGTGAGGATTCGGAAGAGGGAGGGTTTCCTGGGGGACGGATGAAGGGGTTGTATCGGAGTGTGGGGTTTAGTGAGGTTCAAGTTGGGGCGGGGACGACGGTGTATTCGTCCGAGAGTGAGAAAAAGTGGTTTGTAGAGGGATGCGTGGCGAGGTTAAGTGAGGGGGATACATATCGGGAGAGTTGGGCGAAGGCGGGAGTGACAATGGAAGAAATCGAAGAGACGAAGAGGGCTTTGCGGGCGTGGAGCGGGGATGAAGATGCATGGTATGTTGCGCTTCAGGCCGAAGTTATTGGGAGGAAGTGAGCAATGCTACCTGAGCACAGCCGATGGACGGTTTTTTTTTTCACGTCACGGAGGGTTAGACGCAACGAGAAGGACATGGAGTATTCCTATCACAACTAGAATAAAAATGCCCTACCCGAGCTGGGCACTCCCGCTTGCTCCCATGCCTTTAACGATCCGGCCCCCCTGACTAGCCCGATGCGAAAGTAGGAACAGGTCGGATCTGGAAGTGACCAATCGCTCTTCAGGGTCTCCCTGTTCCCGATCATTCGATCCTCCGAAGTTTGCTGTTGGTACTGCCTTGCCAGAGTAACCAGATCGAGTTCCTCAGGGGTCGACAACAGGCGCCCCAAGATACACACAGCCTCCATGCAGAGTATCGTCATACCCTCTCCTTCCCACCTGCCTACCAGGATCAGTGCGTAGGTGGGGTCACTGGTCCCATTGTTAAATTGTATTTCGTCTTCTTCGACGTCCATGTAGAACTTGAGGTTCTCCGAGGCAAAGTCATGAATGGGATATCCAGGCTGCCACTGTCCGCTCGCAGTATCGCGCGTGATGGGAACGACGCCCCCGACGAAAAACAATGGAGCAAGCAAAACGGGTCCCATAATATTTCGCGGATCCGCAGGAATCCTGCCAACGCCAACCGGTATGCCCACCGTGGACACGGCGTCTCGCCCGCGGGTGGCGGGGTGCGAGGGCGCGATGCCCCGAGGATGGCGGTGAAAGTAGCTGATGGGTCCTGGCACACTCATCCACGACCAAGACGGCGCGTATGGGGCTGAGAGCCGAGCGCTCGGCAATTTTCTGTACCAGAGGGCCTCCCGGTCGATATACCAGAGCAGTTGAAACGATATGTCCTCGTAGAACAATCCGGAGAAGAAAGTGTCCGTGGTGCACCGCTCGATGTATCTTGCGAGCCCTGACAAGGCGGCAATGCGATCTCGCTCTCGTGTCAGATTACGACGCGTGTAGTCCATGACCATGGCGGGCCACTGTAGGCAGAACATGCGCCCTATTCGTGCCTTGTCCTCGTCACTGATCAAGTTCGGGCTTCGGCGGAAGGGGTGCGGCTGCGGTAGAGACGGTCTGATCCGGCATTCGCAGCGGGAGCAAGACGAACACGTCCAGGCGAGCTCTTCTTTGCGGAAGTGGAGTATTCGTGGCGACAGCTGGTCCTCTTGAAGAACCCATGCCCGTGAGCGTAGATGTGGTATCTTGGGGTCGGCAAGGGAGTGGACAACCTCGCTTGTATCTCTGGGATCCTGTTTTCGACCCCTTGCATAGATAGCGGTGGTGGTCGAGTCATCCGGTGCGGGAGCTTGGATCACGGCGACTCGTTGTAGTTCCGCGCGGGCTTCAGGGCTCGGGAACAGTCCACCGGACATGTCGGATGAGGATGCGGCCGAAAGCGTAACGGTGGCGCTGTTGTACACGCTGCTCATTCTCGGCGCCTCGCGCTCCCAATCGGCAAGGTCGTCCTTGTCTTGCAGGATGCAAAGACTGTCGATCCAGAGATACGGAATGCCGAGCCGGCGGGTGAAGCCAATGGCCTCCCTAAAGGTCTTGGAGGAAGAGTCGAGATGGAGTCGTTTCTGCAAGGCCTCGAGATTCGACGAAAGAAGGACGACAGGATGCGCGCCGCCCCAGCAGTGGGAGAGCGCCGCGTACTCGCCTCTGTCGCCAGGCTCGGTGACGACGATGTGCGTTTCCTCGTCGCACGACCCAACAGCAACCACGCGGGTTGGTAGCGCGGGGGTTCCTGGTCGCTGACATTCTGGATGCGAAGAGAGGCAGCCCTGTAGCCAATTCTGAGCAAGTGAAACGGATTTGTCTGTGGAAGAATCTTTTGACACGGTCCTGGCGGGGCCGATGCCAGGCCAGACAGAAGGAGCGCCTGGGAGGGTATAAAATTCCACCACCATCAGCTGTTCCTTGTTCTTCTCAAAGACACCCACCAAAAGAGACACATCCACCGAAAGAGCCAGTCGGTCTACCTTTTCCTCTGCGTCTGGAACAAAGTCCGAGACTCCGGCTTTCAAGATGGAACACAGCCCGCATCCATTCCCAACCGCCAGCTCAAGCAGCGCCCAAGTCAGCTCCACATTGCCCTCTTCCAGTTGTCCGCACGCCGAACACAATTCCTTTCCAGCATCCATGGCGCCGCGTCCCCGATTGGGCCGAGATAGAAGCTCCAGAGGGAAAGACACGCAGGTATGTGAGGTAAATGGCCTGAGATACGAGCGTTGGGTGCCTAACTGCCACGTGACAACGCTTCCCGAGCGGGCGTGGTTAACCCCTGACCTGACATGGCGGCCTAAGTAAATTAGTAAAATCCCCCCGGATTCGGGTCCCGCTCAACGTTACATCTGCCTCCGCTCCCACCCCTCCTCCCACGCCGCTGCAAACTTCGGCAGCCGAACGTTCTGAAGCTCTCGACAGCAACTAAACAACAACAACAACAACAACAACAACATGTCCGGGCCATTCGATCCTCGAATTGTTGAAATCAGCAGAGCAAGCGAGATCCCCACATCATCGGAGCGGTACGACCCCGAAAAAGACCCCACTCCGTTCACCCCGCAAAAGGGATACATCCGCTTCGGCAAAGAGGCCCTTCTCGACACAAGCTACCCAGTGAATCCCAATTGTACCCAACTCAGCGCCGTGCTGTGGTACACCTTTGGGCGGAGCGGCTACTTCCAGTCCAAACCCGCTCTCAAGGCCGATTGGAAGCGGCACGCTTCGTTCCAGAACCCAGTGACGGTGGACTGGCGCATCCCACTTCCAACGATGCATACGACTATGAGATTGCTTCACGGGTACCACGGGCAGACTATGGATGATAGGTGGTTTATTTACGCTGATGGGCCGGTTGTGGCAGCTGATGGCGCTGCGAATGCAAAGGCTCATCTGCACCGACACTGGACGGGGTACAAGGTTGCAGAGCTAGCGCTTAAACTATCACATCCCGGGTCCGCCGTGTGGACGGGGGAGGTCACCAGCTTGACGTTCGAAGGGGACTTGGCGCTGGCGGTTGATGGAAATGAGAAGGGGATCGATACGCCCGAAGACTTGGCCAAGTTTCTAGTCGCTGAGGCGTGCAGCCATGTCCTCGGCGTGAACCTTGTCGCTGTAGGGGATGTTCAATCACCGAGGGGGTGGGAGGGGCTGGAGGAGGAGATATTCAAGCCTTGGAATGGAGGCTCTATGTGCAGGACTTCGGTCATGTCGGAGGAGACGGAGGAGGACTGGAAGAGGCTTGGTTCGGACCCGAGTCTCATCAGGTTGTCGTGAACAGCACACATTTGGCTCCGGCGTTCCTCCCAGCGGCATGATTAGGCGACCGAACGGGATGGGTAGTGATATGGGCAGCCGCACCCCTGAAAGCACGGTAGTTAGCCCTCCGCTACCCGCATCAGAGTTTAACAGCCAAGGAATAAATTGGTTTCTAGACCTTCAAGACGTTTCTTTGCAAACAACTCCACCGCCATGTCAACAACAATTCCGAGCATGCTTTGGAAATCTCCTAGGAGGCGGGCTGGGAAGGTCGCTCCGTGGGGGTTGTCCGTCAGGATGGAGGTCCAGTCGAGGTCTATGTCGTGAAGGGGGTTCTGGGTTTGGCGAAAGTCAGGTCGCATTGGCTTAGGATGTCGTCTTCGGCTATGGGGGGAGGGTTGGAAGCGTCTGGATCCGAGCTGGAATTGCGTAAGTCTTTTCTAACCTCAACTTGTTTCGAAAACCAAGTTTCAAAGGCTAACAGTGAGTGAGGGATAGGCTGAAGCCGTTACTACTTGAGATGGTGGACTGGTACGGTATCCAGAGACGATTGTGTACGAATTAGAGTTAATTCCGCTCGTCGGATTGATTGCGTGATTGTGTATAAAAGGAAAAAATGAGCGCTGCGGCATACTGGGTACCCAGGCAGGCATTCGTAGGTAAACTAAGATGCTTGCAAGGGGCAGCAGCATATGCCAGGCGGACAACCATTTGTTTTCTTAAATCAGGGTTAGGTTTTTTTTTTTTTTACTGTATATGGCGTCGTTGAACGGACTTTGATTACCAGGTAAAACCAAACGATACACATTTCATCCAGGAGAAACCCCATCCAAATCCCAGCTTCCGAATTAGGAATCACTCGTAACCGGCCCCTTCCATTTCGAATACGGCGGTCCCACTCTGTTTACAACCTGAAACTCTCTCGGCTTGATAAACATGGGCTCCGTAGCCTTAAAGTATTCGGTATAGTAATCCCGCTTCAACTGCACGTCAAAAAGCCATTCCGTGGTTGCGTTCCTATTCAAAGTTAGCGTAGCCCATCTTCCCCGAGAAACATGAGCTGTGACTGGAGGGAATACCAATGCTCAACCCAGGATAGTACCCCAGGATCGTTAGGAGACTGGTATATTTTAAAGAATTGATATTCTGGCTCGGTAGTAACGGCGTCGAAGATTAGCTTGGCGTACTCGAAGAAACGGGTAATGTCCTCTGGTGCGATAAAGATTTTAACGAAGAGGGCGATACCGTAGGGGGAGGAAGATATAATGTTTTGATAATGGGTTTTGGATAACGTGCATGATAAGCGAGCGCAACAGACAAGCGAGCGCAACACTTTTCACGCGTTGCACCATTTCCACATTTAACCCTTATTTTCTCCATAACCCAATATAATAGTACGTTTAAACGAAGCACAATTACTTCTGGCCCTCCAAGCTCTCCAAGACGATAAAAATCTAAACTTACGTAAAGCAGTTAAGATTTACAATATTAATTATATAACTCTCTTCCACCAGCGTACCAATTAACCTATGCGACGCAATATTCCAACTAACTCACGTAAATTTACGGATTTAAAAGAGAAAATAATTATTTAATATATAATTAAGCTATATATATACGTATTCTATCCCCGGCTTTTATACGTAAAAAATATAGCTAACCGATTGCTACGCGAACGCAACGCGCTCCCTATTAGCGTATAATAGGCTTACAACTTTATTAAACACCAACCAGAACTTTAAACGCGTTTTACGTGTAAATATAATTACTAAAGGGCTAAATACGAAAATCCAATAATTATTCGCAAGTAATTTACCCTTATATATAACGTTAAAGTTAAATATAATATCCTTAACGACGATTTGTATAATTTTAACGAAACTAACTTTATAATGGGCATTATTATCGCCGTTATAATAATTACTACTTCTAATAGCTATAGTAGGGCCAAACAGGCCCAGCCTGGAAATCAAAAGTGGGTAACAATTATCCAAAGGGTAAACGCTTTGGGTTAGGCTATCCCGCTATTTATTATCTTAGCTAGGTAGTACCACCTCGCTAATTAGTATTAAAAGTACAACCTTCCGGCCTCCTAATATATTACAATAACTAATAACGGGTAAACTACTAATAAAAAAGGTATAAATTGGATTCGGCACTTTGATTTCCATATAGCATCTTATACGAAAGGCAAATATCGGCTACTTATCCTTAACGGCTACAATAACTACGGCTCTAAAGAATTTAAAACCTACTACCAGGAGCATAATATTATTACACTTTATATACCTCCGCACTCCTCGCACCTACTTTAGCTATTAGATATTAATTATTTAAGCTGTTAAAAAAGGCGTATAACCGCCAAATTAAGCAATTAATGCGGATAAACATTACATATATCAGCAAGTTGGAATTTCTCTATACGTTTAGAAAAGCGTTTTTTGCTTTAATTATAGAAAAAAATATCTAGGGGGGTTTTACCGGAGCCGGTTTTATATTATACAACTTAGAAAAGGTAATATTTAAATTAAATATCCGTATTCGAACCCTAATACCCTTAACCTCAAGCCTACGTACAATACTACCTTAGGTCTCCCAAACGCTATATAACCCTTAAAAGGCTACCTCGTAGTTAGTATTTATTAAAACTCGAATTTCTAACTATTAAAGCAACGTTCTAACCTTAATACTAATTATTATAAATTAACTAGCTAAAGGTACAATAGCTATTATGCATAAGGTAGCTCTTCTACGTACGGAGGTCTTAGTACTACGAAAGGCTAATAAGGGGCTTAGTAAGTAATAAAAAGCCAAAAAAACATATATACGGCTTGGAAGGTCACTTACTATACAAAAGGCACAAGATCTACTGGATTAAAAGGCTGTAGGTAAGTAGTTGGTCCAGGAAATATAACAAAATGGTGGTGGTGCAGGGGGGTCTCGTACGAAAATTCGGTACTGTAAAGTGTACAATAAGCCTGGCCATAATGCACGCACGTGCAAGGAGGCTGCAGAATTGTCTGATTCATCTGTTTCCGATTCAGTTATAGTTATTTCCTAATATTATGGTTGTGTAATTGAGGATAGTTGTAGTAGGGAAGTGGAAAGTGTTGCGCTCGCTTATCTGTTGCGCTCGCTTATCACGCACGTTATTAAAAAAGTCAAATAGAGGTAAAGGGTTAATAGCTAGGAAAGTAGGTTCCTATTTAAGATGAAGCCTAAGTTGAGGAATTGGAATATATATAGACTAGTGTTAATTTGTGTGACCTGACTGGTCTCAGTGAGGTCCAGTACAGGGGGTTACAGGGGGTGAGTTCCCTGTAACGAGTGCAGCGGAAGGTTTTGGGGGTACGATGACTGCCCGGGACGGGGTTAAAGGAAGCTAAGATCAGCAGACCAACCTGCTGTGACAAGCAGAAATACAGGGGTCTATGCCCTGTAATAGGGTGATACGGTAGGCTTTGCACGGAAGTCACGGTGGTCAAAAGGTTACCCGAAGGCTATATATAAACTATCTTGCTTAAGGTAGAAGAAAGGAAAAGAATCAAGTGACAAAGGCACAAGAGAGGAGATGGTTCTTTATAGGGCCCTTAGTAGGTGTGGGTCAATTTTACAGGGGGTGAGGGCTTTAAGACGCAGAAGGAAAGACTATACTATAGAAGGAATGGTGTCACAGTACGGTGATGCTGCCTCCTGTGGCTACGCAGCTAGATGTAGAAGGACTATGGTGCAGTGCCCTGACTGCACAACGTTCCACTTTTTGTGGTGTTTACGCATTGCGTCCTTTGGTGCCGTGACATGTAGCCTAGTTGATCTACTGCCCTGGGAGTGCTGTCGACCGTACTATGGCAAAGTGCAGTCGTTACAACCACGGGGAGTTGTTGTTGTGGTTCAGGGGGGCTACCAAGCCCCCTGGGCCCACTAAAACCCACTAGAACCTACTAGAACCCACTAACCGAGGGGGGGTTCCGGGGGGCTCTACCACCCAAGGCTTACGCATGCTGATGCAACATTCGGAAAACCGGTTCGGCGACCAAAACCTCTACAGCGGCAGTAACGAAAAGAAAAAGGAAAAAGGGTTTCCTCGACCAGGGTTCACTTCCTGGCGGCTTGTGATAAAACATCTTGTGACGAGGAAACTGACGTATGATACGGATAAACTGCCGTGTATTGCGGGGATTGCGTCGAGATATCGGGAGATAGGCTTTGTAACGGGACAATATTGTGCTGGTTTTTGGGCGGGTGATGCGAATAGGAGTGAGGGAAGTTGTGGTCTCCTGTCGAGTTCGGATCTCTTATTATTTTGGACTACTACAGCTACCGACACTGACACCAACGCAAGCAGGAGAACAACGTAAATCCCTCTCCTCTTCTTCAGCTTATCTCGCGCCGTCATGGTCCTGGGCGGCCATGGATAACCCGTGCAAATGGGTGGACGAGGACAGAGATCTCAAGTGGGAAGAACCTGGGAGTGAGATTACCTATGTGTCAGGGAAAGGCCGTTTGGAACCGCTGGAGACGATGAAGGTTGTGGACATTAACGTCACGCCCAGAGACCCAGAAAATCTCCATGGGCGGATCAATCCGGGTTCGAGCATTACCATCTCGTCCTACCTACTCGAGTTTGATTCTTACCGAAAAGAGTCCCAGGAGGAGAATAACGCACTGGCAAAGCGGAAATGGCTGTTACCGTTTGCCGACGAGAGCCGCACCTCACACGGGTTGTACGTTACGGTGCCTACTACTACTACAAGTACCAGTCCGGATGAAGAACCCTCCTCTTCGACTAGAACCTATGCCGTCGAATGTGGCTTCGACATGCCGGAGCTAAAACTAGATAACTCAAAGGTCACGGGTCTCGTTCTCACCGCAAGCATCAAGGAACAATACACCGGCATGGACATACCAACCACGTATAATGGGCAAGTCGGGCTACTGGTCGTGCCGGCTGAGAAGGACGAAAACAATAGACTGGCTCCAGGATATTGAAGGGTTGGACTGTTTGAGATTGTCATGGAGCATTCGGAGTTGGAGGTCTTTGAGGGGATTATGGAGAATTTCCCGCGGAGAGGTGATTTTGTATTGATTTTATTTTATTTCCTTAATAAAGTGGGAATAGATGTGAGTGATAGAGAGACTAAAGGTTTTAAAGACACCAGAGTCAACACTTTGGAGCGTACCCCAGAATATAAACTGGATGATCCAACCTCGAACTAGAATAAATGAAGCTACCTAACGGACTGCCAAGCTGCCGAGGTGCCGAAACTACCTACCTACCTAAGTACCTAGTACACACGGCCCGAATCTGTCACAATCCGAATCTTTCAAGTCCCGAAGGTGGAGACCGACTAGACCTACATCATGAGATGTCTCCACGGTCACGTTCCGAATGCCGAATTGGCTGTGCCTCCAGAGTAAGAAAGAAAGATAGCTCAGCAAAGACTTCCTAAACTAATATTTAAGGTCATAGTAGAAGATTCCCATGGTGATCAAATTATTGAGTGGGTAGAAATCCTGCCGGCCTGCCTTGTAATAGTCAAGTTATGACCTTGCGTACCTAGACAATGCACGCAACAGGCCAGAGGACGACAAAAGATTATATATTTTTCCAGACGAAGGCTATCACTCGGTCTGCGCGCTTCCAATTTAAGTCTTGAGAATGTTTCTTATGTTTATAACGTATTCAAAAGAGCTGTGCTGGCCTCGGAGTTTCATGTGGTCATGGACCACCGAGTTTTAAGTTCTCTACTTACCCAAATTAGAATTCCAAAGTGACTATAACTCCGGTCTTGTCAGAGACACATTGATGCTTGGGCAAGAGACATATATACTTGTCCCTGTTTCTATTCTATCCAATGTTGCAACTTTCACTGACTTTAGCGGTTTAACCTGGGTCTACTTAAGCGCTTCCCGCCAACTCCTTTTTTCCTCTCAAGCAAAAAAGTAAATATTCTGTCATATAAGTGATAAAACAGTGGGGGCTTTGGCACCGACAACCAACACTAAAGATAGCCCAGCCCAACCCAGCCCGCGCCAACTGGTACGCCACCGGACCCCATCAAACGGGGATCTGGCGCACATCCTTCTGCTTCTGGAGTATGATAAACGATGATAAAACGTATTGGTTTCCAGCTTGGGATGAGTATTTCCCGAGAGGTGGCGTGCTTTGAAACGCACTACACTACACACCTACCTAACACGATCAGGCGGCGGTGGTGTTATCAGGACTGGACAGACAAAACCACATCGTGCTTGAGGTATTTTAGGTATAGGGCAATACTAGAAAGGGGAGCAGGCAAGTAAGTGCCCATGCTGTAAGTGGTGACAAAGTACAGTCGAGATTCTTCATAACAGTGACTTATGGAGGGAGAAAGACTTGTATCCTCTTTCTTAAAGGGTCTTGAACCTCCGAGACTGGAAATAATGCGAGACGCGAGCCGATGGAAATCATCTGATAAAAACTTGATTGACCTCAAGCCAGGGGACATTTCGTGGCTGGTTTAATGTGAAGTTAGTGTAGACACCTAGGTATTTCGGGGTGGGTACCTAGGTAACCATAATGTAAAACCTAGCGGCGGTTACAGCGCAAGCCAGAGTCCCCACGTTACCTACCTACCCACCTACCAACAACCCGCCACCTACCTAGGCAAGTAAACGCCACCCGTTTCTGCTTGTAGTTCGGGGCCCCCCGTCCGTTTCCCCTGTAACCCTGTCTGGGTCGATCACTTAGGTGCCAGGT
>Ga0247763_1001233_pt1 | contig 14846 bp, 20 predicted proteins | sample UWRJL141409B4_FD_179926 | JGI IMG/M metagenome (GOLD analysis project Ga0247763, IMG submission 179926) | Plant litter microbial communities from Arlington Agricultural Research Station in Wisconsin, United States - UWRJ-L141-409B-4 | ecosystem: Environmental > Terrestrial > Plant litter >...
AACAATTCGGGCGCAGAGGTGGGGGAGCTTTGTTGAGAAAAGTGAAGGCCAGCCAGAGCCAAGTGTGGGGTTCACGCCCAGGCCGCCAAGAAAGCCAAGGTCGACATGGCGGTGGGTCCGGTCTCTCTGCATGCCACCAAAGCTGATGATCAGCTTCCACTTCTGGCGCTCCTTTTGCTCGATCAACTCCCTGTTCAATTGCACCCTCGCCTTCCAAAGAAACCCGACTGATGCATGCTTTATCATAATCTATTTACTTTCTGGATCACCTCAGGTGTTCCTCGTCATTGCCCTCGTCATTGCCAACGGCCAATAGCTGACGACCTCTGACCTCAAAACGGGCGTTTTCCTTCACTAGCTCACGGTTCCAGCCCTGCTATCCTGAAGACCATTGTACAATCCTGTCAACCTGAACTCCAAACACCAAAAATTTAGTAGTGGGCACCGAACTCAAACCCCCGATTATACAGCCTGGTTCCCACGTCATGCCTAGGTAACGAGAATAGACGTGCACGTTCTCAATCGATGCTCGCACTGAGTCCAGTGTTAAAGCGAGCCCAACTCAAACCTGCTCCCGAGCAGCTAATAACCGACCTCCCGTCGAACGGGCACTGGCGGCGGCGGCTTCTTGGAACGACTCGGTGGCGGCGGCGGTGGGGCCTTCCGTGATCCCAATCCGTTGCCATTGACCGCGACATTGCTCGATGTTCGACTTAAACTACCGAAACTGGTTGCTGGGCTCGTGCTACGGTTACCCCAGTCAGGGCTACCGCTGCCATCCGTGGTATCATCATCACGATCCGCAAAGACATCGTCCCGCGTCGTTACGATCCTGCTAACTGGACGAAGTTGTCCGCGCAACGCCCCGATGTTGGCAATGTTCTGGTTGACGCCGTAGGTCGAGCTAGGCGTCGACGCGCCAGAGATCCGACCTCCAATTCTCTCCCGGTCCAAACTCGCGCCACCTGCGAAGGTGCTAGCTTTCCCGATCGTAGGGCGAATAGGGGCATCAGGTTGATTCTGAGACGCCGAGAGACCAATACGACTAGTATTGCTACGCGTGGGCATACGAACCGGCGGAGCCCCCGATTCGATCTCGTCATGCTCATAGACGTTGTGGCTGTTTGTCCGAGAGAGACGCTCCGTAAAGCTATGCGCCGTATTCGATCTGCTTCTGCCAGTTGGGCGCCTGTCTAGACCACCGTACCCCCCAGAGACAGCAGCGGGCCAGTTTTTGCGCGCACGCCTGAGCTCCTCAGCGCACCTCTCGTGGTAGTCGAGTTCAGCATCGAGAAACTGTGTCATGTCCCGCACACTATCAACCTCGGCGTCCCTGATGTCCTGCATGCGGCGGATGACGTCTTCCGATGACTCTTCGTACTTCGCCTTCGCGGCTCGCTGCTCCTCCTCGAGGCGGAAATCATCACGTTTCGCCTTCTGCATCTTGCTGATGCTAGCGTCATACGCAAGGCGGCGGCTTTCGAGCTTCTTCCGTGCAGCCTGCAGGGACGTGGCGTTAGTCTCGATTCTCGGACCTGAGATGCCGCTCCTCTGAGTTAACACTAACCTGGTATTCCTTCATCATAGCAACTGATCGCTCCAGAGACTCGAGCCACGTCGTGGTGGCCTCGCTGACGAAGGTTTCCTGGATTGCCGACACTCTCTCGTTCGCACGACCCATTGCTATCAGGCAATTCCCGAACTCCGAGTCAGGCTGGAATTCCTCGCCATGATTCATCATGGTGCGCCCGAGGAAGCTGGTTGGCAGGCCCTTTTCCTTGTCCTCTGACGCTTCGGTGCGGCGGCCAAGCCACTTGACGTATAGGTTCATTGACCTTTGAAGGCGATCCATTCCTGCCGACAGTGGTGGTCAGCTGGGCCCAGCAAGTGGCAACTTGTACGGGGAAGACTTACCATCAAATCGGAGTGCCATCTCGGTTTCCAGCTGCTTGAAGTCGTCCGACATAGACGTCTTCGCCTCAGCGCCCATTTTCTCGCCCGCCCATTGGAAGGCGCGGTCAAATTTCTTAGTGATATTCATCTTGGCGAACAGTGATTGCAATGCACTGATTTCAGAGAAGGAGAATTTTGTGGCCGGTTGCACTGACGACCTTGTGTGTTACTTTAAAACCAGGTCGCGGTCAAAGACTGAATCTCCAACCTCTTGCTGGGGCTGGTGGTTGGACTTGTGTCGTAATGAGTCGCGGCGCTTGCGCTTGTGGTTGGGGTATGACGCCTTGCTGGCTTCGGGGTGTTTGTCCGGTGGCTGGAAGACACGGTCTTCCCGGGTGACAAAAACCACAAAGGTGCCTAAAAAAGAACAGAGAGAAAGAGACCAAGGACAATGCAACAGAGGTAGGGAGGGAAAACGAGACCTGATATGTAGGGAGTGGCAACAACACCCGCTTGTGTATCTTTGGGTGCGAAACTCGTCAAAACGGTTGAATTGGATACCCCAGTCCCATGGCAGGCACAGGGGGGGTGCCACTTCGCGTCGGACCAGTGATTTCCCAAGAATACCACTCTGTTCTGCAGTGGTTGCATGGCGCTAATCTGCCAGGCCAGGGCAGCAGGGGCCAAGTCAATGGGGGTAAAAGTGGGATGCACTAACGCGGCCGCCTCACAGCAGCGGCATGCAACTGTTAGCAGAGCGGCCGCGGGATAAGTAGCCGGGTCTGGATGAATTCACCTTTTTCCACTGTTGCTTTCCCCTCTGGTTACATGGAATGCGGGATGGCAAGCGACGGGGAACCCAGGAAACGGCGAACATCGATACGAGGGCAACACCATCTCCATGGCAATTAATCTTTCAGGTACCACCGTCTAAGACTTTTGCAGAGCCCAGGTGATCCCGGGCCTTGCGACATGTGCTAGACGCGCGCTCGCCCTACTGGTCGAGCCTCGTTGCGCTGCAAGCACATGCGATTGACAGCAGACGCGCGACACCACCATCCAGACCTGGTCAGGTAATCGTCATGGGCAGGCAATTGGCGCCGGGCACGAAAGGGGAAAGAGGAAGGCGGGTTTCGCCCCGGTGATCCTAGACCTACATAGATGCAGAAAGTCCCCATACTCTTGGCCTGCCAGCGCCTCCAGCGCCTCCAGTGCCTCCACCTACTCCCCTCGGTGAAACAGCTGATGGGACGTTTCCTTGACAGCCCAGTGGGCCAATTCAACTGGTCGAACGTAGTCGCTGACCAGCTCACCCAACTCCAGCAATGCTTGTTGCGTGTTCATTCATGGTCTATGCAAGTTGGCAAGGTCCAGTCCATTCCTTGGGGGTTCATTGGCTGGGGGGAAACCAAGTTCGATCTGGACCCTGATTTTTGGGGAGAGGCGCAGTCGGTTTCCAGCCGTCTCACAAGGTGCAAATCTCCACCGATATTGATGGATAACTAGAAACACAAGCAAAAAAGACCTAGTGTATGCGCCGGGCATATTCCCGACCGAGACAAAGACAAAAGACGGAAGACTAGAGTTCATCCTGTTTTTATTCTGTTGAGGACAGATGTACCCTACCTACCCTTGATCGGAACGGTCTGGATATTGTCCCAATAATCCCTCCCCACCTCACTTGACCTGCCAATTTTGCTCTCTTGCAGCAATCTACCCTACCCCCTCTCTGCCCCCCTTCCCTCTTCCTCCTCCCTCCCCCGCAGTTTTTGGTATGTATGGATGTTTGGGATCACGGGCCTTAGACAGATGGAAGCGATTCCCACCCTTTCAACGAAAGTTGAGATGGCGGGGTAATGTCCCCCGAGGAGGGTCAGCAGACATGCTTGAATCTAGACCGTTTTTGGGGGCAAAGGGGGGTCATGCATCGCGGCGTCTTTGCAGCTGCGACGGGAGTCGGATACAGAGGCACGCAATAACTATTGACAGTGACACATTTCCTCATGTCTTTTTGCTTACTGGGCCGTCGCGCTATCCGAATGCATCACTGCTGCTGACGGATGGAGGATGGATGGACGGCGCGGATCGACGGACGGACGGAGAGAGAGAGGACAGCGAAACGCCGGAGAGGAAGCAAGGCAAAGGCAAGCATGGATGTCTGGTGTCTGGGTCTCCAATGAATGGACCCGCCATCGATATCCTCCGAAACACCCGCCTTTCAACCTCCTTCCTTCTGCTCAGTAACTTTTTTTTTTCTTTGATGGGGGGTAGTGTAGTATAGGTCTCGACTCTTGGCCATCAATCCCCACTCACCAACCGGTCCATTCACGCGCTGAGGCAAGGCCCTGCCACCCTGGTGCCGCGGTGCCCTGCCAGGGCATGGCAAAGGCAATGGCCGCCGCCGACCGACCGATGTTTGGACGTTTGGACGTTTGGGAACGGCTGCGTTTCAGCCGCGGACCCAGCAACTTCCAATCAACCCTCAACCCGTCCACGGTCAAGGTTCCGGATTCCGAACCAGTGAAGGAACCACATTACCACGCGCTTCCCTTCCACTGGACGCCTTCTTTCCTTTTTTGAAACCATGAGCGCTGTTCGACACCCTGCTCGACCGGGCGAGCCGCGCTGCCGTTGATCCAATGAGCTAGGATAGGGGCCGACGAACGACACAACAAAAAAAAACTTGAGTTTATTTTTCGACAACTCATACCCAGCCAATGCAGCCATGCCACCTCAGGCTGTGCCATGCAAACACCACGGGCCATACAGTAACGAAAAAGGATAGAATATAGCATGATGATTCTCCGATACGAATACGAGAGGGGAAAAAAAAGAGAAATGATAGAATAGAATACCTAGTTAGACATGAACCACTCAGTGTAGGTGCAGGTTTTTTTTTTGCGTCAATTCACTTTTCCCTTTGTGCCCCGTCCCCCTCAACATGGTAGATCCCAACATGGAAGTGAAAGAACAAGCGCTTCCCCGCCCACCCAATGTCTCACAAAAATAAAAAATACAAAAAAGCATCACACAGGATTGCACAGGATTACACAAAATGTGGAGGAGGGTGGAGGTTCGTGTTCCTTGTGCTCGTGTAGTAGGTCTGAGACAATGAGATCTTCATATGCCCACACAGCCCACACAGTCCCTGGGCCTGGACCTGGACCTGAACTGCCACTGCCGCACAGGGATGTCCAGGATGTCCAGGGGCTCCAGGATTGCCGATGATGTGCTGCTTGCGCACGGCCCGACGACAGCGACAATGGTTCGGCCGTCGTCCCAACCCGGGCGAAACACGTTCGGACTAGAACGATCTCCGCCGACGCGATCTGGGCATCATGCATTGCATGGGATTTTTAGCTTTCTGCATCTTTGACGTTGACTTTTTTTGTGGTCCTCCGCCATCCGCACAGAGCGACGCGGACAACAATGTCATTTCAGGCCGGTGCTGATGTCCATGCATTTGAACGCCGGCACCTACCTAGTACTTACTCAAGAATCTACTTGAATCCAAAATATTTTCACTGATGAACAGCTAGCCAACGAGGAAACCCTCGTAGCCACCAAGTTATGTTACAGACGCCTATTAAATGCCCACCACCCCAAAGTTCTTATTCACGTTCAAAGCTGTAAACACTAAGGGTTATTCCGATCCCACGCCAGATGTATCTCGTGGTTTTCACACTTATACTCATGCCCATGCCTCCTTGTGCGCCATTAATGATGTCGATCCCTTCTCAATCTCAAAGAATTTTGTTCCCCCTTGATCAACCTCAGACAGTCCCGCTAATGCTCAGTTCCCTTATCTCCTGTAGCACTTGCTCGACCCTGCTGTCGAGGTGGCCTTGGGCGTACTGCTCCCGTGTATCTGGATCAAGATACTGCTGAACTTGGGCCATGCGGCTATAGGCTTCGGCGCAGAAACGCAACTGGATCTTGACGAGGGCCTCGAATGAGGGATCGAGGTAAGGAACGCGGAGGTCGATCAGCTGCGGCAGTTCCGTGCACAATTGTTCGTTGAGCTGTTCGTACGCTGCCTTGGCCATATCCATCTCCTTCTCGGCACGGGGAAGTTTTGTTACATCTTTATCAGGCTTCTCGACGAGCTTCTTCACCTTAGCGCGGAGGGCATCGTAGTCGAGGAGTTTGTGGCCACGCTTCTTGATGCCTGCAATAGCCAATTGTAAATAAAGGGAACAGCGGGATTGAGGCACGGTGGAAACTTACACTCATTTACATCGGGAAAATAGGCGCAGAATCTCGAGATCGGCTCCAAAACTGTGGTTCGGTATGGCCCGTCGAGAGCCTTGATCGTTTCCGCATCGAGGTCTTCGACGGCTTGTTTGTAGCTCCTGCTTACGCCATCTTTTGCACCGGCATCTCCATAGAAAGCATCAATCGTTTCTGCAATACGCATCTGCGAAGCGGTCATTGCTACCCACCCCAATTGTCAGCCACTGCCACCTTTTTCTTCCTGTCATATCCTGATGTCATACCTCTCAGAGAATCCAGGTACCCCTTGGCCTCTTTCTGTAATCGCAATGACGCAGCCTCCATTGTCCTGAATCGCCTCTCTTCGACTTCATAGTCTCGGTCGTTTGTTTTCTCGACATGACCTGCAAAGTCGCGCGTCAGCAGCCATCAGACCGACCGAACCGGGATCGTCGGGTTGGTGCGGGGCAGCAGGGAGCACGAACCTGTCTTCATCATCACCTGCGTCGTCGCGCGGTTGACATTTTTCTTGAAACCTGTGGGAAGCTTGTCAGCCTGGCTGGCAGCCAGGTGAGGCCCTCGCGGGGTTGCATACCTGCCCACGACATGATGGGCGAATTTGTGGGGAGCCGAGGATCGAGACCAGGGAAAAGACACAACCAGAATAATTGCTGCAAGATGAGATATTTGCCGCTAAGAAAATGTCGTTATCGTTGGTCAGTCGGTCGCAGGCGGTTGCGTCGCAAAGTACGAATGCGGCCAGATGAGTGAACCAGAGAGTTTGCTAGGAACCTTGCTGTGCCTGGCCGGAATGAGGACGGGAGGTGACGAAGTTGTTGTGGCGGTGCTGAGGTCAACCTCAGCCCGGTTTTTGCAGCGCTTCCCCGCCCGCTCCCCTCTGTCTGTCGGGCGGGCAGTGTCGACGTCAGCGCCAGGAGCCAGGAGCGCCACATTTCGGACTGGGCCCTCGGCGAGTGGAGTCATTCTTTGATCTTGGCACTTGCTGACAGCGCAGCTTTTTTGACTCTCCGAACAGCCGTGAAGGTTCAAAGTATTTCCAGTCGAGTCACTGGTCACCGACAACGAATAAATATGGCGCAGGTCCTGGCTAGGTGTGGGATATTCTCTCACTTCATCAATCATATCCTCCCACGCAGCCACGACTTGCGCCCTCAATTCCTAGCAAAGCGATCAAAAGATTTCCGATCCGTGGCCAAACTTTCCTCCAAGCAAACAGTCGCAAACCAAGCGGAAACCAAGCCAATGTCGACGGTACGGCGATTTCTTATTGTCAGCCTCGGCAATCCCGAGAAGTTGCGCGAAACATTCCACTCGGCCGGTCACCTCGCACTCGAGTCGCTCCAACGGCAATTCCCCTCTGAGCTCTCGGCATTCTCGTCAGAACGATACGGAAAGAAGGCAGTCCTCGCATCGACCGGCCCGAAATACACGCTCCTACAAAGCCCAACACTGATGAACGTCTCGGGGCCCTGGTTAGCGAAAGCCTACAAGGAATACCTAGCAAGCAACAACCTCGAACCAGAAGAGGTCGCCCTTGTCATTGTACACGACGACCTAGAAGAAGACCTCGGTGTAGTCAAGATTCGGCAGTGGAATAAGAGCCATCGGGGCCATAACGGAGTCAAGAGCGTACTGGCAAGCCTACGGCCGAATCCTCAAAGCCGGTGGGCACGAATTTCGGTCGGAATCGGAAGGCCAGCTAGCCGAGACCAGTCGGCAGTGTCCAACTTTGTCTTGTCCAAAATTCCCCGGCACGCAAGGGGAATCCTAGACGAGAAGGCCAGTCGGGGGCTGTACGAGGCTCTCGCGCAATTAGAGGAGAAATGGCAAGCAGAAGTCCCTGCAGATGGTGCTACGGGCGCATAAAAGGAGGAAGAACTCATTTTTGATATGTTCAACCTATGATACCCTGATACCCAATTATTATTGTTCATTATATTAATTTCTTTCACCACACCTTTGTCACTTCTTTATCTGCCATGTTGGTCTCCTCTTTGTTTAACCAGGTACATGACGATTCCCGTGATGACGCCAATCTGTCACGGTGACGGTGATACTTGTCAACCTCCAGCCGTGCTACACTTTTCCAGACTGACTTTTCTATGATCAACGGATGCCACGTATCTACCGTGTGTTACAAATTGCAACTTGAGAAGTCTGCCTCACGCATGTCACTAGGCCAGTTCTACCATGGCAGATTCCAATCTGCATGGGAATCCGGTTGGTCATGGGGTACATGTGCCTTTTGTGTTCACTTGGACTTCCACGTCGGAGAGCGGCTGGTGGCATTGGTGATTCCAGTCTTGCGCCGACACCCTCGCGGAGGCTGACCAACACACTCAAGCGGGGACTGGCCGACACACTCAGAGCGGGACCAAAGCGGATACATGTGTGATGCGAGGGCGCTGTGTCCCTCCAACTTTAAGAGCCCCTCCCCACGCGCAACAGTTTCCTCGCAGTAACATAGCAACATCTAAGCGTGTCCTCTCTCATGCATGTCTGCCTCTCCTTCTCAGTGAACATCTCTTGGACAGAATCATGAACGATCTGAACGAACTGTTTGAACTCGCATCATGGGTTTCGGGTCGAGACCTGGACGAGATGAATAACGAGCCGCCTCGGTCTCGTGATTCTGGAACGGGAGATGATATTTCGGATCCGAGGGTAAGTACCTAGCATTGATATCGTCTACCTCCACTCAACTTCAACCCTTGAGCAAGCGAATATCTCATGACTGCAACCAACTAACGCCATTCCCTACCATGGATAGATTGTGTGGACACGCAATGCCACGGTCGAGACGCCAGCCATGATTGAAGGCATCGAGAAGATTTGTCGCCAAGCCTGCATGTTGCTGGGGTATACGGTGGTTGTTATACGGTAGGGTCTACTTAGATTTCTATTCCATCATAGCCCCCTTTTATCCCACCGCTTTATATCTATACTAACCCATCTCGGGTTGAATCTTCAGAACCCCCACGGATAACCACGTTGACGACCCCGCCAACGGTATCCAGTACCGCCCCCATATCGATCTGTACATGGGCCACTACCGACACGGCAATCCCTGCCTCGCGGAAATGCTCGCCACAGGCACGCTGTTTTATTACACCGACGATGACACCGACGGGGGAATCCCCACGGAGCTGGCGGCACCAGGAGATACGGGCGGGTTTCCCGGGATGAATCCGGAGCTATATGACTTTGGAACGGAGAGTTTTGAAAAGACCTGTGAAGAGCTTTGGGATAGGGCGAGGGGGATGATGACATGATGAGGAGGGAGAGAGGGTGTGTGCCAAGGAAAGGAAAAGGGGATGTTGACGTGTAGACAGAGAGGGACTGGAACCAGACATGAAGGGAATGCCATTTTTCTCCTCTGCAAGTTCAGTTTAGTTTCGGTTTCAGTTTTAGTTTCACTCGTGCTGTGTCCCTTCTAAAGATTTTGGTCACAGGCAAGAATGAAATGGGATTTGCATTGTGTCATTCCCATTCCCACCTCCCCGTCTGCCAGTCTCCCATCTAAATATTTGCAGTTAAAAGTCAAATAAAGTTGAATTCTTTCAAGACTCGAAAAACAGAAAACGATATCAAAGATCAGTGATCGTGCTTGATAGCTGCCGTGTCGGGCATTCCGGGAATATGATCGAGCCCTATTTAACAATAATAATATTTCATCTCATCAGTAGCCATTTCTTTTTCACTGCCGGATTTTGTGACGAAGAGAAAGAGAAGAAAAAAACTTACACCCATCAATCGGCTCATCAAAGTCAATCTTCTTGTGACACTTATTCATGGCCGCCATGCTCTGCGTTTTTAGCGTCGGACAGTTGACATAACAGGGCGAATCCATCGCTCTCTGTAACGAATCCCCTTCCCAGCCAAAGATGTAGTCGCCGTGTGTGCCGTAGCCGGTAGCGTCGTTCATGGACCATACAAACGGCTGAGAGCCATCTTCGGGCCAGAGATCTTTGTTGTTGAAGGCTTTGGTGTCCCAGATGGTTTCGTACATCAGTTGCGGGACGCGCACGGGGTGGGAGGCGGGACAGGGGCCGGAGGACTCAAAGGTTCCTAGCACACACACACTGCGTTAGCATTCTCGTCCACATCTTAGAAGAGAGAGAGAGAGAGAGAGAGAGAGAGAGAGAGAGAGAGGGGCTTACCAGTCTCAGGATACGCCATATGCGACATATGGTCTGGCGAATCCAAATTCCGCCCATCCCAGCAGGTAGGAAACCGTACGTTGGCCATGATCCCCGCGGCACATGGCTCTTTTGGGAGGTCTAAGCTCTCGGGATACCGTGTCTATTTACAATTTGATTGGTTACGCGTTAGCAACTAACTATCATAATGCCTAACTGGCGAAAGGAAGGGAGGGAACATACCCCAAATGTCTTGAGACAGGTATAAGTCAGCTGTCTAAACCGTCTGGTCTGCGCCTTGGTACGGAATCCCGCTTCGCCCACAAGCTGGCGGAACCCAGGCTTGAAGGCGGTAACCTTGGAGGCCTGCGCATAGTTGGCGAGGCCATCCTGCATGTAGTACACGGTCATGCCGCCGTTGGAGCCTTCAAACCCGGCATTACCAATCTGCGGAACGCGGTGGTACGACCCGTTGCGGGCGCGGAAGAACAGCACGGCCGTCCAGTAGTTGGAGAAATCTTCGGAGAATTGACAAGTCGTGCAGGTGGATTCGCGGGGGATGTCTTTGGCGGGATCCATGGTTACGTTGAAGGCGTCCTTATCTCAGTTTTAGAATATTCCCAAGGTAGAGAGGAGAACGGGATAGTATCTGGAAAAAGAAAAAGAAAAAAAAAAAAAACTTACACCACCAATAATCTGATGCAAATGCGGCGAGGGCGTCTGTCCCGGATTCACCAGCGGATCAACCCGCACCACCGTCAACTGGGAGCATCCGAAACGGAGCAGAGCCGAGGCGGGAGCCGCCAGGGCGAGGGCGACGAGAGATTTGGAGTGCATTCTCTCTTTTTTTCTAAAAAAGTGAAATACAAAAGACAGAACCCAGGGAATCAAGGCAAAGTAAAAAAAAAAAAACCGGGGGGGGAGAAACTAAGCGGGACATTCAATATATATGTTTCTTCCCCTCTCCCCCAAGTTACCCCAGCCCAGCCCAGCCCGGTATACTAGGTAGGTAGGTATACAAAAAGTCAATTACGTGGATGTGGACCAGGCTGGATGAAGCGACTCCATGAGGTTCCATCATTATTTCTTTCTCTCTTGTCAAGATCTAGGGGGATTCTACATCCAACTACGAATAACCGGCTGTTATATCCCCCCACTCAATCTATCCCTCCACTCCTATCCCACTCCCGAGGTGGGGAGGTGGAGAGGGGGGGGGGGTTTTCTCCGAAAGACACCAGACTACCTACCCTATTTCCCTACAGGATCTTCCATGAAATGATACAATGTACAGAAAAACAAAATTTCCCGCACCAACAGGGTCACTGGGTATCGCCCCTCCCTGGCGCTGGTGAGAAAGTAAAACCAACCGTCTTGGTCTTGGTCTTGGAGACTGGAGACCCACGTTTCAATCAATCGATCAATCAATCCGGGATGAATGAATTACACCACCGCACAAACAGACAAACAGACAGACAGACACCTAGGTACCTTGGGTGGGTAGGTATATAGAATAGTGGACGGGACGGACGGACGGGGTATTACACCCGGGCTATTTTTCCGGGAATGGCCCGGCGCGGGCAGGATTGGGAGACTCGACTCGGCGGCAGCTAGCCGGGAAGGTGGTTATCGCTGTTCACACATACCCGTACATACCTGGCCTATCTTATTTATCGGACAAGATTGATTAGATTTGACGAATGGCACGTTTAAGGACGCACAAAGGGGAGTAGACGGTGTCAAAGATCGAGTTGCAGTCCAGTCTCGTCTAGTGGAGAAGGAAGATTCATCCGTCTTTACTTCTCGACGCTCGCTAGAATCTTGGCGTCTTGGGATGTTGTTTGGATGTATTTGGGGGATTATATGGCAGATAGCAGTTTTGGCTTGGAACGGGCTTGGGAGGCTTGGGATTTTCCCTTTCCAGTTTCAGTAGAGCGCAGGCTTGAAGAAATGCGCAGAGAGATTCTTTCTTTTTTCTGTTGTTGCTTTGGCTAATTCGCAGGATGAGGGGAATGTCTTGTTCTTGTCCTTGTTTGTTCAACTGCAAGAATATCCTTTGATCCTAGATAAATACCTGGACACTTCAACTATTATAAATTTCCTCTACACTACGAAAGAACCTCGTCAGTTTGCTCAGTCCATGCCTGCTACACCGTGGTGTAGAGTCGGGTATATCCCCTCCAAAAGATAACGCACGCACAGATTGCCTACCTGCAGAGGCGGGAATGATCATACCCAAGTTCAAAATGTTTGTACCCCCCCAGCAAAAGGGCCTTGAGAATCTGGTCCGTGTTCGCTTCCTGCAGGCTCACACACTGTCGCCCGGATTATTTTGTAGCGTAATTACCATTGAACCTTTAGAGGATGTATACGTAGGATTTGATGAGTACGCAGCTATCTAGGGGTTGTGCAAGATTTGAACGTCTGGGAGCTTTGTGAGGGACTCAACTTGAATACCTTATTTGGGAATCACGAGATAGAAATCAGGGGGCTTAGCTGACGAGGCCTTTGGAGCCCGTTGTTATATATACCTTATGTAAGACTACCCGAATAGGTGTGAGTCTCTAGTATTGCTGGTGAAAAGATTATATGTTTCTCAAGGCATCTATTGGACAGACCTTGTTTTTTCTTGACTGCTCAAGACTGGAGCCACGAGACCTATGACCTTGCTATGGTGGTGGTGGTGGAATACCCTCTGTGTCTCGCAAAGTGGCAATCAAAGAGACCATGTCTTCGGGGGTGGTTTCTGGCGACCAAGGGCGGTGGGCCTTTCGTCTTGTCTTGTGAAAACGGCAAGAGTGGCAGGATTGAGGTCATATATATATGATCATTGTCAATACGACTAGATATCGCCTCGCAACCAGAGCAAGAAACATACGTACTCAACGTACTACATAACTTCCAGACTAAAAAGTAAACAAATTGCCGCCCGTTTTGGAAAGACGTGAAGAAAGAAACAAGTTAAAACCAAGTCATAAATCATAACCGCCCCCTTTTCTCTTCCCCCTTACTCCGCATCCAAAGGACACCTCGGCGGCGTATTGTTCACCTGCACGCCTCCCCGCTTCTTCTCGTTGCTATCCGGCATGGGCAGGGCCCAACCTCCTTCGTCTTCTGGGGTGGCTAGCCATAGCCGGAGGAGATGTCTCCGGGGTGCGGGGGGCGGGTAGTCTATCATTTCATCTCTGTTAGCATTCATCCCTTTTTTCCTAGAAGAGAGGAGGGACATACCCTTATACTCGGTCCTCGCATGCAGCAAGTGCGCATTACTAACAAACTGAATATCCCCAACCTCCAAAACCATGTGCAGCGCCAGTCTCTGACAAGTTTCTTCCAGCGTATTCAGCGCGTGGACCTGTTCGGCACTCAGGGGAGGAATAACCCCTCTGTCGGAAAACCTCGTGAGCGACCGCACGTAATACGGATCCCACTTGCAGTAGACTCTTCCCCTGCCACCATTTTCAAGATACACCACTGGTTGGCGAAGATATTCCTCCTGCCCTTCGGAGACCTCCCCCTTTCGGTCAAAATACCAGATGGGTTTTGTGAGTAGTTCTGCGACATCTGGGTGTTCTCTCTGAAGCGTGTTCCATACGTGATGGACGCTGACAATGTCACTTTCACCACCCTCGGCTGCGCGGTGCACACACAAGAGACCAACAATATCGCCGTCGTCGGCGTGGAAGAATTGCCGCGCCGTGGTCCGGTAGATGCGTACGCTCGCAATCTGCGTAGGGTCGTCTCCAACATCTTTGACATGGCCGAGGACATGACCGCGGCCGTTTTGGGAGAGGAAATAACCCAGGTACGTGCCCAATCCCATGTATGCGACGGCTGTCTTGTGGGGGCCCCAGAGCGCGGCGGGAAAATGTTTGAAAAGAATAAACCCCTTGCCGTTAAGCAGGTCGTCGCGCAGGACGGTGAGGACTTTACCGAGTTTGACAAGAGGGAAATTCTGTTTGCTGATTCCCTCGAGGGGAATTCCCGAGGCGATGAACGCGTCCGCGGTGGCTCCCAGTTCGGCAATCTCTTCGTCGGTAAAAGGGTGGACCCAGCGCTCCGGACGGTCGATGAAGTCTTCGCGCTTCCAGACAGTGGGGCCGGTGATTTCCTTGGGGAAAGCAGAGTAGGGCTTCAAAACGTCATAGAGGGGAGGGTGTTGGCCGGATGTGCGGATCCCATCGGGGAAGATGGATCGGGGAGCATCATGGTTGTTCTTCCTGGGGATGGGGGAGTGATGATGATGTTCATCGACGAGAATTCCAGGAGCCATTGTTGCCTTTACTTAGGAGTGAAGGACGAAAAAAGAAAAGAAGAATGTCAGAGACGGAGGGGGGAGGGGGAGGGATATCTGACTGAATGGAATGGAAACAAAATGATTTAAAAGGTGTCCTCGGTATCATCCAGGTACTTATAGTAGTCCCCTCTCCCTCTCACCCCGGAAAGGTTCGGAAGTCTCCACAGCCGGTCCTCCCAAAGTCCCAACATCCCAGGGTCAAGGGGTGTGAGGTGTGGGATATAAGGTGTGAGGTGTGAGGTGTGAAAGAGAAAAAAAAAAAGGGGACAGGGGCGCAGCGAGGGGGG
>Ga0247763_1001234_pt1 | contig 14846 bp, 14 predicted proteins | sample UWRJL141409B4_FD_179926 | JGI IMG/M metagenome (GOLD analysis project Ga0247763, IMG submission 179926) | Plant litter microbial communities from Arlington Agricultural Research Station in Wisconsin, United States - UWRJ-L141-409B-4 | ecosystem: Environmental > Terrestrial > Plant litter >...
AAAAAAAAAAAAGAACAAGAAGAAAAAAAGGAGGAAAAATTAAAAAAACGCTCAACACCCTGTGAGTGACATACCCGGAAAACGACTCAAAAAAGCAAATGCACAGCAGTTTATCGCAAACAACGCCAAGTGCACCCGTCCTATCGACGAAAAATACACACGGTAGACATCTCGGTCCCGAACCGATGTCGGGTCAGCATGTTCATGTTCTGCTGCAGGCCGATCGGGATCGGGTCTTGATCTCTTATCAGTGGGGGTGGGGGACTCTTTTTCGGTTTCCTCGATTTCCCTTTTGGGTTGGAGTGGGAAGTCAAAAGGGATGAGAGTGCCGTTTTCGTCAATCTTGAGAACCGTGTCGGCGTATCGGGCGGCAAGACCTACATTCAGTTAATTGCTGTTCCTCTCGAAAGGCCCCTAAAGTAGGTTAATTACCATCCTGAGTCACTTGTATCACCGTCATGCCCAACTCCGTAGCGATTCCACCTGGGCCAAATAGTTTCTCCACCATGGTCTGCTTGGTCAGTCTGTCCACCGCTGAGAAAACATCGTCGAGAATTAAAAGGTCTGGACGGGTAGCCACGGCCCTGGCTACGGCCTATTACAGATCAGTTAAGCATCATCTCAGACTAGATTCCACCAGAACATGAACTTACCAATCGTTGCCTCTCTCCCCCGCTGATCCTCGCTCCTCCACTTCCAATTGTCTCTCTCTCATCTCTTTCAAGTAACTCCCGTATCGCACACGCATCTGCTACCCTCTCTCGCCACACTGGATCGTCCCCCGCAGTGCGAAACACATTCTCTTCAACAGTGGCATTTTCCACCCATGCCGTCTGCGCACAATATCCCACATTCACCCTACATGTGCCCGATGCCACGGTAACAACTCCAGTGTGCACGGGAATTTCTCCAAGAATGGCCTGTAAGAGCAGAGATTTACCGCAGCCAACGGGGCCGGTTATGATGACGTGGTTCCCGCGGGGGATGGATAGGTTTATGTTATGGAGGAGGGGGCGTTCTTCGATGGTGAGGTCAACGTCGCGGAAGGTGATTATTGAATTTACACTTGTGGAGGAACATTTGGAGAAACCCTCGGGGGAAATCTCAGGGGCTGTGGTGGAAGGGACGGTGGGTGAGCCGGTAGATGTGGTGGATGAGCCCACTGTACGACAATCCACCCACTCGTCCCGTTGCAAAAACTCCTCAATCCGCTTTGCACAACCAATCGCGGCGCCGAGACTCGGAATCAGCTGAAAGATCATAATCAGCGGAGTCGCCACGAGACTTATGAGGATGAGGGAAGAAAACATCCTCGGAGCATCAAAACTGTTTTGCGAAGAGGTGGCTCCAATGTAAGCGCCAAAGACCAAGACAGGGGCAGTGGTGGTGGTGATGAATGCTTTTCCGTTTTGTCAGTAAAATAGTTTAATGAGAAAAGGGGGGGAAGAAATACAAGTCAGAACACTCCCTGCCAAAAGGGTCCGATAGTTTTTAGACTCGGCGAATTCCCGTAGACGAAGACCCTCGACAATCGAAGCAACAGCCCGGCTTGCTCCTGTCATCTTGACGGCCTTGAGTGACGAGAGCATATTCGTGGTCGCGGCGATGCGTTTCTCGGTTGCGGCAAGCCACTTCGCCGTTTGGCCAGCCATGTTTTTGCCAATAAGTAGGGATCCCACGACGGCCACTTTAAACAAGACAGACTATTAGTAAGGTACTGTTTTCGCTATTGATAATGTCACCTGGAGAGAGAGGTACGTACCCAAAGCAATCCCCAGCACAGTCATGCTCGGCGCACCAACCTGACGCCACAGCAGCCAGATTCCCAACGCAACCTCAAGCGGAGCCACCCAGAAATCATGGATGAAAAGCGTCGCGTTGTTAATGCGCTGGACATCGCCAATAACCAACGTCAGCACTTTTGCTTCTGCCTCTTTGTCTAGTCTCAGCCGTAACAGCTTCGCGCCAATGGCATCCACCAAGCCGCCGCGGATTTTTATCGAGTTTTTGGAGATGAGGTGGTTATACCATGCGTTGGAAACCTAGCGGTGCAAGTCAGTCGTCGTCTCTCCCAAGAGAGAGGTGCAAATGTCCGGTGCTGAATTGATACATACCGCAATGCCGAGATAAACCAAACCCGTCGCCCCAACCAACCCGTACCCCCTATCCCGGGATACTGCCTCTGCTGTACCTTGACTGGCCAGATAGGAGGTCAACGCCGATGCTAAAAGCGGCTGCGAGAACGTAAATGCCGTGACGCAGAGACGCGGCAGAACAGGGACGAGGAAATACACGCCGAGACAGCGAAAGGCTGTGCCAATCAGTCCATATCCAGAATCTTTTCTGTCATCATCTTGTTGTGTAGTTTTGGTGGTTTTGGTGGGCGACTGTAGGAGGTGAAAGCTTCTAGTAACTTTTTCAGTAACCAAGCCCCTGTCACAAACCCCTTGGAGATGCAAAAGTTGGATCGGGCGACGATACCCTGCGAGAAGAAGGTGGTTGATCCAGACGAGGAAACTTCTGCTGAGAAAGCCGGCGGATTCTTCTTTTGATATCTGTTTCTCCTTGTTCTCCCCGTCTCTCACCTCGTTGTTGGAGATGTTGTTGGAGACAGGGAGGAACCATCTCCGTTTGCTTGTATTTTCCAGAGCAATGACCAGAATCTGAACCACCAACGCTGCAAGCGCCGTTGCCGCAATATCTCTTTTGTCTTCCAGAAACCAATATGTGCGAACGGTCGCGGCTCGTAAGAGTAGTGCGATCACCAAATACAAGGATATAAGAAATGATGGACGGTATGTAGCCGTGTGCTCGAAGTGAGATAGGGGGATCAATATGAGTGCGGCCAAAAAGGATAGAACCGCCGAGGCGACCGATGCGTCTGTTTTGTTTGTGTTTTGAGCGACGAGGATGAGGAACGCTAGCTGTGTGGTAGAGAAGGCGACGAGAACTAGCTATTTACTCTCAAGTTAGCGCAATACCCAATAGCATACTCGCATAAATACATCATCCATCAACAAGGGGGATTTATTGAAAGTACAAAACTCACCAGCTTCGCCAGATACAACACCGACAGCGCCACCCTACGCGGAGGAGCCCACAAAACAAACCAGACCAACCTCACCACCGCTGCTATCAAAAACACCCCCGCCGGAAGGATGGTCAAGATAGTCTCTTCGAAAAACAGAGTAAAGTCAAAGCGGTCTCGACAAGCGTCAACAGCTGGGCCAAAGGCTCTTTCGTAGTCGTCAAATGGGCAAGACATTTCTCGAGCACAAAGAAAAAAGGCTCTTTCAATATGACATGTATACCTGAGAAACAGATCTTGGGTGTTGTACTGCTCAATGGACAGACAGTGGTGTCGTGTCCCTAGGAGGGGTCACCAAAGGATACCTCTTGATATCTCCAGTGTTCGTCGTACGTAGTGTCCGCGTACGCACAAGACTGCCTTCACCTTAACTGAATGCCAATGCCAAGAGGATAGAGAGCACACTGTCCGTTTAGTAACGTGCCGCTTTCCAGCCGTCTTTATGATGCAGAATGACGCCCCTAATTCGGACCCCAATCATATAACGACTCTCCTGCGAGGGTCTGGGTTAATATACCCCTCTAACCTATAACAAAATTTCGGCGAGCAGAATGAGGAAGGCGTGCATATCAACACCTACCTTCACGGGATAAAACACGGTGCATCGACACACAACAAAGAGAGTCGAATTAGTACGATTATGGCAGACATTACGAATATCCAAGGACCCATTGCCCAGTAAGGACAAGAGACACACTACATCTGAATCAAAACGAATCCCAGTTCTCATCAAATGCCTTTAGCGTGGCTTTCGCAACAGCATCACCAAGCGCAATTCCAGGAACTCCGGCCAGGGTAAAGTGAATCTAAGGCACGTTAGTGTATCCTCTGCACCTAAGGAGGATGACTTACACCACCAAACACACGACTCTTGGAGTTCTCTTCAGCCGCTGCCTTAAGACTAGTAAAGGTGCGAGTGATAACACCCCTGTTGTCCAGGGTCGCGTTGCTGCTAAGTGTGAACTCAACCTTGTCACCACCGTTGAATGCAGTAAGAACAGCAGCAGCAGCTCCACCAATGGTCGAGTGGCCCGAGACATAGTCGGGGTGGCTTGGCGTGGGACGAAGCAGAGGTGTCCAGGACGGGTCCGAAACATTACGGCCGCTGGGGAGCCAAATATCGGTGCGCTGAATAGCCGTCACCGGACGCCACGTAGCGTAGAAGAACTTGGTCTCCCAGGCAGCGATGGCGGTGTTGGCAAAGGCATAGTTGAGCTGGGCGTAAAGCTTGGCAGACTCGACGACCTTGGTCGCGAGAGAATTCTTGACGATTAAGTGGGCAACGCGATTCCATAAACTGCTTCAGTTAGGGTACTGATATGCCGAGCGGCTAACAGAGAACTCACGTGAAGGATGACTCGCGCCAAAAGTAAGCTGTATCAGTGTCATACGCAGATCGCGCGGTAGAGTTCACGGAACCGTACTCCTTCACGTACAGGAGCTGCTCCTCATACAACTTGTCCGAGATCTGAAGCGGAGGCGGAGCCCGGTAGCCCGTGATATTGCGAACCTTGGCCCATGAACGGACGTAACGGGCTTGAGGATTGTCCGGGAGAGGGCTGCCTCCAGGGGTCTGCTGGTAGACTCCAGGGTTCTTTGGGCCGTACGCAAAGTCAACAAAGTCGTTGATTCCATCATCCGCACGGGCGACAGCAACCTTAGCGGCCGCCTTCTGTCCACGTTCGATGGCCTTCTTGCTCTCGGTCGAGTTGTCGGCGAGACCAATGGACGGGATGATGCTCTTCAAAGCGGCATCCACGGCGTTGTAATTCCGGGTTCCGTGATACGCCCAGTTGAGAATGTTGTGGGCAGCGTGCGAGACAGCCAGCTGCTGGGAGGCAAGACTCTCGTCCTTGGACTTGACGGCGGCCTCAAGAATGGCACCGGTGACAGCGGCAAAATACCATCCTGACGGAGGCGATTGCAGACCACCAATGATGGTGCCGTTCAGTAGGAGCGAAGATTGGTCGACCCTGATATTGTTAGCAATTGTACACAGCAGGTCTGCTGGTCTACTGCAGCGTATCTCACCAATATTGGACGATATCGCCCGAGTAGGCAGCATTGGCTGCTGAAGCAGCGCCAAAGACGACGAGGAGAGAGAGACGCATGTTGGCCGAGTTGCACCCGTAAAAGGCAAGAGCTACCCGAGACGCAGGAACCCGTCGAATCGCAGATCAGGGAGACGTATTAAAGAGCAGCGGCCACAGGACCAAGTATTAAGATAAATATTGGAAATCATTGGCGATACCTAATGCCCAGCAAAACAACGGATGGCGTCAGCTGTAACTCGAATTACCCAAGACAAAAGGAGCGGGGGCTTCTGGCCGTGTCTGGTTGCAATCACGCTGGCCCATGCAAAGGGCCGAGAGCTGCATTGCTCCTTCCCCTCATCGGGAACTCTGCAAGGGAAATGAAGCCGCCCCGCCCCCCACGTGCCCATCTGCCGTCCACAGCGGGATAGCCCCACGATGTTGCGCCATCCGTGGCGCCTTTTGGCCTTGTCGATCCGTATGTGCGGACCCTGACAACAGCAGACCCAGGCCGCACATCATGAGCCCAAATCCAATCAGGAAGGTGCTGACTGCGATTACCACGGTTCGCACGTTCTTTTTGTATTAGAGTTGCACCGAGACTTGGGGGGGATCAACCCCATCCATCGACCAGTTCTCATCGTGTTTGTTAACAAGTCACGACGGGACTGTTAGCAGATTCACGCATCGCCATCGGCTCCCGCATCGCTACAAAGTTCCTGTCCCAGGCCAATCTTTACGCGCGGACGCAATGGCTATTTACGCGGTGCATCCCCAACTTTTTGCTAGAGTCAGCCTTCTCACACTACTCGAGTCCGAACAATGTCCGAGAACACCGTAAGCTGGCTCCTGCAATCTGACGCGTCCATCCGTTGGCAGACGTTGCACGATCTCATCGACGCTCCCGAATCGGAATGGGCTGCGGAGAGGGCCAAGGTCGAGACCACCGGGTGGGGGGCACTGCTGTTGTCTCATCAGGATGAAGATGGTCAGTGGGCAGAGGGTTCGTTTGTCCCAGCTGACTTCTCGCGGGAGGCATGGGAATCTGAGGGTCAGCCCTGGACGGCAACTTTCAACTGCCTCTCTCAGCTCCGCGAATTCGGTATCGACCCCCAGTGCAACAGGATCCAACGGACAGTTGAGTTGGTGGGCAAGAATTCTCGTTGGGACGAAGGAGGTCAGCCATATTGGTATGCAGATCAGCAGCCACTGTCGTGATGTTTGACTGACAACACCCAGGGACGGCGAAGTTGAAGAGTGCATCAACGGCCGAACAGTCGCAGACGGGTCCTACTTTGGAGTCGACACATCCAACATTGTCAACCGCTTGCTCGGTGAGCGTCTCGAAGACGGTGGATGGAACTGTGAGAGAGCAAATGGATCGGTCAGGTCATCCTTCGACACAACCATCAATGTACTTGAAGGACTACTAGAGTATGAGAAATCCGGTCGTGGAACACCCGAGTCCATCGCTGCACGAAAATCAGGCGAGGAGTATCTTTTGAAGCGTCATCTCTTCAGACGTCTGACCACCAACGAGCCAGCCGACAAGCAGTATCTCTGCTTCACGCACCCCAATCGATGGCATTACGATATCCTCCGGGCTCTGGACTACTTCCGGGACCAAAGCATTTACACTGGTGAAAAGCCCGACCCTCGACTCGAAGAAGCCATCAACCATGTCCGATCCAAGAGAGCAGACGACGGAAAGTGGCATCTGGATCGCGACTTGCGTGGGCGAGTTTGGTTCAAAGTGAACGATGGGCCTGGTAAACCCTCGCCCTGGATCACGCTGAGAGCTATGCGGGTTCTAAAATGGTGGGACGGCCATACCCCGTCTCCGGGTGCTCTCTAGGCACAACCAGTCAGTCATGAACGCCGAATTCTACGCGCACCAGTCTGCACTTCCGGGCCGACAAATTGCTTCTTCAAACTTCGGCCACCTCTCGGCATCCGTGAAGGCCGAAATCGAATCATTTGTCGCTTCACCTGACCGAGGGCTCTGTCAGCACCCAGGTCACGTTTCAAGACTGGGCTTTCTGGATATTATGTCAAACTTTCTCAAACAAGCGCATTTCCGCGGCTCGTTGAGCTTCCGAGTAACTGGTTTGGATTTTATACATCTTTTTCCAAGGCCAAAGTGGCCACTATCCTATCCTTGTTTATAATATAAGTGTGGGGTTAAATCGCTTAATATGCCATGGCAGTGGAATAAAGTGTCCTTTTGTGGTGCGCACTTTATCCGGAAGCCTCCGCAAAACTGGTAGGTGGTGTTGCTACGGATTTACGGTTCGGACGCGAGGCCAAGTCCGTTTTCCGAGACAGGTCACACAAACGCTGCAAATCTTACGGGGAGATGAGGGGATGGTAAATTTTGGTTCGATGATTTTGATTTGTAGAGGAGAGGATGGTGGATTTGGCTCGGTGAGTTTGATTTGGCGTCTAAGTGGTACGTACAAGTGTGTCCGTACGGCGATCAATGATCAATACCGTTGCGCATCGATCAACAAAGCGCTATAGTCAGACCGTCTGAGCTTTTCTCTTTGTTATAGAATCTCTCTACACGGCTCTTTGGGGGCCCGACTTTGAGGCATCCCTGAGGCATTATTCATCTTGAGTTGAGTCTCAGTAACGGTGATGACGACAAACGAGTCTATCCCAAGTTGCAGTTAACTAACTACCAGCCTAGATGCTTCGTAGGCAAGCTAAGTTGTCTAAATGAGCGAATGTGTACGATCTAGGTACTACTTGTACAGGTAAGGAGCGAATATATCCACCAGCCAACCAACCAACCAACCAAGTAACCACTGCCATCTATCCATCCGTCCATCAATCCATCCATCCATCCATCTAGACCAACATGAGATCATCAACATTAAACCCTGTCATTACGCCACCACCCATGGCCCCGTCCCAGAAAAAGAGAAACATCAAAAGAACTAAGCTCTATCGTCATTCTTGCTCAAAACTGTTGAAAGGATCTGATCTCAAGGAGGTATGCATGCCTAGTAGCACGCCCGCTTCAAGAGATGATAGCTACCACAACTGAAAGCTAGCTAGATAAGGTAGCACGGCTGGAGAGCTGGAGAGGCAAGGAAGGAACTTAAAGCGTAACGCTGATAACATCACCATTCCCCACCGCAACATTCAGATCCAACACCGCATCCTCAGCGCCCGTGAAGTAAAGACAGTTGTCAACCTGGAGTCCTTGACGGAAACTCACACCAAGGCAATCATTCAGACTGCCGACTTGCACGGTAGCAAGCACGCTCGCGGCCTGGCAGCGCTGGACGCATTCAGTTACGCTTCCGGCCGTGGTAGTAGTGCCGCCGGGGAGGGGAGACAGATCGAGGCCACAGCGGGTGGTGAATTGTTGGGTTAACGTGGTAGGGGTGTTGCACCCTCCGAGGAGACGGTCAACAAAGCCACAGGGGCCGAGAAGGTTGGCGAGAGAGGCGAAAAGGTTGATGTCAATGTTTAGGGGGGAAAGGTCCACGGCGACGGAGAGGAGCGGGGATAGACAGATGGAGATGTCGGGGTTGTTGTTGTTGTTGTTGTTGCCGTTACCATTGCCATTGCCGTTGCCATTTCCATTACCGTTGCCGCCGTTGTTCCCTCCGTTGTTGCCCCCGTTGTTGTTGCCATTACCGCCGTTGTTCCCGTTGTTACCCCCGTTGTTTCCGCCATTGTTTCCTCCGTTGTTTCCGCCGTTGTTTCCGCCGTTGTTTCCGCCGTTGCCTCCATTATTGCCGTTGTTGTTGCCTCCGTTGTTACCGCCGTTGTTACCATTACCGCCGTTGTTACCTCCGTTACCGCCATTGCCTCCGTTGCCGCCGTTGTTGCCGCCGTTGTTGCCATTGCCTCCGCCGTTTCCACCCTGATGATGATGAGTCGGGTCAGTGCAGTTCTCGGGATGAACCTGAGCCGTCAAGCAGTCCGGTCAGACCAAAGTATCACCATCATACCACCTCCATGTCAACTCCCAGCCCCCTCCCCTCACAAAGTAAACAAGTGTCAACTTACATTGCCATTACCGCCATTGCCACCGTTGCCACCACTAACAGTAGGCGTCACAATAATGACCGAGGGCTGAACATTGATGACGGGATTGATCTGAGCATGGACGTCAATCTCGATTGTTGAACATCCGGCGAAGAGAACAGAGAGGTCAACCCGGCAGAGGCCGCTTCCGGGTGCCTGGAAGACGGAGAGGGCGGGAGAGCGGGAGATGAGAGACATGGTGAATTATCAAATAGGTACCTAGTCTAGGTTGGTAGGTGATGACTGATGTGGAAAAAACAAGAATGATCTGAAGCGAGTGGATAGAGTTGATGACTCTGTAAGATAGGAAAGAAAATGAACGAGCGACTGATCAGATGGCTGATGGTGAATGAGTGAGTGAGTGTGATGGTGGTGAGGACGATGAGAACCAGTTCTGCCCAGGTAGACATCGCGACTTATATATCCCAATGCATCCCATCCACCACATGCATCGCGAGTCCGTATCTCCATCCCTGGACCTCATGCAACGCCAATGTGTTCTCATCTCGGCCGGACTGTCTCCCCCCATCCCATACCCAAGACAATCAGTGCAGCTCAGCCCGAGCGCACAAAGGGAGACGCGCAGTAGACACGACGATCACCTGTGCTCCCTCTCACCACCAACTCACCACCCACGTATCAACGGAAAAAAAATCAATGCACCGGTGATTACCAAGCAAAGAACACGAAAGGGGTTGTTGCATCTGTCCGTACGTATGCAGGGCGAAAGGGAAAAAGCCCGCACTGCGGCCGATGGCGTCCCAGCTGGACTGGCAGCCAGTGGCTGGATCAAATGCATGTGAGAGTTGGCAGCGAGCTGAGGGCTGCAAGTTGGGGTTGGTGATCCTTTCGGGAGTTAGAAGAGCAAATTAAAACGAGAGAAAACATCGAAAAGGAAGAAAAGAAACCAAAAGTCTAGAAAGAAAAACGAAAATGTCATTCCTGCACCTACACCACTATGGTAACCCCCCCTTCGGAACCCGCCGCCGAGGAATCCGTCTGTCCAACCAAACTACCTAGGTAATGCAACAGTATGTCCTCCTATCCCTCTCCCAGACCTGTACTCAATCAGGGACACCTTCAAGCCAGCCCATTTCCGCGCGGACCGATCGACGCCATTCCCAAAGCCATCTGACTCCCAACGGCCCAATGTCTCATCCCCCCTGGGACGGCGCACTTGGCAGGGAGGGCAGGATGATGTCAACCTCAACCAGGCCAAACTGAGCCCCAGCTTCTCGCATATCCGACTTCCCCAAACACCCCGGATTGGTGCAACGGTCAAAGCAAGGAGTGCCCCGCACAACATAATGCCGTGATCTTGGGCGCATCGCCAAGCTTGCGGCTGCGAAAGACAGTGTCGATCACTGCTCTGCTAGGGTCTCCCTGCGTCAGCCAACTATAAGCCCCCAAGTGCCCGGATGTCTCACCACCCAGTTGTGCAGGAACAAAGGGTTCAGCTGAAAATGTCCCATACTTTCTTTTGCAGGAAAGGGAATGCATGACCTCAAAAGTGTCCACAACAGGTAACTAACTCCACTGATGTTATAAGACATTATCTGTGAATTGAACCGCAATAACTCGACTAAAAAGCAAATGACCTGTGTAATTGAGCAATCGTCCCTGAACACCTCCCATGCGAGCTTGTACTGTGTAAATCTCGGTCAACATGACATGTGCTGAAGACAACGGAGCACCCAAAATAGAGGAGTGAAAATGCGAAGACAAATCATGCTAATCTCCGACGACGCGTACTCAACCCGATCCCGGACGTGTCTCTTCGGTGATTCCCGTGGCTGCGTCGCCCTGCTTGTCGCCCTGCTGTCCGAGATCACCCTATGCCACTCGTGCAGAAGGCTTCATGCCGCGTCGTCCCAACAATGTTGCACCATCAAGGTTCAACTCGAACGCCCCCTTCTGTCGATTGCGTTCACGGACCTGTTGCCGAGCCGCCGCCGTGATCGCCGCTGAGTGTTGTCCGTAACCCTTCTGCTCCACAGCAGCCGGTGGTGGGTGTGGCTTCCTCTCTCGATCACGGCCCCGCTGCTCCTGATCCGCAATCTGCGTCTTTCGCATACTTTGCTCTAGCTGCTGTGTAGCAGCGTGGTTGATCTTCTGATTGGCAGGGTCAGAGTCATCCGTGCTCGTGTCTTCTTCCTCCTCTAGGGTCTGCTCGATGCCTACCAAGCGAGACACACCAGCTTTCCCCCCGACCTGCTTCCGTCGTTTGCCCTCCTCTTCTTGACGGTGGACAGCATAACCAACGTCGAACACTTCGCGAAGGTTGACAGCTCCAGGAGACCTAAAGTCATAACGCTTATCGCCGTCTACAATTTTAGAGCTGTCGAAAGCCCGCAGGGCGCCGTCCGAGGGGAGACTTCTCCTCTCGTCGCGAGGGGTTGGTCCAGACTCCCGGACCCAAGGATGAGCTAGGAATTCCCTGATCGTGTAGCGTTTTTCGGGGTCAACACAGAGGAGGTGCGAGATAAGATCCTGAGCCGACTTGCTAATATCGTCCCACCATGGGGAGAGAAAGGTGAACTGGCCCTTGGCTACCTTTTCCGTAAGCACCTCGATGCTTTCGTCGTAGAATGGCGGGAAGCCGCACAAGAGGGTGTAGAGAACGCAGCCGAGAGCCCACATGTCGACAGACTTGGAATAGCGCTCATCCTTGACAATCTCTGGTGCGGTGTACCCAACGGTGCCACATGGCGTCATGGTTTGGTTGTCCCATACGATCTTGGAAAGTCCAAAATCCGCAATCTTGATCTGCCCGATGCCGCCACCGCCAATACCTTTAATGAACTCCCCCTCATCCACTTTGTCTTCGTCGCCTGGCTGCTTTGGCTTGGGATTCTTGGCAGGGACTACTGGGATGGGGTGGAAGAGGATGTTCTCCGGCTTGATATCCCTGTTTACAAGTCAGCTCTCGTTCTCTCAGCCTGCAGCATGTCGGCCATACCGATGAACCACTCCTCTTTCCTCATGTAGATATTCCAACGCCTTAGCAACCTGTGTGATAACGTGTCGGGAGAGCTCCTCGCTGAAATAAGTCAAACGAACGATCTGGTGGAAAAGTTCACCCCCGGGAGCTAGCTCGAGGATGATAAAGTAGTACTGCCGAGACTCGGAGAAGTCGATGAGCTTGATAATATTTGGGTGGTCCACCTGGCGCATGATTTGCACCTCCTTCAAGATATTTGCCCGCTGTTAAATGGTTAATCCCACCATGCCTTCACCATATTATGTTGTGCGCTGCCAGCACTTGCGGCATATGCAAGACAAGAAGATATAGAAAAGAGAAATTCTCGCACCTCTGCTGCTCTGGGAGCCTTTGGCTTGAAGTCCGGATGAAGATGTTTATTGCTCTAGAAAACGAGCCTGGAGTTGGTAAAAGGGAACTTGAAAAAAAAAAAGCAAACGAGACAACGACCATAACGGAACGGGGAAAGGCGGAGAGGAAGTGCTGCCGGACCTGACGGTCAGGACACATACCTGCAAATTGTTCATCTCGAATTTGCGAACAACCTTGATGGCGACCTCGCCAACTTTTCCTTCCAAATCCCGCGCTCGGTAAACGTTGCTGAAAGCACCGTCACCCATCTTCTCGAGAAGCTCCCATCGTTCAAGGCCGGGGTATCGCGGGAACTTGCTCTTGCTCGCGTTCTCTTCGGCCACAAGCCTTGCAATATTCTCGTCGGGCACACGTTTGCCTTTAGACTTGGAGACAGTCTGGTCCGCTTCGGCCCGGTGCGCGGCGACATTAGCTGCCTGGGCAGCGCGGTTCTGGGGGTCCGGAGCGACCGAGTAACCGTCAGCTGCGGCAAGGTTGTTCTGCTGTCGGGGCGGGGAATGACCGAAGTCGGGTTCGGAGGCAGCTAGGGGTGCCATGTTGTTCTTCGCGGCTTGTTGCTGATCGTGCGGTGGTGAATTGTCATGTTTTGCGCGCGTCGGTTCGTCAAGATTGGCGACCCGAGCTTGCTTCCCTGTGCCATGACACAAGACGTCAGTTGTCAAACAGTCTAGTTCTCAGTACCACAGGATAGTGCAACCAGGACGCTTAACTCGCCGCTCCCAGCGGCCGATTGCGGGGCCAGACTTACCGTGACGGATGAAGTTCTTGAGTTGTTGTATTGTCGACATTTTGGCGTTGGGGTGTCCAATAGACTTGATGTCTTTTGGCCTAGTGTAACCTTTAAGCAATGACGGGAACCAGGTGCGCCCGGGCGTGTCTCGCGGTTGAGCTTAAGGTTTGGCTAAAAAGCGGCGCGGTGGCCTTTAGAAGTTTCGGCAAGATCGATCGAGCTCTTTCCTCGACTTCGCGTGTCGCGGTGGGGAGAGGGCACGGCTGCGTTGGATGCGGGGAAGGTTCAGATCACCGTTTAGTGTAACAACCAAAGAAGAAACAGAGATGACGGTGCCAGCGACCGAACTTTGCGACGTGACGGCAAATTAGGTATCGCAGAGCTACAAAAGAAGAGAGCCTATCCGGATGACGAAGTTGGTGGACGAAATGAGACCGAAGAGGTTGGGAAAAAAATATGGGTTGCGCAGGAACTGAGGTCACTGTGGCTGTAGCGAGCCGAACCAAGGCACGGGCAGTGGTTATGCGATGCAGCTGGGCTGGGGTCTACCGTGGTGGGGGCAGCTTGCGTTTTGTTCCGTCTTTTGTCTTTTTTTCGCTGCTCAGGCACTTGGTTTCATCATCGCTGTCATCATCGGGCGCAGGGTACCGACTAGGCAAACAAATGACGAACGCCCAAACAACCGTATGGAAGAAAACGCCCCCTCGTCGGTTGGGACCCTGGATCGAGATTGGTAAGCCTCCAGGAGACTTTCTGGCGCGCTTCTGAGTTTCTGCAGAATGAAAAGCCGACAAATTCCTCGTCCAGGGACTGGTGCAACTGGAAGATTGCAGCACGAAAGGAAGCCCAAGCAACCGCCTCATGTCCTTGCTAGCAGATGCACAATTTCCCTGGCCGGAGGCGGTCGAAGAAAACGCCCTCGGTGCTTGGCAAACCCCCAATGTCACCGAGGTGGGTTGGTGGGGCTCCTATGACGTAGTGTGCATTATCATGCGGGCACGCTTCTGGGGTCCTCGCCGGTCCCCTGATGAAACATTCTGACCATTTCATATGTTCCAGCTTGATTTCACGCCCAATTCCACTTGTCATAACCTGCCTGGTATGTTTTGGCGATGGCTTCACTTTTCAAAATTTCCTGGCGGACTGGGAAAACCCTGGGACTCTTCTCTACCAAGAAACCCCATGGCGTTGGCTTGTGCCGGGTGATCCGAAACCGGGGTTCGTGTGTGAAGCACAACGCGGGGTCAGCTTTAGCGCAGTTGCCGCGTCCCGTGATGCATGAGCCACTCGCATCGTCATTCCTTCACTCAGCTCCGAATAGTGGACAACCGCCACCAGACGCTTCATTCAACGGTATTAAATTTTGCCGATGCCCGTCATGGTCCAGCTTTGGCATGGGTCTCGATTTGATTGATGACGGCTAGATTCTCGGCCTGGTGGCCGGATCCGTCACAATGAAGACTTTGCGCTAACATGCTCGGGCCTCATGTTTGGCCCTTCAACCTCTCACAAACGCAGGGCTGCCCCTTGATCAATGACGCGGGGTGCGCTTAGCTGCGAGATTATCTCGAACAGCTGTCAGTACAACACTCTGAGCCGTTA
>Ga0247763_1001235_pt1 | contig 14842 bp, 14 predicted proteins | sample UWRJL141409B4_FD_179926 | JGI IMG/M metagenome (GOLD analysis project Ga0247763, IMG submission 179926) | Plant litter microbial communities from Arlington Agricultural Research Station in Wisconsin, United States - UWRJ-L141-409B-4 | ecosystem: Environmental > Terrestrial > Plant litter >...
ACGGCACCAAAGGACGCAATGCGTAAACACCACAAAAAGTGGAACGTTGTGCAGTCAGGGCACTGCACCGTAGTCCTTCTACATCTAGCTGCAGCCACAGGCAGGCAGCATCACTGTACCGTGACATAAAGGCAGTTTTTAATTTGTGGAATATTTGGAATATTTCGTTTAGAAGTACCTTTAGTTATTTTTTGTTACTTATAAGGCTGGTTAGTAATTATGCGATTTTTGAAAAGTTTCTAATAAATCGTTAGTAGAAGTTTATAAAGCCTATAAAATATTAGAGGTTTTTTAGTATTTCGGAGGGCTTTTAGCTAGTAATGGCGCTGATTTTTTTGGGGTTTATTTTAATATTAGAGGTATTGATAATAAGGCTAAGGTACTTAGTCTTTTGTATCCTAAACTTGTATTTCCTAATATTAATAATAAGTTTTATTTTAATAAGTTGCTATATTATTTCCCGTACGTATTTGCGGTATTTCGTTTGTATTTTGTTAAAGATAAGGATATTATTTAAGTAAGTTGTAATAAATTTATTGAGTATATTGAATAGCGTATGGTTTATATAGTATTGGAAAGAGTTGGGTGCCTTTATTATACCGAAGTTTGCTATAAGGTATTTGTAAAGGCTAAATTTAGTAATAAACGCTATCTTTTATTCGTTTCCGGGTATAATACATAATTAATTAAACGCTATGGTAATGTTTAGTTTGGTATAATATTTAGCGCAGTTAAGCAAATTTAGCGTTTTGTAAATAAGTGGTATAAAGTATTTATTTTTAATTGTAATATTATTTAGTTTACGATAATTTATATAGATTTTAATCCCCCCCCTTGGTTTTTTAGTAAGGAGGACGGGAGCTGTTACCGATAAGGTACTAGGGCGGATAAAGCCCTTGTTAAGGTATTTATTAAGGTATTTTTTAATAACGTAGAATTTTGGTATTAATATAGGTCTCGTTTAGTAATTTAATAGTATTTTACCTACTATAATTTTTATTTAGTAGTTAAAGGGGCGGTAAGGTAATAGGGTTTCGGTTTCACTAAGCTAAAATACCTGGATAAGGTTGTAATATTCCAGTAGTAGTTATATTTTAATTTCTTTATTAATTCCAGGTGGTTTATTTTATAAATATTTTTTAATATCCTTTTCTTTTACTATTTAGAGTTATGGGGCCTCCTTGATCCAGTTTTGGAAAGTACAGAGTTATAATTTAATAGGTTCTGTAGGCTTTTCGCTAAAAAGGATAAACCGAAGCGTTATTAATATAGTAATAAGGATAATATTATTAGCGGATTTTAGGTTAGGTTAGTTTAGTAGGGTATTTGGAGTTATACTTATAATAATATAAAGGGTGGCGAATAATGTTTTAAAAACTTTTATACCTTTACTTTTTACTAAAAAGAGGAAAAATACGGCGTTAAAAAAGATAATATTAGTTATAAGTACTAAGTTGGGTTTATATAGGGTTAGGGCTAATATTAGGTTAGGTCCGGTATAATTTATAATATAAATAGTATAGCTATATATAGTAAGGGATTTTAATACTTAATTAATAATTGGGTTATAATAGTATAGTTATAGTAGGTTAAGAATAGCGTTAGGTTTATTTAATGGTTAGATGTAAAATAAAAGGCGTTTATGGAATTCTTTTAGGTTATAATTAAGGAGGTAATATTTTGTAATTATACCGGTCTTAATCCTATTTGTAAGCTAAAGGATCCGGGGGTAGGGGAGTTTATAACGGGTAAAATTACGTTATATTAAGTAAATTTTATTAATAAATTCGTAAGAAAAGTATTTTAAATTAACCATAACGTTAGCGTTAATTAGTTACGTTTTTAAGGTGGAAAGTTTAAAAGGGAGAGTAAATATTAGGTTTAGTTTTATAAAATATAAATATAGGTCCTTATTTTCCTTTTTTCTCGTAACTTAATTAGGCCTTTAGCGGCGATAATTATTAGAGGTTAGGCTTTTCCCGCATTAGTAGTATTTATTACTAACCTATAAAAGTTCGGGGACCTACTTGGGTATTTAAGCGTCTAGTATCCTAGTTTTTTATAATATATATAAAGGTTGTTATTACGGTGGCGTTGCTATTTCTCCGCTATTAATTACCCCTACCTAAAACCAGCTACGTTAAGGTCTATAATATTTAAATTAGTGGTTGGGGTATTTGTAGTTGGGGTTAGTACGGTATTAATTTGGGTATAATAGTTATTATTTAAGATGTTATTATAGATTTTGCGGAATAAAATTACCTATATATTAAAGTTATTAATAACGGGAAGTATAGTATTATTAATAATTACGTTGCGGTATAATTTAGCGATTTTGCTATAAAGTACTTTTACCTTTTTATAATTATTTTTCTTAGTTAGGTTTCCAAATTGGATTAAGGTAGAGATAAAATTAGGGTAGGTCCGGCTTTTTATTATTAGTAAGGCGAAGTTGCGGAGGGTTTAGGTATAGGTGTTATATATAATATAGATAATATTAAGGTGTTTTATAATATCTTTTTAGTTATTAAAAAGTTATATTTCCGGAATGTTTGGGTTATATAAGATATCGTTAATATAGTTTTAAATCGTAGCGTATACGTTGCTTGTAAGGTATTGGGTAGTATATAAGATACGGTTAAGTAGGTTAGGGTAGGTGTATCGGTTAAGTATAAGTTTATTTATAAGTATGGATTTTTAATTAACGTATTCTTCCTATTGACGCCTTGGGTTTAAGGTTTAGTTGTTAAAGTATTTTGGGTTAATATTGCGGACTTATAACGTTTCGTAAACGATGATAAAGGGTATTTGTACCGGGGGGCCTTATTAGGTACTAGGGTTAAGGTTTATACTAAATATTCGTTTTGTAAAATTAGGTATATATAAATCTAATATAAAGGCGGGTGTTTAGTTGTATAAAATATTGTTTTGGGTGGTAAGGTTATCGTTTTTGGCCTTATAGATATTTGTAATATATTTGAGTGTTTATTAGTAGCGTTTTATTTATTTTAGTACTTCCTTACTTTTCTAAAATTATATTTATTATTTTTTATTAATAAGTTGGAGGGCGGCTTTGCGTTTAATAGTTTTATTTCTTTGTTACGTTAGGGTTTTTATAAGGGTTTTCCCGTTACTAAGGATTTTTTGGAGATCCTTATAACAGTTTTATAATTCAGTTTTTAATTATTTAGATTCCTTTTATTTCCGTTCCGCCTTTTTTATTTACTTAATTTCCATTTATAAATAGGCCGTTAAGTTATTAATAATATTATTAATTATATTAAGGAAAACGAGGTAATTAGTAGTTAATTCGTTGGGTTTGCTAAGGGTATAGTAGGTTAGGAATACTAGGTTTAGGGGTATTCCAGTTTAGGGATCCTTTACGTTTTTAAATAGGTATCGGAGTTGGAATTGGTTTATAAAAATAATATTTACGTTTACTAATTTTTGGAATTATTTATTAAGGGTTTTTAGGTTAGGGTTGGGGCTAATTAATTTAGATCCGGTTTAATTAGGGTTAAATAAGTCGAAGTTAGGTAGGTTGGAACCGGGAAACCCAAATCCGAACTTAACCATTATAGGTATAGTATAATACTGGTATATATATTAGGCGAGGCGTAGTAGGTCCTAGGCGGATCCGGGCACAGGCTGTAAAATTAGATAAAACGCGTTAATATACCCTAATAAAGTCTACTAGTAATTAACTACTAAAGTTACTATAGTTATTACTAATTAAGGGTCCGTTAGGGGTTGGGGGGGTTTTATAGCTAAAAATCTAGCGGGTTTTAGGCGTTTAGTTATTAAGGTTATTCTTAGGGGCATATTCGTAATACGATCTAGTCTCGTATATATTTTAGGTTACCGCTTTAGTTTTGTAATAAATTGGTACTATTTCTTAGTAGGTTCTAGCGAAAGGAGTAATCTGGGATAGAAAAGGGCCGGTAACGATTACTACTCCCGAAAGGTAGGTACAATAAACTATCACGGTACCGACCTTAGGTCTGGGGAAAGAGACTTATTATTACACGAAGGGAGCCAAAGGGAACTGGCTCCCGAGAGGTAGGCTATATACTAGGTATTGGGGAGGTCACGTGTAGCTGCTGGTTCCGGGCCGAACCGGCCCCGGTTTGGTGCCGTGACATTTTTATTTTATTACAGGGACACTTTACGAAAGGGCTATAGTAGCTCTAATATACGTAGTAGGTTCTGGAATACTAGTATATAGCCTTATAAGCCGGTGGCTATATTGGAAGACTCCGAAGCAATAATTGGAAACGCCCCCCCTCCTTAAGCACGTACCTCTACTCCTCCGGTTACTTTTAATACTAAATTATCGCTTTTTACCACTCCTAAAGCGGCTTAGGATGTTTATTAGGCCTTAAATACCTTGGAAGAAAGTTCTTATACCCAGAATCGAATGGTTAGGTATCTCTTTCGTAAAGTAGAAAAAGTACTAAATACAGAAGCTATAAAAAGAGCTCTTCTAAATGCGGAAAATGACTGTTTGTAAGAAAATAAACGTGCCTTAAAGCCCTATACCAGAAAGAGAGTGCGAGAGCCACCAAGCGATAAATTTGCGCGTATAAAGGATATCATTAAGGCTTAGGAGGCTTCAATGAAGCTGTCACGGCACCAAACCGGCCCCTAGCTGGGGCTGGCTCGGCCCGGGACCAGCAGCTATACGTGACCTCCCCAGCACCCAGTATATAGCCCGCCAAAGGGAGCCAGCTCCCTTTAGCTCCCTTCGTGCAATAACAAGTCTCTTCCCCAGACCTAAGGTCGGTGCCGTGACAGAAGCCCCCTAAGCGTAGGAGAATTGTAAGGCGTGTGGAGCTCGAATTAATGGTAGAGGAGGCGTAGGAAATGATAATTTACGGTTTGGATAGACTCAGGAGGGCTCAGGAAATGGAATAATCATTTTGTTTGGTTGTAATTTACCGGTAAATGGATGTTGTGTGCATTGTTAGTCTGGGGGTGGATGGTGTGGATCCATTGCATTGTTGGGTCGTTGCATTGTGGGGTCACGCCTTCTAATCCGACGAGGAACTCACAAGACAACTTAAGCGACTGCAGCATAAGTGCACATAAATATTTGACGGATTTCTGTTGTGCCTTGACCGTCGCGATACGGAGATGAACGCTGATGGTGAGAACGATATGGAGTTTGACGTCGAGCTTGACCTCCATGAAGGACATCCTAAGGAGCAGTTGACGTTAAGGATAATTTCCGTGCCTACTCCAACACTTCCTCCGTCTTTCCCGCATTCGTACTTTCCGCCTGGGCCGCATGGCCTACAGCGGTCATCATCCCCGCACGGTTCTAGTGTTTACTCTCCCCTGATTCAACTTTCTCGTACTGCGCACATGTCAAGCAGCAAGCGAAGTGGTGGAATGTGAGAACGGCGACAGCAACGCCAGTCTGCTCGCTGCAGTCTCCCTACAATGTGCCATATCCGGCATGGGTGTCATTCATATAATAACTGCCAGGGAATTTGCGAGAGGCGGTAGACAAAGCCCCGTAGCTTGTTGGTCCAATGACTCAAAGTCGATTCTGGCAACGAGATGTGGTTGGTCCTTGCCTGAAGAGGCCGAACTGTGCCAGGAGTATCGTTCATTATCTTCCTCGCCATTCAAAAGACGGGCGGTACATGCTCCATTCGTCGGGAGGTCTTTGGCTCGGGTATATGATCCGCCGCAATCCAGCAACAAGTTCTCAAAGCCGGGTGCTTCGCTATCAGAGGGGCTTGCATGGCCGTTACACCATCACTAGAGCTGCTAGTCGGATTATCTATAGGGTACCATATATTCTCACCACTAAAAGCGTATTGCCGCTACGTTGGCTCCTCTGAGTCGTTCGATCTGACGTGCCTACTCAACTGCATTATTGAGAGTTTGGGTGGCCACGGCGCTTCCGTAGACGTCACGAATCGGTGATATAGTAAAAGGCTCTACCCAAGTAATCTTGGCATTACGGCTTCCCCGGATTGGGGGTAGGAACTCGGCTGGAAATGGTTTAGTGAAGAACACTTGCTCGGGGAGAACCGCGAACCTCGGCCAATATGAGAAAATACCGGCTTGTCTTTGAAGAACTCGACTTGATCATCGTTAAGTTCTAGCCGGAATGCGAAGAGCCCAGTCGGTGTTGGATTCCGGCCCTGAGGAGGAAGTTGCATGTGGAACCTTCCCAGAATCTCCGCAGTCCAAGCCCCTACAGCGAGTACAACGTCCACGCCTTTTGTCTCTATGCGAGCTCCATCCACAAGAACTACAGCCGTCACTTCCCTCCCATCATGCTCTAGTGCATGTAGTGCCCCCTTGTAAATCTGTCCGCCAGTCTGGAGACACACCTTCTTAACCGCCTCCCGGTGCTGACGAATGCAAGGCTGCCAATCGACAACCGCATCGCCCGGATTAAACACAAATATTAGAGTGTCCCGGAAGCTGGTAGGGCCGTAATAAGTTTCCAGCAATTCTTTGTTCCCACGTTGCCGCAAGTCGAGTCCAAGACGTACACGGTTCCTGTCGATGCTAGTAATCGCTTCGCTGTCCTTGATATGTGCAACAACGCGACCATTCTCAATATAATGTTGGGCCCACGAGCCTATCTTCCAGGCCCTTTGCGCTTCTTGCGCCTCTTTCATCCTCTCAAGGTTCTCATAATCGGCTCGCACAATTTTAGAATAGTCATCTGAAGTCTCCATATTGACATGGTGACAGATAAGCGATTGCTGCTTCCCCGGATTCCGCTCCCAGATATGAAGACTGGCAGAGGTGCCGGCCATGCCAGCGCCGACGACAAAAGCCGGATGAGCCATACTTGTCGTGGGGAATGGGATGGGGGTGGAGATGAAAGCGAGACAAGGTGGTTGTCAAGCTGTTGAGACAAAACATTTCTTAATCACGTGATAAAAGCGGGATATAGTTCTACATGGTCTCATCCGAGGAACAGAGCCCTGTCGTAAATAGCGCGATCCTATCTTTATGCGCTTTATATGTTGGGGCAGGCTGAAGAATGCCGCAAGCAGCGGCATCAAGCGATAAAATTCGCTCCAAGAGGTACATGTATTGACGAGTATCCCAGCAATAGCGATATGTAGATAAACCTTCAATCTCTTCTTTTGTGGCTCCAAGCCTCAGTATTTCCACCCCAGACTCTAATAGTCTTTGTCTAACTATGTACGATCCTAGATACTGTCTTCTACAGCGAGTGGAGAGCCCTCCTAGGTGCTGCGCCGATCCTCATTCGCTTCGCTACCACCTATCAGGGCACTTTACAATATCGAATGAAAGTAGCATCGCATGCAATACTCTCAAATGCTTCATCCAAGTGAACCAACACTGCCTATCTAAATCCGCACACGTCAGCCACCAAGCACGGAGCGGGCCACGGCCTCCTTTACCGGTTTGAGCGGTTGAGACAGGTTGTGGAGCCAGACGATATCGACGATGTGTGGAGGAGAAAAGGGGCGCGCCTTTGTGTTGCTATGACAGCAGAGACATATCGCATTGTCTATCAAAATTTGTGTCTCAAGCAGGCCCTAGAACGTATTCAAGGATGAACTCAGTAGCAGGCCAGACTTGAAGATCTACATTCATCAGTTGACCGAAAAAGATAACTGGACATTTGTTCAATCCACTCTCAGCGGTCATCCCGGCTGGCCAGCGCAAGAGAGATTTGAGAGAACTAGGTGTTCAGGTAATCAAGGGGGTGGGGGAGTTGCAGGATTTTGAAGGACCTGTGGGCACGGCATTTGGGTTGATTGGGGAGGTGTTTGAGCGTCATCCGGAGGAGGCCGAGTGGATCAGGCGGGCGTTGCTGGGGGTGCTGTTGGTTTTGGATCCGGATGGGTTTTTTGGTGGAGGTGCACGACCAGCAGGTTGGGGCTGCCTGGCTCGGGCACGAATGTTTGGAATGGTGGCTCGGAGAGTCGTACCACATAGGCGATTAAATATCCTTCAGCCCATTCACAAGCTCCACAATGGTTATAACCCCCGTGGCGATGTAGTCATCAACCTTGAGCTGCTGCATGCTGATGCTGAGGGCACCCGAGTGCATCGCTCTACATGCGAAATTGCAGCCTTTTCGACCTTCCAGGTAGTCCTTCCGAAGCGTTTGGAGGCTGTGTACTATCATGTCGACTGCTGAGTTTCGGACCTCTCTAATGCGTTCTACGTAATAGGCGAAGAACAAAACAGAAAGGTTTATCCGGACATCGTGTACTCACCATTGACACCCGAGGGGATTGGAAGGCCTGCAGGAAACATTATCCCTTCCCAGCTTTGCAAGATGGAGACTCTGGTCAACGACTTGAACAGCTTCGTATCGGTAAACACAGAGGCTACCGTTAGCCACAAGCAGAGGTCTCTGTCAACTTCGGTTGGAAGCTTGGCCAGTTTCAGTGCGCTAAGCCACGTGCGGGACCCCAGCACCACCGCCTCGTGAAGTCGGTAATAGTCGACGATGGTGGCGATCTTGGCCAGCATTTCAAGTGGTACGGTCTCTGGGACCTCGTGATACTGGCCGTGAAGGACGTTGAGGATAATGGAGAAAGCAATTTCATCCCAATCTTCGGCTGCAACCTGGTACAGGCCATCCACATCCTTCTGTGCTTCGCTCCAGCTGCTAGATATTGATAGCGTGGGGCGATGACCGGCGAGGCCAAGATGAGATGGCGAGAGGAGACCAGGAATCGTACACTCGCTTCAGGCTCAGGCTCAGGTTGAGGCTCCAGGGATCCACGCAGCTTCTTTTCTTTGCCTTTTTTCTTCTTGCAAGGTGCCCAAGCGAACCCAACATCTCCGTCTGCAGGTCGGGGCTTCCACACGGCGAATAGGTTTTTCGAAGGCCGCAGCGAGATGACGGTGTCTCCGGAGAGATCTATCTTGTAATCGTACATTGGCAGCGGGTGGAAGGATAGGTAAATGTTTTGGGTCAGCGAGTGTTTTGTTGGAATTCTGCCGGAGTCCTGGTTGAGGGATGAAGAGAAGGGATGATACAAACGAAGATCAGGCAGCGGTTCGGGAACGAAGCGACGCGCCACGAATGTCTCTTTGGCTGCACCCCCCTATCGTTGATACCCAACTTTGACGCAAGCCTGGCTGGCTTGATTGACATCTCCCTCCCCGGTTCTTCTCGACACTTGCTATCAGAGTATTGGCGTTCCCCGGCTTCAGTGACCTGCCTTCTGCCAGGCCACGTTCTCAGCGTGCAAGGGGATCTGGGCTGCTCAGGATCTACTCCACAATCAACAGCCTGCTGTCTAGGTATTTCCATAGCGTCAGAAGTTCGCTACAACATGGAGAAGTGCTATCTCAATATGGATTTCACCGACCGGCTTTGCTGGGATCGGTTCTGCCACTTCGATCCCACCCGCCACTCCCTCATGCCCTGTTTCTGGGATCCCGCCCAACCGCCTGCATATAGGCGATGTAGTTCTGGTACGTCTGCGAGGGATACTGAACAGGTCCAACACGGGTAACTCGAATGATATCTCCGCCAAGATCGCCATTGTCGATGGCCACGGCGTGGTAGACCTTGTCGACCGCTGTCGACACGTAGTTGTCGTGGAACTCGGGCCACTCGAAGCCGACTCCCGCGTGATAGTTGAGCTTGGGGATGCCCCGGCTTCCCACCGTGTCGAAAAGCCCCATGAACTTGATGGGTGTGGGTACCGCAAAGCTGACCCGGCCGCGGAACTGCTTCATCTCCGGCAATGAAGTGTGGTGCGTTTCGTCGACGCTGCGATACAGGTCGTAGACTTGGTTGATCAGCGTGTCGTTGGTCGCGTCTCGGAGGATGCCGGCAACGGATCGCACGACGAAGGCACCTCTACTGATGCCAAACATCCAAATCTCGGTATAAACCCGATCCTCCCAGGCGAAGTTGTTGACAATGTACCTGTACACCTTGGTGCATTCCTCTTTTGTTTGCGTGGCCAGGGCGCCGTTCTAGATGTAGTTGAAGAAACTGCCGTTCAATCCGACCCCGTCAAAGTAGCGAGCGCGCATGTTTCTCTGCGGTGAAGTGGATTCTGCGAGCGTACTGGTCATGTCAATGTAACCATTCCCGCGGGGAGATGGATGTTGCTCATGGTCCTTATGTCTCGACTCAGCCATGTGCCGTCGCACAGCGCGATGACCCTCCTTATCGCCGGTTCTGCTATCATTGTGTTTGACAGATGTTTCGGTAGTTGTTGTAATTGTACTTATACGAGACGAATCTGGGCACTAAAAAATTCCATTTTCGTACGTCGCCCACGTGACGTTGCCCACCCTAGCTCACAGTCTCTGCTCAGAATTTGCTCAGGCTAGGCACCAAATTCTCTTCCCCGCCCTTTTGGTCCCCAGCCCGGGTTGTCGTCTCCGGGATCATTGTGATTGCCTGTAGTTCCTGCGGAACTGATGCGTGATTTCCCCCCAGCCCAAGATTCGTCTGAGACACATCACCTTTTGTTTGGTCCGTGCTCCCTCCCACGCCTGCGAATCCAATGCTGTCAATTCAAATTTCCACTCCGGCCGAAAACTTGCAGCCAGCTAGACGGCTGGAGGCTCAAGTTGCCCGACTAATTCAATTCAATATAAAAATACAAGTGGTGCAAGATTAGAAGCTAAAAGTAGATTAAGTAAACGAAATAGAGCTGATAGAGCTCAATTTAAAGTAAGATTAAAAGGAGGATTAAATTGCGCGAATTTTTGTTCGCAGTCTCCCGGGCCCTGTTAAGATAGACTTCTCCGGCCAAATCTGAAGTGGGGGTTCCCGCGTAGCAGGTCCCATCTGTTAAAGCAAATTTCTATCCAGTCCTCATTCCCGCTCACTGCCAATCTCAAGTCAACCGTAGAAACAAGCATCACATCTCTGACTGGTCCAAAACTCAATCCAATGATGGCTTCCATATCAAGCTCGGCCTCCAACAGCCAAGAGCCTAGCTCAGTGCCATCGCACGCGACCAGCATCGACGGTGTCCCGTATCTGGTGCGGGAGAGCCTTTTCGCCGCGCTATGCAGTATCCGCGACTGGGCCGGTAAGGGAAACATCGAGGAAATGCTTGACTAGTTTTTCGGCCTCAGAACCAACCCCCGGCTCTGGATCGACGCAATATGCATTAATTAGTCAGATGCGGATGAAAGTCGCAGCAAGTTCGCATGATGACAGAAATCTATGCCCGCGCCTCTCTTACCTTTGTGTGGGTTGGCGAGGAAGATGTCATGATCGACCGCCGCGCGATTTCCCTTTTGGATCGTATCGAGAACGACTGGTTCAAAAAGCAACTTGTCGGTAAGCAATCGGTTGAGGAAGCAGCAAAAGCCGGTCGGATTTTCTCGAAACAAAAGTTTTTCATGATGAGCCCTTTCCTAGCCCGCGCTTGTCCGACAAAGTTGTTTCGTTTCTTAACTTCTTTGGCTGCAGTTGGCTTCGCTGTGCTTGGATTATATAAGAGGTAGCTGTATCGAGCAAAGTCGTCCTTTTTTGCGCCAGCCACAGCATCAGCTGGAGCGTAGTGGACGCCGTTGCTGATGAAGTCAACTATATCTGCAACACCAGACCGTGGTTGGCGCTCCGACCCCAGAAGGGAGACTGGGTGTTGGATTTTGACGACACACACAGTATAGGACTAATAAAAGAAAAGTTCCATGAGGGGAAGTCAGAATCTCTAGGGAGACTGGTTCTCCGTACGAAGCGTTTGACAATGGCGACCGATCATCGAGACGGCGTCTTTGCGCTCCTCGGAATTGCTAGCGGCAACGTCCCAACACAGATCTCGCCCATCTACCATCTCTCCACCCGCGAGGTCTGCCTGAAGGTGTCATCCTACACCCCTTTCATTTCCTCACAACAGCATACCATGATCATCGGTCGCAGTTTTGGTGCCCTCAGTGCCCTCAGGTTGATGGTTTGCCAGGGTGGGCGGTGAAGATTTGTTCTCGAACAGGATCATTCACGCCATTAGCGTATAGACGCACATTCTCCTCTGCCAGAACTACGGCGTGTATTACGCAACGAGCGACTTCGATCTCTTCTCGGTAGGAAGCCATGGAGTATATATAATGCAAGTGTTTCCGAGGCGAAGACAATTGTCAACTTTCGCGGAAAGTTGGTGGACAAACTGATACAGGTCACGCACCCCAACCGAACCTGGAACCTGGTCGGGTGGGCTGATATCTGGTCGGAGGATGCTATGTCCAAGACGCTATCCTCTTATCCAATAGGTGAGCCCCCCGAGAATGCTCTATGGCGTCTCCAGTGCTGCGACATGCTTCCTGAGCCTCTGGGCCTTGCCAGGACACAGATGTAGCGCCCACTTCTTGGATGAGAGGATCTGTGCGTTACGTTCCGATTACAACCCCGACGAAGAAGAACAAGATGACGGTCCGGTAGTCGCCCAATTCAGGGCCAGATACGCTACGGTTTTCAGCGAGATGATAAAGTACTTGAGCATATGTGTGACGGAGAGGGGATATGTTGGATTGGTATCTGCCGATTGTTAGGTCGGAGATAGAGTCTGCATCTTTGCCGGCGCACCCGCTCCGCTCGCTCTAAGGGCTTCTGCCCCAAACAGGCAGGCTTACAGAGTTGTTTGGGATGCTTTTGTGCACAGCTTCATGCATGGTGAAACGTCGAGCTGGGAAGAGATGGATATACAGCAGGCACGAGCCGAGTCATACACGTAAGGGGCATATACTTAAGAGATAGAGGTAGAAGCTAGCTATATTGTAGTTGAGGGAGATTCGCCACCGCCAGCGAAGAAACCTCGGCGCAGCGTTGCAAAGGGCACTCGCCCGAGAATTCGCCGGGCTCCTGCCGCTCACAAAAGCCGGCCATTTGTAGATAGATCTGCTAGTTTTACTAGCAACAACGAAGGCAGCGTTGACGCGTGGCGAGGCTGCTGTCATTGAAATTTCGGTTTTCTACAGCCAAAAAGTAGATTTTGGATACAGGCCGCCCGACAGACCGTCGCAGCTGGAAAATGTGGGGGAGGGTGTGCCTCAGATTTTCGGGGTGTGCAGGGAGATTAACTCTAACGGAAGGTATGACTGGGAGGTCAGAATTTGATGACAGACTAACACCATCTGTATTTAGCACGGGTTTGGTAGCCATGTAAATTTGAGCAATTTGCCTGCCCATCCTTGCAGCGTCTTTTCAAGGTCGGCTTCTCCGGTCTGGATTTGTGGTGTGATGCTCTCCATAGAGTTTCCTGGATATAATTCTCCAAACAAATACCCGTTTCTTTTCCTCCCAAAAGGCCCGGCGCTGGCTGCACAGCACCGAACATGAAGCATCCCAACCGGCCCAAATCGTCGCTCACTGCAGCATGAGTGATTTATTTGGCACTTCGTTCCCTGTCAAATCACTGCTCGTCACACTACATGGTGATTCCGTTGGGGAAACCCTGGTGGAATTCCCCAATCAGCGTTTGGTGTAACCAACCTCGAGCCAACTTGGTCCGACATGCTGCAGTTTGTTGGGAATCAGCCACAGCTGTCAAGAATGGAGGCCGCCGTGGCGTCCGTTTACTGTCGCGTGGGTGCGGAGAGCCTTGAATTGGTCCAGAGCCTTTTCGCTTGGACAAGCGCAGAGGCTTTCCGGCTCTCAGCATGAGAATAAAAGCCGTGGATGTTGTAGCGGCCGAGGACTGCTGTCGAAGTCCACACTCAGAGTGCAGATTTCGGCGCATCGAAGTTTCGAAATTCCAATTGAATGAGAGAGGGGCACAGAACCGAGATGGGTGTGGCTCAGAGAAAAGGGGAATCGGTGACCCCCAACAATGTCGACATCAAGCCGCTCCAGCCGAGAGCCTTCTCTCCTGCCCCTCCATCCAGCCCCACCCCTCCTTCGGCGTACCCATCGAGCCCATTTCCCATCTCCAGTGCCATAAGCCTTCCGGGCTTGCTGCTATTTCCCTATAGGGCTTCGTCTTGCAATCGAATTGATTCCCGGTGTCGGCTAGCACTGAGCGGCTGAATCCGCTTACGGACCAAGATCGTCGCCAGTGATTTTCATTCTTTTCTTTGCGTTCTCCTTTCCCTCCTCACCAACGAGTGGGTGACCCCAGACCTAAGTTGCCAAACTGGCCCTGCTCTGGCTATCGTTTCACTTTCGGTCTCCGTTTCCCGTCTCCGTTCGGTCCCCGTTTCCCGTCTCCGTTCGGTCCAGCAAGAGCCCAGTTGTCAAAGGAGGAATAATCTTCCCGTGTGCTCACCCCCTCCACCTATTTTTGCCCACGCTCGTTGCCGTCACCACCCAGCGGATTCTGAGGCAACCTGCCCGGATGTTACCTCTGCGCTGGCGACGCTCGCACGCACCTGGGCAGCCCGAGCAACGTGTTGTCTTCGTAAGGGTCTGTCTATTGCACCCTATGTGCGCCATGAGCAGGGGCACCGTTGCTGGCTGTTTTGATCCGACTGCCGCGCACGCTCCCGGTGGCCCCTGAGCCATGCACGCAAGCCCGACGGTGATTGCTGTTTTCGGGGGTCACTGGCGTTGCCCATGAGCTGTCTTCTGTCGAGGCCCAATGCTTTCCCTGTCCCCTGCTGGCCAGTCCCCGTGTTAGCCCCCCCAAGTCACTTCCGATGGCACTTTCGGATGGTTTTTTTTCTGATTCTTGACCCAACTTCGCATTTTTCCACGTTGTAGTGCCTCAGTGTTGGCACCAAACACCACTCAAGCTGCGTCGTCGATCACTCTGTGCTCGAGTGTGGATTCGTGTCGGTCTCCATAGGTTCCTCTTTGATCGCTATGGGTCCACGATGTCGTGCCGTGATATGTTGACGCTCCTCCCCAGACCCGTTGGGCACCCATTGAACGCTCGCCCCGAGCCCTCTTCCACTCCCCTCCCAGTGTAAA
>Ga0247763_1001236_pt1 | contig 14827 bp, 11 predicted proteins | sample UWRJL141409B4_FD_179926 | JGI IMG/M metagenome (GOLD analysis project Ga0247763, IMG submission 179926) | Plant litter microbial communities from Arlington Agricultural Research Station in Wisconsin, United States - UWRJ-L141-409B-4 | ecosystem: Environmental > Terrestrial > Plant litter >...
TGCTGCACCAGGTAGGCGCGGTCGTTCGCCTGCGGTCTCGGGAACGACGGGTTCGCGGTGGCGCGGCTCTGGCCCGGGAAGCCGTGCAGGCCGTTGGTGCGCCCGCCCATGAGCACGAGCTTGTCCTCGAAGGGCACGACGATCATGGAGTGGAGGCCCGGCATCGCTCCGGCCGTCAGCCGCTGGACCTTCAGCTGGAAGGGAATGTCGGGCGCGGGCAGCGGAGGCAGCGCGGGGATGACGTCGGGATCCGGCGCCTGCGGCACGGTCGGCTCGGGCGTCGCCGAGCAACCGAGCAGTGCGAGGAGGAGCCAGGAGCCAAGCGGCGCTAAAGCCGCGCGGGGCTGCACGCTCTCCGAGCCCACGGTGCAGCGGCCCATCACGCGACCCCCTGTCGAGAGGCCGCTGCCTGTTGCTGCAGCCATTGGCTGAGCATCGCGCTCGTGGCCGGAGACATGTCGCGCACCACGGGCATGAACCCCGGGTCGGCGACGGCGAGCGCGAGGCGTGCTTCGATGGCCGCCGCGTTGGCCTTGACCGTCGCTTCATCTCCGATGTCGATCAGGCCTGCCATGCCCGGGTAGAGCTTGGCGTAGATCCGCAGGATCGGCCCGATGTCGTCTTTCCAGGTGGGCTGAGCCACGATCTTCTGGTTCTGCCAGAACAGGAGCGCCATGAACGGCATGTACGGCTGGACCGTCTCCGTGCCCGGGTTCTCTCCGATGGCGCTCTCCTTCGAGCCCGCCTTCAGGAAGCAGAGCAGGCTATCCATCGGGCGCCGATACTCGTTGGTCGCGAGCGACTGGGCGGGACCGGTGGCGACCGACAGCTGGAACTGCCCGGGCCGGCCTCGGATCGGCTGCGACGCGAGCTCGACCGAAAATATGCTCGTCGGCACCAGACGGGTCTTTGCGTTGGCGCCGTACTCGACCACCAGCCGATCGAGCTCGAGCACGAGCCCCACTCCGCTCGACGCGCTCGACCCGGTCGCGATCGACGGGACGGGCTCGCCGAATCGGTAAGCGACGACGTTGACGGACCGACCGGCGCTCGGCAAGCCCTCCCTCGGCTGCAAACGACAGGTCGCAGACTCGGTGTTCACATAGTAGCCTGTCGCGTTCTCTTGCAGCACGGCAGAACCGCTCGACTGGATGCACAGCGGGCTCGAGCCGACGGCCTTCGCCTCGGCCGCCGTCAAGTCGAGCGTCACGACGCCGGCGTTGCGGAGATAGGCCGAGTCACGCAGCTGCGCCGCGGCGGGCAGCGCGACATAGTCAGCGAGCTGCGAGGTCACGCTGACGAGCTTGCCCTCTCGCAGCGTGCCCTGGCTCTCGAAAGGCACGAACGCGTTGCCCTGCAGGTATCCCACGGCGAGGCTGCCGCCGAGGTCGAAGACACCGTTCGAGGGAGCCCGGAGCGGCGTGGTCGTGCCCATGTCGACCAGCAGGTAGCTGCGCCCACCGGCGCTGACGAGCCGCGCGTCGGTGTTGTTCCAGAAGGGTACAGGCGCCACGGAGGCGCCTGCCGATGCGGCCTCGTGCTCTGCCGCCTGACGCGTCAAGATCGGGTCTGCGACATCGGTGGGCGCCTTCAGCGAGGCGATGGACAACGCCGAATACAGGCGGCGGCCAGGCACGATCTGGCTCGGGTCTCCGGCTTCGACAGGACCGATCGTGCCCATGAGCCGCCCGTAACAATACATGTTGCCGGTGGCGAACTGCTGGGCGGGCGAGGTCTGAAACATGTCCACGCTCAGCTTGACGTCGAGCTCGCTGCCCGCGCGGATGCCCCAGCTCGACAGGACAGCGCTGGAGCTCTTCGGGTCGCTCACGCGCTCCACGTGCAGGCGCTGGTGCCAGGTGCCCGAGGCGACCTGCAGCCCGGGGACCCCCGCGTCGCCTCGACCGAAGAACAGATCGCGCAGCTGCGGCACGCCACACGCGCCCGCGAACCCCACCCCGCCGGAGCTGCCGACGAACAAGCGCAGCCCGTACAGCTCGGAGCGGAACTGCATGTCGGGGTCGAGGTCTGCGATCTTCGCGAGCGTGTAGTTGTTCCCGCTCGCGTCGACCTGTGGGGCGTACGGATTGACCGTCTCCACCGCCGCTCCGAGCAGCGGATCGCCGCGCACGACCTGGCCGTCGGCGCCGACGACCTGGGTGATCTGACAGTCGCGGAGGAAGTACTGGGCGACGCCCTTCGGGTTGTTGTAGCGACCCGTGTCGATGATCAGCGGCTGGCCGCCAGCGGCTCGTTCGTAGTTGACCGTCTCGTTATTGAGGTTGCTCGGGTTCGTGAAGAACGTGCCGGCAAAATGTATCCGCGGTAGACCCAAATAGCTCATCGCCCCTCGCCCTGTTTTCAGAACATGTCTTCAGAACACGTCTTTCGGACCCGTCATTCGGCAGGTGTCTTTCGGGAATGGCCCTCGCGCTGACCCCCGAAGGTGCGAGCGCGCGCGGCGCGGCGTTCGCGGCTTGCTCGAGGCATGTCGCGCCCGTGGGTGCGCGGCGTCGCTCGCCCCCTGATCCCCTCTTCGAGCCCGTTCACCATCGTTGGTGGCGCGCACCACGTCAAGTGTGTTGCACGCGGCGGAGATCAGAGAAGTCGCACACGGGCTTACCCGCTCGATCCGAGGTGCCGTGCTGTCGCGGCGCCGTTCAGGCCGCAGCGCTCGCGAGCCCGCGTGGTCGCCGGTCATTTCAAGCCATTTCGGGGAGGCGGCAGGATGCAGCAGGCACGATCTCGGACACGGCGCGCGTCACGATCGCACCGCTCGCGGCGTTTCGCTGAAAACGCACCCGTCGCATGCGCTGGCTGCGTCGCCGTCGCGGCAGCGTCGCTTGCACGCCGCCGCAGCCGCCGAGTAGCGCGCCAGAGAAGCCGGCGCCGCCGGACTATCAGGCCATCATGCGCCGGGTGCACACCTACTACACGGGAGGCGCTCACGAGCGCCCGCCACTGCCAGCGAGAAGGCCCCGAGCTGGGCCGACATGAAGCCCTGAGGCAGCTGCTCGACGCGCTCGGTCGCCGCGCTTACCCCGCTAAGGCGGCGCCGAGGATTAATGGAAAGCGGTTTCGGGGAGCGAGCTTCAGCGCGAACTCGTGCTCGTGCTCGTGCTCGGACTCGCAGTCGTCATCGTGCTCGATACACTCAGCAACTCGGCTAATCACGTGGCCGACAGGGCTCATGGCCTTCGATCCCCTCGAGGCCGGTGCGCGACGCGCACGTGCCGTCGTTCACCGTGACCCCCGACCCGACGCCGTTCCACGATAGCGCGCCTTCCTTGTACGCGGCGATCATCGTGTCGACGGCCAGGAGCGGCGGGGTCTCCTTGCCGGGCGGCGCCGAGTCGAGACAGCGCGAGGTGTCGAACTGGACCTGCGTCTGCTTCAGCGCCGGAAACTGGCAGCCGCTGCGGGTGCTGAACCCCGAGTAGCAAGCCTCGTCGCCAAACTCGTCGAGCCCGTGAAACTCGGCGCTGACCCAGGGCTGCGCGGCGGTGCCGATGCTCGAGCACCAGCGACTCTCGGGGTGCTCGGCGCAGTAGACCTGGTGGTGCTGCTCGTCGTGGAAGATGCCGTCGTTCTCGACGCTGCCGTCGATGCGAGTGGGCTCGACATACGCCGGCGCCTCGCCCGAACAGGCGCTGAGCGCCGCCACGCCTACCACCACACGCGGAATCGCATGCCGTCGAGTCGCATGCGTCCGTGCTAACACGCTCTTTCGCAGCGACAAGCGATCGAGCGGGCACGTGGCGTGTGAAACGGCGAGACGCAGCGCCGATCGAACGCTCGAAGCGACGGAACGGTCGCGGTCGCACGCGGCGGCCGACGAGCGCCCCTCCCTCGGCGCCCGCAGCGCGCTGTTGCATCGCAGCGCGGGTGGACCGAGCCCGTGCCGTTGTCGGGGGGTGGCGGCTTCGAGCGGCGCGCGCGAGGACGACGACGGGGAGGAGGCAAGCGCCACGCGCGCTGCGCGCGTGGCGCGGGGGTGGGCAACTCAGCCTTCTCTGGCTCTTGTCGCGGGTTTGCACGCCGCGGCCCGCCACCGCTCGCGCCGCGCGGCCTGAGCCGGTGCTCCCCAAGGAAACCTTCTGACCTGGGTGGTTTGCCGGCGAGACGCTGGCGAAGCTTCTCTCGGCGGGCCCTCGCGTGTAGATTGTCTGACGAGGGACGATGCCGGGACGGATGGTCATGCACTGCCCCCGCTGCACCTTTCCCATCGAGCCCGTGCTCACTCAGGGGGTCGAGATCGACCGCTGTCGGCGCTGCTCGGGCACGTTCTTCGACGCGGGCGAGGCGCCGGGGGCCCTGGGCGAGGGCGCGCGCTTCGACACCTGGCGCGAGCTCTGGACGTTGCACGAGGGCAAGCCCTCACCGCTCGAGTGCCCGAAGGACGCGACGCGCATGCTCGCCCACTCGGTGCCCATGAACGACACGAGCGTGCTGGTCGACGTGTGCCCGCAGTGCCAGGGCATGTGGTTGGATCGCGACGAAGGGAAGCTGCTGCATCCGCTGATCGAAGGGGGCCTGCGGGGGCACGGCGTCGGCGGCTACCTGTTCCAGTTCCTGACGCAGCTGCCGCTCGAGGTGTGGAACCCCGTTCGGCGGCGGGCGCACCTCGTGCAGGGGCTGCTCGTCGTGCTCGCCCTGTGCTTTGCGCTCGAGTTGCTGGAGGAGGCGCCGATCCAGGCGTATCGGGGCTGGATGCTGGTGCCGTCGGAGTTGCTCGGCGGCCAGCACGCCTGGACGCTGCTGACGCACGGCTTCCTCCACGCGGGCTGGCTTCACCTGCTCGGCAACCTCTACTTTCTCTGGGTGTTTGGCGACAACGTGGAGGATCGCCTCGGCAAGCGGGACTTCGCGATCCTCTACGCGGCCGCGCTCGTCGCCGGCGGGCTCGCGCACTTGCTGGCGAACCCGCAGAGCCACGCGCCCATGCTCGGTGCGAGCGGCGCGATCGCGGGCTTGATGGGCGCCTATCTCGTGCTGTTTCCGCGCGTGCAGCTGTGGGTGATGCTGGTGTTCTGGCGCGTGCGCATGCGAGTGGTCTGGTATTTCGGAGCGTGGGTGGCGCTGCAGGTGGTGATGCAGGGCACCGGCGCCCGGGGCACGGCGTGGATGGCGCACCTCGGCGGCTTTGCGGTGGGCGCCCTCACGGGTCTGTTGTTGCGGCCCCCGCCCCCTGAAGCATCCCTTCGGATGGCACAGGGAGGACGGAAGAGCGGAAGGATTTGAGGGGGATGAGGCGTGAACATCCTCAGCCCATTTCGCAAGACGGTCCGCTCCAGCCAATTGGACCTCGAACGACCAAGTCGCCGTCCCATCCCCAGATCCCCTACCTCTTCCGCCCTTCCGCCCTTCCTGTGGCCATCCCGGCTTTCATCGGGGAGAGGTCCGCGCCAAGCGCGGGCGCCAGGGAGGCGCGTGCGTTAGACTCGCGCCATGGAACGTCGACAGATTGTTCAGGTCGCTACCGCCACTGCCATCGCGCATGGCCTGGTCACCATCATGGGCTGTCGCGCTGCACCGACGGGCGTCGCCGCTCCGTCGCCCGGCACGGCGCCGCCTTCTCCCTCCCCTTCCTCGCCCGAGCTCACGAAGCTCTCCGAGTCCACCGCCGACTGCGCGCGCGCGGGCGAGGTGTGCCTCGAGCACTGCATCCGCAGCCTCGCCTCGGGCAGCACCATGATGGCGGAGTGCGCGCGATCGGTTCAGCAGATGATCCCGATCTGTCGCGCGCTCTCGAGCCTGAGCGCGATGGGCTCGGCCCACGCTCGCGCGCTGGCCACGACGTGCGCCGACGTGTGCGCCGAGTGCGCGAAGGTGTGTGAGCCCCACATGGGCCACCACGCCGAGTGCAAGGCGTGCTTCGAGGCGTGCCGGAGCTCGGAGGCCGCGGCGCGCGCTCTGGCGGGCGGCGGGTCGTCGGCGACCTAGACGCACCGCGCTCGGCGGCTTCGCCTTTCAGGCGGCGGGGGGCTTCGCCTCTCACGGGGCAGCGCCTCAGGGGGTGAGGCAACGGTTGGCGATGACACGCACGCCGTTTTGGATGCCGGTGGAGAGCACCAGCTCGGGCAGCCCGTCCGCGTCGAGGTCCGCCGCGACGACGTCGACGGTGTCGAAGTCGGCGGGATAGAACACGGCGTTCCCGAACCGGCCGCTGCCGTCGTTGGTGAGCACGCCGATGTTCTCGCCGAAGTTGCTGGCGGCCACCAGATCGAGGCGAGCATCGCCGTCGAGATCGACGGCGGCGAGGCCCGTGGCAAACTCACCGACGGCGTAGGGGGCGGCGGTCTCGAAGCCTTGCCCAGCGAGGTTCGTGAGCACGCTGACCGAGCCGTCGTAGTCGTTGGTGACGGCGATATCGAGCCAGCCGTCGCCGCTCAGGTCGGCGATGACGATCTCGCTCGGGGCTCGCCCCACGGAGTGGGTGACGGCGGGTGCGAAGCGGCTGTCACCGAGGCCGCGCAGGACGCTCAGGGTGTCGGCGCCGAAGTTGCCGACGACGATGTCGGCGACTCCGTCCGCGTCGAGGTCGCTGACCGCGAGGGGCTCTGGCGCTTCTCCCACGGGGTAGCTGACGGGCGCGGCGAATCGGCCGCCGCCGACGTTGAGCAGCACCAGGAGCGCGCCCGCGTCGAGGTCGGTAGCGGCCACGTCGAGCCGGGAGTCACCATCGATATCGCCGATGGCGACGTGTCGCACGCGGGCGCCCACGGCCAGCCCCCCGCTGGAGATGAACTGGCCGCTGCCGTCGTTGAGCAGCACGGCGAGCGACCCGGAGCCATCGTCGAGAGCGACCACCAGATCACTCGAGCCGTCGCCGTCGAGGTCGCCGCCGGCGACGCCCCAGGGAAACTGCCCCACCGGGATGTCGACCTGGGCCCCGAACGTGCCGTCGCCCGCGCCCGGGAGCAGGCTCAGGCTGTTGCCCTCCGAGTTCGAGGCGACGAGGTCGACCGCGCCGTCTCCCGTGAGATCGGCGGCGACGACGACGGCGGGCCGCGCGCCCGCAGCGTAGGTGTCGCCCGCGAGGAACGCGCCTTGCCCGGTGTTCATGAGCACGCTCAGGGTGCCCTGCGAAAAGCCGAGCACACCGAGATCGGGCAGACCGTCAGCGTCGACGTCGGCGGCGGCGACCGCGAGGGGGCGAGCACCACCGGGATAGGACACGGGGGGCAGGAGGCCCGCTTCTCCGTTCAACAGGACGGTGACGGTGCCGCCGTCGCCGTGATCGTTTGACGTCGCGACGTCGACGCGACCGTCGGCGTCGAGGTCCCGCGCGACGACGGACTGACTGCCGGGTGCGAACGAGAACGCCTCCGCATCGAGGAGCGTGCCGTCGCCTCGGTTCTCGAAGAGGCGGAAGTCGAAGTCGACGTCTGCGGCGTGGATGGTGGCCACGTCGAGAGCGCCATCGCCCGTGAGATCTTCGACGATGAGCCCGGCGTTGTTGGGGCCGACGGGGTAAGCGTCTTCGCCGGCGAAGCCACCGGCGGTGCCGAGCAGCACCCTCACCTCGAAGGACGTCAAGACGGCGAGGTCAGCCTGCCCGTCACCGTCGAGGTCGCCGGCGGCCGCGCTGACCACCCCGGAGAGGCTCGGCGGCTCGGCAGCGGCGAAGGTGCCGCTCTGATTGACCAGCAGAGCGATCGCGTCGTCGTGGAGGACGATCAGATCGGGCTGCTCGTCGCCGTTCAGGTTCGCCGCGCTGACGCGGAGCCAGTGTGAGCTCTCGTCGTCCTCGATCACGGCGTAGCTCTCGATCTGTGCGAAGCTGCCGTCGCCGGCGTTCGCGGCGATCACCACGCTCGTGTCGAGCCCGGCCACGATGTCGAGCGCGCCGTCGGCGTTCACGTCGATCAGGGCGATGGATCCGGGAACGCTCGCGACGGGGAGCTCCTGCGCGGCCTCCACGCTGGAGAACGTGCCGTCGCCCAGGCCCTGGATCACGCGGAGCCGTGGCGGCGCGTCGGCGCTGAACACCACGTCGGCCTTGCCGTCGCCCGTGACGTCGCCGAGCGCGAAGCTCTGCTGGTTTTCACCGAGGGCGGTCTGGGGCGGCCCGGGCAGGCCGATCGTGCTCGCGCACGTCGGGGCGACGGCGGGGGTGGCGACGGGCGGGATCACCGGCGGGGTCGCTACCGGGGTTTCGGCGGGAGGCTCACCGTCAGGTGGGGGAGCGATGGGCTCGTCGCTGGGCGCTGCGCCCGTGGGCGGCGGGTCTGGATTCGTGGGGGGTTCGCCCGGGGGCTGCAAGCTCGGATCGAACGGCGCTTCGCCCGGGGGTGGCGCGCTCGGATCGATGGGTGGCTCGCCCGGGGGCGGATTGCTCGATTCGTCGCCTGGATCGACTGCGTTCGGCTCGGCTGCATCTGGAGGGGCGCCTTCCGGGGTCGGCGCCTGCAGCTCGTCCGCGAAGAGCTGACCGTTCGAGTCTCCACACGCCGCGACCGCCAGCAACACCCCCAACGCCCACGTTCCCGACCGGCGCTTCGACATTCACTGACCTCTGCCGCGCACTAGCACGGGAGCAGCGACGGCGCCCGCTCCTACACCTCGGCGGTCAGCAATACCAACTTGCCGAAGCTGCTCCCGGACTCGAGCGCCGCGTGGGCGTGAGCGGCCTGGTGCAGCGGGTACGTTCGCACCGGCGGCGGACGGATGCGCCCATCCCGCGCCCAGCCGAGCAGCTCTGACATCGCCTCGCCCAGGATCTCGCCGCGCTCGAACAGGTAGGAGAGGTTGAAGGCCAGCACGGCGCGGTTGTGCTGGGTCATCTCGAACGGATTGAAGCGCGGGGTGCGCAGGTAGCCGAGCAGGAGCTTGGCGTAGCTCGGGCGGTCTTTCCCGCGCGTGAGCAGACCGTGGAAGCCGTACACGATCAGGCGCCCCGCGGGGGCGAGCTGCGCATAGCCGTGGCGCAGGCTGTCGGCGCCGTGGGCGTCGAGCACGACGTCGAAGCCCTGCGGCACGAGCTCGCGCGTCTGCCGGTGCCAGGCGCCCTGGCTCTTGTCGACCACGTGCTCGGCGCCGGCCTCGCGAGCCACCGCCACCTTCTGCGGGGTGCCGACGGTGCCCACCACGCTCGCCCCGCACGCCACGGCGAGCCGGGTCAGGGCCCCGCCGACACCGCCCGCCGCCGAGTGCACGAGCACGCGCGCGCCAGGGCGCAGCTTGCAGAGCTCGCGCAGCGCGTACCAGGCGGTCAGGTAGACGGTGGGAAAGGCCGCGGCTTCGGCGCTGCTCCAGCCTGGCGGGCGCGCGAACAGCTGCGACGCGGGCACGCTGATCTCGCTCGCGTAGCCGCCGAAGCGGGTGACGCCAAACACCGGCTCTCCCACGCTGAAGCCCTGCGCGCCGGCGCCGAGCGCGCGCACGGTGCCGCTGAACTCGAAGCCGGGGATGATGGGCCAGCCCACGTAGTCCTTGGCGGACTGATACAGACCCATGCGCACGGCGATGTCGGCGAAGTTGACGCCGACCGCATCGATCGCCACGTGCACCTCGCCCTCGCGCGGCTCGGGCGGCGGCAGCTCGACGAGCCGGAGCTGCTCGTGGCCGCCCGCTCGACGGATCTGGATGGCCTTCACGGCGAGAGGCCATACGCGGTTCGGCGCGAAGGCACAACGCTCTCGCGGTTGCGAGGGGCTGCCGGGCGCGCCCCGCGACGCATCGAGCGGTCGGCGCCTCACCGGCAGATGGCCCGCCGAGAGCCGTCATTGTGGTCGCGACGGCAGCTCGGTGCCCGCGCGGCCCACCCTGGACGCCGATCCGATCAGCACCCACGACACGTCGACTCTTCCGCTCTGGAATGCCTCGATGATGGGCCTCGTTCCAAACGGACGATCGAGCTCTCGCCGGCGGGGCGAATCGCCGCGACGCCGAAGTTGACCGCAAGCACGTCGTTAAGAGACCGCCGGCTCGCGCCGTCCCACGTGAAGCAATCTTTTCTGTGAGACTACAAAGGAATACTCCATGCGCAGACTGGTGACTCTGGGTGCCCTTTCGCTCGTGGCCTCCGTGCTCGGATTGGCCTGCGGCGACGACGACAGCAGTGATGGCAATGGCGGCGGCGGCGGGCGCGCCGGCTCCGGTGGCGGCGGCACGGGCGGCACCGCGGGCACGGGTGGCACCGCGGGCACCGGCGGCACTGCCGGTACGGGCGGCACTGCGGGCACGGGCGGTTCGGGCGGCACTGCCGGCACGGGTGGTTCGGGCGGCACTGCCGGTACGGGCGGCTCGGGCGGCACGGGTGGCTCGGGCGGCAGCGGCGAAGATCCCGACGCGGGTGACGGTGGGATCGTCGAAGAGGGTGATGGCGGCCCGGGTGATGGCGGCACGGAGCCACCGTGCACGGGGTGCCTCGAGCTGAGGGCGCCGTTTACCGCGGCCAGCCAGGTCGAATACTTCAACATCGGCTACGACCCGGGCGTGGACTTGAGCGACGCGGTCGTGACGTTCCGCCTGCGCGCTCCGGTATTTGATCCGTCGGGGCAGCTGTTCGTGCAGGCGTTCGTGCAGGACTCGGGGTTCCAGGAGTTCCCCACGGGAGCGTTCCTGCCGATCACAGCCGACACGTTCGAAGACAATGACACCTTCATCGACGTCGACATCGACGTCAGCGCAATCACCACGGCGGGCTTTGACGCCGAGGATGTCGCCGCAGTGGGACTTCAGTTCTTGAGCGGCGAAACGCTGCCTGGCGCGGCGACGGCCGTGTTGCTGCTCGACTCCGTCACATTTGACGTTGCGGGCGTAGACGACCTGCTGTTCACCGATGACGCAGAGGGTTTCGTACTCAACACCTTCGCAGACGGTCAGGAGACGGGCGAAGTCATCCACCACTGATGGGTGTCCATTCGTCCGGCGACTTGCGGCTTCCCAACGCCGCAGGTCGCCCGGGCGGGACGCGACCCGACCGGACGCTGCACGCGGCGAGCCCTGGGTAGTCGGGAAATGTGGGCAACGACACGGCGGCGCCCGTGTAGGACTCTCGCTGGCGCTCGCCGACCGCGCGCAGCGTCGACCCTGGCTACCAGGAGGCGAAAACTTTCCTGGGAGAGCTCCGCTCGCACGAGCGCCCCAGCGCTGACGTCTGACCTCTGCGATAGCGCGGCCGCAGCGAATCTCACGGCGTAAAACATGCCGAATCCCTCGATGGGCCCGGCGGCAACGCGGTGCGGGGTGGTGCATCCCCTGCCCCGTTCGACCGCGCGCGGCGTCGCGGGAAATCGCCCGCGGAGTGGTGCTGGGCACGATGGATGCGAAGGTTGCGCTCAGCACCCCTCACGAGAGGCCCTATTGACCAACAGCACCTCGATGCACTGGGGGGCGCTCCTCGCCCTCCTCCTTGGAGCAGCTACCGTCGCTCCGTCAGCACAGGCCCAGTCCTGCGGCGCTCCAGTCATCGTCCACTCGTCGTATCCGGAAGACGGCGCGACGGGCGTGGCGACCAACGCGGCGCTCTATATTTACGGCCCCGAGCTGGAGGCGAGCAGCAGCGAGGTGACGCTCGAGGATGACAGCGGCGAGGCCGTGTCGATCGACGTGCAGGCGGCTCCCGGCGGGCTGCTCATCGACGCCTTCCTGGGGCTCACCCCCAACACGAGCTACGAGCTGACGGTGGCGCTCGCGAGCGGCGGCGACGAGTGGTCGGCGAGCTTCACCACGGGCGCGGGCCCGGCGACGGTCGTCCAACTCCGCGCCCCCGACGTCGGCGTGAGCGTGATCGATCAAGACCAGGGAGCGTGCGGTGTCGTGTCAGCGATCTGCGTGATCGGCTCGGTCTCGGCGCGCAGGACGCTCGAGGTGGTGGTCCGCGGCGAGGTGCTGAGCCTCGGTGACGGCGAACCGACGCCCGTGTACATGGCCAGCCGCGAGAGCGTCCCTGCAAACGCCTGCATCGAGGTCCGAATGCGAGAGCCCGGAGGGGTCGTCTCGGAAGCGACGCGGCTCTGCGGCGACGAGCTCGGGCGCTTCGAGCTCGACGCGAACGCGCCCGCTCCGACATCGTGCCAGCCGTACAGCGCCGTCCCCGACAACGACGATGATGATGACGATGACGAGTCATCAGAGTCGGGGGGCTGCGCGATGGGCGCGTCGGGAGCGGCGTCGGGGGCCGGCGGGGCGTTGTTTGGCCTTGTCGCTAGCCTGGCCGCCCTGGTCACGGCGCGCTGGCGACGGGCGCGCCGGGGCGCACGACGCGGCGTCCGAGGCTGAGCGAAGCGGCGGGTTTCCGCGCGGGGTTGCAGCGCCGGGCGATCGACGATCGCCCGGCGCGACGGCGTTGGCCCTGCCGAAAGCTCAGGCGGGCCCGAGCGCGTCGTAGACGGCGCGGCGGAAGCTGCGATGCAGGCCGATCTTGTCGAACGGGATCAGCTGCACCATCAGCACGGCCGTGAGCTGCGTCTTGGGGTCGACCCAGAACAGCGTGCTGTCACGCCCGTCCCAGAAGAACTCGCCGACCTCGCCGGGGTTCTCTTTCTCGTCGACGGGCGGGCGCAGGCGCACGGCGAAGTCGATGCCGAATCCGACCTGCCCCTTGCTCGGCAGCCAGGAGCGGTCGGTGATCGCCTCGTCGAGGTGGTTCGTCGCCATCAGGCGCACCGTCTCGGGCTTCAGGATGCGCGTGCCCCCGAACTCGCCCTCGCCGAGCAGCATGCGCGCGAACTTGGAGTAGTCGTCGATGGTCGACGTCCAGCCGAAGCCGCCCGGGTCGAGCGGCCACTCGCGGGAGCTGAAGCCGAAGGCCTTTTCGTCCGGCGTGCGGGTGAGCGTGCCGGTCGCGCTGAGCTCGTACTCCGCGGCGCGGCGCCCCTGGCGCGCGGGCTCGACGTAGAACGACGTCTCCGTCATCCCGAGCGGAGCGAGGATGTGCTCCCTGGCGTATTGCTCGTAGGGCACGCCCGAGAGCTTCTCGACGAGGTACGCTTGCACGTCGACCGCCGGGCTGTAGAGCCACTTCTCGCCGGGATGGTAGGCGAGCGGCAAGCTCGCGAGGCGGCGCGACATCTCGGGGAGCGAGTTCTCCCAGCTGGTCGGGTCCGCCGCCTTGATGAGGCGCCCGAGCCCGGTGTCGCCCGCGCTGCCGAAGCCCGCCGTGTGGCGCGTGACGTCGCGCACCGTGATCGGTCGGCGAGCGTCTTCGAGGATGGGCGCGCCCTTCGCGTCTTCCCCGACGTAGACCTTCATGTTCGCGAACTCGGGCAGATACTTCGACAGCGGGTCGTCGAGCTGGAAGAGGCCTTGCTCGTACAGCTGCATGAGCGCGACGCCCGTGACGGGCTTGCTCATGGAGTAGATCTGGATCAGCGCGTCGCGGCTCATCGGGCGCTGGGCTTCGCGATCGGCATGCCCGAACGTCCCGAAGTAGACCTCCTGGCCATCCTTGAACACGATGGCTTCGGCGCCGGCGACCTGGCCGCGATCGACGAAGCCTTGCAACGCAGCGTCGATGGGCGCGCGGTCGATGTGGGGTGCGGGCGGTGCCGGGGCGGGCAGCGGCGCCTCCGCGGGCGCGCTCTGGCTAGCGCCGCTGCAGGCGGCGAGCGAGACGGCCGCCAGCGAGAGGGCCGCGGGCGAAGGGGCTGCGGATAGGACAGCAGCTGGAAACAGCGCCGCCAAGATCGCGTTCGCTGAGCTCATCTTTCTGGGATCTCCGAGTTTCATGGGATCCCGGAACATACACGGCGCCGCCCGGCTACAATAGCCGCCGCCCGAACGACAGGGGCGCTCGGACGAACTCTGGTTTACTCGCGCTGTGCTGGATTGCTCAGGAGTGTTGCGCTCGCTGAATGAAGGGCGGCGGAGCACCGGTCTGGCACGGTTGCCCCTCCCCCGTGGGCCTGCGGCGCCGCGGGGGTTGGCTCAGCCGCGACGCGGCCCGACGCCGGGGTCAGTTGACGGCGAGCGGCTCTCCCGAGTTGCCGTCGGCCTGGCGCGCTGGGGGCGACACCGCCGGGGCGTTCGCCTCGAGCCGCCAGAACCCGACCGTCTCGAGCACCGCCTGCGCGCGCTCGAGCCACTGCTTGGCACGCCGCCGGGCCATAGGCGCCAGGGCGCGCGGGCCGTCCGCGGTGTGGATCGCGGCCCAGAAGCTCGAGCCGAAGCGATCGATCTCGTACATCACCGCCGAGTCGAGCTCCGGCAGCGTGATGACCTGGCCTCCGAGCTCGCGCAGCCGGTTGTGCGCCGGCGAGGCGTCGAACTGCTTGAAGTTCTTCGAGCGACCCTCGTTCTTCACCACCACATACTGGAGCGTGTTGCCGTGACGCGAGAGCTGCTGGTCGAGCTGCGACACCGAATCGAAGCCGCCGTCCGTCACGTGCCACGACACCAGGCGCACGCCGGCCTCCCGCGCGTACTCCAGCACGTCCGTCGAATCGAGCCAGCGCTGCAGGACCCGCTGGCTCTGCGCCGGCAGGTCGACGATGACGTTGCGCTGGGCGGAGACGGCGCTGTCCATGATCTGGTCGGCGCTGGCGAGCTGCGCGAGATCGATCGGCTGCGTGTAGTCCGAGTAATAGCGCAGCAGCGCGCCGTGCGAGAGATCGGCATCGAAGGTCGCGAACGGCAGCGATCGATCGATGCATAGCTGCGTCAGCAGCCGCGCGACGACGCTCTTGCCAACGCCGCCTTTTTCCCCACCAACGAAATGGACGATGCTCATGCGCCTCCCTTTCGGTCATGCGCGCAGCAGAGTCAAGGCTGGATCGGGATTGTCGCTCGATGAGCCAGGTCTCGAGATCTCGAGACCTGGGTTCGGGCGCCGGAAAGCACTGCAGGGTCCGTCACCTAGACGACACGTGGCCAAGGGGCG
>Ga0247763_1001237_pt1 | contig 14827 bp, 10 predicted proteins | sample UWRJL141409B4_FD_179926 | JGI IMG/M metagenome (GOLD analysis project Ga0247763, IMG submission 179926) | Plant litter microbial communities from Arlington Agricultural Research Station in Wisconsin, United States - UWRJ-L141-409B-4 | ecosystem: Environmental > Terrestrial > Plant litter >...
TCGCTGCTGTCGCGGGCGATCCTCGAGTCTGGGCTCAACGCCAGCATCATCAGGGCGGGCTCCCGGCCTGTGCGCTACTGGCAATGGCTCCAGTCGGGTCGCGACGGCGCGCTGCTCGACGGCGCTTCGAAGGAGCTGACGATCGAGAACACGCGGCTCGATCCGGCCATCGGCAAGTCGCAAAAATACGAGCTCGCCTTCTCGAGCGACGTGGAATACGAGCTCTCGGCGTCCGGGCGCGTGCTCGGGCACGGGCGCTTGAACGAGCCTCTCCAGGTGGAGGGCCTGAGCCTGCTATTGCGCCCGGGCAGCGCCGATAGTCCGCTGCCGCACTCTCAATACGAGCTGCAGGTGACCCCGCTCGATCTGGTCACCGATCAGGTCGCGCGCGTGCTCGACGTGAGCGCGCCCAAGCCGGGCGGCACGGGCGAGCCCGTCAAGGTGGTGACGTTGCGCTACGGCGCCGAGACACCCGCGCTCGCGGCCAAGTTCTTGCGTCGGTTGATGTTCGCCTATCTCGAGCAGCGGCAGCTCTGGAAGACAGAGAACGCGACCGCCGCCGAGGTGTTCGTCACCCAGCAGCTCGACGGGGTGCGCGGCTCGCTCGATGAGCTGCAGAAGAAGCTCGCGGAGTATCGCGCCCAGAACCGCGTGGTGGTGCAGGACAACGAGGGCCGCGCGATGACGGAGCAGCTCGGCAAGTACGAAGAGCAGCGCGTGAAGGCGCGGCTCGAGGTGGCCGCGCTCGGCAACGTGCAGCGCGCTCTCGCGGAGCGCGACCCACCGGTCGGCGCCTACCTGCTCGGCGAGGACGATGACAAGGTGTTCGAGTCGCTCGCCACGTCGCTGTCGAAGGCCCGGCAAGAGCTGACCGACCTGGAGGCGCGCTTCAACCCGTCGGCGCCCGACGTGCGCGAGCAGCGGGCGCAGGTCGAGGCGCAGCTCGACGCGATCCGCAGCTATGTCACGACCCGGCTGAGGCGCGCCCAGCAGAACCTCGAGTCGATGACCGGCATCATCGAGCAGTTCGAGCGGCGGCTCACGTCGGTGCCGGGCGCCGAGCTCGGGCTGACGCAGCTCACGCGCGAGTCGGAGGTCTACGGCCGGCTCTACTCGAGCCTGCTCGAGCGGCAGCAGCAGACCGCGATCATCAAGGCCTCGACCATCTCGAAGAACCGCGTCCTCGACGAGCCCGAGGTCGCGCACCGCGAGTCGTCGCCGAGGCTCTGGCTGCGGCTCGCCAGCTTGCCGTTCGGCGTGCTGTTCGGCGTGGCGCTCGTGCTCGCGCGCGGGATGTTCGGCGGCGTGCTGCAAGGCGCCGTCGAGATCCAGCGCGGCATCGAGCCGCTGCCCGTGTTCGCCAGCATCCCGCGCTACCGCGGCGGACGGAGCGGGGCGCTGCCCGAGCCGATCTTCGACCCGGAGCGCACCGGCGACGCGGACCTGGTGGACGCCTTCCGCACGTTGCGCACGAACCTCTACCACGCCCTCGGCCTCGCGAGCCGCGCGCTCGCCGTGCCCGACGACATCGGCGGGCTGGTGCTGGTCACCTCGCCGTGCCGCGGCGACGGAAAAACGACGTGCGCGCTCGGGCTCGCGTCGCTGCTCGCCGCCGACGGGCGCAACGTGCTCTTGATCGACGCCGACGTGCGCTCGCCCGCGCATCGCGCCCTGCTCGGCGGGCACCCCGATCGCGATCTGGGGAGCGTGCTCGCGGGCAAGAGCCGGCTGCGCGACTGCGTCTGGCCGCTGCGCTCGAGCGCGGGCGAGTGCCACTCGATCGGCGCGCAGGCGCCGCTGTCGGTCGAGCTCCTGTCGAGTGAGAACATGCGGCGCATGCTGCTCGAGGCGCGCGTGGCGTACGACTTCGTGGTGATCGACGCCCCGAGCTCGCCCCTCTATGCCGACGCGCTCGTGCTGGCGGCCCCGAGCGACTGCGTGCTCAGCGTTCTGCGCCCGCACCACAGCGAGCGCAAGCCGTCCGAGGCCCACATCGAGGGCCTGTACGCGCTCGCGAAAGAGTACGCCATCGTCATCAACGACGTCGCGGCGCGCCCCGAGCCCGCGCGCGAGCGACCCGGCGCGGCTCGGCTCGTCGAGGCGGCAGCGCCTGGCCGCGGCCGAACTCGAGACGCCGCCCTCCTGGGGCGGCCCATCGGCGAGCGAGGGCGATGAACATGCGCGCGTTGATCGTCGTGCCGACGTTGAACGAGGCGGAGCACCTCGAGGGCGTCGTGCACCAGCTGCTCGGCGACGCGGCCCCGGCGGGCGTGCGCCTCGTGATCGCCGACGGCGGCAGCACCGACGGCACGGTCGCGCTCGCCGAGCGCCTCGCGCGCCAGCACCCGGCGGTCACGCTGCTGCACAACCGCGCCCGCGTCCAGAGCGCCGCCGTCAACCACGCGGTGCAGCGCCACGGGCAGGGCTTCGACGTGCTCATTCGCTGCGACGCGCACGCCGCCTACCCGCCGGCGTTCTGCGCGCGGCTGGTCGAGACGCTCGAGCGCACCGGCGCCGACGCGGTCGTGGTGCCGCTCGATTCGACAGGCGACGCGGGCCTGCAGCGCGTCGTCGGCTGGGTGTGCAACTCGCGTCTGGGCACGGGCGGCGCCGCGCACCGCGCGGGGCGCGCCAGCGGCTTCGTGGATCACGGGCACCACGCCGCATTTCGGCTCGAGACGTTCCGGCGCTGCGGCGGCTACGACGAGACGTTCACGCACAACGAAGACGCCGAGTTCGACTGCCGCCAGCGCGCCCTCGGCGCCAAGGTGTACCTCGACGCCGAGATCCGCGTGCTGTATCGCCCGCGGGCGAGCCTCGGCGCGCTTTACCACCAGTATTTCAACTACGGCGGCGGCCGCTCGCGCACCGTGCGCCGCCACCCGCGCTCGCTCCGGCTGCGGCAGGCCGTGCTGCCCGCTAACCTGGTCGGCATGGGCCTCGCGCTCGCCCTCAGCCCCGCGCTGCCTCTGCTCGCGCTGTGGCCGCTCGCCTATCTCGGCGCGCTGGGGCTCGGCGCTACGGGCCTCGTCCTCCGGCATCGTTCGCTGCGCGCCGCCCAGGCGGCGCCGGTCGCGCTGGTGATGCACACGGCGTGGGCCGCGGGCTTCCTCTACGGCCTCGCCGCGCGGCGCGAGCGGCCCTGGCGGCGCGAGCGGGCGACCCCGCTGGGGCTGCCGCAGGGCTCGGGGGAGGGCGCATGAACGCTCCCGCTCGCCTGCGCGTGCTACTGATCGATCCGTCGCTGTTCACCGCGCCCTACGACGCGGCGCTGACGGAGGGGCTGGTGGCCGCGGGCGTGACGCCGAGCTGGGCTATCCGACCCGTGCGCGACGGCGATCGCCAGGAGATCGCGCCGGAGCACGTCGGGCTGGTCTTCTACGGTCGGCTCGACGGCATGCGCCGCGCGCCCGCCCCGCTGCGCGCCGCCGCCAAGGGGCTGGCTCACATCGCGGGGCTGGTGCGTCTGGCTCGCCGGGTCGAGGAGGGGGAGTGCGACGTCGTCCATTTCCAGTGGACGGTCGTGCCCTGGCTCGACGTGCTGGCGATGCAGCTGCTGCGCCGCTCCTGCCCGGTGGTGCTGACCGTGCACGACACGACGCCCTTCAACGGCGAGAGCGCGACCGCCTGGCAATCGTTCGCCGTCGACGTCCCGCTGCGCTGCGCCGACCGCCTGATCGTGCACACCGAGGGGGCGCGAGAAGCGCTGCTCGGGCGCGGCGTGCCGAGCGACAAGGTCGCGCTGATACCCCACGGCCCGCTGCGGCTTCCGGTCGCTCCCTCGCCGTCGCTCGAGCCCCGCGATCCGCGCTGGACGTTCGTGCTGTTCGGGGAGCTCAAGCACTACAAGGGAGTCGACGTGCTCGTCGAGGCGGTCGCGCGGCTGCCCGACGACGTGCGGCGCGCGGCCCGCGTCATCATCGCCGGTCGCCCGCGCATGGACCTCGAGCCCGTGCTCGCGCGCATCGCGGCGCTCGGGCTGGGAGACACGGTCGAGGTGCGCCCCGGGCGCCTCTCGGAGCAAGAGATGGCAGACCTGTTCGAGGGCACGGACTGCTTCGTGTTTCCGTATCGGCAGGTCGACGCGAGCGGCGTCTACTTCCTGGTGAAGTCGTGCCGCAAGTGGATCATCGCGAGCGACCTCGGCATCTTCGCCGAAGACATGGCCGGTGCCGCGCAGGGCCGGCGCGTGCCCGCCGAAGATGTGCAGGCTCTGTCGGAGGCGATGGCGCAGGCCGTTCGCCAGCGCCCGGTGCCGGTCGCCGCGCCGCCGAGCGCCGCCTGGTCGTCGATCGGGCGGGCCACGGCGGCCCTGTATCGAGAGGCACTGGCCGCGCGGAAGCGCGCCGCGACGGCGAAGCAGCGGCCGTTCGCGACGCGGCGCCCATCGCTCCGGCGCGCCCGCGTCGCCGAGCGCGCCTTCTCGAGCGTCGCCGCCCTTTCGCTCGTCGCGCTCGCGCTGCTGGCGCTCGCCGCCGCGCCGTGGCTGCTCCGCCTGGCGTCACCCATTCCCGAGGTGGCTGCGGCCGCGTCGCCCGCGGGCGACGCGCCGATGGCTCTCGCCGTGCCGGAGGCAAAGCCGGCGCGCGCCGCCGCCGATGGCCCGGGTTCGCCGGGCGCGCCGCTCGGCATCGCCGATCGCGCCTATCGCCTCGTCAAAGACTGGGACTTCCGCTCCCGCATCCGCGACGAGCCCGCGCTGCGCGCCGAGTTCTTCACCCGCTACATCTACGCGGGCGGCACCCTCGACCACCTGAACGACGAGTGGAGCCGCTACCGCGACGCCGAGAACCACGTCTTCACCCCCGAGGGGCTCGCCCTCACGGCCCGCGTGCGCGCCGACAGCCTCGCCGCGGGCAATGCTGCCGTGCCGGGCAATGTCGAGAGCGGCATGCTGCGCTCGCGCTGGAGCGGCCAGTACGGGGTGTTCGAGATCCGCATGCGGCCGCCCGCCGGGCGTGGGCTCTGGCCCGCGTTCTGGCTCAACCCCGAGGACGGAGTGTGGCCGCCGGAGATCGACGTGGTCGAGATCGTCGACAACGGCAGAGACACCCCGCGGCGCGGCTTCCACTTCGTGCACGGCGTCGATGAAAAGAAGAAGCCCGCGTTCTCCCGGTTGAGCGCCGACCACTACTACGCGCCTGGCATCGACTACACCGACGGGTTCCACGTGTTCTCGGCGGAGTGGACGCCGGAGCGCGTGCGCCACCGCGTCGACGGCGCGCTCGTGGTCGAGCGCGAGTTTCGCTGGGTGCACGCAGACGGCAAAGACGCCGGGCCCGCCCACGTGCTGGTGAACCTCGCGGTCGGCGGCAAATGGCCCGGCTCACCGTCGGCGGGGGCGCTGCCGGCGCAGCTGGTCGTCGACTACATCCGCGTCTGGCAGCGGTGAGGGCATGGCGGCCAGGATGACCTTCATCGCACCGAGCCGCGTCGCGGCCCTGCGCCGGCTGGCGTTTGCTGCCGCGGTGCCCGCAGCCTCTCGCGCCACCGCGGCGCCCGGCTCGGTGCTCGATGCCGCCGCGTTCGTGGCACGTGCAGCGGGCATGCGGGAGGGCGAGGCGGCGGCCGGCTCGCTCGCGCTGCGCTTCGCGATCTCGGCGCTGCTCCTGTCGGCGACGGTGCTGCAGAGCATCGGCATCAACTTCGGCAGCTACTCGCTCAACGCGGCCCTGGTCGGCGTGTACGGCTGCCTGGGGGTCGCCCTGCTGTCGGGCGCGCTCGCGCTCTCTCGGCGCCGGCTCTTGCTCTATGTCGCGTGCCTGACGGTGGCGCTCGCCAGCCTGCTCGTCAACGCCAACTTCGCGCGAGCCGACCGCTCCTCCCTCGCGTCATACCTGCTGGTCGTGGTGATGTACCTCCCGTTCGTCTTCACGCTCGGTGGCGACGCCGCGCGCGGCTCGGCGCCGACCGTGCGCTGGGCCCTGCGCCATTTCTCCAGCATCGCGCTCTTCTGCGCCTTCGCCGGCATCCTCCAGTTCTTCGCGCAGTTCGTCATCCACGCCGACTGGTTGTTCAACTTCTCCGCCCGGCTGCCGACGATCCTGCAGGGGCCCGGGGGCTACAACACGGTCATCCCCGTCGGCAGCTGGTACAAGTCAAACGGGTTCTTCTTTCGCGAGCCCTCGGGGTTCTCGTTCATCATGGCGCTGGCGCTCGTGATCGAGTGGGAGATCGGGGGCCGCGACGCCGAGCCCCGCCGGCGCTGGCTGCGCCTCGGCGCCTTCGCGCTCGCGCTGCTGCTCACCTATTCGGGGACCGGCCTGCTCGGGCTGCTCATCGCGTTGGTCGTCCCGCTCGGGTGGAAGACTCTGCAGCGCTTCGTGCTGCTCGCGCTCGGGGGCGGCGTGCTGCTGGTCGTGCTGGGCGACGCGCTGAACCTCTCGTTCACGCTCGATCGCATCCAGGAGTTCGGCTCCGAACGGAGCAGCGCTTACATCCGTTACGTCGCGCCCGCGCGGATGGTCGCCGACACGCTCGAGCTCGAGAGCTGGACGCCGTGGCTGGGGCAGGGGCCCGGGTCGATCTTCCGGCAGACGCTGTCGTACGAGTTTCACGACCCGACCTGGGCCAAGCTGATGGTGGAGTACGGCCTCGCCGGCAGCGCGCTCTTCGTCGCGCTGTTCGCCACGATGCTGCTCGGCGGCGGCTTGCCCGCGCCGGTGGCCGCGGCGCTGTTCGCGTACTGGATCGGCATGGGGGGCCACCTGTTGTCGCCCGAGGTGAACTTCATGACTCTGGCGCTCGCTGGGCTGTTGCCCGCGGCGCGCGCCGAGCTTTCGCGCGCCGAGCGCGTCCGCATCGAAAGGCAGCCATGACCGAGCTCGAGCCGTCCATCAGCGTCGTCATCACGTGCTACAACTACGCGCGCTACGTGGCGCAAGCCATCGAATCGGCGCTTTCGCAGGGCTACGCCAACAAGCAAATCATCGTCGTCAACGACGGCTCGACCGATCGCTCCCTCGAGGTCATCTCGGGCTACCTCGGCGCGACCAGGCCAGTCCCGTTCGAGCTCGTCGACCAACCCAATCGCGGATCCATCGCCGCCTACACCCAGGGATACGCTCGTGCACTGGGCGACATCGTCGTGTTCCTCGACGCCGACGACCGCCTCGAGCCCGGCGCGCTCGAGCGCATCGCGCGCGCCTGGTCCCCGGTGTGCGCCAAGGTTCAGTACGACCTTCGCATCATCGACGCCGACGGGGCCGACCTCGGGCGCCGCTTCTGCAACTTCACCCCGGGCTACGACGCGGTGGCCGTGCGCGAGGCGTTTCAGCGCACCGGCACCTATCGCTGGCCGGTGACCGTGGGCAACGCCTACTCGCGCTGGTTCCTCGACGCCATGTTCCCGCTCGACACCACGCACGGCCCCGACGGCGCGCTGAACACCACCGCGCCCCTCTACGGCGACGTGGTGACCATCGCCGAGCCGCTCGCCTGCTATCGCCTGCACGGCAAGAACCGCTGGGCGAGCGGCGGGGGCGACCTCGCGCGCCTGCCAGAGCGCATCGCGCACCGCCGCCACGAAGAGGGCCTGCTGCGGCGCCACGCGGCCGCGCGCGGCGTCCGCCTGCCCGAGGCGAGCATCCTCGATCACGAGCTCGCGTTCATCAACTACCGGCTGATGGCGAAGAAGCTCGGGCTCGCCTACGAAGGCGGGGCAAACGATTCGATGGCGTCGCTGGTGGCTCGCGGCTGCCGCCTGCTGCTCGATGACGCTCGGCACGGGCAGGCGCTGCCGGCTCGGCTGATGCTCGCGCACCTCTCGTGGTTCGGAGTGCTGAGCGGCGCGCCGCGCCCGGCGGCGCGCGGTCTGTTCGCCTTGCGCTTCAACCGGGGCGCGCTGCTGAGCGAGGCGCGAGGCCGGCTCGCCGCGCTCCGGCAGGGCCTCGTCGCGCGGCGCTCTTCCCTTCGGCTCGGGACCGGCGCGGCCGGCGCGAGCGGCCCGCGATGAACGGCTCGAAGGCGGCCAAGAGCGCGATGTGGGGCGCCGTCGAGAACGGCGGCCTGGCCCTCGTGTCGTTCGCTTCCTTGATCATCTACTCGCGCTTCCTGTCCGCGACAGACTTCGGGCTGTTCTCGGTGGTGCTCTCGGTGATCGAGCTGCTCGGCGTCATCGTGAGCATGCTGTTTCACGATGCGCTGGTGCAACGCGAAGAGGTCAACTCGCTGCACTACGACTCGGCCTTCACGTTCACGCTAGGGCTGAGCCTCGCGCTCGCGGCGGGCTGCCTGCTGCTGTCGCCCTGGTTCGGCCGCCTCGTGGAGAGCGACGTCGCGGCGCGCGCCCTGCGCTGGACGGCACTGGCGTTGCCGCTCGCGGCCGCCAGCGCGACGCTCGTGCCCGAGCAGCGCCGCGCGCTCTCGTTTCGCCCGCTGGCGCTGCGCTCGCTCGTCGGGCGGCTCACGGGCGCGCTGATCGGCATCTCCCTCGTGTGCTGGGGCGTCGGCATGTGGGCCCTCGTGGCGCAGCATGTGCTCGTCGTCTTCACGGGCTCGCTCGTGTTGTGGGTGACGGCCGCGTCGCGCCCGCGGCTGCGCTACGGGGCGACCGAGCTGCGCCAGCTCATCGGGTTCGGCGCCTACGCCGTCGGCAGCCTGTTCATCGGCTTCGCCGTGCGGCGGGTGTTCACCATCCTGGTCGGCGTGCGGCTCGGGGGCGAGGCGGCGGGCTACCTCAGCCTCGCGTTTCGCGCGGTCGACGTGCTGTGGGCGATCGCGGCAGGCGCGCTGGCTCAGGTCGCCTTGCCCGTGCTGTCGCGTCTGCAGCACGATCCCGAGCGCCTGCGGCGCACCTATCGCTCGGCGCTCGAGCTCGCGTGCCTCGTGCTCTATCCGTGCTTCCTCGGCATCGCGGTGGTCGCGCCCGAGGTGGTCGAGCTCTTGTTCGGCGGCAGCTGGTCGAACGCCGTGCCCTACGTGAGCGCGCTCGCCGTGCTGATCGTCGTGCTGGTGCCGCGAGTGCTCGGCACGACCTTGCTCAACGCCGTCGGCCGCCCCCGCGACGGCCTGGTCGCCGTCGCGCTCGATCTGGCGCTCCTCTCGGGGTTGATGCTCACGCTGGGCGGACGATCGATCGGCTGGGCGGCGAGCATCTGGGTCTTTCGCGAGCTCGCCGTCGCGCCCGTCATGGCCCTCGTGCTCCGGCGCGCCACGGGCCTGGGCGTTCGCGAGCAACTGCTCGGGGCCGTCGTGCCCCTGGTCGCGGCGCTCGCCATGGCGGCCGCCGTCTCGCTCGTTCGCCGCGCGCTGCCCGCGGAGCTCGGGGCCTTGCCTCGCCTGAGCCTGCTCGCTCCGCTCGGGGCTGCCGTGTTCGTGGCGTGCGCCTGGCTCACGGATCGCAGCGTCGTGGCGCGCGCCAGCAGCTTCTTTGCCGCGGCGCTGCGCCGCACCCGAGCCACTCCGGAGGTCGCCGCGCATGGCTGATCAGAACCGAGCGTTGAACGGTATGAGCGCGAAAGCTCCCCCCTTGCTGCTCTCCGTCGTCATCCCGAACTACAACTACGCCGAGTTCGTCGCCGACGCGATCGAGAGCGCGCTCGCGATCGACTGGCCCGCCGTCGAGATCATCGTCGTCGACGACGGCTCCACCGACGGCTCGCGCGCCGTGATCCAGCGCTATGCCGAGCGCCACGGCGAGCGCGTCACCGCCATCTTCCAGGCCAACGCCGGGCAAGCCGCCGCCTGCAACACCGGCTTCGCCAGGAGCCGCGGCGACGTCATCGTCTTCCTCGACTCCGACGATCGGCTCGACCCCGCGTTGATGCGGGAGCTCGCCCCGGTCTGGCACGCTCGGGTCAGCAAGGTGCAGTTCCAGATGCAGATCATCGACGCCGCGGGTCGCGCGACGGGCGCGCGGCTGCCCCAGTTCGGTGTGCCGCCCACCCCCGAGCTCATCCGGCGCTGGGCGATGACGGCGGCGGCCTATCCCACTCCGCCGGGCTCGGGCAACGCCTACTCGCGCCGGCTGCTCGAGCGCATCTTCCCGCTCGAAGGCAGCGAGGGGTTCAGCGACTCGTATTGCCTGGCGGCCGCCCCCCACCTCGGCGACGTCGTCACGATCGCCAAGCCGCTCGTCTCCTACCGCGTCCACGGTCGCAACGCCGGCGCCATGACCCGGATGGAAGTGCAACGCCTGCGCGTGGAGGTCATCCGCGCCGCCTGGCGCTTCCGCTACGCCCAGGGGGTCGCCCGCGCCGCCGGCCACGTCATCGACGACCGCGTGTGCGACAACAGCCTCGGCGCGCTCGCCTACCGCCTCGCCTCCGCCCGCCTCGAGCCCGAGCAACACCCCAACCCCGACGATTCGCCGCTCCGCCTGCTGCGCCACTTCGCTCGCGCCTTCTTCATCGAACAAGGCCTCACGCTCCAGGCTCGCAGCGCCCTCGTGCTCTGGGCGCTGCTCGTCGCCGCCGCGCCGAACGCGGCCGCCGAGCGCCTGGTCACGTGGCGGTTCGCTCCAGCGAGTCGACCGAACGGGCTGCAGCGGGTGCTGCGCACCCTGCGCGTGCTCGCCCCGAGGGTCGCCCGCGCCGAGGCCTGAACCGCCCCGGAACGTGAACGGCCGCACGGCGTGCCCGGGCCTGGTGCTCGGTTTCGCTCACCCGCGCCGTGCCCGGACCGTTGCGGTCCTTGACGCTGCGTCGCGCTGATTTATGATGACGATCATATTCGAGCCGCTCGTGGCCCAGCCGGGCGGCGCGGGAGAGCCCTGTCATCGTGTCAACACCCACCCCCAGCACCAAGAAGGAACGCACCCGCGAGCGCATCGTGCAGACGGCAGCACGCGCCCTGCGGCGGCTCGGGTTTGACGGCGTGGGAGTGGCCGAGGTGATGAAGGAGGCTGGGCTCACCCACGGCGGCTTCTACGCCCACTTCCCGTCGCGCGAGGCGCTGCTGGTCGACGCGCTCGACGCGGCCGCAGCCGAGTCGCTGGCTTCCCTCGAGCGCAGCGCCGACGGCGTCGAAGGCAAGAGCGAACGGCTCGCCACCTTCATCGAGCGCTACCTGTCTGACGAGCACGCCGATCACCCCGAGGCGGGCTGCACGCTGGCCGCCCTCGGCACGGAGACGTGCCGGCAATCGAGCGCCGTGCGCGGCGTGGCCACGCGCCGGCTGACGCAGTTCTCCCGCCTGCTCGAGGCGCAGTTGCCGGGCACTGCCGCCGAGCGGCGAGAGCGCGCGCAGGCGCTGGTGGCGACGCTCGTCGGGTCGATGCTGCTGTCACGCCTCGTCACCGACGCGGCGCTCGGGCGCTCTTTCCGCAAGGCCGCGCGGCGGCAGCTCCGCGCGGCGATGGCGGACACGGGCTGAGCGAGGCGCTCGCCTCATCCAGCCCGTCTCGCATGTCCCGGAATATGATGAACGTCATATTCGATCGAAGATCGAAGTAACACCTACCCACCCAGGAGAATCGTCATGAACATCCAGAACTCTGTCGCGCTCGTCACCGGCGCCAACCGCGGCCTCGGCCTCGCCTTCGCTCGAGAGCTGCTCGCCCGCGGCGCTCGCAAGGTCTACGCGGCCGCCCGCGACCCTTCCAGCGTCACGCTCCCGGGCGTCGTGCCCGTGCGGCTCGACGTCACGCAGGCCGATCAGATCGAGGCCCTCGCCCGCGAGGCGGGTGACGTCACCTTGCTCGTCAACAACGCCGGCATCATCCGCGCGGGCAACCTGCTCGAGGCCGGCTCGCTTGGCGCGGCGCGCGCGGAGCTGGAGACGAACTACCTCGGCCCGCTCGCGACGAGCCGCGCCTTCGCCCCGATCCTGGCCGCCAACGGCGGCGGCGCCATCATCAACGTGCTCTCGGTGCTCAGCTGGGTCGCGCTGCCGACGACGGCGACGTACAGCGCCTCCAAGGCCGCCGCCTGGGCGCTCACCAACGGCCTGCGCAGCGAGCTGCGCGCCCAGAACACCCAGGTGCTCGGTCTCCACGTGGGCTACATCGACACCGACATGGTGCGCGCCATCGATGCCCCGAAATCGGCTCCGGAGGACGTGGTGCGCGCGACCCTGGCAGCGCTCGAAGCAGGGCAGGACGAGATCCTCGCCGACGAGATCAGCCGCAGCGTGAAGCACGGCCTCTCCTCCGAGCGCGGCGTGTACCTCGGCGCGCCGGCAGCTTGACGCGACGAGCGCTCCCGGCCTACTGAAGAAATATTGCCAGACTGGCGTGCGTGCCATCAGCGCGCCGATAGCCCTCGGGGAAGCGGTTTGCCCTCCGCCGCTCCCCGTGACAAGACGAGGCGATGGCCTGTCGACCATTCCACGCACAGGCGGGGCGAGCGGGGAGCATGCTTTTCCTGGTCTGTGCCATCGCGGTGAGCACGGCGCTCGCTGCCTGCGGCGGCCGAGCGGCAGACGGTCTCGAGTCCATCGAGGGGGGGCCGGGCCCGTCGAGCCCGGGCTCGTCAAATCCCGGTACATCGAACCCCGACCGATCGGATCCCGATGACCAGCTGCCGATCGGGCCGGTGCGGGAGACCTGTGAGGACAACCCGTTGCTCGCCGAGTGTCTGTCCGATAACGCTGGCGGCTACAGGCCGCCCCGTCCCGATGAGCCAGCTCCTCCCGATGAGCCAGCTCCTCCCGAAGAAGAGTCACTGCCCATCGCCGCCGCTCGAAACATCCTCGTCAGCTACTGCGGTGCCTGCCACGGCTCTCCATTGACCGAAGCTCAGGCATCGGCCGGCATCAACTACATCGACAGTTGGGACCAGCTGATCGAGGCGGGGCTCATCGCTTGCCGGCCCGGGAGTTCGCGCGTGGTCGAAGTCATGCGTACCGGTGAGATGCCCCCGCCCGAATCGGGACTGCGGCCGGTGACGGAAGCCGAGATCGGGTTCGTCGAGAGCGCGATCGCGTTCGACTGTGGCCAGTAGCCCCACGGGCGTCAGGGCGCCCGACCACGAAGCCCCGAAAGCCCCTGAGACGCGCGGAGCCTAGTCGACCAAAGAGGCTCAGACGATCTCGGGCACCGCGAACGGCTGCCGATACTCGTGGCGTGAGAGCCGCGCCGCCGCCGCCGCGTGCTCGCCGCTGAACTTCTCCGTCTTCGGATCGAGCGTCAGCGTGGCGCCGAGCTGAATGGGCGTCTTGTCGAGGTCGATGTCGTTGCGGCGCAGGTGCTCTTTCAGGCCAGCGAAGCCCTCGCTGAGCCGCGCATCGCTCGACACCGCGTTCGACACCTCGGCGGCTCGCGCGGGGTGCCCGAGCCGCAGCGACAGGTTCGCCAGGTGCGACAGCCCGCTCGACACGTGCCCCTCGATGATCGGCGCCGTCAGCTCGCTGGCCTTGCGGCTCTTCACCGCCTGGATGAAGTTCGCGTAGTGGCTGGCGCTGCCCTTCCACTCCTTCAAGAGCTTGCCCTTCGTGTCGTAGGCCTGCGCGCTCGTGTAGTTCCCCGCCTGCACCACGATATAGCCGCCCTCGCACTCGACGATGTTGCCCACCGAGAGGCCGCGCACCTCGTCCATCTGGCCCGCGCCGGCAGGCGGCGACCAGGTGGCCCCGGGTGTGTTCGCGACCACCGGCGCCGCCGGCTTGCTCTCGACGGGCGCCCCTTTTTTCGCGGGCAGCCCGCGCACCTCGAACACCAGCGGAGCGCCCGGATAGTCGTAGCTGACGAGCAGCGTGTTCGGCGTCTCGCCGTCGTCGTCGTAGCCGAGGCGGCCCCCGATGCTCGACACGCGCGGCGGCAGCGCCGCTTGCCCGAGGAAGCGCCGCGCCACGTCGAGCTGGTGGTTGCCCTGGTTGCCGATGTCGCCGTTGCCCGTGGCCCACTGCCAGTGCCAGTCGTAGTGCAGCTTGGTGCGGCGCAGCGGCGCCTGTGCGAGCGGCCCGAGCCACAGGTCGTAGTTGACCGTCTTCGGCACCGGCTGCGGCCCCGTCGTCTTTCCGATCGACTCGCGCCGCTTGTAGCAGATGCCGCGCGAGACCTTCACCTTGCCGATGTGGCCCGCTCGCTGCCAGGCGATGGCCTCGGCGATGGGCGGGCTCGACCGATTCTGCGTGCCGGCCTGAACGATGGCCGTGTTGAACCGGTTCGCTGCCCGCATCAGCTGCTGCCCCTCCCACAGGTCATGGCTGACGGGCTTCTCGAGGAACACGTCTTTCCCGGCCTGCAGCGCCCAGATCGCCTGCAGCGTGTGCTGGTGGTTGGGCGTGACGATCGAGACGGCGTCGATGTCCTTCGAGGCGAGGAGCTCGCGATAGTCCTCGAACGCCTGCGGCGACTCGCCCGCCGTCTTGGCGACCGCTAGCGCGGCGTCGAGCGCGGCCCGATCGACGTCGCAGAGCGCGACCACGCGCACCCCGGGGATGCTACGGAAGCTCGCGGCGTGGTCTCTGCCCTTGCCGTTCAGGCCGACGACGGCGATGCGCACGTCACCGTTGGCGCCGGGGACGGCAGACCAGGAACGAGCCGTCCAGGCGGCGCTGGCGAGCACGCCGGTCTGGAGGAAGGCGCGGCGGGTGAATCGAGACATGCGCGGGCTCCGGAGCTCTGGCGCTCACCCTTTCGGGGCGAGCTCTTTGGGGGTGGGCTCTCTCGGGGTGAGAGGCGTGTGGTAGTAGACGACGTAATAGGTCGCGGGCTTCGAGCTTGCATTCTCCAGGAACGTGACCGCGTTCGACTGGAAAAAAATCACGGAGCCCGCGGGCGCCTCGCGCTTCTGACCATCGAAATGCGCGATGACGGTGCCCTCCGTCACGATGATCACCTCTTCCTGGACGTGCAGGCGAGGCTCACCGCTCTTCTGCCCCGGATTCAGGGTGGTGATGTGCGTGTGCAGGCGATCGAGCGTGGCCGTTGGCGCGTCGAGCACGG
>Ga0247763_1001239_pt1 | contig 14813 bp, 10 predicted proteins | sample UWRJL141409B4_FD_179926 | JGI IMG/M metagenome (GOLD analysis project Ga0247763, IMG submission 179926) | Plant litter microbial communities from Arlington Agricultural Research Station in Wisconsin, United States - UWRJ-L141-409B-4 | ecosystem: Environmental > Terrestrial > Plant litter >...
TCGTCACCGACCCAACTACTAGTCTGGCCCTCACTGACTTATCTATGGGAGAGCGGACGGGATCCCGAGTTTTCCAGTGGGTATGGTCGTATGTGACAGAAAGACTGGTGAGATTGGGTTAAGACCTCAGTGCGTCAGTCGGCTTTGGAGCAGAGGGAAGCGAGGGTTCCATGTTCTTCGCCATTAATAGCAGCCGAAACCTGACAGTCCGCCGCGCTGGGAAACGGTGAAAAAGCACAATGCCCACTCGTGTTGTATAAAACTGCAGAGAAGAGGCACAGGAGAGTTCAATGGCAGATCGTTGCCAGGGCTGTCCCGACTGTCGAGGTTGAGATTGAAGCATGCAGGTTCCGGCCTCCTCACGTGTGCTCGCGCAGATTTGGCGTCAACGGGCGCGCCACGCCATGGAACCCGCGATGGCTGTCAGCCATGTCAGACTTTCGCTGGTCACATTCGCGACGACCAAACACTGAGAATTGGAATCGATTGAACCCAATGCATTTTATCACCTCGAGTTTGTCATTTTGACTCCGTCTCCATTCTTCCCGGTCAATGCCGAACCGACGCAAGGCCCGCGCATGCGGGATTCATCTACCGCTCACTGCGGGGTTGTGCAACCCGCTGCGGACACAACCCCTCTCTCCGGTCCTCAAGAGGCGACGCAAGACAACACGAACGAGTACATTCCACGTTGACGATTTAATTCCCCCAAAATGCCATTCCCATACAAGACCGTCCTCGTCACAGGCGCCACAGCCGGCATCGGCGAAGCCCTCGCCGAGCGCATGATCGCCAACGGCATCTTTGTCATTGCCGTTGGACGGCGCAAAGACCGACTTGATGCCCTCGTTGCCAAACATGGTGCCGACAAGGTAGCGGGTTCAGCCTTTGATGTATCAAACCTCGATGCCCTCGGCGATTGGGCCAAACAGTATGTTCTCCTCATCCCAGCCACTATCCACCAACCACCACGCCCGGTTTCCATCCCCCTTTCCAGTGGGTAAAGACTAAGTTTCCGCCACCACCACCACCACCACCAGTATCACAACCACGTACCCCACCCTCGACGCTATCGTCCTTAACGCCGGCTTCCAACGTACCCTTAATTTCACCCATCCCTCGTCCATCTCGTTGTCCACGGTGACCGACGAAGTCACGACGAATTACCTCTCTCCGGTCCACACTGTCGCGCATTTTCTACCCCACCTCACGTCGCGAGCGCCTTCGCCCGCTGCCATCGTGCTCGTATCGTCGGGTCTCTCGGTGTTGCCCTTCCCGCGTTGCGCCAACTACTGCGCCACCAAGGCGGCGCTGCATAGTCTAGCGTGGTCACTACGGGCGCAGCTAGCTGGTCCGGATTCCCCAGCAACACACCATATCCGGGTCATTGAGCTACTTCCTCCGGCGGTGCAGACGGAGCTGCATCCATCGCAGCCTGACCTGGTCGCCGCGGGCCAAGATCGGATTGGTATCCCGCTTGATACATATGCCGATGAGACCTGGGCGGATCTCACGGCAGAAGAGGAGCAGGATGAGATTGTACACAGTGTGCACCGGGAGCGGCTTCGGCCGAGTGAGGACGTACGGCGGGAGGGGTTTAATACGTTTGTGCGTGTTATGCGTGAGAGGGGGTCCAAGTTTTGACATATCCGAATCCTGATTTATGGTCTTCGTGATCTAAGCTGTGCCTCCATTATTTTACATATACAGGTTGACGGAAACGAAAATCATCATTTGGCGCCCGCTCCAAACAGGGCCTCCCGTGTGTCGTACTTGTACTTAAGCTCCTTGTGCCAGTAGGCAGCCGCGTCAGGCTTGGCGATCTGCCACGCCTCTTCGAGGGCGGCCACAACCTCCTTGGGCAGAGGCCCCTTCTCCAGGTTATCGAGGTTGCCCTCGAGCTGCTCGAGGCTGGACACGCCAATGATAATGCCGTCGTTGCCATCCTTGATCTTAAGCGCCGAGTGGTGTACTACCCACCGGAGAGCTGTCTCGATGATGGTCAAGCCAGCCTTCTCAGTCGCCGCCTCGATCGTCTGGAGCGCCCGGAAAGTGCTGTCACGGTAGTAGCGCTCACGATACGGCTTGCCTGTGGTGCTCTTGTCGCTGAAACGGCCCTCATCAGGCACCATGTCGGTCGACTTGATTTTGCCCGAGAATAGGCCGCCGGCAATGGGGTTGTAGACGACAATGTCGAGCCCGTAGCGCCGGCACGCGGGGATCAGCTCCGCCTCAATGCTGCGCGTGATGATGTTGTACATGCCCTGGTACACCGTTGGGCGCACCCAGCCGTTATACTTGCACGTCAGGACGATCTCAGCTACCTCGAAGGCGGTAAAGTTGCTGATGCCGAACCGCACAAACTTGCCCGCCTTGTGCAGCTTATCGATGGCCTCGAGCGTCTGGGCGAAGGGGGTGGCGCGATCAGCAGCATGCAGATAGAGAATGTCCACCACGTCGGTACCCAGATCTTTTAGGCTGGTATCGACCGAGGCGAACACTTGGTCCGGGACGTTCTGGCCATCATCGGTGGGGTAGATAACCTTGGTGGCCAGAGTCAAGCCGCGGTCCTTCCACCCGGCCTCGCGTGTGAATGCTTCTTGCTTGCCGCCAATATACACGCGCGCCGTATCGACTTCATTGTAACCCCGCACTTGGAAGGTGTCCAGAATCTTGCCGAACTGGCTCACATCAGTGATGCGCGCTCCCGTTGCCTCATCGGGACCAAAGGTCATGAGACCCAGGATCACCCTGGGCTTGGGGTTTTGAGCGATCAGCGGCATCCTGGCGGTGAGTTTGGTTCCGGTGGTGAGATGGGATGGTTCTGAAACTCGGTCAGTTCGGTGTTTAAAAAGCTTCGCGAATCACGATGGTGGGGTCAAGGAGGGGGTGTGGGATCCTGTTGGTCGAGGAACTCACAACTTGGTTGACACCAGGCAGATTGCTTGAGACGGCAATATCGGTCTAATATTGGTATCCAGGCTTCAATAGTGTTGATCTCTCGTGAGGTTCATTCACAAGGAGGACGAAACCGGCTTTTATGTGTCGAGTCAGGCACCCCATTTCATCGCTGGGCATCAGCGCGGGGCATCATCCATTCGATGACGCCATTGCTAGCTACAGCGGAATTACAAGAACCGGACAGCTAGTCGTCGAGGATGCCATATCAGAATGCGTCTGCCAAGGTGTTAAGTGATATATCTCCGACTACCCGACGGTGATAACATTGACTTTTTTTCTCGCGACAATTGTCGTCGAGTGTGACACCATCGGCGCTACCGAGGATTGGGTAAGCGGCCAGCGTTTGTCAGGTTGGGCTGAGTGTGCGAGCCGAGCTGCAGACGGGAAATCGCGGGGGGAGAACCTTTGGCCGGAACAGTGATTTTCCTCTCATCTTCGGCCAGACGGCACGATGGAAGAAGTCCTCGCAGCCCTTGCTCGCCTTGATACCTGACAAATGGGTCCATCATGGACACAGCCTTCATGCTTGTCGCTGTCTTGGCATTCCAAACGGTCCCGGTTCCAGCATCGTCAGGGCATTCCAATGCGGCAAGAACTGCCATTTCTACCGTGCGATTTTCATGGGGGATCGACCCGACCGATCGCTGTTCTTGGCGCCGTGGCCCCTTTTTAACGCTTTCGAGGGCCATTCCACAGCGGCAGCCATGCAGCGATGGCAAGACGAAGCGGTGCGACAGGGAGAATGTCAGTTCCTCAGTGGGGACAGAATACGCCGCATGAAACACTCATAGGCCGCTTCGGCTGCAGCGCCAAGCCCCTTGAAGCTCTGAAACACCACTGACGGCGCTCGCAAGAGCCGCTTGTCTCTGCTCTGGCGGCCCACCGTTTCACCAGTCGACGCGCCAGAGATCGCAGCGGCTTTTTTATCATGTCTTTTCTGTCATGAAATGGCGATGTCTTCCTTAATTGACATCTCCGGCTTTCTTTCTTTTCCTCAGCGCTGTGCGCCCTTATTGTTCTGCCTTGTCGTATTTTCTCTCCCTTCCCTGGTCACTAACATCCCCTCCCGTCTACGCCAAGTACCTCCCTCCGATTTTGATATAGATATCCCATTGCAGCCACCATGATGGAGCCAATGCACAAGTACGAAAATCTTGACCATCTAGACTACCAAGTCGAGGCGGGGTCGCACACAGAAGTTGAGGACTCCCTGATGGGAGACGAGAAGCGATGGCACCACCAAGACCCTGAACAATCCAGACGTAGCAGGGCAGCAGCGCTCTTCAACTCATACCGGTGGATCATCGATACATCCCTTCTTGTCACCATTCTTGTCCTTCTATTACGGGACCGTTGGAGGGAGCCGCCCACCAACCAATGGGACTTTGGAGGCGACTTTACCGGCGTCGGACCACGGTGTAAGTCACACCTTTCCCTCCCTATCTCTCCCCGCCTTAAAAATTCTCACTAACACCACCGCTCTCCCCAGTTTCCCAACAGATCGTCAAGTTCAACTCCGACCCCTCCTACGCGCCCATGAACACGTCGGAATTCTTTACCGACACCGTCCTCGATAAGTGGAACACCCTCATGCCCAAAGGCATGGGCTTCGTCTGGGTCAATGAAACCCACAAATACCACGACCTCCCCCGGCCCGTCGACTGGCCCGACAAGACCGTCTTCACCACCTCCATGACCCACCAACTCCACTGCCTCTTCGCCATCGTGCAAACCTACTCGGGCCTCAAAGCCAACCACCCCATCCCTGACGACCACCACTGGCACATGATCCACTGCTTCGACTACATGCGGCAGGCCATCATGTGCAGCGCAGACATTGCGCTCGAAGGGCATGAGACTACCTTTCCCGATGATAACGGCGGGTCAGACGGGTGGGATTCCAAACATGTCTGCAAGGATTACGGGCAGGTTATTCGCTATCTGGAGAGTGTCAGGGCGTACGATGACCAGGTTATCTACTAACCTAGGTACCTACCTCTACCTAGATAGGTAAGGTGAGGTCGGTAGGTAGGTACCTGCCTCGCTATCGTGAAGTAGGTGTTTTACATACTTACTCTTAGGAGAAGGAATGTATATATCATCAATACGTACTTCGAACTTGAACTGGAGGTACAATTCAGTAGTACAACACGGGGGGAGTCGGGCACTTGGCACACAGGAAAGGGAGTTATTGTTTTTGGGCGTTTGTATCTAGGATTTTACCCCCCAGGGAGCATCATGGCATTCACAAATGAAAATTTGGACATTTGAACAACTATACTGGGGCTGGATCAAGAATGATACTTCGTAAATACCTGCTGCGCGCAAGAGACGCAGTGGGGTTAATAGAGATGTTCCAAGAGGCATTGAGCGAACATGTTCACAGCTGGGTGCCAAAATTTGAAGCCGAACCGTTTCGCATCGAGTCCTCTTGATTAGGGGATATACGGAGTATATGGCTTAAACTTCTCGTGGGTGCAGTGGGAAAATATCCCTACCATGTGTTGAATTACATCAACCACGAGAACGTCCTGTCTGACCCCCCCCGGGCCGGAAGGCGAGCAGCCCATCACGTCAACACCGCGACCCCACATAGCAACCAGATCACTTGGTCACCACACTGAAGTAGCACAGTTGGAACCCAGATTGCGGAACTTCACGTTCCATTGGCAGAAGATGCACATAGAATGCTACCTAAAAGGAGAGTAAGCTATGGGGATGAGTCACCGATGACATCGTTGCCGTATCCCTCATCCCGGGAAAGACTGGAACTCCCCTGCCAGAAAAAAATCCCTTCCATCTTAATCAACCCTCCAAGAACAAAAACCCAGTTGCCAATGTTCGTGATGGCGTGAGAAGTCAATGCGAAACATTCCTCAGGCCCCAAATGTGCACAATCCCCCGTTCCTGCTACCCCATATAATGCTCCATCTGCCAAATCGTCCAAACCACCGCAACCGGAAGCCATCATCCTATCAACTTGTGGTATTTCCTCCTCAAATATCAAGCTGCCGCTACTCACACCGAGGCATTGCCCCCAGCGATAGCTGCGTACAAGAACCTAAGCAGTGTAGGGCAAAGTCGAAGGTAACGGGACGAAACAACAGAACAGAAACAAAACCAACGGCAACAGGGAAGAAGAAAACCCCGGTCCCCGAAAGCAGCCCGAAACTCGCGTGAGGCAAAGGCAAGGGGGCAGGCCTCATCGCCACGACGGCGATGCCATTCTCTCAGAAGACCGTATCCAGTGTCCCAGTTCGTCCCAGTCAGTTAATAAATAAATAGAAAGTCATAAAACCGTGGCCCGACAGTCGAGTCATGGGTATCGGAGAGCGCCGCCCCCGATTCCAAGACTGAGCGTGACCGAGCCGAGAAGGAAAAACATGGGGCATAATCGTAATTAACGTAAAGGTGTATCCTATCGCCTCACGTCTCCAGCGCCAATCATTTATGCAGCCAGCTTCCGCTTCTCAGCACTAGTGAGAACAAGCATAGGAGCCTTGCGCTGACCGTTAACGACCTCGGTCTTGAGCGAACGAGCCTTGAGAAGGCTGGCAAAGCTGCCAGGTTCGCGAGCGCCCTCGCTGTCTGACGAGTTGGCGCTGTCCGTGCGATCGATCTTCTGGCGAGAGCTAGGACGATCAGATCCAATAGCACCCCAACTGCCGGTGCTAGTTCGCGAGCTGGGCAGGCTGCACTCTGCATCGTCGTGCTCAACCAAGCTACCGGAGCCGCTACGGCCCGAATCGCTGTCATTGTCGGTAAGCGGAGTCTCGACAATCTCTTCGGTTGTCTCTGAGATTGGGCTGATGCTTCCGCTGCTTCTCGCGTCCTTGCGGCGCTCGAGACCAGCCCGCACCAAGCTGTTGATAGCAGAACGACGGGTGCGAGTCACAAAGTTCTTGCTGTCCTCGTGCTTGGCTGTCGGCTTCGATTTCAGCTCGTCCAGAGGCGGCGGGTTACGGGGCTGGCGAATTGGGTGTTCACCAGCGCGAGCCTGACCTGGCCCGTAACCAGCAGTCATGGGGGTGAGCGGGAAGTTGGCAGTTTTGGGACCAGCAGACTTGAACGATTGGTCCTCCGTGGCGATCGACAACAGGTTTTTGTTGCTTTTAGCAATGGACGAGGACTTCTTGTGACCACGGCGGAAGGCATTGGCGCTCGGCGGTGGCAGAGGGGTCGGGTTCTCGATGGGCGAATCATAGCGGCGGGGAGGTGAAGGGTTACGGAAGCCAGTCTTCTCAGCAGGAGGGGGAGACACCTGGACGCGAGGAGCGCCGGCGTTGGGTTGCTGCTGCTGCTGCTGCATAGCCATGTATCCGTTGGCAGCCTGGTTCTGGTGAACGAACTGCGGGCTGATCTGCGTCTGAAGCTGAGCCTGCGGCTGTTGATCCACATACAGCGCTGACTGGCCAGTGGTGGGGTCGTAGACCTGATAGACATTGGGCTGTGCCGAAGCCTGGTTGACCATGGCCTGGACGTTCTGAACTTGTTGCTGCTGATACATATTGGGATAGGCTTGCTGCATCATCTGTAGCTGTTGCATTTGTTGCATTTGCTGCATCTGTTGGATCTGTTGCATCTGACCACCAATGTTCAGACCCTGGAATTGCTGAGCGGCTGCCTGAAGGGCTTTAAGCTGCTGCTGAAGCCTGTGCTGCTGTTCGGAAAGGTAGGCATTGGTATACAGAAGCTGAGCATGCAGGTTCGGGTCAATCTGGTCGTGCGGGACCTCGTCGAGTTGGATCTGGGGAGGCGCGAGAATTTGTTCAGCTGTGTAGTGCTGTTGTGCGAAAGCGGCAGCGGAGGCAGCAGATTGATAGTTCTGTTGCTGTTGCTGATTCTGCTGGTGCTGCTGCTGCTGCTGCTGCTGTTGGAGTTGAAGCTGAATCTGCTGGTGTTGTTGCTGCTGCTGCATCTGACCAGCAGCGAATCGCGGCATCGACGTCTTAGGTCCATTGAACACGTTCGTGCCATCATAGAGGTTCGCAGTCATGGAATTGCGGTTGCGAGCCTGGGGGGCGAACGTCGTCGGAGACGCGGGGATATTCGAGAAGCTCGTAGCAGTTGACGTCTTGGGAGCTGTCCGCAGCCCAGCAAGCAGATGGGATCGGCTCGTGCGAGGAGTTGGAATACCGGTATCGTTCTCGGGAATTGGCTTGCTGGTATCGAATGAGAGCGGCTTGATATTCTGTCCTCCTCGACGGGACGCAAGTCCGGAAGAAGGCATAGCGAGGCTATGGGCCGAGTTGAAGGGAGCGTGAGCCATTTGAGCCAGACCGCCAGCGTCCATAACGACGTGATCTAGACCCAAGTGCTAAACTGTCGCTGCTGCGCTTGCTAGAATGTTGTCACGATCTCGTAAAGTAGCGTTGCGAGATGCAATCGCGAAGTGACTGGTGAATTGCAAATTGGCGAGGGGAAATTAGGGCTGCCGCTGCCGATAGTAGACCGAGAGCGGGTTGGCGAATATTATGAAGCGCGTACTGATGCAGGCAAAAAGAAAAAAAAACCTGGCCGCGAGCAAAGAAAACGTGGTCGAACGTGGTTCTTTGGGCGATGCCTCTATTCTCTCTCGGAGGTGGTGTGCGTAACTGATGCAGACTCGAAAATGCCGTTACCAAAGAGACCCAAAGCTGAAAAAAGCGCAGATAAACTGCATTAACAGATTGTTGAGGGCAAGAGAGAGAAAAAGATCGTGAGTGGTGAATGAGCGGCGGAGCGACGTAAGGTCGGTAAAACGAAGAAGGAAGGAAGCGAAATCTTGTTCGAAGGGAATCGGCGGGGCAGAGAAGAGGCCGGTGGCGACTTGTCGCTTGGGGTCAGGAGATGGCAGCTGGCGATCGCGGTGGTGCTGCAAAAGTCTGTTCGGACAGCCACGGCGCGTGGAACCGGGCTGCGAAGCGGGTCGCGCTTTGTCAACCGAAGACACACAAAGACCGCTGCTTCTCACTCAAGGCAGGCGCGGCCTTTCGACGCTCTCTCTGGATTGAAAACCTCAGGTTTTCCTTCCTGATCCGGAGGGTTCGAAGGGGCTTTGGGTGATTGCAACTTGTTGTGTTTTCTTTGTAACAAAACCCAGCACGTGTCTGCTCTGTCACCCCGTTTCTTCAAGGCTTGCTGACGCTACGAAATTAAATGATGCCGTGCAGCTTTCCGGGTCGGTGAGTCGAGAAATTCGATCAGGTCGAGTAGGTGCAGGCGTCGAAGTGGAAATTTTGCGCAAATAGAATACAAGGATTAAAATGTTTTGAGGTGAGCCTTCCAGAACCCTTTTATGGTCAATTTTTAGTGTATCTCGAGAGGGAATGCGACGGTGGATGTGTGTCTTTTGTGTATGCTCGAATGACGATGGCGGACAGCAACAACGAGCGCCGACGAGGACGACGACGTCCGGAATGGAGGAAAGGGGAAGGGGGGCTGGAGAGGTGAAAAAAAGGAAGGGCGGTGAGCTGGTGTGCGAAGCAGGAGAAAAGGAGAAAAAGAGCAGAGGGCGGAAGCGAGAGATGAAGGAGATGGATATCGGGCCTTGTGTTGGCGGAGGATTGGGAAGGGAGAGTGGGCGGGGCGGAGGGCAAGCAGGGAGCAAAACGACTGGTGGGCCATCATTGGTGGATCGCGGCAGGGGAACTGGTCGCAAGCAAGGGCGAAGCGGATAGCAGGCCGCCGTGATTGAACGAACGCGCGAGCCAGCGAAGAACAGCCTGCAGCTCACTTCGTGCGTGAATCTGGGCTGCCACGGGGAACGAACACCACCCGATGCGTTGCCCAAGGGGTCAAAGGCGGCCAATCACTGGCGTGAGTTTGATGCCCAACGCAGGCTGAGGTAAGCGGTGGCGGGGAAGATCACTGAGGGTGTTATCAGAATGAGGCGGTTTACTAACACTATCACACAGACTTTGTGTGTCCAGATGATAGAGCCTGAATGACCGGCATTATCGTCAACGGTACCCTCCATCAGGCGGAGCCCATGCAGAGAAGAGCCAGCGCAACCCCTGACGGCCCAATCAGGCTAAGAGCTGTGCTCGCTTCCTTGAGCAGCTGCCAATCACAAGCCAGGCCCAGAAAATTTGAGTTGGTCTCGCGCCAGTGACTCGAGACGGGCATCCTTGCAGTCACCCCTTCTCCTGCCTGGTTGCATGATTGACCATTGGCGTCAAGCCGATCGACTTTGACGCGCCCACGCTTCCCGAATGGAACTGTGGCTCCCAAAACGGCACGCTCGCTACTCCTTGAGCTTCGAGCTGTTGCCGTTGGTGGGTGATGCCTCCGTCGATTGCGGGCATTTTGGACGAATGGTCATTTTCTCACAACGAAGCGCGAAAAGCCTCCGCTTTCCCCGAGGCTCGCATTGGCACTGGCACTGACACTGACACGGAGACCAACCAGGTGTCGCAACATTTTGCTCAAACCTCCGAGCGCGAACAGTGCCTCGGATGCCTCGCCGGTTTTCCCTAGCGTCAGCTTCCATCAGCTGCTCTCTCCAGCCCATGGCCGGGCCTAGATCCACCATCTCAACAGCCCCAACAGCGGACGCGGCACTGTCGTCGGCCCTGTGGCCTCGCAAGGCAGAGTTGTTTTGGTCCCTGCCGCCGAGCATTGATGCTTGGAAATGCCTTCCACGATCTCGTTCCGCAATCCATGCCTTCCGCAAGAAATTCCCGGAACCATTGGGAAGGCCCACAAAAGATTTGCATCGTTGAGCCACGGTGGTGGACTTGGTGGATCATCCTCGTGTCCTTTCATCGCCTATTGAACCTCGGGTAATGTTCCCTCGGAAACATCAGGCGCTCCAGAAACATAAACCTCCCCTGCGCGCACAAAAGACCAGATCTCAAGGGTTCATACTTCACGCAGATGCCGCGACAACCAACGCAAGACTTTTGACGTAACCATGCGGTTCTACTTGCTTGTGGCAGAAGAGGCCAGAGTGGTCGTCAAACTGTTGTCGTCGGGGCGGGGCACAGCTTCACAGCCTCTGAGCGCCAGGAAGCAGGAGCCCCAGAACCTGAGACATGGTTTCCAAGCCAAAACGGCGGCGAAGCTCTGTGCGCCCAGACACCCAGCTCTCAGCTTTACCCCTGAGAGTCGCACAGGGTCGCATCGTCACCTTCCATTTCGTCCCCCGCATCATTTCCACGATCCAACCCACACACCCCGCTCCGCATTTCGTGGCCTCTGACTGTCCGCCATGTGCAGCCAGTCGGTGACGACTTTGGCATCCCAATGGGGTAGTCGGCCGTTGGGAGAATCTGCGGCTCCGTCGAGCGTCATGTCGCGATTAGGCGCTTTCAGAAAGATATTGCGGGGTGTTTGTGTGCCTGTCTCATGTTGAACATGAGTGGGGCTTACCGAAGACCCTTCGCATCCCAGAGATTCTCAAATAGAAGCGCGGGATGCGTGCCCAAGAGGATGGGCAGCCGTCAGGCCGGCTGTTTCCTGGCCTCTGCCGTCATCCTATTTCAGCGAGCGGGAAGGTCGCCGTCGATTGGCTGGAGAGGTGCCATGTCTTGCATATTCGATGACCCGCGGTGGTGCCGCGGTTTTATCGAAGTTGTATTATCGAGCCATATATCGAGTGATATATCGAGTGGTAACATTAGCTCCCAATCTTCAAGGTTTGGAGGCTGCTCAAAGCGAAACGGCACGTTTTCTCCGGTCGACTCTCGCATTCTCCTCCAACAGCCGACTGCAGGGTCCGCATGTTGGGCTGTTGTGATGCACAAGACCGCACATAATACGGCGCTTGGCTCGGTCGATTGGCTCTCGGCCATTCATCCCAACTGGAGCGATCGGCAACGGCCCCCAGACTCGCATTTGGAGAGCCGCGCTGGGAGCGGCAAAACAGCGGCACTCTCACACCCTCTTGAGAAAAAGAGCGCCATTTTCCACTCTCAACAGCCGGTGTGCGCCGTGCAGCCAACGTGGCTCCAATTGACGCAGCAGGGTTAGCCGCCCCAGCGCTTGTCTGCGCTTGGGGTCCGAAGTTCTGATGTTCTGGAGATGTTCGAACAATACCGGCAACTTCCTTGCCGCATTGCACCCGTGCCGGAATGGAGGAATTGGCGGATCCAGCTAAAACATTCTGATGACAAGCTATGCTTGGAAATGACCTAAGACGCTGGTTTCGGCAACGCAGCGAAGCCCCGTACCGTGCCACAACTTCGACGCTGCTTCGCATGCCACCGTCGAGACCCCGTGTCGTGCACCACATTTTCGGAACCTGGGGGCGGGAGACATGGCCGCTGCTTTGCTGCTGGTGGGCTGGGCTGGCTCTTCAGGTCGCATGCCCATCTCAGCTTGGCGGGTCTCACGGGATGGTGTGCAGGAGAGGAGAGAGCGAGCTTGTGCTGCACTGCATTGCGAGTGAAGCTGCGAGTGGCAGCCGATCGGAGCCGGCACCCAATCATCCAGCACTCCACTCCTCCCCCAGCCTGTTTGTTGCATGCATCCATCTTAATTTAGACGTTTTCTTTCGAGACCCTGCCAATGAGGCATGAGACAGCATGCGCAGTCACGTGCCTCCCCTGCTGTCATGTCACAAACAACGCCCCGAAGTGGATCCGTTACATTGTACGACAGAAAGGACGACAGAAGGACACGATACTCGGCGACTGATTGACTGCTACGAGTTCTGTCCTAGATTCTAGCATATGGCATCCAGACAATTGGGGGAAGCAACACACTGCATCCATATTTAGGCAGCCTACTGCAAGTCTGGTGGTGCCCAAACGGCTGCCTGAACGGCGGTGAAGGACTGATAACGGGCTTCATCTCTCAAGACAGGATAGCCTGTAGTGCTAACTGTATACTTGAGCATGTATGTTGCGCCGTCTCATGTCATCGGTATGATCACATGGTCGCATGCAGGAGGAACGATGAAGGGTTCATGCCTGGACAAAATGCATGTGATGTTCGAAAATGAGTTTTTGCCTCTGCGGGGCCAGTGGCAAATCTGAAGCGGTAAGGATACCGTTGCGCCTACACTACGTACGTACGCTTCGTATTCTCTCGAGTCAGCCACATCGGACGGTGCGGCATAGCCTAAAGGACAAATGGAATGGAATGAACATCAGCCCTAGCCCCCAAAATGCTAGTGTGTACATGTAGCCTCAGAACTAACGGGCAGACACGACGACTGCAAACACGCCGCCACACTTGCTGCTGCAAAGAATGGCCCGGGGCCAGAAGGCGGTGAGCAAAGTCTGAGCTGAACTCAGCTGCTCCGGCTGTCCGGGCCGGCTGTCCTCAGCATGCCGGTCCTTCTTCGGGTGCTTCATGCCGGTGCATCAATCTAGTTACTCCTAAGGGTCCGTTGGTTGGGTAGGACTTGGCTGCCGCCTGGAGTACCTTACTTGGCATGATGAGTAGGTTAAGATGGTTTGAGGAGGTGTGATCGATCTTTAATCTTGGTACGTACTAGAAAGTACTAGAAAGATGCCTACCTAGGTACACTAGGTATCCAACTGGACAAGTTCCATTCCGAAACCATAGATTGGTTGGTGAAAAATAGGGTTAACCGGGGAAGAACCTTGCTGGATGGACTAACATCTGAGACATCAGACGAGTCATTGAAGTTCGGATCACCAGGCAGACAGACAGACAGACAGAAAATGCTCACCTCCTCCCTACCTAGTAACTGACACTAACCGACCTAGGGCTCTAGCCTCGTAGTGGGACACTCTTTTTTTTTTCTCCCTTCTCCTTGGACAAAAGTCTACGCAGGCTGATACCTGTAGGACTTTCTAACTAGGTAGGCCCGGATCCATTTTGTTGCTGGCCGTGCGGTTTGTGGCTCTTGCTCTGGCTCTGGCTCTTGCTCTTGCTCTTGCTGCCTGCTACCCTACCAGACAACACTGACATGGTTTCTGAGAACGAATGCCGTGCTGGCTAAGAGGCACCTCGATAGCCAACGAATTTGATTGTTTCAGGGGCACATCAATCAAGAGATGCGGCGTGGGAATGAAGACATGGCTCAATTGTGAGTCAATGAGTCAAGTCGCTGTGCAAAATGTCAGTGTATAAGACCAAGGCGAGAGACTCGCAGGCCAATGGAGGGTTCTTTTGGTTCTTGATACCGGGCTGTAACAGACAGATAGGTATTCACAGTGACTCACTCAGTAGGTAGGTAGACTGGAAATATACATGACGTTTGAGGCCTAGGGAAGGTAGATATAGCAGTCTACAACTCCCGCAAAGACGCAATGTTCACCGTGGCTGGACTCAACTTTGTATCCTGCTTCCCACGCCAAACCAATCTATTTACGGAGGTAATTTTTCTGGCTGCGGAAACTGGCGTTGGTTGGGAACAAAAAAGGGATTTAGTGTATGCGTGCGTTCCTCGGAGTTGTCTAATTACCAAAGTCTTTACCAGGACCTTGAAAAGGGGGTTTATTTCGACCTAGTTCCTTCATTGTGTGTTTCTCCGGATGGTATTTGGGGCAGCGGTATTTTCAGTTTCCGTTTCACGTGCCAAGTAACATGGCAAAGCTGGCAACTCTCATGCTAACAATGTTCCCCTTTGTAAGCCATTGATGCAAGCAGTCCCATCTAGATTCCAAATCTGTCTTCATGCACGTGGCATAGGGAACCGCAATTATTGTTTGTGTGTGTTACCTATGATACCGATCAAATCCACGGAAGGACCTTTCTGCCCCCAAGTTGGGCCCAAAGGCCCAACTTCCCCTGCTCAACTTCATCGGAACTAGATTTCGACCGACGATATTTGAAATATGACATTCGGCGGATATCAGGGTTCTCTTTTTGCCCCTGCTTCAGGGCACAACGGAGGCTGAGCAGCCGGCGCGAAGGTTTCACGTTCGAGGAACCCACCGATTTTATGTTGTGTCACA
>Ga0247763_1001241_pt1 | contig 14798 bp, 11 predicted proteins | sample UWRJL141409B4_FD_179926 | JGI IMG/M metagenome (GOLD analysis project Ga0247763, IMG submission 179926) | Plant litter microbial communities from Arlington Agricultural Research Station in Wisconsin, United States - UWRJ-L141-409B-4 | ecosystem: Environmental > Terrestrial > Plant litter >...
CCCGTCTCGGGCAGTCATCGTACCCTCAAAGCCTTCCGCTGCGCCCGTTACAGGGGACTCACCCCCTGTAACCTCCTGTACTGGACCTCACTGAGACCAGTCAGGCCACACAAATTAACAAAACGGAATAGCGATAAGTTTTATACAGTTTATTTACAATACGATTACGCCTTAAGTCGCGTTAAATACCTTCCCGGTTCCTTAAAAGCTTTAACGACGAGAAAAATAGCTTTAAATTACTTATTTTTAATAATTATATAATAACTTATAGCAAATCACAGGCTTTAGACCACCCGGGTAATCAACCTTACGTATACCAGCTATACTCCGTTATTATCTACTACTTTTTATACTTACTAGTACGGTACTAAAATACCCCAAAACAAGTTCAATTACTTGCTATAGCTTATACTTAACTAGAGTATTTTATTACGCTCCTTATACCTCCTCCTTAAAAGCTACTATCCCAATACAGCAATAATACGCTAAAATATTAATAACTTTCGCTACCGGTTGCGGAAATAGATATTAGGAGGGTATACTATTACGTAAAGTTTTATTAAAAGCATCGCCGCGGGTTTAGATATAGTATTTTCCAAGGTTACGTACGAATCAGACAGTATTACGCTTAAATACACTATATGGATAACGAGAGAGATAAGTAGAAATTATTGGAAGTAGGGATTCTGCCTTGGAATTAACGCCACCTACCAAGTTAATTACTTTAATATACCCCTTATACTAAATATAGTTATAACCCTATATAAGACCTCGGTTTTAGTATTTGCTACCGTATTTAGTACTAAAGAAGAGGAGGGTTATAATTAGTTAATCTATATATTAGTATTATTCCACAATTAGTCCGAGATATAGAAATATATAGATAAGCCCGGGGTTTTTATTACAAACGGAGACAAAGCTTTAATAAACGCCATTAATAAGTTTTTTCCGGAGGCGACCCAATAGCGTTACGTTTGGTATTTTAGCTATAACGTTATTATAGTAATTAAAAAATATTAGGTAAGTAGGCGAGTTATTTCTACCGCTCCTATTAGGAAGAAAAATAAATAATTAGATCCCGCTAATAAAGCTAACGTACGCCGCTTTAATAATTTAAATAAGAAACCTTAAAGCGGTAAAACGATTTAAAATCACCTTAAAAGTATACCTAAAAAGGTGGTAAATACCAGGGCTAGTTTATTTCTTCTCTAGTAATATATAATTTTTGCTAATAAAGTTAAGGATTATAAAGCCGCCTAGGGTTTTTTGCAAAAATAATTCAACTAAAGCTAATATTAGATTATTTAGTACCTTAAAGATAATATCTAGCCAATTAAAGAGATTTGGGTAGGTTATTATACACGTTATAATTTTAACGTTAGTTAATATACAACCTCGCTAAACGAGTCAAATCACGCCTCTTTGAAGTCTCTCGGTATATCAAGGCGAACCAACCTCATAAAGCTACGCGACGTTATAAATTACTTTATTAAATTACGAAACGTTACTATTAAGAAGGCGGTAGCGTACGATTTAACTCAAGTTCGGCGTAACTACTTATCGTATTATTAATTTGGTAATAATATTATATTTCTAACGCGTTAGGTATTGGATATTTTCGTTAAATAATATTAAAAGATGCTAGAAGTACTACTTTTAGCTAAATACCTTGCCAGCAGATCTTTGCCGCCTTATTTAAAATCGCTAAGCTACTAATATAGTTTTATTTACGCTTATAAGATGCTGGAGAGGTTTGAGCAAAATAAAGAGGTCTTAATTAGGTAGTTGAATTAGCGCCCCTTTTGGGTATTACTCAGGTGTCGGGTAAATACCTCCTTATTTACGTATTTAGTATTTACAGCTAATAATTAGTATAGGATTAGGGTAATGAGATATTGCGGTATAGGAACCCCTATAAAATCGTCACTAAAGGCCAACCCCGGAATCAGGGCGGTCTATTCGGCAATAAGCCCGCTTTTCCGCTTCCGGAACCTGCCTGATTATTAGGTTCCAGCAGCAACCTTATACCGTTTCTACGTAGTATACGACGTAATTATTCGCAATTCGAAATTAATAGGCCGAGTTTGGAAGTATAAGATAAAGCTAATTAACAAAAGGTAAAAATATAATAAGTATAAAATAAAGTTAAGGAGTAAGAGATGGAGATATAATAGGTATAAGCCGAAGTATATACGTAAGAAATGGAAATGGAAATGGAGGCAGAGGTTAGTTATATTGTAATTTAAGGTGATTCGCCGCTACCGCGCTTAACGAAGAAAACTTACTATAACGTTACAAAAGCTACTTGCTTAAGGTTTCGCTATACCCTGGCTGATTATACGTAATAGCTGCGTATAAATAGATTTACTAATTTTACCAGCTAAAAGGAAAATTACGCGTTGTGCGTTGTCGAAATAGATAATTAAGAGAGGTACAGTAGCCTGCGTAGGAGGCGTATATATAGATTTGCTACAGTAATTAGCTTAATTGCGTTATTTTTGCCCTGGTATTGTAATGTAGTTTACAGTCAATACTAAAAATTTCCATCGCTAAGGTGGGGATGCCCCTAGTTGGGGGGGTGATGTCGCCGTTATTGAAATTTCGGTTTTTTACAGCTTAAAAGTAGAGGTTTGGATGACGGCTGCATTCACGTGCGTGACAGCTAGAATATATGGGGGAGGGTGTGCCTCAAATTTGTGGGGGTGTGCAACGAGTTCAACTCTATCGGTATACGGGGTGAGGGGAGACCGATGTTTTGTTGTGGACCAGATTGCCATAGATGAGAAGGGAGGATTTCGATATCCAAAAACGAGTTTGGCAGATTAGTCAATATATTCCAGCTGTGATAGATAGGCCGCGCGCTGCCGGCCTAAAAATGGGAGATATACGTAGTCCACAACGGCAGCTGATAGACTGACGACGGAGCATATGGCAGGGCAATAAAGCACTCGGCCACAATGTAGACGCGAGAAAACAAAAACAGCACGCCAGACGCGAATAGGACGAGGTAGAGGGCCACTAGCATTATCAGGCCTGCCGCCACGAGCAGTGACGCCCCCGTCCGTCTCTTCCACCGCCGAGGATCAGGAGCCTGCTTTGCCTTCTTAACCATGCGTCGTGAGAGCCGCGAGAGCGTGAAAACGAGAAACACGAAGAAGCCGACGATGACAGCGAGCACAGCCGACACCACGGCCACGCCCACAGCAGCAAATACCGCCCCGATCATGGCAATATACTGGGAAGAGATCCCAAAGCCCGAGATGCGCCACAAGACAACCTCTGTCGCCGTGTGCATCGGCCCGTCCCACGCGAACAAAAGATGCAGCCCGCCATAAATCGCACTGGCAGCGTAGAAGCCAAAGAGTGACATGAAGGGCGACTGGGAGGACAAGACCTCTGCCACGACAAATTGGCGGAGGTTCGCCCACGTGAAGGTTACATGGGCCTGAACCGGCCGCTTAGGCTTTGCTTTGGCAGGCTCGTCCACCCAGGGGACGAGACGGTTGAGGTCCACGGCGCTGAGCGTCAAGGCCGCTTCTCGTACCATGCTGAGAGTGCTATGGGTCGACCGCAGGGCGGGGTGTTTGGCCAACCCGCGCGCGGCTAGACAATAACGTGTAAGGTCGGTTTTGGATACCGTGATGGACAGATCATGTATTGGCGGGAAAACCTCGTCGTCGTCGTCTTCTTCCGACAGGAGCTCCTTCCAGAATCTCCGGAGGTACACGCGGCATTCGTGGAAGAATGCTTCGCGCGAGTCATCGGGGTAGAATCCCTGACAGCTGTATCGGACGGTGCACTCGTCTGGTAGTTCGAGTGGTATTGGCGGGGGGGCTACGTCGTCCACTACAGCCTCGGCCATGGGCGGCAATAAGACATGGCCTTGCAACAGACCAGGTGCCTTAACGAGGGCCACAGTTGCGAGGGCACTCGGGTGGAGCATTGGCAACCCTTCCCCGCTGGTCTCTTCGATATTGTACGCTTCGACCGGCAGCCGACCCATATGACTGACGACGGACATGGCAGCGCAAAGCTCTGCTGTCTCAGCGCTGTCAACCGGAATCAGGGTCGGTTCCATGACATCAAGGGGCTTCTTGAACCAAAAAACAAAGTAGGAGATCACAGCGCAGATGACATGGAGGAAGGTGTTGAACTCCAACAGGCTGACGTGGAGGCCCTGGATCAAGCGTGTGAGGAACTGGGCCGCGAACCAAAGGGCTTGCCAGAAGGCAATGACCTTGGCGATGCCCTCCGACTTGTTCTTGTCGCGGATCGAGAGCTCCGAGATATCCGGTATCAGCTGTGGTTCGTGGATGGCGAGGTAAACCAGTGCGTGCGGCATCAGCGTGGCGCGAGTCAGATGGTCAGGTAGCGGATATTCTTCTTCCTTGCCCGTGTTGTCGAATGCGAACCCGCCCATGGTCGCGTAGAAGCTATGCCACTGCGTCCAATGATATTTGCGTGCCTGCACGCCTTCCCCAGCACCCGCAGTGTCATTCGAAGATGCCGACGGCGACTGGGTCTTGTCGGACGAGGGAGGATTGAGATGGCGCACCATTTTCTGGTGGAATCGTCTCTGCACACGCCATTCCTCGAAAGCGTAAAAGGTGACGATCTCGGGCGCAAAAAGACCCAATGCGGCCAAGCCCAGCTTGGTCCAGAAATGCCTCTTGGTGTGCTTATGCCCAGGGATGTTCAGGTGTACCGTCGTCCACACACAAAGGCCAATTGTGGTGAGGCAGGTCGACAGAAGACCCCATGATCCGCGCTGCGTCGGCTCCGGTAGCCATGTCGCGGTTTCATTGGCGACGCCGAACACATTCCACATGTCGTTGGGAAATCGGATGAAACTGGCGCGTGGCGGACGCCGTAGAGATGGAAAGTCAACCGTGAAGTTGGTCACGGTGAACTGAATTAAAGTTCAGCTGGAAGCCTGGAGATGGAGAAAATGGCCCACTTTAACTGAGCCGACCAGTAGCATCATCCCCCCTGTCCAGGATTCAGGATCGACATGGGCCAAGCGCTGAAGCGCCGCAAGGCAGATCAACTGAGGACGCCTGTCAAATCCGGTTGAAGATGTTTCAAGTTGCCGCAGGCCGAAAGAACGGCCCCCAATTCAATTCGCATAGTGGGGCCTGTCCCGACCCCGTGCTTCCCCAACAGTGAAAATAACATGAATACTAAGGATGGATGTTTTCTTTCAAGAAGATCTCTGCCTCCAAAATGAGCGAAATACGTGGGTGGTGTGGTTTGTCATCAAGCACAAGCTTCACCATCGTGCTTTCCACAAGCCTCACACAGCTCAGATCAACACGGTTCCAGGTTTCCAGCGGACCGAGGGAATGGTAATCAGGGTTTCATAGCGAGAGGCAGCAAAGACTTCAGAACGGGCCTACGCCATCATGTTCTACAAGGGTCTTCCATAAACAAACTTGGAAGCATTCTTTGCCAGGAAATGGCGGGAATTGTGATGCCAGATTTAAGTGGTGATGGGCGCAGGTTATATCTCCATCGTGCCTTGCTAGAGCATGGAAACGGACTGAACGCACCAGGGGCCGCTTAGTAGTGACGCTACTCCACGAAGCTGCCGCTCAACCTTTTTCATTACTCTTTTCTTGGTTTCCTTCTCCTCAAGCTTGTTGTCCAGATGACACGGACCGTATGTTTTCGTCCCGCTCTCCCAGTTGGGTCTTTTTTCATCCACCCTCGACTTAGTTGTGAGGGTTTACCGTCGCGGTTACCGTTTACCACCACACTGACCTGTGAGACGCTTCTGTACACAGATCAACCAGATCAAAGGGACGGAACGGAACGTAAGGCAAGACTCAAGCTGGACCAGACTGGAGCGGAAACGAGAGGGCCAGTGATGCGCTCAACCACAAACCGCCAAGGATACAACATCGACATCCTGAACCAACGGGACATGATGCCCTTGCAGTTTATAGTACATCCCGTGCCATTGCATAATGCAAATCATGGTACGTGACCCGAGCGGTGGCGAATGAAGAAAGGGGCGGCTGAAGTCGATCGAGGAGTAGCTAAGACCGTAAGACGGGAGGTTTATGTTGCCGACTCAGTGTCAACATGACAGAAAGAAGAGTATATCTCCCGGCTGTGTCACATCCTGGCGCGCCTCCCCATTCAAATCTTTCTCAAAACTGAACAACTTTCGAAACCCATATCATTATCAACAACCATGCTCCTCAAAACCTACACTACCCTCATAACCACCCTCGCCATCCTCGACGCAGCTCTCCCCCATCCCATCCCCGACTCGGTCCGCATCACAACCACGCCAAACGGGCCCCCACCCGATTGGGCAAATCGGCAGAAACGTGACGAGCCAGATCCCGGCCCGGGATTCGGCCATGAGTGGGGGAAACGGGGAGATGATCCGGGTTCGGTCCGTATTACGGGGGAGGGAGAGGAGGGGAGTGAGTGGTCGAAGAGAGACAAGAAGGTTAGATCGGTGAGGATTACGGCTGGGGAGGAGGGGACTTGTGGTACGTGTGCGTGAGCAAGAAAGGGGGTCGGGATTCGAAGGGTGTTGGATAGGGCATGTGGGGTGGCTCGGTGTTTTCGTGGGGCTTGACTACCTATTGACCTTGACTCTGCTGGTTTCTTTGATCTGACCAAATCGCTTCTGACGTTTCTACAATGGTCTGCACACGAAGGGTTGGAATCAGAATGCCATGAACTGTCTGTTAAAACCCCAAAGAAGCTGTAACACGACCCAAAAAGCTATAATTTTATGGCCCCATGCCCCCAGCACTTTTGGCAACGCGTTTGGTAAAAAGAACCACCCGTAATGCTGCACTACCGTAGGCATTGTGACAATGAAGCTAAATATGGCAATAGTCAATGAGCTTCTCTGCCGCGACCACCCATACAAAACGAGCCCCCGTCAATCCAACTCGCCGTCAATCGGCACAGGTACACTGCGCGTCCTGCTTACTGCATTGCAATCGCCTCGTTTCCCAAACAAAATAGCACCTCACTGATGCGGTTGACGGGTCGGCAAATGCTACGCGCTACGTAGCGATTGTGGTGCGCTTGATTGACTGTGGTGTTACGCTGCGAAGCTGAACGACATGTCATTGAAATTTCAGTACCGTCGGGTTAGGGTTATGTGTGTGGTCTGTAAAGTTTGGGGTGGTCGCGGCAGAGAAGCTCTAGAGTTGCACAACATGAAGGTCAATGTTCACTACACTCCTTCATCGATCCACAGCGTCAGTGGTTTAGTGGTAAAATCCATCGTTGCCATTCTACTCCTGAGTGTAGGTGACATCTCGATGGGCCCCGCGTTCGATTCGCGGCTGACGCACACTAATCATATTCTTATTTTGCCTCAGTAGCCGTACTTTTTTTTTTTTATCTTGGTTTTATTGTTGTTAATCTGAACTTATCATGCTGCCGTTGACGCCTCCAAAGCTTTGGCCTCCTGGTCCTGTTTGTGAAATTCAAGGAAAGTAGCACCCGACCGACAGCTGGAGACATTACAGACTTGTTGGGAATCCAAATGCAAATCCAGACGCGCCTGCCAGATACGCACCCCAGGGCAACATGGGCGTGGGGGTAACACTCTCGTCCCTTTCTTCATCATCCATCAGCTCCACAAAGGCATCGGGCGACCACCGATCCACATCCAGGGCAAGTCTCCGCTTCCGACGAGCGCCATTCTCATCCGGCATTGACTTGGTATACTCTGCAACCAGACGCCTCCTCTCACTGTCCCAGTTCACCCCCGTCCACGCGTACCTTCCTGAAGGGGGAATTTGACCCCTATCGTTCCGCTCTCCCTCCTCCAAAACAGCCAATCCAGCACCGCACAGCAGCGCCTTGCCATCCCACGCACACTCGCGCCACGACAACTTCCGGAACGCAGCCACCGCCTTCATGCGCAGATCCCGCCGTCTGCATTTGACAGCAATCCCCATGAGCGGAGCCGCAAGACTGCCGCCCTCGAACGTGAAGCGAATCTTGGACATGGGCTCGGGGTCACCCAGAAACTCGTTGCAAAGGCGCAGCATCTCGCGGAACTCAGGCTCAAAGCCGTCCCACGACATGTCGGTCGTGTCCAGGCAGCAGGACAGGGTGATGAGAATCTGCAAATACTGCAAACGCACCAGCCGCATTGCCCGTCGCATGCGAGTGTCATTGGAAAGACGTTCCCGGTAGTCGAGCATGATCTCGCGCCAGCGTCTCAGCTGCGCAAGGAATTTACCCTGCTCCATCTGCAGGCGCACCTTATCGCGCGCCACACGGCCGGACTGCCATTGCGCAGCCTGGAGGTTGAAGATGAGGGCGTGTGTTAGAAAGCCACCCCAGGCTGACAGCATCTTCGCTGGTGAAGTTACACCGGGCACTGGCAGCTGTGTCTCGGGAGCTGTGATAGCTCGCGGATACAGGCGGTGCTGCCCACTACAGAAGCCTGTGTAGCCACTCATGACTGACAGGTATGGCAGGAGATGCTCCAAATCACGCATCTCATCGTCAATAACGGTCCGGGGACCTTTCCGGCCTGTGTGTGTCTCGCGAAGGATGGGAATGGCGTCCCGAAGCAAGCCGATTCCGGTCTCCATTAATCCGTCCGCTCCTTGCAGGTTCCCTTGCAGGAACTCGTAGGCAACCAGCAGGAGGGTGATGATCAACAGAGCTCGCGGTGGCATGGCGCCTTGTCCCTCTCTTATTCTCTTGAGGCAAAGCGAAATGGCTTCATTTTGATGGTGAATGGCGGCACCGTGGTGTCCGTTTAGCACCTCGGTGATTTGTGGGTGGAGTGGCGTTGGCGAGGATCCGGTCGCGAGGCCGGCGGGGGGTCTGTCACCGGAGAAGAGTGCCTGCGATAAGGCTCCGAGGGCAAGAATTCCGTGTTGAACGCATTCATCCCGGGTGCTCTCGCTGAGCACGACTCGGGTCCAGAATTCGGTCTGGAGGTAGCCCGAGAGATCAGCGGCGAGCGAGTGGCGGAAAAAGTCAAAGTATACAATGTCATTGACAGCGAAACACGAGGGCACGAGCGCGGGGCGAATTGTCTGTAGCGGGGGAGCAATGCCGATTTCTCGCCTTTGACGCGGTGTGGCCGGTCGAGCCGGGCGCGGTTTCGGTGGGATGGGAGCGTATCCCGCGCAGGGCACTCGAGCTTTTTCGCAGCGAAAGCAGGTCGGCTTCCGCTCGTCACAGCGAACGTGCCGTGATTTGCAAGTGACACATCCGGTCCGAACCTTGGGCTTGCTGGCTCGTTTCCGGACCGGAATGGGAACGGGGATTACGATGCTGGCTGATCGTAACGGCTGACCGCGCTGCGTCTGCGGAGGGTGCTGGCCCGTATGCAACTGGTGCTGCTGCTGCTGCTGGTGCTGGTGCGGCTGATGGAAATGCTGCAGTCCCGGGCTCAATACCGAGGGCGTTGTTGACAACATGTTGCGGCGTTCGTCGAATACGGCAGCCTCTCTCACGCTGGTTTCGGCAGTCAAGGAAGACATGAGACAGGTGTTCGGCTTGCAGGAAACACCACCACGATCAGGGCGGACGACGAGGCCAAGTGATTCCGTATCCTATATAGCCAATGTTGGAGGTATGGCTTGGTTTTTGGGCGGGAAAGCGGAACTCTGCGCTTCAGGCGTCGTAAACTGCATGACCAATCACACAGCAGCCAGATCGGCCTGACTTGCATCACCATTAGCAGGGTCAAGAGCTGCTGCGACTTGTCAAGTATCGAAAGGGCCCCCAAGTCGACAATTTGCATTTGCAAATCTGGGCCTCCACACCCTCGTCATTTCACCCTGGAAGGCACTGGGAAACCTTCCTGCAGGACTGCATGCATCAAGAGTCTTGGTACCCGCACCGGCAGCGGCCACTTTCTGTCGGCGAACCAGGCCGCCGGATTGGATGCTGGGCATCTTACCAACAAAGTGCTGCTATGAGAAGTCTAACTATTGTATCGGGAACAAGTTCCTAGCATGGCGGCATACACGCAACCATTCTGTGGGGACTAGACGTTGTGAAGATAGGCTGGTGCCATGTCCTGGAGAGGCGCAGCGTGCCAGTGACTTGGAAGACCGCCCTCCTGCCCGCCCGACGCTATCCAATCACGGGGGGCATTCATCTGATGTTAGAGCTTAGGCACCAGACGGACATACGCTGGTGTTGCCGGGATGGCTTTGTTCTGCACACTACAGCGTCCCACGACATTGAACTGTACCAAACCCTCGGCTCCCGCCCCAGACCCGCATCCGCTCTCAGCATCTCTGGGATTAGGGGTGCCTAGATGGAACAGTTTCACAGAACGACATCCTCTCTTATTATTAGCTGTCTGGTGTTTTGTCTTTTTTATTCGTTTTTTCCCCACTCTCCCTCTCTGTGTTGCGATGCGCAGAGGAGGTGTCAGTTCCAGTCACCCCCCTGGCTACCGTCACGGAAAATGGCACTAGTTCTGTAGGGATCTCGGCATGCATTCGTTCTGGAAGGGGTCAAGGTTAATGTGGGATCCCAGTTGCTTATTTGCGTGTCTTGGCTCTGGGCATTTGGCCGGTACCCACGCAAAACTGGACCCATGTCGCGCTGAGGTGGTGGTGGTACAAGGGGCAGTACAGTACATTGATAAGTTACAGACGGAGGAGGAGGAGGAGACGTTATACCCAAGCCATGCATATCACGCCACTGTGCCGCGCCTGTTTTCGGTCCCCGACGGTACTGTTCTAGTTAGTTCTGGTGTTCAACCTCACGCACTTACGAGCCTCGTTCGCCTAAGTCCGCCAAGCATATGGTGCTAAGAGTGCGTCAAAGAAACCTTGGCAATTGAGGCAGGACGGTACTTTGAAAGCTCCTATCTGTCTGTTTATCTCTCAAGCCGGATCTTTGCCAAGTCGGGGGCCCCCCCTGTTGGCGGCAAGAGCCGTTTTTCGTTGCGTGTTGTGGGTAGGGTAGGTAGGTGCGGGACCAACCCGACCAGACTGCCGAATAAAGTAGTAGTAGTGGTGGTGTTGTGGTGGTTGTCAATAGGTATTGAAGGTAAAGGTACCTTGCGTACATGATACAGGATACATGAATATCTTGCCGCGACGGTTTTATTTTTTTATTACCTCTGCATTTCCGTTTATGTTTTTTGTGGCGCCGTATCCAGATTTCTGATCCTTCAAACTTAATGTGCAGTGTGGAATCAATTCTAGGGGCCCCTCGCCCCCTCCTCCCCCTCGTTGTTCGTTGACCCCTCGTCACGTCACGTCACCTCGTCACCCCTCAATGCCCATTGTCGTCGTCGCCCCTCGTGGCTTGGATAATTTCCATGTCATGTTATTCCACGGAAGGGATTCACGGCAAGGGAAGGGAAGGGAAGGAAGGGCAAGGACAAGGACAAGGGAACTGTCCCAGCCCGGTAAAGCAAAGCAAAACATGGGGGTACGTATGCAAGGCAGACTGACTGACAGGACAGAACAAAACACATAATCCCAAAAACATGAGAAAGTCAAAATCAACGTCCATTTACTCTCACCGACCACTACTTACTGACAGTACGGATACATGGAAGGACTGGGAGGATTGAAGGGAGGGACCTTACTAGGTTGACAGCAGAAAAAAGAAATATCACGAGATCCTTTCCTATGTAGCTAGCTAAGGTAAGGTAAGGCAAGGTAAGGTAAGGTACCTAATCTAGCATAGCGCAGGGGTGTGAGATGTAGAGTTGAGGTTGTTGTTGATTTCGTGTAACGTTCCAAGAAATATTTCCAAGAAACCTCCAAGAAACCCCCAAGAAAACATCCAAGAACCAGAACTCGTGTGACCGGAAAAAAAACACGCTCCAAAAGTGGACTAGACTAAACTGGACTGGACTGTACTCCGTACTAGACTGTGAAAAGGGAATATGTAGCGCGCTGGCGCTCCTGCGTGCGTGACCTACCGAGTTCCCTGCTTTTCGTTTGTTTTTGTTGCGTTATGGACACAAGCGGTGGTGGTGGCGGACCACACTCAAGTGATTAGGGGAGGTCAGGGAGGTAAGGTAAGGTAGACTACGGATTAGCCTGGGCAGATTTCAATTTTTAATGAGGTGGTCCTGCAAGGTTCTCCGACGTCATGTACACATGCACTACATGTATGTGACATGGCCACCTCCCTCTTCCATTTTTGGGTTCTATGATGCGCAACATTTATTGCCGAGCCGCGAGAGAGCGAAAAGAAAGAGAAAAGAAAATGAGAACGGACGGCAAGGGGGGGCTTGTGCGGGGCGGGGAAACTGAAAGGTGGTGGCATGGGTTGAGCCAAGGCAAATAAGCAGTTACTGCAGTCGAGTCGGGTCGAGAGTCCCGCCGGAAGGATTTTAGGCACCCGTTTTTCCAGCAAGATTTGGAAGCCGGCGGCCCGAGGGTTTGGCTGATGGAAGTAGCCGGTTGCAGTAAACTTTTGAGTTCGGTGAGAGGGATACTAAGAGAAAGGAGTGAAAAGGAACCGTAGACCAGGCAGCCAGGGGAAAAAAAGGTCCAGTAAACAACAAAAGATTCGAGAGAGAATTCCTACAGTTGTGAGGTGAAGGGGCGGCGGGGGGGAAGGGATGCATCGGGTTGGCTGCTCTGGGCTAACCGGAACCGATGAACAAATTGGCGTGGCGGTCTGCGCGGGTGGTCTGCGCCCATCAAATCATCGGGCCGTGAAAGTATTTGGTGGGAGTGGTCCATGCTGCGCTTCGCAAGCTTGGCTAGATTGGCACTCCGGCTGGAAGATAGCCCAAACGGTCCTGGTGCAGCGAGCGACTTCGGCAAGGAGAAACTGTCATGTCCCCCCCTTTCTTGCCCTGTTGGCGGGTCTGTTTGGACGTTATTTTGCGAATGTTGAAAAAAGACAATTTTGGTGAAGTGGCGCTTGTCGTGCCTGTCGTGCCGCATATTCCCCCTTGATTGATCGGCAAGACGCTTTGTGATCCCCGAGGCGCCTGGGGCGTCTAGGATAGCTGTTAACAGCGGCTTCAGTTGACGATTGGCCCGCTGTTACGACCTCTGCAGCGCTCTGCAGCGGCCATTTTAGGTGCTGCAAGCGTGATAGGCGACCCCGTTCAAGGACCTTCCCTGGGGACGGCAACTTCCGTTAGCGCTCGTTAGTGCGGGGCTGCAACGACCCACGAATTGATATCAGAGATAAACCTCATCGGAATGACGGCTGCCTGTTTGTGACCGCAACAGCACGAACTTGGTTTCTAGGCAGACCCGAAGCTGGGATACCTATCAACAAACGGACGTTGGCCTGAAGACCGTTGCAATGAGCATCCCCTCGTGGTGCAGGATGAATGATGAGGATTCGATTGCATCGACCACGCAGTGGAGCAAGCTCGGGGCCCCGAAGCCGCGAGGAGCCGCCCCGTCTCGTCGCGCTAAAAATGACTAAGCCGTTTTCCAGATGTGGCCACAGCTCCGGCATCGTCCAGTTGCTGCAAATCGTCGCCGCCGCATCTCCCACATTCACACGCCGCATCCGCATCCGCGTACTGCCCGTGAACCGTGTGTCCAAGTCGCCGTGTACAGCCGACCACGGGACGCAAGATGCCCGGAATTAAGAAATAATACCACCATAATAAGAGCGAATTGTCGATGCGGCAACGCCCACGCGCCAAAACATGACCTTGTCCCGATTGCAGGCGCGGCCGCTGCTGCTGCTTCTGGCCGTTGTTGCCTTGATTGGCGTCGTTACCGCCCATGAGACTGCGCTGCCGTCGTACCATTACGGTGCTCCAATCCGCGTTGAATGCATGAACAGGAGCTCGTGAGTTGATCCTTTTGTTGTGTGCGTCACCTTCCAGTCGTCTGTCTCTCTCTCCTAACCACCCCGGCGGTTTTGTTGTGTAGGGAAACTGGCGAACACATTGAGAACGCAGCGCACGAGATCCAATGGATCCCCTTCCCGACTTGCAACGAGACAGGCAAGCCCCTCGAGTTCCAGTATGGCATCGAAGACGAACAGAACTGTACCATTGCCATGATCAGCGACCCCTTCTTCCACCTGCTCGAGTTTTACATCCACAGTGATGCCCCGCTCTCGTGTCGTCTCCCCTCTCGACCCCCAGCCCACGTCGAAGTCGTCGGTGAAGCTCCCCCGGAGCAAGAGTACATACCCCTCGTCTTTGCCCTCGCTGGCACGCTCCAGCTTAGCCACATGCATATCAGCACGCACATGAATGTGCTGCTGCACAGTACACCGAAACACCATATCCACCCGCACGACAGCGGTGTGCTTGATAGCGCGACTGCCTACAGCACGAGCCCCCTGACACATATGGAGGGAGGAGCTACCCGTCGGCTGGTCATTGGTGACCCGCTTCCGCTAAGCTTCAGCGTGCGGTGGTTCCCGACCCCGTCACTGCCCCGTGTTGAGGGTAAGGTGGAATGGGCCGGGATGGGAGGTCACATCTACGCCAGCACCGTTTTTTACAGCATCCTGTCGTTTCTAGCCGGTATTGTTGTCACCGCTGCCTACTTCCTTGGCTCGGTCCTTCCCCGCCGCCTGCGTGGACGGGGCCTAGGAGGGGCAACTCCGCTCGGGTACGGCGTGGGCGGCGTAGGCAACGGTTGGGGCTACCAAAAAAGAGCAGTAGATTGAGCGATGACGGCGCCCGGATCTCAGATCTTGCCGTTTTACCCGTTATGTGTAACGAATATTTTTACTGCTTCCGGGTTTTCGGAATACATAGCACGGGAAGGAGGAGTTTCGGGCCTTTTTTTCTTGCCTTTCTGCCCACAATTTTCTCCCTATTTGTACATGGAATAATCTGCATGGCACTTTATAAATCCTTTTCAGTCTTGATGTTACGCAAT
>Ga0247763_1001242_pt1 | contig 14783 bp, 11 predicted proteins | sample UWRJL141409B4_FD_179926 | JGI IMG/M metagenome (GOLD analysis project Ga0247763, IMG submission 179926) | Plant litter microbial communities from Arlington Agricultural Research Station in Wisconsin, United States - UWRJ-L141-409B-4 | ecosystem: Environmental > Terrestrial > Plant litter >...
TCGGCAAGGTGGCCCTGCTCGTGCACCTGCTGACGGGCGCTCGGGTGCGCGGCATCGAGCTGCAGCCCGAGCTGGTCGCGGTCGCCGAGCGGCAGGCGCAGGCGCTCGGCCTCGACGCGGTCCGCTACGAGCAGGGCGACGCTCGCTTCGCCGATCTCTCCGGGGCGAGCATCGTTTACCTGTATCTGCCGTTTACGGGCGCCACGCTGGACGCCGCACTCGCGCGCGTCGAGGCTGCAGCGTGCCAGCGCGATCTCGTCGTGTGCACGCTGGGTCTGGATCTCGGCAGGCGAGGCTGGCTGCGGGAGCGCCCGCTCGATGAGCTCTGGCTCTCCATCTACGAGAGCGTCGTGCCGGGAGCGCTGTCGAGCGCGCCACGCCGCGCCATGCCGCTGGGCAGCGCTGCCGAGGCCGTGGCCACGGAGCGCTGAGGCCGCTTCGGGCTCGGCGCACCGAAGCGGGCTCGACGAGGCCCGCGGCCTATCGCCCCTCAGCCCGGTGACGCTTTGCGCGCGAGCGTAGCGAAAGCGACCGGGAAATATTTCGAGCACAGCCGACCCGCCTGGCGATCTTCGTACAGGTCGCACAGCACGAACCCGGCGCGGAGCTGCCCGCCGAGCTGGGCATCGAAAGAGTGGCTGAACTCGACGGTTCGATACTCTCGAATGTTGGCAGCGAGCTCTTCCGGGGACAGGTCCTTGGTGTCGGCATAGGGCAGAGAGAACCGCACGCGCAGCTCGCCCTGTGCCTCCGCGTGGGGATCGAAAACATACACGATGGGGTTCATGAACCCAGCGAGCAGCCGCCCTCCGGGGCGCAACACGCGCGAGCATTCGGACCAGACGGAGGCGATGTCGGGCGCGAAGCAGTTCGAGACTGGGTGAAAGATCAGATCGAACGAGCTCGAGCCGAAGCGCGAGAGGTCGTCCATGAAGCCCTGGACGGTGGTGACGTCGAGCGCATGACGATCGGCCACCTGGCGATCTTGGCGAAGCTGCGCGCTCGATGCATCGAGAACGATGACCGACGCGCCCGCCGCCGCCAGAATCGGCGCCTGTTGCCCGCCCCCGCTCGCGAGGCATAACACGCGCGAGCCCGCCAGCTCGCCAAACCAGTCGCGCGGCACCGGCGCCGTGGGCGTGAGCAGCAAGGCCCAGTCGCCGCTCCGCGCCCGCGCTACGGCATCGTCGTCGACCGGTCGCGTCCAGACGTCCCCGTCGGCGACGCGCTCGTCCCAGCCCCGCGCGTTGAGCTCCTTCGGATCCATGGCGCTCCCTTCCGCGCAACGCTACCACGCGCACGCTCTCTCGGCTGCTCGGTTTCGCAGCCCGAAGCGGCCGTGCCGACGGGCCGCACCTCGATCCCGCGGGCTGGAGCGGGCCGTTCAGGCCTCGAGGGTTGTGGCCGTTCGATCGGCAGGCGATTCTCGCGAGGCGGTATGCGATTTACACCCGACCACGTCAAAGAGTGGTGTGTCGAAGGCTTCACCATCCTCGAGCGGTTCTTCAGCGACGACGAATACCTGGCCGTTCTGCGCGACTTCGAGACGCTCTATGCCGGCGCGGGCCCGGGCGTGGGCCGTGCGCGCCAGCTCGGGCCGAACGACGACATCCGCGTGAACCAGGTGCAGCAGTTCGAGAACATCCACGTCTTGCCCTACGAGGGCTCGCGCGCCATCAACCTGATCTCGCTTCACCCGGAGCTGATAGCCTTCGCCAAGGCGCTGCTCGGCGTGAGCGACGTTCGGCTGTATCAATCGCACACGTGGGCCAAATTCACGGGCGGCGCCGACTACGAGCAGGACTTTCACTGCGATTTTGGCAACCACACGCTGACCGTGCCCGGTGACGAGCCCCGCCACCGCACCGTGGACTTCATCCTGTACCTCACCGATGTGACACGCGAGCATGGCGCCATGCGCTACGTCACGAAGCCCGACGTGATCGCCGCGCTGGGCGGGCCTGTGATCGTGCCGACCCCGGAACAGCAACGAGCCCTGCGCGCAAAGGAGCGCGCTGCGGTGGTGCCCGCGGGCTCGCTGCTCGCGCACGGCATCGACACCATGCACCGCGGCGCCAACCTGACGGCGCCGAACGGGCGGCGTTTCTCGATGACGATCGGCTACAAGGCGGCCGGCAACGACCAGGTCGGTTTCCATGTCTGGCAAGACCGACGGAACAAGGCGCTCTGGGAGCAGGTCTTCAACCACGCGACGCCCGAGCAGCTCGAGTGCCTCGGCATTCCCAGGCCCGGCGACGCCTTCTGGACGAAGCGCACCCTGGAGTTGACTCGCGCGCGGTGGCCCGGGTGGGACATGCGCGCCTACTCCGACGCCTGCCGAGCTCCGTGACGGGGCGACCGCCGCCCCCGACTAGCGCACCAGCGTCTTCGCCAGCATGACGCGCGTGTGCTCGCCCTGGCTGCGCGAACCGATGATGCGAAACCCGGCCTGCATGTTCAACGCGAGCATCGCCACGTTGTCGGGCGTCATCGCGGTTTCGACCGAGGCATATCCCCGCGAGCCAAGCCAGTCGTGCTGCAGCGACATCAGCCTCTGGGCGATGCCCTGGCGGCGCCAGCCCGCGCGCACACCGCCGAGCCAGCTGTGGTAACGGCGGCGCGCCGAGGCGTAACCGACCTTGAACCCGACGAGCTCGCTGTCGCGCGCCAGGTGCACCGATGAGTCGGGCATGTGCGCCATCCTCCAGGTGAGCTCGTCGCGATCGAACGCACCGAAGATGTCTGACGCGAGGGCGCTCACTTCGTCGATGAAGCGCGGCGCGAACGGTGGCAGGATGGTTTGAAATTCCAGCATCGGGGCCTCGCGCTCAGAGGGCACGGGTTTCAGTGAGCGACACGATCAGAGAGCGACAGGGGCCACCGCCAGCAGCCGTTTCCCCCGGCTCATCTACACACCATCGCACGAGCGCCCCGCGCTGCCAATGAGCCAATGCACCCGGCGCGCTGGGGATCGCGCCACCCATGGCTCCCTCGAGCGGACCAAGCTGCGGCTCTGAGCGCCTGACATCGGGTGAAATGCCACCGAGCCATACCTTCGTTAACGCGTATTCGTTGAGGCGCCGTCCGGGTGTCGGCATACTCCTGGGCCTCGGATGGACCTCGATCTCACCGTCGCCGCTGCGCTGGGCTTCCCCAAGCCGCAGTACACGGCCGTCGAGCGCGAGCGGCGCTGGCTGTGCCGCGAGGTACCGCGCTCGCTGATCCGGCAGACGTTGACGGTCACCGACCTCTACGTCACGGGGGCGCGGCTTCGCTTGCGCGAAATGCGGCCGGTGCAGGGCGGCCCTGGCCAGCTGAGGCTGACGCGCAAGGCCGATGTCGACGCGCGCACGCGGCTCATCACGTCGATCTACCTGCCCGAAGAAGAGTTCGCGCTGCTCGCCGCCGTGCTGCCGGGCCCGCGCCTGAAGAAGATCCGTCATCGCCTGCACGCGGTGTCGGGCGTGCTGATGTCGGTCGACGAGTTCCAGGGCGAGCTGGCTGGGTTGGTTTTGGCCGAGGCCGAGTGCACTACGGATGCCGCGCTCGCGGCCTTGCCCCTGCCGCCGTTCGCTGCGCGCGAGGTCACTGACGAGCCGCAGTATACCGGCGCATGGCTCGTGAAGCACGGCCTCCCGGGGTGACCCGCCGAGCGGACGTGCGCGCAGGCCCGTCGAGGGGCGCGGGCTCACTCCGCGGCGCTCGGTAGCAGCACGCGAAAGATGCTGCCGTGGCCCTCCTCGCTCTCGACCTCGATGCTGCCGCCGAGAGAAGTCACGATGTCGTGGCAGATGGTGAGGCCGAGCCCGGTGCCCATTTCGGGATCTTTGGTGGTGTAGAAGGGCTCGAAGATGTGGCGCAGGGTATCCTGCGGGATGCCGGGCCCGGTGTCGTGGACCTCGATCACGGCGTGGCCCTTGGGGCCTGTCCGCGTGACGACGCGGATCTCGCTGCGCGCGCTGTCGGCCACCGCGTGCGCCGCGTTGATGATGAGGTTGAGAAAGATCTGGCTCAAGCGCGTCTCGCTCGCGCGCACCAACGGCAGCGCGCCGAAGTGGCGGACGAGCTTGGCGCGCGCCGTCAGCTGGGGCTCGGCCATCGCGATCGCGAACTCCAGCGGTCGGCGCGCATCGACCGGCACCAGCCGGTTCTCGTCCGAGCGCGAAAACTGGTTCAAATCGCGCACGATCGCCTGCACTCGCGAGGCGCCCTCGATGCTCATCTCGAGAGCCGCGGACAGCTCGTCGAGCTGGGCCGGCGATGCCGCCTCGTGGCGCTCGCCCTCGTGAGCAGCGCCGAGCTTGCCCAGCCAGCTGCGCAGGCGCTGGAGGTTGAGCAGCACGTAGGCGAGGGGATTGTTGATCTCGTGCGCCATGCCGGCAGCGAGCAGGCCAACCGTCGCCAACCGTTCCACTTGCAGAAGCTCGGCCTGCATGTGGGCGCGTTCGGTCACGTCGCGGAGCATCAGAGTCACGCGTGGGGCGCCGTCGTCACTGCTGGCGTCACTGCTGGGCATCAGCACGGCGCTGGCCGTGACCACGCGCGGCTTGCCCCGCACGTCGACGGAGTACTCGTACTCCTCGCGGTCTCCGCTCTCGAATACGCGCCGCACGCGCGCATCGAGCGCGCCGCCCTCTCGACCCGGCACCACGTCGAGCAGTCGCTTTCCCTGGAGCGCGGCGTCGGGCTGATCGAAGAAGGCTTGACCGTGCCCCCACAGGCCGACGATGCGCGCGCCCGCGTCGAGCTCGATCAGCACGCCGTCGGTGTGTGCTTCGAGCATTCGCAGCCAGCTGGCAGCGTCGACGAGGGCCGCCGCCATCTGTCGCTGCTCGCTCACGTCGTCGAACACCCAGACGCACCCGAGCCCACCCTGCAGCGTCGCCCGGCGCCAGGCGAGCGTGCGGCCTGCAGACGAGTGGATCTCTCCCTGCGCGCTGGCGTGGTGCCCGGCGGGTGGATTGGCGAGCAGATTTGCGATGGAAATCGCGACGTCGTCGCGCTGCGCGCGCAACCACTCATTCAGGGCCGGCAGTGTTCCGCGCTCGAGCACGGCAGCGGGCACGTCGCACAGGCGAACGAATTCGCTGCTGTATGCCAAGAGCACGTCGTCGGCGCGCACGGCGAGCGACGCCACGCGCGCGGCTTCAGCGAGCGCATCGATGAAGGCATGCGGCACCCAACCCGGAGCGCCGAGTTCGTACACGGAAAATTCGGACTCTGCCAGCTGCCCTCCCATCGGCATCCCCGAGGATATCACGGCCTGGGCGCTCGCTCTGCGCCAATCGCCGACTCTGAAGCAACTCCATGGTGTACCATCCGCGGTTCAACCCGAGGAGGTCCCTGTGTTTAGCCGCCGTGATCTAAAGCGACGTGATTCAGAGTGCCGTGATCCAGAGCGCCGCGATCCAGAGCGCCGTGATCCAGAGCGCCGTGATCCAGAGCGCCGTGATTTGACACGCTCGCTCGTCGGTGTACTCGTTTTTCTCGCTGGTGCGCCGTCTACCCAGCTGATTCCCCTGATTCCCGCCGCGCCGCTCGTTCAAATGGCGTCGGTCGCGTCGGCGTCGATCGCGCTCTCGTCGGTGACATTCTCATCGGTCGCGTTGGCGTCCGAGGAGGAAGAGCGGACTCCCGAGCATCAACGGCGCGGCAGGCGCGTGCAGGTCGACGAGCTGCTTTTCCCCGTGCAGCTGTCCGACGGCAACACCTATCAGATCGCAGGTTACCTGTATCATGTCGGCAGCGTGGAGAGCCCCATCATCCAGGTCGCAGTGCATGGCGCGACACATTTTCACCTCTACTGGGATACTCCGCGCATCAACGGTATTTCATACTCGTACGCGCGGTACATGGCGCGTCGGGGCTACACCGTGCTGGCGATCGATCAGCTCGGCACGGGCGCGAGCAGCCAGCCTGACGGCGACTTCGTGAACCTCGACGAGACGGCGAACGCGCTGCACCAGGTGCTCGCGAGCTTGCGAACGCCCGATAACCCCACGGGCCACGAGTTCGAGGACATCGCACTCGTCGGGCACTCGAACGGCTCGCTCACGTCGGTGTACGCGACGGGCACCTACCACGACGCCGACGCGCTGGTGACCACGGCGTGGATGCATGTGCCGCACCCGCTACCGTTCGACCCTGCGGCGATTCTGGCGGTGCTCACCACCCCCTATATTCCTGCGACCGCCTTCTCGAAGGAGTTTCGCACGTCGATCTTCTACCACGTGCCAACGACCGACCAGGCTTTCATCGATTTCGAGCACGACAACCTGGGGCCAGGCGTTCAGGCCCGCGCGCAGTTCATCGATCTGTTCACGGCAGGCCTGGACTCGTCGCTGAGCCGCAGCACCAGCGTGACCGCGCCCGTGCTGGTGCAAAATGGTGATTTCGACGCCTTGCAACCCTCCGAGTTCATGGCAGACGAGCCGTCATTTTATCCCAACGCACAAGAGGTGACGCTGCAGTACCTCGACGACATGGGGCACAACGTCAACGGTCACCGAAATCACCTCCAAAGCTGGCGGGGGATCGACCGCTGGCTTCGGAAGACGTTGCTTCAGAGGACACCGCCGCCGATGAGCCACCACCCCCACCCTTGATCAGCTCGTAGCGAGGGCGATGGCGACGGATCGCAGCGTCGAGCCGGGAGTGAAAGAGCTCGCGGCTCGTCGTCACTTCGGCGTGTCGCGACGACCTGTCCAGCATCGCCCGCACGAGCGCGATACCCATCGCGATCCAGCGCGATTTCACCAGCAGACAGTAGGTGTCTGTGCGCCCGACGATGCGCCGGTTCCAGCTCACCATCCCGGAGCGGAAGCCGTGGTCGAAGCCCGTCTGGTGTTCGGTGTCGGCGAAGATGCGCAGCGGCCCCGGCGCGCGATCGAGCGTTTTCGCCCACACCTCTTCGATGAAGGGAATGAAGCTCGCGTCGGAGTGGCCGCGATAGTTCATCACCAGCACGCTGGGGGCCACGAGCCACATGCCCAGCTCGCCTCGCTCCGTCTCGTGGAGAAAGTTCGCACCGTTCCAGGCTGGAAAGCCCCCCGTTTCCCTCATGGGTCGATCTTCGACCCAGCGCGCCAGAGAGTCAATCCAGGGTTGGTCGCTCGCCCCAACTCAGGGGCGCGCGTTCGCTTTTTCTGGCATGCCACACGGTGCGACCTGCCGTCGGGGCGGCGTCGGCGATCGCTGGGCCGACGGTTCTCTCGCGCTGGGGCTACCCCGGGTGTAAGGGCGGCGCGCGGCGATTCGTTGTCTCGACCATGCAGAGGTCGTCGAGCATCGCCCCGTTCGTGGCACTGGTCGCTCTGCTCCTCGGAGCTTGTGGTCTGAGTCGCGAGCCTCCCGGGGCCGGCATCGCGTCGGCGGAGTCGTCCGCTGCGCTGGCCGGCGTCGATCGCGGCGCGGAGGCGCCCGCCGCAGACGCGCCTGGCACCGAGGGAACGGCGCGCAGGTCACGCGAGCGAAAGCTGGTGCGCAGCGCGGCGCTGCGGCTGGAGGTCGAGCAGTACGCGGCCGCGCGGGAGCAGCTCGACGCCGCGCTCGCGCGCACGGGCGGGCACGTCGCTCGCGCGAGGGTCGAGCACGCGGACGGGTCGGTGCCGTTCGCCGCGCTCGAGCTCCGGGTCCCAGCGTCAGCGTTCGACGGGTTCGTGCGCGAGGTGGCTCGCCTGGGGACGGTGTTGCATGAGGAGACGCGCACGGAAGAGATCAGTGAAGCGTACTACGACGCGCAGGCGCGGCTCGAGAGCGCGCGCCAGCTCGAGCATCGGCTGCTCGAGTTCGCGAGCTCGAAGACCTCCGACGTGAAGGGGCTGCTCGAGGTCGAGCGTGAGCTCGGCCGCGTGCGGGAGGAGATCGAGACGCTCGCGGGGCGCATCGCGGGCTATGACGGACAGGTGGCGCTGAGCGCGCTGTCGCTCGACATGGTCAGCCGGCAGCGGGTGAGCGTGGGCGAAGCGCCGACCCTGGGGGCCCGCCTGCAGCACGCGCTCGGGGAGTCGTTCGGCGCGCTGGTCCTGGCGGGGCGAGGGGCGCTCCTGGCCTTCGCGCTGCTGCTGCCGTGGCTACCGCTCTTTGCGGCAGGGGGCTACCTCGGGCGCCGCTGGCTTCGGCGCGGGTCGGAGCGGCGCCGCACGGGGGCGGCGGGCTGAGGCGGGCTGAGGCGGGCTGAGGCCAGCGCGACCCATCGCCTCGGGCGCACCCACAACCCCCCGAGAGCCTTCACGAAAGAGCCGGCACGCAGGCGTCGTCACCGCTCGCTGTCTTGACGCAGACGCGCCGGAGGCAATATCTCACGGGTGGTGTTCCGCGACGGCGTCGCGCCGAGGAGGCGAGCGTGAGCCGCGACACGAGCTCGACGCGCGACAGGCCGCTCGTGCTGCCCTTCGAGCAGATCGGCGCGGAAGCGCTGCCGCGGGTGGGGGGCAAGGCGGCCAACCTCGGCGAGCTGGCGGGGGCCGGGTTTCCAGTGCCGACGGGCTTCTGCGTGACGACGGCCGCGTTCGATGCCTTCATCGCCGGTGCCGGTGATCTCGGGGTCGCCTTCGACGCGCTGGGCGACCTCGACGGAAAAGACGCAGAGGCGGCGCGGCGCGCAGCGGAGCAGATGCGCGCGCGGCTCGAGCTCGCCCCGCTGCCCGCGGAGGTAGGAGCCTGCGTGCTGGCCGCCTGGAGCGCGCTCGACACGGGCGCCGCCTACGCCGTGCGCTCCAGCGCCACGGCCGAAGACCTGCCGGGCGCGAGCTTTGCCGGGCAGCAAGACACGTTCCTCAACGTGCGTGGCAGCGACGCCCTGCTCGACGCCGTGCGGCGCTGCTGGGTGTCGCTGTTCACGGACCGGGCCGTGCTCTACCGGGCTCGGGGCGGCCACGGGCATCGCGCGGTGAAGCTCGCGGTGGTGGTGCAGCGCATGGTGCTGCCCGAGGTGTCGGGCATCCTTTTCACCGCCGACCCCGTGAACGGGCGGCGCGGCACGGTGTCGATCGACGCCGGCTACGGCCTCGGCGAGGCGCTCGTGAGCGGGCTGGTCAACGCGGATCTGTATCGCGTCGACGCCCAGAGCGGAGCGCTGCTCGAGGTGCGCGTCGGTGACAAGGCGCTCGCGATCCGTCCGCGCCCGGAGGGGGGCACCGTGCAAGAGCCGGTGCCCGAGGCCCTGCGCGCCGCGCGGGTGCTGGATGACGCGGCCGTGGCGGCGCTGGTCGCGCTCGGCAAGCGGGTCGAGGCCCACTACGGGCGGCCTCAGGACATCGAGTGGTGCAGCGAGGGCGGGCGCTACTTCGTGGTGCAGGCCCGCCCCATCACCAGCTTGTATCCGCTGCCCGAGCCAGCGCCGCGCGACGCGGGCCTGCACGCCTACGCGAGCTTCGGCCATTTCCAGATGATGACCGATCCGATGCCGCGGGCTGCCATCGAGGTGTGGCGGCTCTTGCTGTCGTTCGGCGGGGCAGCCGCCGACGGATCCGTGCCGGAGTCGACGGCGGTGAAGTCCGCGGGCAGCCGGATTTACCTCGACCTCACGGCGCTGCTGCGCCATCCCCTGTTCGGGCGCGTGTTCCCCGGCATCATCACGCACGTGTACGAAGCGATGGGTCGCGGTCTATCCGGCGTACGCGAGCGGCCCGAGTTTCGGCTGGGCGGCGCGAGCTGGGCGGCGACGGGCGCTCTGGCTGCGTTTGCCCTACCGGTGGCGCTGCGCCTCTGTGCGCGGCTGCTGTTCGTCGACCCAGACGCTCTGCGCCACGACGTGGAGGCCTTCACCGAAGCGGTGCTCGACGACGCTCGACGTCGCCTGCGCGAGGCAGCCCCCGGCGCCGAACGGCTGCGAGAGGCGCGCCGTGTGCTCGTCGCCACGTTCCCGCGCGTGTTCACCCGGGTGCCCCCCGCGATCGCCGCCGGCATCGTGTCGCAGCGGCTGCTCGTGGCCCTGGCCGAGCGCGGCCTCATCTCGGCGTCGCCCGACGACCTGTCGGCGCTCGAGCGCGGGCTGCCGGGCAACGTCACCACGGAGATGGATCTCGCCGTCGGCGATCTGGCGGATCGGGCGCGTTACCATCCCGAGCTCGTCGCGGCGCTGCGCCGTAAACCGTTCACCGAGGCGCTGGCGCTCGCGCCGTCGCTCGAGGGGGGGCCGGCGTTCGCCGACTCGTGGCGAGCATTCCTCCAGCGTTACGGCATGCGCGGGCCCGGCGAGATTGACGTGTCGCGCCCGCGCTACGTCGATGAGCCCGCGCCGCTGGTCGGCGCCATCCTCGGCAACCTCACCGTCGCCAGCGCGGAGCGTGCCTACGGGGCGCATCGGCAGCGACACCTGGCGCTCGCCAATGAGGCCGACGCGGCGGGAGAGAGGCTCGTCGCGGCGGCGCGCCAGGGGCCCGGCGGGCTGCTGCGCGCGCGGCTCGTGCGGCGCCTGGTGCGGCTCGCGCGCGCTGGCAGCGGCCTGCGAGAGCATCCGAAGTTCTTGCTCGTTGGCCTGCTCGGCCAGGTGCGCGACGTGTTCCGCGACGTGGGGGCGCAGCTGGTCCAGCGGGGGTCCTTCGAGCGCCCTGGCGACGTGTACCTCTTCGACAGCCACGAGCTGATCGCCGCGCTCGAGGCCGCGTCCGCCCCCGATCTGCGCCTGAAGGTGGCCGCGCGGCGGGCGCAGCTGGCGGCAGACGCGCAGCGCTCTCCGCCGTTCGTCATGGCGAGCGACGGTGAGATCCCCGCGCTGGCCGCGCGCAGCGACATCCCGGACGACGCGCTGCCTGGCACGGCGGCCTCGGGCGGCGTGGTCGAGGGCACCGCCCGAGTCGTGCTCGATCCGGCGCGCGAGGTGTTGCAGCACGGTGAGATCCTGGTGGCGCCGCACACCGACCCCGGCTGGACGCCGCTGTTCATTCACGCGGCGGGCCTCGTCACCGAGGTGGGGGGGCTGATGACCCACGGCTCCGTCGTCGCCCGCGAGTACGGCATCCCTGCGGTCGTCAGCGTCGCGGGCGCCACCCGGCGCATCGTCACGGGGCAGCGCATCCGCGTCGACGGCACGCGCGGCTTCGTCGAGCTGCTCTCCTGAAGCGGCGGAGCGAGCGCGAGCCTCGCTCGATGCAACGCGTGATGTCCCCGAAAAGTCGCTCGAGCGTCATGCGTCACCTCTAGGGTCTCCGCGGCTGAGCCCTTCCCTGCCGACGCAGGAGAGACGAGAGCAGCATGCGAGTGCGGATGATCGGTTGGACAGCAGCGGCCGCCGCCCTGTCGCTGGGCTGTGGTGCATCGAGCCTCGCCCACCTGGCGGGGTTCCGCAGCGCCATGCGCGAGCCGGTGTCTGCGTGGACTCGCGCGAGCGGCGTCGCTGGCGCTGGTGAGGGCGAGGGCGAGGGCGAGGTTCGCGCGCACGCGCGGCCCGCGAGCGCCGATGACCTTTCGCGCGGGCAGTTCACGCTGCTCACCTACAACATCGCCGGCTTGCCCGAGCTGTTCTCGCCGTCGAACCCGCGGCGCAACGTGCCGCTCGTGAGCGCCCTCTTGAATCGCTACGACGTGGCGCTCGTGCAGGAAGATTTTTCCTATCATCGAGAGCTCGTGCAGTCGGCGCTGCATCCGTTTCGCTCGCGGCCGCTGCGTCCGCGCTCGTTCGTCGGCGACGGCCTCAACCAGTTCTCTCGCTTCGGTTTCCCGGCGCTGCATCGCGTGCGCTGGGAGCGCTGCAACGGCATCGTGCGCTACGCCACCGACTGCCTCGCCGACAAAGGTTTCAGCTTCAGCGAGCTCAGCCTCGCGCCCGGCGCGCACGTGCACCTGTACAACCTCCACGCCGACGCAGGCTCCGGCGAGCTCGACGTCGAGACGCGAGAGCAAAACTTCGAGCAGCTCGCTCGGTATATCGGTGAGCACTCGCGGGCTAGAGCCGTGATCGTCGCGGGCGACACGAACCTGCGGGCCACCCTGCACCGCGGCGACTCGCAGACGCTCGCCGGGTTCGTCGAGAGGCTGGGCTTGAGCGACGCCTGTGGCCCGAAGGTCACGCCGGAGGAGCAGATCGATCGCGTGCTCTACCGCAGCTCGGCCGAGCTCGAGCTCGGTGCGTCGCGCTGCTGGAACGATCTCGGATTCGTCGACGCTGGCGGTGAGCCGCTGTCAGATCATCCGGCGATCGGCGTCTCGATGAGCTGGCGGCGGCACGACGAGCCGCTGGTGGCGCACCGCGGGCAGCCCTGACGGCCACGTCAGGGCTCGAAGGGTTCCCCATAGCCTCCGAACCGACGCGAGTCGGCGACGGCGCGCCTGTGCCGTGGTTTACCGTACGCCGACGCGCGAGCGGTCGAGCTGATGCCGGTTTTGCAAGGACCAGCTCGTCCCGATCGCTCGGGGTCTGCTCCTCGGCGCCGTCGTACAGACCAACCCTCTTCGCGGCGTGACCTGCTAACAGCGACGAAGGGTCCCCCCCCGGACGACTGCTCTAGAGTGCGCCCCGGCGCCAGGGCCCGCGGATGGCGAACGTGACGCCCGGCGTCTGGATGTTCGCGAACAGCCAGTCGCCATGGAACGTCGCGCCTGCCCACTCCGAGCCCGTATAGCTGGCCACTGCCGGGTGCGGAAAGTTGGCCTTGGTGCCTGGGTACACCGCGTCGATGAGGTCGAGGTCGCCGGCGCGCAGGTCGATCTGGTTCTGCGCCAGCTCGAAGGTCGCGCCGTCTGGCGTGAGCCCGATCAGCCGCTTGGGGTCGGAGCGGCCATCTTCGCACAGCACGATCCCGCCGCGCGGGCTGACGGCGATGTTGTCTGGGCCGTCGAGCACGTCGGAGCTCGGTGACTCGAACAGCAGCGTCAGCGTTTCGGCTTCGGGATCGTAGACCCAGATCTGCCCCATGCGGGCGGCGCCACCGCTGGTCGACACGAAGTAGATCTTGCCCGAGTCGTACCAGGCCCCCTCGCCCCGCGCGATGATCGCGGCGTCGGGGGCGGAGTCATACGTCGCGCCGAGCTGGCCTTCGGGATCCTCGACGCGCTGCCAGCTGACCGAGAACTGAGTGCCCGCTCCAAAGCCCCCGCGCAGATCGTTGCGGGAGACGCCGTCGGCCACCAGCGCGTAGAGCTCGCCCCCGTCGCGCAGCTCGTGTCCGCGCCAGCCGCGTCGTCCGGCGCCCTTGCCGCAGCCCGGCGGGACATACTTGTAGAAGCCGCTCGCGGCCGTATCTTCCGTCTGATAGACGACGCCCGTTGCCGGGTCGACGGCGACCGCCTCGTGCGAGAAGCGGCCTGCGGCGCGAACGGGCTGCCCGCTGCCCACGCCGAAGCCGGGCACCTCGAACAGGTAACCGTGATTGTAGCCATCGGCGCGGCTGCCCCACGCATGGAAGGTCTCTTCGCAGGAGAGCCAGCTGCCCCAGGGGGTGAGGCCACCGGCGCAGTTGCGGATGGTGCCGCCGAGGCTGACGTAGCTCTTGACGAACTGGCGCTCGCGCAGATCGAACCACAGGTTAGAGGTGCCACCCGCCTCGTTGACGTTGTACATGCCCCCGTCGACGATCGCTTTCGGCACGGAGCTCGCGGAGCTCTCGTGGTTGCGCACCAGCGCGATCACCGAGCCCCAGCGCGCGACGACCGCCATGCCGTCGTGCGCGGGCGGGGTGGGGCGCCCGTCGCTCATGAGCTGGCCCGTCCAGCCGTAGGAGAAGTACTCGAAGCCCTCGGGCAGCGAGAGCAGTGACAGACCGGTCGCGAGATCTGCCTTCGGGCTGAGCGGGCCGTAGTCGGGAGAGGGGCCGCGATGGCGCCCGCCCGCCTGGGCTTGGCGTGAGATCAGCGCACCGAAGGCGACGCTGGCCGCGCCGGCCACGCCGGCTCGCACGAACTGGCGGCGCCGCATCACGGGCAAAATGGCATCGAGTGTTGCACGGCTGTTGAGATCGATTCGTTGGCGCATGGGGCTTCCTCGCAGGTGTTGCTTCGATGCGACGGAGCATCGAATGTCGCTGAGGGCGCGACGGCGCAGCTAACGACACGCGGGTGACGCCCAGGTCAAAGTTGGCGTGCGATCACATGGACCCGCGCGCCGCGGGCGCTCGCGCTAGATGGCGCTCGGCGCCGCTCGTGCGTTCCTCACCGCGGCTTCGCAGGCGCGTCACTTCGCCTTCATGTGTGGGCGCTGGTGTCGGACCATCGGCGGTGGGGGAGCCGCTTGGTCGATGGGGTCGCGCCCTCGTGCGAGCCGCTGCCCGGGCCTCGCGGGACCCCCCCCCGGGAAGTGGGGCATTCTGGTCGTCGAAGCGCGTGGCGATTGCCGAGTCGCACCCGGAAGCGCTGCGGGAGAGTCTCCGCGAGACTAGGCGAGGGCGTGTTCTCGGATAGAATACGGGCCGTGCATTCACCAGGGTGGGGGTGGGGGCGCGCGGGGCGCTCTCGGGCCATGACAGTGCTCGCCGTCGCGATGACGGCGCTCGGGTGCTCATCCGAGGCGGAGTGGGGCGCCGGCGCTCAGGGCGGCAGCTTGCGTCGCCAGTCGCTCGAGGCAGCCGCAGACGCCGGGCCGCCGCTGCCAGCAGAGGGGCCTTGCGTGCCCGCGCTGTCGCAGTTTCCTGGCGAGGCACTCTCGGTGCTCCCGTGCGAGGCGGTGAAGGTGGCGACGCCGTTCGCGGCAGACTTCACAGGCGCGGGAACGCGCGGCGTGCCGGACGCCGCGGGGCGCCCGCTCGGATTTTCGATGTGCCTGCCGTCGAGCAACGGTGCCGGTTATCTACCGAACAACCTCGCGCTCGACGCCGAGCGCGCCGAGCTCGTGGTCGACACCACCTCCG
>Ga0247763_1001243_pt1 | contig 14779 bp, 13 predicted proteins | sample UWRJL141409B4_FD_179926 | JGI IMG/M metagenome (GOLD analysis project Ga0247763, IMG submission 179926) | Plant litter microbial communities from Arlington Agricultural Research Station in Wisconsin, United States - UWRJ-L141-409B-4 | ecosystem: Environmental > Terrestrial > Plant litter >...
TGAGCGGCTCCTTGGTCCTTTTAGCCTCGGATTGGCCAGAGTATTTCGGCCTGGTGCAACACCTGTCCGGCGGCTGAGCCATTGTCAATACCACATGATGACCTTGCGTCGCATCATGTCAACAGTCATGGTCGGGTGAAAATTGTACCGTCCGTCCGGGGTAAGATGGGGTTTAGTTTCTTGTCTACTTATTTATTACTTTTTTCTCTACTCGTCAAGTTGACAGTTAATTTCAACAAACTTTTACTTCTGTACGGTATCCTCTCAAGACATCCCTCGGTCAACATGGTCGCTTTACAATTCGTTCCCCTCGCCGCCGCCCTTGCAACTCTTGCTGTCGCCCAGACGAGAACCACAACCACCACGGGTATCGCCGTAATCCCCACCGGTCTCACCTGGGACGGCGCTCTGGCTCGCTGCCGGGAACTCGGAGGGAATCTCTATCCCGTCCCCGCTACCCCGACCGACTCTGTCTACACATTTCTCGATAGCTACCCTCAGGAACTTTATTGGATAAGCAGGAGAGGTGGTACCACATGCACTTGTATTAGAAACATTGACAATGGCGGAGGGGACCAGCTGTCGGAGGCGCCGTGTGGAGAGCTGCATCCGGCGGTTTGCACGGGGGTCAAGATAGTTGTAACTTATGCCTAGTTTATCAATGCTGTGTGGCTGGGGCGTTGGGGTAATGTAGCCACATGTTTGTCTTTGATGGACAGGAAATCTGAGCCCAATGTGAACCAGAATGTGAACTTGCACTGGCAAACATGTGGCACTGATCCGCAAAGTGTGCTTTCACAAAAGGATCTGCTGTATGTGAGAGTCTCCATAAATAATTGAATGAAATTTCCAATCTCACGCAGCTCCACCCAGACCAAATCATTGATCGTGCCCAGTGTGAATCAGAGTCATCACTCAGCTTCCCCGTATTTCGTATGTAGTAATCCTCTTGCGCTGATTCAATGTCTTGTTTGTAATGGCGGTGAGGAATGCGCGACAAAGATTGCGGGGTTCAAGCAAACGGATTGGTCACTAACTCGCCGGTGACTCATGTGATGGGCGAGCGGGCGGGGTTCGAGTTTGTTGATAAAATCTATTCTACAAATTGATTGAACTCCGTTCTGTTTTTGTTTTGGCTTGATAGAAAGAGCTCAACTCCACATGATAATAAAAAACACACTCTGCAATTACATCCGACTCAAAAACAACAAGAAGACACCTTCACCCTCGTATCCCCAACATCATGTCATTCCCCGATAATATCGACGAGATATCGTCCCTCGTCCAGACGGAACTTGCCGACACCCCCTTTCAAGTCCAGACGCTCACGCCGCTGGCTGGTGGAAACGCAAACTTTGTCTTCCTCGGCAAGTTGGTGCAACCGCTGCAAGACGGAACACACGAGATTCTTCTCAAGCATGGCGAGGCCTACACTTCGAGCAATCAATCATTTCAGCTTCCCACTTCCCGATGTGTATGTCCGCCCCTTCCGCTTCGAGGCTTTTTGGATTCAGTCCCTAACTCAGTCAGGTCGTCGAATCCAAATGTCTATCCCAGCTTTCGAATCTCGCCGCTGCCACCAACGAGTGGTGTAGTGTGCGCACTCCGAAACTTCACCACTTTGACGCGTCCACCAACACCCAAGTGCAAGAATACCTGCCCGATTCCATCGATCTCAAAAACTACGCGCTGAAGTATTTTTCTCCGCAAACTCCACTAGCTCTAAAAGAGCAATGTCTCGGCCTCGGTCGTGGTTTGGGGTCATGGCTTCGCCAATTCCACACGTGGGCTGCTGCTGAAAGTGCAAGTGCCACTACAGGCAGTCTCCGCCAGATTGCCATGGATAACCACCAGCTCCAGCAGATCAAGCATAGCACGTATTACGAATGGGCATTGAGCATGGTTGACAAGTATCCGGAAATTCTGGCTGAAGCGAAATCTGTGTTTCAAGAGATTAAGGAAATGGCCGATGAAGAGTTGAAGGATGATAGCAAGCTGCAGGTCGTTCATGGGGATTTCTGGACTGGGAAGTGAGTTTTTTCTCTTCCTCTCTTCCTCTCTCTCTCTCTCTCTTCCTCTCTCTGCCTCTTCGCAAGATAGGGTTGGGTTGGCGAATAACTAACATGAGTAGCGCCCTCCTCCCTAACCGACCCATTGACAACCCCGTGCAGACGCCCATGTTCATCATCGACTGGGAAGTTCTCTCCCTCGGCGAACCCCTCCGCGATGTCGCCCAGATGATGGCCGAGTTGGCCATGTTGCAGCTCTTCAAAGACATTACCGCCGGAGACTGGCTGGTTGAGGGGTTTTTGGAGGGATACGGAACTTTTACGAGGGATGAAGCCCTGCGCATTGCGATTCATGTTGGTTGTCACTTGGTGGTCATTGGCGGGTCAGTGGCGGGCTGGGGATCTCCAGCCGATATTGAAAGGGTAGTCACCTACGGGAGGGATGCCATGATCAAAGGCTGGGAGAAGGATGCCGCTTGGTTTGAGGGAAGCATCTTGGGGAGGCTTTTCTAGAGGTCATGATGCATTCTGTAGAAGAGTGTTCAAGGTGCATTCAATATCGTCATGTGTCTATAGTCAGAGTAGATTAGACTCATGGCCTCCACCGAAACGCAGGATGTTCCCACTCCATATCATCCTCATCCTCATCAACCCCCAACCCCGTTGATCCGTCTTGTGCAGCAGCCGCCGCCGCTTTGCTGTCTCGGTTCCTATTATCCCGAACCATCCAAACCCACAACAGCCCACTCAGGATAAAAATCGCCGCTGAACAAGCCAGGTTCAACCCATTCCCAATCGGATACAGCGGGCCATCCCAAGGAAGAAACGCCCACGATCCCACCAACCCGCCGACATGAGCAAACATGCTATTCACCCCAATCGCCGCGCTCCTCGCCGTGTCGGTGACCACATTCGCCGCAACCTGAGCATTGGTCAAGGACCCCATGGTGAACGCAATCGAGGCCAGAAACGTCGCCGCATACCGCACTTTTTGATCTGTAGTTGGGGCCGCCAAAAACATAATATACCCTACAATAACCGGCAGCGTCGTCACCAGGAAAAACACCTGTCGTGTATCAACCTTCCAGCTCAGCCAGCTTGCCACCACCAACACTGCCGACCCAAGGAGATATGGCGGCGCCGAGAATAGCTGCTGTTTAACCGTGGTGAACTCCGGATATATCGCGCGCACAATCGTCGGGAGGAAAAACGCCATGCTCTGCACCACCATGGCGTTGAAGCAGAAAATCACACCGACGCAAACCGTCACGGGACTTTTGGCGCCTCGCACAAACCTGCGGCGAGAGAGTTTATCGAGTAGCGGCGTATCCCGTCGCTCGGATTCGATGCGGGTTATGGCGAGGTGTTTCTCCTCTGGTGTTAGCCAACTCGCGGTTTCTGGACGGTCCGCGAGAAAGATGAGAGCGACAAGGGAAACCCCGATGGTGATGATCCCTTCGATGACAAATAGCATGCGCCAGGACGTTAGATTCCCCACGGACGGAAGCGTAAGAATCGCACTGGCTAGTACCCCGCCGAAGGCTCCCGCCAACGCCGCCATGGCGACATATAGCGATAATCGAAAAGTCAACTCGCTGCGGCGGTACCATCGCGACAGATAGTAGGCTGTGCCGGGGAGCATTCCGGCTTCGAAAACGCCGAGGAGAAAACGCACCGCACAGGCCTGCGACACGGTGGTCACATAGGCGGTGAATACGGAACAGAGCCCAAAAAGGATGGCCGCGCAAGGGAGAAACCAGCCCGGTCCGATGGCTTTGCACAGAATCACCGAGGGGATTTCGAGGAGGATGTACCCAATGTAAAAGGACGTGAGGATGATATTGTAGTCGTAGCCGTTCATGTGCAGGTCGCTTTCCATGCCGGCGATTTTGGCGTTTCCTAGCAAATACCACTGTTAGTGATTATTTTCTAGCCTGGGGGGAAAAGTTACCGATATTGGCGCGGTCAATAAAACAAAACAAATACAGCAGCGCAACGAGCGGAACAATATGTAGATCAACCTTGTTGCGGAGACGGCGTTCCCGGAGAACAGCGTCCGCAGGAGAAATGCTGTCATCCCCGCTGGAACCAAGTGGTCTGGGTTGACTCTTTTCGTCCATGGTATATATCAAGTTGTCGCAGGCGACATGCATTCGCGCAAATGGATATGCGCTGAGAAAGACTGGAATCATGCACCGAAAAGCACATGCACCAAACTCACGAAGAACAAAACCGGAAGATGCCTTCTCTTCTTATGTACTCGGCTAGACACATGTTTTGGGGGCATCGATAACGCCGTACCACGTCGCGCAAACGTGTGAGACAAGACATTTTCCATTGTCGGCCCGAGAAGTCCCTCCCAATTGGTCCATGTTGTGATCATCATTCGGTTCAGGGGTTTGTGTGAAGAGAATTTCTTGGCGATCGGAAGAAACCAACCAACCGGATTCTCAATCTTTTAAAAACTAATCCAAAAGGATTTTTTTTTTTTTTCTTTCTTGTGTTTACTGTACACACGCAGTACGCAATACGTGTACGGGTACGCTGATAAGAGTGATGGGCGTAGACTGTGTAAGGTAAGGAGGTGTAGCTGACTGTTTTCCGCATCTGCATGAGGCGCAAACAGTGCCAAGAGGCCGCATTTGGTTTTCTCTCAAGACCTTGACTCCCCGCTGGATGGGCAACATTGCACAATGGGAAACGCCAAGATCAGCATGGTTAAGGTACCTAGGTATGGCTTGACAGAACAGATCAATTTTCTACCTAAACCTGCCCGAGTGGTTCTCAAAGAGGAACCTGAGCTGCAGCTGCCACTTTATTTGCCAAAGTGACAATATCATCATTGGTGATCACGTCTGTTGGCCGTCTGAACCCTTCTCTATACGGAAGTCTTTCCTCGCCTGCGAAGAGAAATGTCAGCGCATTTTGTCAAGATAGGTAAGGTAGGCAGAGAAAACTCACGAAACATCACACCAACCCAATGCCTTTTCGCGTTCCCCATAGTACCGTTTCCAAATACCGCAAGATACAACGCCGTCTCAAACTGACTAAACTGGTCTTCTCTAGCCGTAAAGTTAAACTGCGGATTAACAGCCTTCGCTGCTACCACACGCGCCTTGCGGGCTTTGGCTGCTGCTTCGATAGTGATGAGTTCTTTTCCGCCAAAGTTGGCGACGACGCTATCCCATATCGTGGCGTTGAAACTGTGGTTGTCACCGAAAAAAATGTCGTTGCGGCTAAGGCTGCCATCATGTTCAATTACTTGAGAAACAAAATGTCAGTGGTGGTTCACCTAACTCGGTCTCCCCTAATTTTACGCACCTCCATGCTTGTTCAGATCATTGAGATTCAGCGTGGTGGGGTTACCGGTCGTCGATGTCGTAACCGCAAGCTCGGCAACCGGTCGGCTCGAAGCTGGTTCGAGATTCAAGGCTTCGTCAATGCCGTTGACCAGCTGGTTTATCGACACGTTTCGACCGCTGCGTGGTAGGAAGCCGTGGTTTGCCAGGGAGTTTAGTAGGGGACAGGGTCCGCGGACTGCAAAATTGTTAGTTTAGGATCTTTCCACTTGACTTTCTGCTTTCTTACCATCTCTAGGTGAAGGTTTGCGCCATTCATGAAATTGAGGATCACCACCGCCGCCGCAGCTCACAACTGCAGCAAAGGCGGATAAGCCGAGAATGGACAAAGTCAACATTTTTGGTTCAGTCGTCGCGTAGAAATGAAAGATGGAACGCTGGATCCCAACAACAAAACCGGATTACCTTGGTCATTTTATTAACCCCCCTTTTCTCTGGACGGTACCATACTTGCTCAAATCATGTCTGGTCAGATCATTTACCGGCACGCTGGGTCGTGACGCGAGCTTGACGAATTGCTGACCCTCCTCTGCAATCTGCCTTGACTTACCAATACACACCAGATTAGGAAGTTGTGATTGCATTCGGTGGCGCCCGTGGGTACCCTATGCAGGGATTGTCCGAGTTCAAATCCGGCCACTACTGCGGCGAACCTTTCTGCTCCCTGCAGGTGCAAGCGGGTGCAGGCAGGCAGGCAGGCGGGTGCGTGCAGATTAGAATGGCAGATTGACGACAAACCCGGTTGACAGCTCCGAGGCGGCCCGAAATAGGTATCGCCTCCGCCCGCACCACCCACCCACTCACCAGAACCTTGAGCCTTTTCGCCCCAGCAAATCATACCTAGTTACAAAAAGTTCCAGCATTTTTACATCTGATATCACCTACCTACCTACCTACCTATGTATGTATGTATGTTGCATGTGATCCAGTCCTTCATCTCCATGATTACACTTCACTAGTATTAGATTAGGTGCTCAAGAGAGGCGCAGCACGTTCCCAAAAGCCCGACGTCATACGCACTGAAAAAAAAGTGTGGTCTAGTGCTACCCAACTTTGCGACATGGACGGGGACGGGCCTGGCCCACGTGCATCTAATATTACAACCTTGGAAAGTCTGTGTGGCGGGAGGCCCCAGATAACATTTGATTGAGAAAGTGCATTCTATTGGTTGCATTACTTTCCAATGTTTACCATCGAACACAAACGCAAAGAACTGGTGGTTGCGAGTCTGGTGAGCGATGTTCCCATTCGAGACATGGAGAGTGAAGTCCCTTGGGGTCCCAAACTGACAGCATGTTGCAGAGAAAACAGCCTGCCAGAAGTCTTTGTGAGCCAAAACCAGCTCGGATGTGTACTCAGGTGTCACTGTTGTTTTTGCTGCAGAAGAAGTCGGAAGTCCCCTTGATCACCTGTGATACGAAAATGAAGAGTTGAGGCTGTGGACATTGTCATACCCTTCCTTGGTCATCCCTCTCCTCAACAGCTCGCATCATCCCTCTTTAGCTTATCAAGGGAGGCGCCACTGCACGCCTCGGCCTCACAAGGTCATCCAGAATAGTGCTGCGAATCCTCCACGTCGCGTCAGGATCCCACTCCCAGTACTGCTTGAACTTCCAGGTCCCTCCCGGCGGTCCTTCCATCTTCAGTCGTTCCTTTTTCTTCTCCTCGTTGTCCCACTCCTTTCCACCCGGTCTCGGCTTTTCCCCTGCCGTCGGGTTCTCCCTGACAAGACCTGCTTCGAATGACCTCCGAAAAAAGTCATTGCTGTATGGGTCTGAGACATACTGATCGTATGTTGTCCGTTTGCTGTATTCATAGTTCGTTTTGTTGAACCGATCTATTATTTCCTCCTTACTTTTGATGACTACATATTGAGGCTCGCCGTTCTGCCGGATGATCTGGTAAGCCGCAAATGTCTTGTTAGCAACCCATATTTGTGCCCCCCCCCCGGGCGGCGTCTTCGCGGGTACAATAGATAAACTCACCTCTTTCCAGTAAAGCCACGTCTCAAACGTTGGTTGATCGACCTCTGGCCACAAAGTGCCTCGCTGCTCAGGGTTGCCTGACAGAGGCGGGGAGCGCACGAATAGCCATGGCTTGTAAGTGTTGTCAATCTTAACTGACGCCGGAGTCTTCTTGCCCCGTAGAGCAGGTGAATGGTATTCCGCAATTTTCAGAGGTTCTGATTTCCCATCCACAGGCGGCTGCACGTAATGTGCCTGGATCTCTCCGTTGAGCCAGCGTACAAGAGGGTAAGGCCTCATCTTCCCCCAGGCAGGGTTCAGGTCAGGATTTCCCGGATGTTTTCTAAACTTTGGGAGGAGTTCGGGAAGCCCCGCCCAGGACACGGCGGCCAGCTGCAGACAACGCATGCATTGCGCCACTTGATCTCGCTTCTGGGCAATGTAGACTCCCCGCTTCTTGACTGTACCTACCAGCGATTTCACCTCAGCCGCGTTCCCTGACCACTCCCCTGGGATCGGAATGATGACGTTCGACGCCTTCGTTGGCGCTGCCAGAATGTCGCTGCTTGTTTTGTTGCTCTCTTCATAGAGTTTTCTCCGGTACGCAAAATACTCTTCCATTGTAGCGGGTTTCCAGTTATCATCGGTCCAAGTCATATTCAGGGACAGTTTCTGGGGGTCACACCGATTCTCCACTACCTTCTCGCTTTCCATCTCTTGGATGGACCAGCCCTGCAGATCGGTCGGGTTGATACCGTAAGCGATGAGCGAGCGAGGTTCGCGCGCAGCCACCTCCAACCACGGTTCATCCCACCAGTAGACGTTGACGCCCATGAAGGTCGCAATGTCCATGGAGCCGCTGCGACCGCCAAAGAGGCCAAAAATGTCGGGTCGTTTTGCAACTTCGGCCCAAAACCCTGCCGTGACCAATGGATCCGGGCCTGGGTGCCGCCAAGACTTACCCTCGAGCCGCTTGTCAAAGAGGTCAAAGTCGACGGATTTATAATGATCGCCTATCTCAGTCCAGAACCCTTTGGATGAAGTATTGATGACGATGATCTTGGTGTTGTACAACGTTTGGTCGTAGTGGGCCTGCAACTGCTCTGGGACTTGGCCATCTGTTTTCCTCGCTAGATCAATGACTCGGACATTGTCGACCAAATCCACATACTCCTTGAGGCCCATGAAGATGTTCCTGGTGGAGTTGGTCTGCGCGTTGATGTTGTGCTCGCGGTGAAGGTACAGGATCACACGCTTGATCGGCTTCTTGGCAACGTCGCTCGCGAGCAGACCGACATCCGATCCCACCATTTTCATGAGTGCGTCCATCTTCTTCTTCACCGCGTCTTTGATTGCAACTTGAGGGTCAAATTGTGTCTGGCGGTTTTTCTTGGTGACATTGTGCCTCATCTTGCGCCACTTCGTCACCTCCTTGGGATATTGGGTCATGGATTCTCGCAGGTGCTTCATGCGTGTGTGCCAATCTCGCGGGGACTGGTGCTGCATGGCCTGAGCAACGATAGTCTGCTTGACGGTTAACTCCTGGCACAGCCAAACTCATGAAGAACCCCGGACTGGGCTGGCCTTACCGTAGCAGCGAAATAGTCAACGACACGGTGTCTGTCTCTCTCATCGTTGATGTTTTCCCACGAGGCCCCAGTATCCTGCATCTTTCTGACTCTAATGTCGAATGCAGGAGTCTGGTTGCGCCCGAAGAATTCGAGAACCTCCGCGAAGGAAGGGAATTGTCGCACTACTTCGCTGTTGGGGTTGAACCCTGCAAAATCTTTGCTGGACTTGATGCTGTCATGCTTCTTCCGCAACCTGTCGTACTCGCTACTTTTTAGCGTCATCATGAACTTTTTGGTGCTCGATTGCTTTGGCTTGTCATGGGTTGCGAGGACGACGACCATGGGATTCAATCCTAGGTCCTGGAGATAGTTGTATGTGGCTGCGCCATTGTCCCACTCGGCCTCGAGATCGCTCTGGAAGTCCTGCTTGCTATAGTTGTCCTCCCTGCCGCTAAGAACGTTCCTTGCCTTCTTATTTGTCTCTTGTATCTTCTTCCGGACATCCTTGTAGGCCTGATCGAACTCCGCTGGTTTCAAGGTGCGTGGGTCTTGCAATCTCGCGTACTCGGTGATGACAATGACGGGTACAAGCTTGAAGAACAAGCCAAAGTCACCGTGGAGTGAAGGTTCCTTCAAGTTCTTTTCCGTGCCATATTCATCACTGAGAATGCACGCAGCGGCCAGGTGCCACAAGTCGCCTGTGACCTGAGCCGGAAGAATGCAGTAAACAAACTCTCGATCCTTTTTCCCCTGTTGCTTATACCAACCGTCGGGGCCGACATATCCATGGTTGGTGGGGGACTCGTTCATATCGCTTGTGATACGTTGATCAGCTTCTCACTGTGGTGAGGAACAAGAGGACTGAGGAAGGTATCCAAAGACGAGATCTAGAAAGAAAGATTGCAGGGTGAGGACGCAACCCAGTTGGGAAGGGCGTCTTCTGTCACAGCGGACTGACTGCTGGTTCCGATGGAGACTTTTCGAGTTGAAACCGGAGAGTCATCTTGGGATGCAAGGTCAGCTGCGTTCTGTACCGATTCGGCAATCCGAAGCGTGTCTCAGCGACGATGCGATTCGGCCTTTTGAGGCAGGGTGCGCGGTGATGCGCTTCGTCGTCCTGCATGTGTTCGAGACTATTTGCTGCTGTCGCTCCAACAGGGGCCTCGAGCCCGCTTGATCAGCAGTAAAATTCCCCCAATCTGGCTGGCGCCGGTGCTGCAGGAAAATTTCAGCTTGCGGCCTGCAGCATGGCTGACGCGCGGGGTGCGCATGCAAGGAGGGGATATCCATCCGAGGTTATCGCCGAGAAATGGTGTCCGGTTTCTTTTTGCAGGAAGACGGGAAGGAAAGGTCCGCCATTTTGCTGCCAGCTCGGTATGTTTTGTACCGTTGAGATGTAGTGTTTTTCACACTGCTGGTGGCGTTTACGCATGCCGATTTGAGTGAGGGGTGATCCGGAGGGGGGCCCCGCCTCATTCATCCGGTCTTCCGTGACCCGACGCTAGAAATGCCGAGAGAAGGCGAATGGACACGCCTGGATGACGGTGCGTGGGGTTGCTGGCTTTCTCCACGCCAACTGGGACGGCAGTCGACACCTCCAGCATGATGAACATGGAAGGTGCGAACTGCGGGTCAGAAGGGGAGTCACAGGCACCCAGCTGCAAACACAGGCAGATGCCAGAAAATTCAAGTCGCAAAAATTTGGCCACAGCACCTCATGATATGGCCCGAAGCTGATATTTATGCACGATTTCCCAGCATAATCTCCTGGATCTCGCGGAGAGTGGTGAAAGGCACCAGGACCATCTCAGCAACCAGGCCTACCTCCCACAGCTTGCGACAGACATCCCAGCCAAAATCGCCCTTTCCAATCTCTGCAGCCACTCCCGAGAGTCTGTCCCGCACTCGCGTATCCAGAAACTCGGCCTGGGCAGCATAGCCCATGGTCTGTTTCCGCGCCTGTTCGAGAGCGTCGCTCTGCAGGCCGCCGGGCCACGACTTGGACACAAAGGTATTCTCTAGCGTGTCGTGGGCAATCAGCGTAGTGCCACGCTCGTCCCAGTGGTGGCGTGTGTGCTCGCTGCTGACTTCGGCCTCGTCCGACCAGAACAGCACATGCGCCTCAGCCACAATGTTTTTGTCCTCCCAGTCGTCATGCGACAGCGAACTCATGGTCAAGCAAACGCCAGCATCGGCCCCGATACTCAGCTCCGAGACGAAAAAATCGCCGTACCTCTCCTGAAAGCGTTCGAGCCCTCCGGGGACTCGCAGCATCTTCCTTGCCTCAGGCTTCAGAACAAGTGATGATCTAGACCTCGAAAGTGCCACATTTCCGCAGCGGAAGCTGCATCGCCGCGACACCGTGAGAGACTGCACATCAACCACAAGTCAGCGAGAGCTGTGCCTCTTCACCGAGAGAACTTACATCAGATGCATCCAAGACGGCTTTGTCGTAAGAGCCAGACACCCCGCCACCCAGGATATCGTTGCCAACGGTAACTCCCAAATGTACTGTCAAGTGCTCACTGGCACGGCTCTTCTTGACACTTTGGTTGCTCAGAAAACTCCCACGGCATTCGACGCTGCATCGGTAACGGAGCTTCTGTGACAGAACAGACGACTCCACAAAGGGACTTGACTCGATGAACGGCGAGCCACCGGGAAGCTGTGCGGCGACGCTCGAGAAGCCAGTTAGCGGGGTGATGATGTGAGAAGATATGGGCAACACAATGACTCCTCTTGCAGCCTGGCGGTCGATGGTCATGACCGATGGATTCGACCCTATCCTGTCGTGCTCTCGCAGCCCTGGGAAGTCCATGGTTGTGATTGACCGAATGCCATCTTTCGCCTCACTGGCGAGCTTGCAAAACGGATTCTCTTTGGAACTGGGTACATGTGCAGGACGACCTCACCGCCGCGGATATCGCCGCGGGTATGCGCTTCCGAGCTGAAAGATCGACACTGCAGACTGACAGCGCTAGGTCCCACCTGCAGCCACCCGGCCACCGAGATAGCCGAATTGGGGATAGGGCAAGCGCGCAAGAATGTGCCCTCTCCAAAGAGGAAAGCCGCAGGCCATCCACATGCAATGTTGGGAGCTGAGTCTTCCTGCTTGCAGACAGGATCTTCACCCCGGAAAAGTCCCACCAGAGAACCCCAAGGGGTGGGAAAGGCAGTCACTCACTCGCCCTCGCTGCTTTGGTGCCGAGCTTGATTTGCGAACCGCCTTTCTATCCAAAGTTTTTTGCCTCATTCATCGGGAAACGCACACAGTACCTCTCTGGCAGCACGTACACTCGACAATGGCGTTGCAGCTGGTACCCTACAACAACGCCATGAGGCTTGGTAAGTGATCCGCAAGAACTCTGGATTAACTTGGAGTTCCTGGACGTTCTGACAGTTCCCACAGGTCAAGGGTATTTGGAAGCCCGCCTGCAATTTGTGTCAGAAATGGTGGACTGAGTAATGAATATAGCTTCAACTCCTACACGCAAGAGATATGTATCGATAACGCAGTCGTCGGTATCACGTCGAGCGAGGACTCTCAGATGATCCTTGCCGGGACAAGCCTCCCAGTTCTGAGCCGCCCTTCCAACCCAACAAGCGCCACAGATGAGCCAACCCCAGGACCAGTCTCAGCTAACATCACGACGACGGGCAATCCACCTTCTGTGCCCATTACAACTGTCCCAAAGGATGTCAACATCATCGAAACATTGAGCCAGAAGATCGTCCGACATCCAAGCCAGATCGTCACCTTCACCTCCAAGTACATCAACAAGCTGAGCGACGTGGCCAGCTCGCTGAATGTCTCGGGCTCCATGTCCATCAAGTATGGCGAGATCTCGGGAGGCGGCTCCGGGAGCTATGTAGACTCGGACACATTCCAGTCCTCGGATCTCAACTTCCTGGTCATGGTCAAGGTCATCAACCAGACAATCAACGTGAAGGACCAGCTCGACTTCTACCCCCTGGAAGCTCACCGGACGCCTGAGGTCAAGGTCGAGTACCCAGATTTTGTCAAGATTTACGGCGACTCTTTTATCTCAGGATTCCAAGAAGGCGGATTTTTTCATGCGATTGTCAGCATCCGGAGCCTGGACAAGTCCAATCTCACCAATATCAAGGCTGACGCCCACGTCGCACTCCAATTCGGCGTGGGCTCGGTCAGCGCCCAAGGCGATCTCTCGTCTTCCAAGAGTAGTCTCAACCGGGACAGCGAGGTCAATATCACGGTAAACTGGGCCGGAGGCGGCCAGCTGAAAAACAGCGACGAAAAGTGGACCATTGACACGCTCATGGCCGCTGCCAACCGCTTTCCCGAGCTCGTTGCAGACTGCCCACAGAGAACGCACGCCATCCTCACCAAATACACGGCATTGCGTAGCTACCAGGACTGGGCTTCGAAGCACAAGTTTGACCTGCTGGACTACGACATGGCTCAGCTCTACACCGACGAGCTGATGGACGTCTACCTTGGCTACAAGGCCGTTTGGAAGGACATCCATAACCTGCTCGAGGATCTTGACGAGGGCAAAGCCACGGTTCGGAAGTCAATGGCCATCAAGAGCATCGAGCCGGACTTCTGGTTCAAGACAATGGCCCAGAAAGCCCTGGTCCCCTTTGAGCCAACATTTGATGGCCTGGACGCCGCCCTGCGCACCTGCCGCATGATGATGGTCAGGATTGTCGATGAGGTTGAGAAGGTCAAGGTGAATCCGAAAGTCGCCACTACCGCCACGACGGAACTGCCCTACATTCGGCCGCAGGTGTTTCGCCTCCTCCTGCCCATTGCTGAGGGCACGGTCCCGGCCCCGGCACCTCGAAGCGCTCTCACGAACAAGATCAACGACGGCTGGATTGAGTTCGCCGACTTCATAAGCGCAAAGCAGGCATATGGCCGCCAGGACCTCACCCTCCCTTATGATGCCCCGCCCCAGCTTCTGTACGGCATACCCCTTCTCGACTGGGCCGTTCTCCCCAGTGATGGCATCGACGTCGCCGCGCAAGCCTTGGACAAGAAGACAATCGCCATCAACGCGAACATTGACCCCATCTCAGAATCACAAGCCCCCGCGACCCCTGTTATCATCATGGAGAGACAAATATTTAGGGTAGTAGTCAAGTGGCTGGCTCTCCCATTCAACTCCAAGGAGTTCACTGTCGGATCTGCTCGCTGGCAGAAGGACACGGCCAAAGACGCCGCACTCTCCTTGATGCAGACATGCACCTTCCCCAAGACGCTTGAAGACGATCCCATTGTGTTGACTTGGCTTACCGGATGGCGCTTCAACTCGTGGTCCAACATTGACAAGTGGTCCGGCTCTGCATCTGCCTCTGTCGCCAACATCACCCGCGACAACTTTGTGCTTAGCATCGACGATATTGGCGCCCTGGGACCTGACAACGCGTCTCTGTATAGCCAAAAGTCCAAGCCACTTTTTGTCGCGGCCCAATGGGTAGCCTTCCCGCGCAATCTGACGGGCATCGATGGCGGCACAGTCGAATTTTTGAATCTTGAGGGCAAGACGGATAAGAAGAAGGTCACTGGGCGTGCCAACTTCCGCGGCGGCGCCTTCACCAAGCCACCCACCATCTGGTTTGCTCTCAGCGCCTTCAAGTACAAACACACGAGCTCGACATCACGAAGTGTGCCACGCATGAAGATGACGTATGAAGGCGGGGCTGATCTGAGTGGATTCAACTGGGGCATTGAGACTTGGCTCGATCAGGGTGTTCTAGAGAAGGCGAGATTCACGTGGATTGCTTTTGAGTCCAGTTCGGATCCGGTTATCCTGGGAGTGAACCAAGCCGTCGTGAACGCCGATCCGCGGAGGAGGGGCAATATCTTGGAGGATAACCGTGATAACCGTGAT